>JAESGK010000691.1_pt1 | contig 11120 bp, 9 predicted proteins | sample 9269681 | NCBI WGS metagenome assembly JAESGK01 (sample SAMN14515347, study PRJNA621673) | algae metagenome | isolation source: Timaviella obliquedivisa GSE-PSE-MK23-08B and co-occurring heterotrophs from... | place: USA: Grand Staircase Escalante National Monument, Utah | collected 2006-08-15
CGGCAAAGGACGGGCCCACTTGGCGCTTGTTAACCTGGTGACAGGCGGTACACGTGTTCTTCACCAGCAGCGGTTCGATCTCAGCGTATGTGGGAGCTTTCTTCGAAGCAGTAGCGGCCGTTGTTTTAGCCGGAGTAGCTTTTGCCGGGGCTGCCGCAGCAGACTTTTTCGTGCTGTATTGACCCGGAGCCAGGCGTGCGCCGTCGGGAATATTGTTGAGGGTATAGAAGGCAGTCGCGTGCAGTACAGGCAGACCGTCTTGTGAACGGATGCCGGGCAAGATGAGCTCATGCAGGTAATACTGACGCAGGTTGTCGATCACCAGTCGTACGGTCATCGCGTCGTCCGATACCTTAACACCTTTAATGGCCAGCTTTTCGTCGTTGATCGTAGGGCTGCCGTATACCGAGTGGTACTTATAGATAAAGCTGCGGCCTTCGTATGACGACAGGTCTTCAGCCTTTGCTTTGTCAACCGGTTTGGTGAACTCGATCTCGAAGCCGTCGGGCATCGCTCGGACAGTCTTCATTTCCATCGGTACATCGCCTGTCCAGAGCAAGCGTTGGAAGCCAGAAGCCGTGGTGCCGGCAGAACCCCAGCCCCGGTTTGTTTCACCGACAAACATGGAGCCATCGTGGCCCCAGTTCATACGCAATACACCCGACTGGAAGCCGGAGCGGAAGTCGAAGGCTACGCCCTGGAACTCGCCCTTTACTTTCTCCATCACCACCCGCATGATCTTGCTCTGGCCCTGATCGCCTACAAAGATCTGACCGGCAAAAGGACCGAAGCCACCTGCGGTTTCGTCGCGAAGGATTTCAGAATTAGATATACCCAGCACACCGTGCGGCAGCCATACGGCCGGCAGGCGTACTTCCGGGAATTGTTTCTTAACCTCGAAGAGAAGGTTGGGATTTTTTTCGTCAGCAATGTTCTCGGGCTTTACCGCCTGACCGTTCTGGCGAATGCGGCGCTCGTCGAGCTTGGCAAAGAACTGATCGGCAGTGAGCTTCACCGGCGAGTTAGGTTGGCCTGTCCAACGAAGGCCAGCGGGGTGACCCGTAAAGCTTCCTTTGGTTACGTGAAAGATGGCGCCGGAACCTTGCCAGTCGCCCTGGTTGTCGTCGTAAAAAAGCTCGCCGTCGATCATGCCCAACCCACAGGGTGAGCGCATGCCCGTAGCCCAGGGTTCCATCGTGCCGTTCGGAAGAATGTGCATAGTCCATCCACGCCCCGGCTGGCGGCTTTCGCCACGCCACCACTCTTCGTCGCCAAAGGCTACGTTACCCGTCACGAAGAAGCTACCGTCAGGTGCGATCTTCGGACCGAAAGAATATTCGTGGTAGTGGCCGGAGAGTGGCCACGCATAGATTGTTTCGTAGACGTCTGCTTTGCCGTCGCCGTCGGTGTCAACCAGCTTGGTGAGCTCGCCACGTTGAGCAGCGTAGAGGGCGTTGTCCTTATAGGCAAGACCCAGCGGCTCGTGCAGGCCGGTAGCGAAGAGGGTATAGCTGGGCACACGGCCGTTGACCATGGCAGCGTTTTCAATCACCCAGACATCGCCGCGGCGTGTCGACAGGGCAACACGTCCGTCGGGCAGCGTGGCTACGCCACCTACTTCGAGCAGTATACCTTCCGGAGTAGGAATGGTGATGATCTTATAATAATCGTCTTCTGTGGGGGCTTTTACTTGCGCCTCCGTCGGCAGGAAGGTACACCCCGCCAGGCCCAAAAGGAATAATTTCTTTATCAGCTTGTTCATGATGATCGTGCGATTTACCAAATGACAGAATATTTTACCGTGTTACCGGTTACAGGTACAACCAGCTCTTTCTTACCGCCTACTTCACGGATGGTAGCCTGTCCCGTAGGTTTTACATAGTACTGCTTGTCGTCGATGGCATAGCTGCCGTCGGGCAACGACAGGATACTGCTGCCTTCCGCCAGCTTGTAATATAAACCGGTCTGCGTACCGCGATCTTTGATGGTCACTTCGTGCGTGAGGATGCGCTCGTTGTCTTCGGGGTATACTTTGTCGCTTACTTCCAGGCCCTTGTAGAGGTACTTAAATACCGGGCGGCCCGTGGCAGGGTCTACGGTATAACCTTTCGAGCGATATTCGGTAGCTATTTCGGGGAAGGCGTCATTCGCGCCGGGCAGGAACGCCAGCGGCTGACCGATGAATAAATATTGTACGGCACCCAGCGGACGGAACGAGCCATCGCCACGGTCATGCCACATAGGAGTAGCATCTACGAAGTCACCACGCCATACAGCGGCCAGGTTGCCCGAGCCCAGGTCGTATACATAGTTAATGCCGCCAGGTTCGCCTACGCCGATGGTGTGGGTGAGGCGCTTGCTGCGACGGCCATCAAAGTTAATAAAGGCACGAAGCAGTTTAGGTCGTGACCCGACAGCGATCAGGATCGGAGTGGTAGGCTCGTCGTCCGGCGGAAACGAGTTATAGGCATTCAGTGTCACAGGATATGTGCCATCCGTTTGTACGGTCAGGCCAAGGCGCGGGGGCATCCACGAAGCATCTTTGAAGTTAGCAATCACAAATGGATACGAGCCAGCCTTCAGGGTGATGGAACCTTCATTCCAGCCGCCGGCATCGGGGCGTTGCACGTCTACAAGCGTTTCGTCATTTACAGTAAATACAACGCCACCCGTATAGCCCAGGCGGAACGTGTATTTGCCATCGGCCGGTACGGTAACTTTACCGGTATAGATAATACCATAGCCGTTCTCGTCGTCCAGCACATCGCACGTCAATGACGGCGAAGTGCCGCTCTTTACTGGTTTGGCGGTGGCGAATTCTGATACAGCTTTGAAGTTGCCTTTGTAGGCCTTGAAAGCGACATCGCTAACGGAGGCAATACCTTCTTTCATCAGCTTGTAGCGGACGTTGCGGAAAGCCACGGCTCCATGGTCGCCCTGGATCATGATCGGACCCTTGGCGGTCTCGTTGTTTTCAACGGGGCCACCGGTGGGCAACGGTACTTCTACGTTATCGTGTATTTTGACACCGTTCAACTCGACGGAGACAAAACGAGCGTTAGCAATTTTCTTACCATTGGCGTCGAACTTTGGTGCGCGGAAGGAAATCTTCAGCGTCTGCCATAGGCCGGGAGCCTTGGAGGGGTTGCTGAGCGGGGCCTTGCCGAGGTATATTTTGCCGGGTTCGTTCTCCCAGTTACGGTAGATGCCGCCGATGTCGGAGTACTTGGCGTTCTTGGCTCCCCAGCTGTCAAACAGCTGTACTTCGTAGCGTCCTTGCAGGTATAGGCCCGAGTTGGAGCCTTTGGGGAGCATGACTTCCAGTGACAATTCAATGTCGCCGTGCTCGAAGTTGGTGACGAGGTTATCTTTCCTGGTGTTGTCGTTCAGGTTCAATAAGATGCCTTTGCCGGCGGTAAAGCGCACTGCTTGTGGGGCAGCGGCGGCAGCTTCTTCTTTTTTGCCTTTTTTCTTTTTGCCGGTCTCGGCAGCCGGGGCGGCGTCTTCGTGGTGTACGTCAACGGTGCGGTCGATGACCACGTCGCCGACGATCTGCCAGTTACCCGCCTGGGTTTTGAATGCCGACATGTCGTCGAGCTTCAGCGTTTCCATTCCGTCGCGCTGCTGGGCGAAGGCCACTGAGCACGACAGCATCGTAAACGCCGCAAGAATGTTTCTGCGTAGGTGCATTAAGGTTAGATTTTTAGAATGAAAGGTCCGAATATGCGAGGATAAGTTTGTATTCACAAAGAATGTTTGATCAAGGGTTTGGCGCCCGGTTGACGGGTACTATCACACCAGACAAAGAAATGCCCGGAAACCCTAACAAATACTCTCCAAAAGCGAAAAAAAACATCAATTCAGTCGGCATGCAGAATAAAGGATATTCTTTTTCAATCTGACCGGGTAGCGTTACTTTTGGAAGCACGATTAGAAACCATGAGTCTTCTTGAAAAAATAAAATCGCTGTCGCAAGCGCACAGTGCCCAAACCGTAGCCATCCGCCGTCACATACACGCCAACCCAGAGCTTTCCTATCAGGAAGTCAACACGGTGAAGTACGTGGAGGAACAACTACGTTCGTTCGGCATCACCAACATTACACGCATGGCGGGTACCGGCCTGGTGGCCGAGGTTGCGGGCAAGAACCCTACACGCAAGACTATTGCTCTGCGTGCCGACATGGATGCGCTGCCCATTGTAGAAGCAAACGACGTGCCTTATAAATCCAACAACCCGGGAGTGATGCATGCCTGCGGACACGATGTTCACACTTCTTCGCTTCTGGGCACGGCCCGCATTCTGAACGAAGTAAAAGATCAGTTTGAAGGTACCGTACGGTTTTTGTTCCAGCCAGGGGAAGAGAAAAATCCTGGGGGAGCTTCCTATATGATTCGTGATGGTGCACTGGAGAATCCGCGACCGGCCGGCATCATCGGGCAACACGTATTCCCCTTGCTGCCAGCCGGTAAGATCGGCTTCCGCGAAGGTATGTATATGGCAAGCGCCGACGAGATTTATCTGCGGGTGGTTGGCAAAGGTGGTCACGGTGCCGCGCCGGAGCTCGCCATAGACCCGATCGTAATTGCCTCGCATATCATCATTGCCCTGCAGCAGATCATCAGCCGCAACGCCAGCCCCAAGCAACCTACCGTGCTCACCTTCGGCGACATCGTCGGCAAGGGCGCGACGAATATCATTCCCGATGAAGTACGGATAGCCGGTACTTTCCGGGCCATGAACGAAACGTGGCGTGCGTCGGGCTTGCAGAAGATTCAGAAAATGGCCGAGAGCCTGGCCGAAGGCATGGGCGGACGGTGCGAGGTGGAAATATCTCACGGTTATCCATACCTGGAAAACAACCCTGAACTTACCCGTCGGCTGCGGACGGCCGCCGAGGCCTATGTGGGCCCGGAAAATGTACACGACATTGACATTACCCTGGGAGCGGAAGACTTTGCCTACTACTCACAGGTGATCCCGGCGTCGTTCTACCGGTTGGGTACACGTAACGATGCGAAGGGCCTTACTTCGTACGTGCATACGCCCACCTTTAACATTGATGAAGACGCCCTGGCCATTGGTCCCGGCTTAATGGCCTGGATGGCCGTAAACGAACTGGCAGGCCCGCCTGCCGGTAGGCAAGGCTAAGGCCGCCTGGCGGGCATGTTAAAACTATATTAATTATTTGGGCGACACAGTATAGATACCTGCGCCACGATGTATTTTTACACCTACTGTAAACAACTCTTTGGAAACTGCGCTACCGACTGATCCTGGAAAAAAGATTCGTGACAACGTCTGGATCGTACTATCCATTATCGGCGCGCTGGTGCTTTTCCTCTTTGCCCTCGACCTGATGGTGTCATCGTTGCAGCACCTCAGCCGCAACGTCACCGAAACCATTCTGCTGGCCACGGCGAACCCCTTCACCGCACTGTTTATCGGTTTGCTGGTAACGGCTATGCTGCAAAGCAGTTCCACCACCACTTCGCTGGTGGTTGCCCTGGTAGCCTCGGGCGCGATTACTCTGCAGAATGCCATTCCCATCATTATGGGCGCGAACATCGGTACAACCATTACGAGTACGATCGTGGCATTGGGCTTCATCAACCGCCGCAAGGAATTTAAGCGTGCGGTAGCGGCAGGTACTTATCACGACTTCTTTAATATCCTGACGACCGTGGTACTCTTTCCGTTGGAGTATTACTATGGCTTTTTGTCGGGTATATCCGACTGGCTGGCCCGGCGTTTCTTTACGCCGACGGCTCATCCTGTGGAGGAAACCATCAAGCCGATATCGAGCCTCTTCGGACCGGTGGTGCGGGGGTTGTCTGACCTAATACCCAGTCCGTTTGTGCTGGCCTTGCTGGCGGTGATTATGCTGTTCTGTTCCATCCTGATCTTTCGCAAACTGATCTCGGATCTGCTCAAGGCCAGGTCCCCCGAGGTGTTCAGCCGCTTCTTTTTTAAGAGCCAGCTCAAGTCGTTTGGTTGGGGCCTGCTGACCACGGCAGCCATTCGTTCGAGTACCATTACTACTTCGGTGGTGGTGCCTATTGTCGCGAAGAAGATCGCTACACTGCGCCAGGCGGCTCCGTTTATTATGGGCGCCAACGTGGGTACAACCATTACAGCATTTATTGCGGCAGCGCTTAATGCCAATACATCGAGCGCGATCAGCATCGCCATTGCGCACTTCCTGTTCAACTTTATCGGTGTTCTGCTGTTCTTCCCTATTCCCGTGTTGCGCCGGTTGCCGATGGAGCTTGCCAGCGGTTTGGGCAAGCTTACGCTGAAGTATCGTCTAGTGGGTTTTGTATACTTGCTGCTCACCTTCTTCTTTATACCCTTCTCGCTGATCTACTTCAACCGCGATGCGACCGAGAGTCTACACCTGACGTACGCCGCCACGGCCCCCGGCGAGCCGAAAGTATATTACCGTGTGGTAACGCAAATGAACAAACGCACGCAGAGCGGCGAGTGGGTACGGTATGAAGGCAATGCCGAGACGATCACCGACCAGGAGCCTTCGCTTATCTATCCGGTATATGTGAAGAACGCCACCCTCTTTGTGGGCGACCAGATGTTCTTGTTTAACCGGCCCGGCTTCTGCTGGGACGGTGAGGATGGGCAAGGCAAGTACCGTGTGTGCATTGACCAGGTGTTACAGCATATGGCATTAGCAAATATTTCATTCGACTCCGTTTATGTGTACAAACAGCACTACGTGGAAGACGGCGACACCCGTCCCGACCACCGTTATTATTACAGCGCGGCGCATAAAATTCTACTGCAACACGAGGAATTAGTCACCCCCGACAGCGCCGTGGTGCGCGAAAAGCTGCTGAAGTTTGAGCCCCAATAGCGTCCCTTAATTCCAATCTTCTCTTTATATTGCGGTAAACTGGATACAGTGTGCTGAAGGAATCGATTTTGAAGATGTTGAAACTGGACAACCTCATTAGTAACGTCACCGGCTATGTAGAGACGCGCATCGAGCTAATGAAGCTGGAGGTGAAAGAAGATTTGGCAAAAGCCATTGCCAGGATAGCCCTGTTTATTATCATCGGTTTTATTATCACGCTTTTTGTCCTGCTGATCAGTATGGCCATAGCCTATAAGATCGGCGAGTCTACCGGTGTCTTTGGTGGCTTTGCCATTGTAGCGGGGTTTTATTTTATACTGGCCCTGGCCCTGATCCTGGGCCGGGATACGGTTCGTGATACCCTGGAAAAACGATTATCAGAAAACTTGAAGCAAAAGAAAAAGTAGCGTATGGAACTGCTGGAATCGAATGATATGAAGAGTGAGCTGATCAAGAAATCAGCCAAACATCGTGCGCAGCTGGAGGAGGAGGTAAAATTGATCTCTGAGCGCACCAGCAAGGTGATGATTAATACGCTCATCATAGGTGGCGCATTGGCTGTGTCCTACTTGTTGGTACGGCAGCTGGCGGGTGGTAGTGGTAAAAGCAAGAGCAGACGCCGCAAGGTTGTGCACGCCAAGCCGGTACGCGTGATTCAATCCAATGGGCACGAGCCAGTCGAAGAGGTGAGCTACGAGCCCGCGGTGCCTGGCATCGTGACACAGATCGGCACAGCCCTGGCAAGCCAGGCCACAGTCTTTCTATTAGGCCTTGCGAAAGAAAAGCTCGCCGAGTATTTGCAATCTCCTGCAGAGGATAAGAAGGAAACCAAAGAATGAGCGTTCTCACGTCCCTGCACGAGCGCCGGCAGCGGGGGAAGAAATCCATCGCGGTGCTGGTCGACCCCGACAAGGTAGAAGATCCGGCGCGTCTTACGCAATTGATCAACCTGGCAAGTGAAAACTGCATCGATTATTTTTTTGTCGGCGGTAGCCTGATCACGACCAGTAACCTGGCGCAGATCGTACGGCAGATCAAAGACCATGTAAAAATTCCTGTGGTACTCTTTCCGGGCAACTCGATGCAGATCGAGCCTACTGCGGACGCACTATTGTTTTTGTCACTTATTTCCGGCCGCAATCCCGAACTGCTCATTGGTCAGCATGTGGTCGCGGCGCCCATCATTCGCAACACAAAACTGGAAGTGATACCAACCGGGTATATGTTGATCAACAGCGGGCGTATTACGTCGGCTGCCTATATCAGCAATACCATGCCCATTCCCGATGACAAGTATTCACTCGCGGCGGCCACGGCCATGGCCGGTGAAATGCTGGGCTTGCAAGCTATGTATATGGATGCAGGCAGCGGAGCGGAGAAAGAGATCAGCGCCAGGATGATCGCCACCGTGCGTAAGGCAATACAAATACCCTTGATTGTCGGCGGCGGGATCAACACCAGTCAGAAAGCCCTGCGCGCACTGGAAGCTGGAGCGGATATGGTCGTGATCGGCAATGCGCTGGAAAAAGATCCTGAATTGCTGATCGGCATTGCTGACAAGGTATACGAGTGGAACCAGGGCTAACACCGGGAGCTATTGCTCAAACTCTAACCGAAAACCCACGCCGTGGTAGTTTACAATTCGAACACTCGGATCTTCTTTCAGGTATTTGCGTAGCTTGGAAATGAATACATCCATACTGCGGCCCATAAAGTAGTCGTCGTCTCCCCACACATGTTTTAAGATCTCTTCGCGTTTTAACACGCGCGTACGATGCTGATACAGCAATTGTAATACTTCAGCCTCCTTCTGTGTCAGGGTCTTTTCAGTATCGTGTAGCCGTAGCGTGTAGGTCGTATAATCAAAATGATACCGGCCCAGGGGAAAAGTACGCTCGGGCGCAGGCATGGGCTCAGCGGTGCGGCGCAGGAATACCTCCATGCGGTACAGTAGCTCTTCGAGGTTGAACGGTTTGGTGATATAATCGTCGGCGCCGGTTTGAAAACCGGTCAGCTTGTCTACGGTCATCGACTTGGCCGTGAGGAAGAGGATGGGTATTTCCTTATCGCTTTCGCGCACGGTACGGGCCAGCGCAAAGCCATCCTTCTTCGGCAGCATGACATCGAAAATGCAGAGATTGAAGTTGCCTGTCCGGAAGGACCGCTCGCCGGCTTCGCCATCCGTGCACAGCGTAACGGTGTACCCGCGCATCGTCAGGTTGTCTTTGATGACAAAGCCCAGGCTGGGATCATCTTCCACAAGCAGTATTTTCTTTTCGGCTATCATGCAGTACGGTTTGGTGGCGTTCGGTTAAGCAGGGATAAATACCCGGAAGACACTGCCCTTGTCGAGCTCGCTGTGCAGGGTTACATATCCGTTGTGGGCTTCGACGATCGTCTTCACATAGCTTAACCCTAAACCAAAGCCCTTCACATCGTGTACGTTGCCGGTAGGAACACGGTAGAATTTCTGAAATACACGTTTGTGATTCTCCTGCCCGATGCCGATACCGTTGTCCTGGACTTCGATCAACACACCTTTACTATAGTCAGTGGTCGATACGGTAATCAGCGGTATATCGCGGCAATATTTGATGGCGTTGTCCAGCAAGTTGGTCAGCACGTTCGTAATGTGCAGGCGGTCGGCCTGTAGCTCGTGAATGGTAGCGTGAAACGCCGTGCTGACAGCGCCCTGTTTTTCGCGCAGGGTCATCGACGCATTATGAATGGCGTCGCCAATGACCTGGTGCACATTGACGGTTTCTTTCTGCAGGGCAATGTCGCCCTTGTCCAGACGGGCCACTTGCAGGACGCGCTCCACTTGCTGTTTGAGTCGCAGATTTTCTTTTTCAATGATCGTGGCATAGTTCAGCAGCCGCTCGGGCTGCTGTATAATGCCAGGATCTTTTAAGACTTGAGTCGACAGCGCGATAGTAGAGATCGGTGTCTTAAACTCGTGCGTCATGTTATTGATAAAATCCTTCTGGATTTCCGACAGCCGCTTTTGCTTGAGAATGATGAAGATGGTGTAGCTAAAAAAAATGATTACAACCAGGAGCACCGTAGTGGAGAACGACCAGATACCCATCTGGTTCAGCAGGTGGGCGCCGCGGTTGGGGAATTGCACGCCAAAGTAGTATCCATGGTTGGCCCACTCGGGCAGGTTCCGGTCGGTAATTTTACTCTTGGCTGTCTTGAGGGGTATATAATTGCCGTAGAGCATACACTCGCTCAAACAATCATATACACCGTATTCAAAATCGATAATGATATTGCGCCTTTCAAACTCGGTGCGTAACAGAAACTCCAGCAGACGTGCGTCGAGTTGATTGTTGACCGATACGACAAAATAGTTGGAGGAGAGCTGCTTCACCGGGTTGATGGCCGGTGCGGGCGTGTTGTTAATATCGTATACTTGCTGGGCTACATTATAGAGCGCTGTTGTCACCGAACGCTCAAACTCGGCCTCCTTCAAGTTAAAGGCACGGCGCACCCAATAGATCTGGGTGATCGTAATGCCCACGATCGAAAGCGTGGCCAGAATGACGATGAGGCGTATAGTCGAGTTTCTCACGGTTCAGAAAGGTACGATATTGTTTCCCCGGGTGCTGTCAGATTAACAAGTCATTAACATTTTTTAGGCAGCGTTTAACACCGTTTCACGCTGGGTATGAGCAGTTTTGTATCGTTCGAACAGCAATACTTTTACAAATTTTTAAACCGCATCACAACGTATGAGAAAAACTGCTTTTATCCTGGTCGGCGCTTTTTTCGCGCTGGCAGCTTTGACCCAAACCCGTGCCGCGCACGTAACGGGCGTAACCGACTTTTTCGGAGTCCCTGCCTTTAACTGGGTGGCGACCACCTTTAACTTTGGTAAGATCAAAGTCAACAAACCGGTCAATCACACCTTTACATTTACCAATACCGGAAGCGAGCCGTTGGTAATCACCTCCGTAAAAGCCTCTTGCGGTTGCACCGTGGCCGAATATTCCAAAGACCCGATTCCGGTAAACGGCGAAGGTTTTGTGAAGGCCACGTACAATGCCGCCAACAAAGGCGTCTTTAACAAGACCGTCACCATCATTGCCAATACGGAACAAAGCGAGGTAGTGTTGACCATAAAAGGCGAAGTGGTCGATTAAACCGCTAAACCGCAACCATCCGGGAGGGTGCGCAGGAAGTGGAGGAGTGCCTCACTTTCTGCCCCCTTTCTTATTCCGAAAACGTTTTCGGAAAGAAAATCTGCAAT
>JAESGK010000692.1_pt1 | contig 11119 bp, 8 predicted proteins | sample 9269681 | NCBI WGS metagenome assembly JAESGK01 (sample SAMN14515347, study PRJNA621673) | algae metagenome | isolation source: Timaviella obliquedivisa GSE-PSE-MK23-08B and co-occurring heterotrophs from... | place: USA: Grand Staircase Escalante National Monument, Utah | collected 2006-08-15
AACGAGTGAATAATGGATTGCGGGTGTACGACTACCTCGACTTGTGAAGGATTGAGGCCAAACAGCCATTTGGCTTCGATCACTTCCAGGCCTTTGTTCATGAGCGATGCGGAATCGATCGTAACCTTCGCGCCCATAGACCAGTTGGGATGTTTCAGCGCCTGTGCTTTGGTCACTGCACCGAGTTGCGGCCGTAGATGCCCCCGGAAAGGCCCGCCAGAAGCTGTCAGAATGATCTTTTCAATCTTGTTGTGGAACTCACCCACCATGCACTGGAAAATAGCCGAATGCTCAGAATCGACCGGATAAATGCTCACGCTTTTTTCCCGCGCCAGGCGCGTTACCAGGTCGCCCGCGACGACCAGCGTTTCTTTGTTGGCCAGGGCGATGGTTTTGCCGGCCTCAATGGCCCGTAGCGTGGGACGCAGCCCGGAATATCCTACCAGGGCTGTTATGACCAGGTCGATCGTTTCCATCTGCACAATGTCTGCCAGGGCTTTTTCGCCCGCATAGACCTTAATGTCTTCGTTGGCGAGGGCCTGACGTACCAGCTCGTAGTGGTCTTCGTTGGTGATAACGACTGCATTTGGTTGAAACCGCCGGGCTTGTTCAATCAGAAGCGCGGCGTTATTCTGCGCCGTGAGCACTTCCACCTGAAAAGCATCGGGATTTGCCGCAATTACATCCAAGGCCTGTGTACCGATGGAACCGGTAGAGCCAAGAATGGCAATGTTTTTTTTGTTACTCAACTGCACTAAAATTGATGGTCCAGACGCCCGCGCATATGCCGGTACGTTCTGCAAAAATACGCAAAGTTTGCTTATGACCGAGCGACAAACTTTTCACCCAGCACGTCAGCAATGTTGCGGTCGTTTGACAGGCGGGGCACCTTGTTCTGACCACCCAATTTTCCCAACGACTTCATGTATTCGATGAAAGCACTGCGCTGCAGCGGGGTGACAATAAGTGTACGTAAGATATTTCCAGTGATCAGGTCATCGTAATACACATTCAGGTTCCGCAATTGGTCATCGAGCGCTTGTGCGAACGCCTCCAGGTCTTTCGGAAGCTGTGCAAACTCTACCAGCCACTCGTGGTGCGGCAAACCGGTAGCGGGTGTTACTTGCGGGGCTACCGTAAATTCTACCAGGGCAGCTTCGGGGAATTTTTCCAGTGCATACTTCATGGCACGCTCCACCTCCTCGCCGATGACGTGTTCGCCAAAGGCCGAGATAAAATGTTTGATGCGCCCGGTGACGATAATGCGGTATGGGTCTTTTGATACAAACTTAACGGTGTCGCCAATGGAGTAGCCCCACAAACCGGCGTTGCTATTGATGATCAACGCGTAGTTCTTGCCAAGCTCTACCTCGCCTATGCTCAGGCGTGTGGGCGTTTCCGAAAAATACTCTTCTACGGGTATAAATTCAAAGAAGATGCCGGTATCTAACAACAGCAACAGGCCGGCTGTCGCCTGTGAATCCTGGTAGGCTATAAATCCTTCTGATGCGGGATATGTTTCGATCGAGTCTACCCGTTTGCCGATGGCTTCGAATAATTTGGCACGGTAGGGCTCAAAGTTCACGCCACCATACACAAACACCGAGAAGTTGGGGAATATATCTTTTACCTTCTTGCCGGTGCGCGCGTGGATGCGGTCGAAATACATTTGTGCCCACGGCGGAATGCCAGAGATCAGGCGCATGTCGGCTGCCAACGTTTCGTCGACGATCTTGTCGAGCTTCTCTTCCCAATCTTCGATACAGTTTGTTTCATAGCTGGGCTTCTGGTTGCCCCGCAGGTATGCGGGTACCTGGTGGTTGGAGATTCCCGAAAGCCGACCGGTCTTGATGCCTGCTTTTTCTTCCAGCTCGGGGCTGCCGGAAAGGAAGATCAGCCCGCCGTCGAGAAAGGAGGCGTTGCCGGTTTCGTGCACGTAGCTCAGGACCGCGTTGCGGGCACTGTTGAAATGATTGGGGAGCGACGCTTTGGTGATGGGAATATATTTGATGCCCGACGTCGTGCCGGAGGTCTTGGCGAAGTACGCCGGTTTGCCTTTCCAGAGCACGTCGGGCTCACCGTGTACTACCCGCTCGACGTACGGCCGCAGGGCCTCATAGTCGCGTATCGGAACTTGTTTCTTAAAGTCATCGTATGTATGGATAGTATCAAAGCCGTGGTCCTTGCCAAAGGCAGTATGCGTCGCCTCGTCGATCAGGTACCGGAATACTTTTTGCTGCGAGGCAACCGGTGCAAGCGACCATTTCGTAGTCTGACGGGCAATATACGCGGCAAGCGGCCGGGCGAAAAAAGAACGAATTCCCATAATGTGCAAAACTAAGAAAATTGGCCAAAGCGCATGAACAATGCGTATTTTTGCTCCGCACGCTGAAACTTTTTACACACACATGTCATCTGTAGCAAACGACAAAACCGATATTACTTTTCTATGAAGAACGTCCTGAAAATTGTCATCGTAGCTTTCCTGGCCGGATTTGGCGGCTCTTATGCTTTTTACGCCCTGATGGTGAGGCCCGGCTTGCAGCCCCACGAGGCTGAAACGGCGTTTACTTCCGCCGAAAGCTACGACACTCCCCTCACCTATCACTCCTCCTCTTCCACAGCGCCAACGGTAGCTATACCTAACGTAGACTTTAGCTTCGCGGCGGCCAGGGCCACGCAGAGTGTTGTATACATCAATAGCATTTCACAAGGTGCCTCCTACTCCTATTGGGATTGGTTCTTTAATCAGGGCAACAGCAACCGCACCCAGGTCAGCAGCGGCTCGGGTGTAATCTTTACGGCCGACGGTTATATCATCACCAACAATCACGTGGTAGAGACTGCCGAGCGCATCGAGGTGAACTATAACAAACGCACCTATCCGGCCGAGCTCATTGGTACCGACCCTTCTACCGACCTGGCCGTGATCAAGATTCAACCAGAAGGCAACGACCTGCCGGCCGCCATGTTGGGCAGTTCCAAGAACGTACAGGTGGGTGAATGGGTTATTGCCGTGGGGAACCCGTTTACGCTCTCTTCTACGGTAACGGCAGGTATTGTGAGCGCGAAAGGCCGTCGCATCGGTATCCTGGAAGACAAGTTCCCGATCGAATCCTTTATTCAGACCGATGCGGCCATCAACCCGGGTAACTCGGGTGGCGCGCTGGTCAACAAAGCCGGCGAGCTTGTCGGCATCAACTCGGCCATACTCTCCCGTACAGGTTCTTATACCGGTTACGCGTTTGCGATTCCCATCGACATTGCCAAGAAGGTATTCAATGACCTGGTGAAATACGGCGCACCCCAGAAGGCTTTCCTGGGAACCAGCGTGGTGGAGTATAATTATGAGAATGCCAGGAAGTACGACCTGCCTACCAACGTAAAAACATTCAACGGTGTACTCGTGGAGCAGCTCGACCGCGAAGGGCCCGCGATTAAGGCCGGCTTGAAGTTGGGTGATATCATTACGCGCATCGATACCATCAACATCAATTCACAGAGCGAATTTGAAGAAGAGCTGAGCTATCATAATCCCGGCGATAAGATCACGGTTACATACCTGCGGAGCAACAAGATCAATACGGCTACGCTTACGCTCATCAACCAGAATGGCAGTACGGAAATCATCAAACGCAAGATCCTGAACGATGGATCGCTGGGTGCGCAGCTTGAGTCGACACGCTACGGCGTGAAGGTGTTTAAGATGAAAGACAACAGTGTATTGAAGCGCATTGGTATACCTGAGAATTTCACCATTGTGGCGTTGAACCGCCAGCGTGTAAAAGATCCGGAGGAGGTGAGTGAGTTCTTTGCGAAGTACCGCGGGCGTGTCTATGTCTATGGTATTAACAGCTCGAAGCAGCAGATGGAAATACCGATCGATATTCGATAACTATTACCCGCGCCAGGTTTATTTGCCTGGCGCTTTTGTTTGGTATTTATTTGTTACATAGCACGTCGATACCCGGCGCATGCAGTAATGTCTTTTTTTTGAGATGCCTGGTGGTTTGACATGACACGATTTGCCCGGTAGAATGGCACGAGAGCGTCCCTCGGCATGAGGTATTTTGCCCTAAGTTTGGTCCATCAAACATGCCTTGTATGTATCCTAAAACCTTTGTTGTAATTTTATTGATCATCATGACTTCTAACACTTTGCAAGCGCAACAAAACACCGCCGGCCGGTATGCCACCGTCAACGGCCTGAAACTCTACTATGAGCTCCATGGCACGGGCAAGCCCCTGGTGTTGCTACACGGTGGTGGCTCTACCATCGAGTCTAACTTCGCGCGTATCCTGCCGGCATTGGCCAGGACACACCAGGTCATTGCCGTCGAGCTTCAGGCCCATGGCCATACTGCCGACATCGACCGACCTTTCAGTTTTGAACAAGATGCGGACGACGTCTCTGCACTCCTCCAACACTTGCACATCGAGAAGGCCGATATCCTGGGATTCAGCAACGGCGGCACTACTGCTTTGCAAGTTGCCATACGGCATCCAAAGCAGGTCAATAAACTGGTGCTGGCATCCACGCTCTATAAGCGCGAGGGCATGCCCACCGGCTTCTTTGAGTTTATGCAGCAGACTACGCTCGAGCAAATGCCTGCCCCGTTGAAAGACGCTTACCGAAAAGTTAACGCCGACCCGCAGGGCCTGCAAAAGATGTTTACCCGCGACGCCACCCGGATGATCCATTTCCAGGATATCAGCGACGACCTCATCAAGGCGATCCAGGCACCGGCGCTGGTCATCAACGGCGACACCGACGTAATACGCGTGGAACATGCTTTGCTATTGTCACGTACGCTGCCGCACGCCGAGCTGGCCATCCTGCCGGGTGGCCATAGCGATTATATCGGCGAAATCTGCGCCGTGGATAAGAATAGTAAGCTACCTGATTTCGTTGTTATGATGATTGACACGTTCCTGGCGAAGTAGCGCAGCGCATCTATACTTTTGAGAACGGCTTATACTTCCGCACATCAGTACCGCTCGAAGAGGCTGGAAAATTACATGATGGGAAACTAGCCTGTTATATCCCCGATCTGCAGAATAACCCATACCAGCGTATATAGAGGGCCTCTATTGCGGTATAGTGCGGGGTGCGTTTTTTGATGCCGAATGATCCACTGACGGGCGTATACCAGGCCGGTCGTCACGACTACAGTAATTAATACTACAAGCCAGTTCATGTGGGACGGAGTTAGTGTTATGTTAAAACGTAACAGTCCCGAAGAAGGTTACGGACGGTTCAGCCAGGCAAACCAGTCGTCCACCTGATAGCGATATGCCAACCGGGCCTGCGATTGTGCTCCGTCGACGATCTTCCAGCATGTGAGCTCGTCAACAAATGCCGGTTCCTCCAATCCTGCCCGTGTTGACGCCTTTCGGTAAAACGCCTGGCGGGAAGGATGGTCGGGTGCACAGCCGTGCACGATACCGCCGAAGGCTTTTGCCTCCAGAATGGCCTGGCAGAGCCCGGTACAATCCTCCTGGTGAATCAGGTTTATGGGCGCCTGGCCATTCGCAACGTTCTTTTTACCCGCAAAGAACCGTCCCGGATCACGCCCCGGTCCCACAAGGCCACCAAACCGGACGATGGTTGTGGTAAACGCTGTTTCAGCTTGCAGCATGTGCTCCACCGACAGCAGTGTTTTGCCGGAGTCACTTTCCGGCGCGGGAAGGGTGTCCTCCTGAACATGACCATTCAAGTCGCTGAAGACGGCCGTGGAGCTTATATAAATTACATTCGGAATGTTGTACTGTTTCGCCAGCGCCGCGATCCGGGCTACGGTCGCCTGATATTCGCCGGCCGGTGTTACACTTGCGCGGGGCGGAATGGTAATGACCAATACGTTGCAGTGAAAGAATGACGGCGTCACCGACAGCTCCTCTGACCGGATGTGTACCAGAAATGGTTCAATACCCTGCTGCGCCAACACCGGCAATTTACTTTCGGATGTAGTAGAACCTTTTACCTGATGGCCCCTTGCCACCAGTGCACCGGCAAAGTGCATTCCAAACCAGCCACACCCCACTATACTTACTACCATGTTGCTTAGTCGTGCAGAGGCCGTTTTTTGATCATGCCTCCTTTAATATCGTTTACACTGTTCTCTACTACGAAGGCTCCGGGATCGATCTTGGCAATTTCCGTTTTAAGCTTTTGGAGCTCCAGGCGCGTGATCACGGAATAGATCACATCCAGATCTTTCTCACGATGGCCGGTCTTGCCATAGCCACTCGTCCCTTTCAGGATCGTTACACCGCGCCCCATCTTTTCAGTAATGGCATCCTGGATCTCCCTGCTCTTTTCCGAAACGATCATCACGCTGGTATATTCCTCAATACCGTGTACAACAAAGTCTACCGTCTTGGACGCTACGAGGTATGTCAGGATTGCGTATAGCGCCACTTCAATGTTGATCAGATAGGCTGCTACGGAAAATATAAGAATGTTCAGGATGAGAATAATATCACCCACGGTCAGCGTTGTCTTGCGACTGGTATAAATGGCCAACACCTCGGTGCCGTCGATGACAGATCCGCCCCGTATAGAAAGGCCAATGCCGCAACCCAGAAAGAAGCCACCGAAGAAGGCTATCAGCAGGCGGTCGTGGGTAACGGCCGGGAATTCGATCACCGCCAGGCAGATGGCAAGCGCAGTAATGGCCGCCAGTGTTTTAAAGGCAAATTTCTTCGATATCTGGGTGTAGCCGATGATGATAAAGGGAATGTTGAGCAACACGACCAAATAGGACAGGTCGATTTTGGTGAGCAAGGTTGCCAGCAAGGAGATTCCCATCACGCCGCCGTCGAGAAAGTTGTTGGGTAGCAGAAAGCCTTTTAGTCCGAAGCCGGCCGACAACACTCCCAGCGAGATGAAGAGTGTATCTTTTACCGTACGGATGATGGCAATGCGCCGGTTGCGATGGGCTTTTAACTCATTTAAGCGTTCCGCTGAGGACATGGTCAGATGGGTATGGGCGAGAAAGATACAAAAAAAGCCGCCTCAACTTCTTGAGACGGCTTTACAGGATTGTTTGGAAAAAGTCCTATACCGTTACGTGTTCGGCTTTGGTATTCTTGTTTTTCTTCGTGCTTTTGCGGCCGCCTTTTACCGCTTCGTCGATAAACTTCTCTACCTTTTTCTTCTTTTTCTCTTCTCGTTTCAGAATCCCGGCGTAGGCTTCCGCCAGCTTCCTGGCACTCCGCCCGATCAACTTTTTCACTTTCCTGGTCGCCTCGGGCAATTCCAGACGGCTCAAGGCCTCCTGCGTCGAATCTTCGATGAGGCTTCTCAGAGCCTTTTTCGATGTCTTATTCTTATCCATAAATCATTCGTTGAACTTCAATTTACGGATTTATTACGGCAATGTTATTTAGTTCACCAAAACTTAACATTGACACACTCCTGTCCTCCTAAAAACCGTCGAATAGGCGTCGTATCGGCACTTTTATTCGTATCGCAACGAGTTGACAGGATTGGTTCCGGCAGCTTTGATGGACTGGTAGCCTACGGTTACCCAGGCAATGGTGATGGCGGCAAGACCACTGCCGACGAAGATCAGCGGGCTAATCTCTACACGATATTCAAAGCCCTGTAACCAGTTGGAGGCAATGTACCATCCGGCCAGTGCCGCGGGTACAAAGGCGATTAACACCAGCCGCGTGAACTCCTTCGACAACAGCACGATCAGGCCGGGCATAGAGGCGCCCATGGCCTTGCGAATACCGATCTCCTTGGTGCGCTGCTCGGCGGTAAAGGCCGCCAACGCAAACAGGCCAAGACAGGCAATAAAGATGGCCAATGCCGAGAACACGCCGAACACCTGCCCCATTCGTTGTTCCGAACGGAACAGCCGGTCGAAGTTCTGATCCATAAAAGAGTATTGGATCGGCTCGTTTTCGGTTTGTGTTTTCCACAGCTTCTCGATCGTTGCGATGGCCTTGGTGGGATCGCCTTCATACCGCACCATCAGACGGCCTGCCGTTCGGGTAAAGCGAATGGCCAGCGGGCGCACCTTGTCGCGCAGTGACTCGAAATTGAAATCTTTATACACGCCGATTACTTTGAGGCGCTCGAGCCCACCCTCGTTATCGTTGTATAAAATCTCCTCCTCCAGCGGTTTTTCAAACCCAAACTCTTTTACCGCCGCTTCATTCAGTATAATGCCCAGCGTATCGGCTGGTGAGTCGGGAGAAAAGAACCGGCCCTCTTTCATTTCAAACCGCATGGTGCGTTGGTTATCGACATCCGCGTAATAAACACCCATGATATGGTCTTGCTCGCTGCCGGAAGCTTTAAAGACAGTCGTGTTGTTTACGCCGGGAAAATTGTTGTTGGTAAAGCTGGCATTTACTATACCGGTTTGTTCCAACAGTGTATTCTTAAAAGATACCTGGTTCTTATCAAGCTTCCAGGCGTTGTTGATGATCAGCATATTGTGTTTGTCCATGCCCAGGTTACGCTCCTGCATGAAGGTAATCTGCTGATATACCACGATGGTGAAGATGATCAGGAAGATGGACAGTGCAAACTGGAACACGACCAGCGAGCTGCGTACTCCCTTGCTGCGCATGCCGCTACGCACCTTGCCCTTTAATACCTCCACCGGACTGAACGACGTCAGATAAAATGCGGGATAGCTTCCGGCAATAAACCCGACCAGGACAATCAGCGCAAGCGCACTCGCGATGAAGGTTGGTGTGTACAGCAATTCCATCTGAAGTGTCTTTCCTGCCAACAGGTTGAACGACGGCAACAACAGGTAACATGCGGCCAGGGCCATGATCACCGCTACGGCACTGTACAATAGCGACTCCGACAGGAATTGCCGCACCAGTTGCCCGCGCAGCGATCCCAGCGTCTTGCGCAGTCCTACTTCCTTCGCCCGGCCGGCGGAGCGAGCCGTAGACAGGTTCATAAAATTAATACAGGCGATGACGATAATGAATGCGCCAACACCGCCAAAGAAATATACATATAGCAGATTTCCGACAGGCTCGACCTCATGTTGCATGGTAGACCGTAGATGAATGTCTGGAACAGCAATGGTCGTATACCCAAATTGCCCGCCTTCGGCTTCCAACTGTTTCATAGACTTGCCCAGGAAACGTTCCATCTCGGGCCCTACGTGGCGCTCGGCCAGTCCCCGGAGTTTGGCATGCACGGCGTCGATCGAAGCACCCTTGTGCAGCACCAAATACGTATATAAGCTATTGTTCAACCACATGGTCTTTCGCAAGAAGTCTGCCGAGCTGGCTGAGAGCAGAACATTAAAGACCAGGTGCGAGTTGGTGGGTGCATTTTCGCAGACGCCGGTCACCTTGAACGTTTCGTTTTCATTGCCGATCACAACTATCTTGCCCAGCGCGGGCTCTTCACCAAAGTATTTATGCGCGAGGTCTTCCGTCATGACGATTGAACGGGGCTCTTTTAACGCTGTCCTGGCATCTCCAAGCAATAGCTTGTAGCTAAAGAATTGAAAGAAATTAGAGTCGGCATAGAACATCTTGTCTTCAATGAAGGCAATGTCTCCATATTTGATCGACGACTGTCCATAGGAGTCAATACGGGTTGCTTCTTCTACCTCCGGTATCTCGGCCACCAGGGCTGCGGCCATGGGCGGGCACGTCGTTGACGTATGGATGTCCTGGCCGCTGATCTTGCCATACAGGTTTACACGATACATGTGGTCCGCCCTGGCATGAAAGCGGTCGTAGCTCAGCTCGTCTGATATATACAGAAAGATGAGCATACAAGCCGTAATGCCTGTTGTCATGCCAAAGATGTTGATCGCGGAAAAGAACTTGTGTTTGTTCATGTTCCGGATCGCCACCAGGAAGTAGTTTTTAAACATACGGTTATGAAATTAAGATCGTGTTTTTCTTATCTGACGCCATTCCCCACCCTCAAGTTACCGAATGCGTTGTCTTTTTTTATTCATCACGCAGTGTCGACACGGGATTCATGGATGCAGCACTGAATACTTTATAGCCAATGGCCAACGTCGACAGCATAAACATGAGTATGACAGAAATAAGGAATGTATAGGAACCTGCAGGCAGGTAATATTTCCAAATGCTTGACATGAGCATGTCGACGAGAAACGCGCCCATCAGACACCCCGCCACCGACGCTATCACCAAAATAATGATAAACTCGGTATTGATAATGCGTGCGATGTTGCCGATCGAAGCGCCCAGCACTTTGCGTACGCCGATCTCCTTCATTTTGCGAATGATGTTCAACGACACCAGGGTAAAAAGCCCGGTCACGGAAAGTCCCATGGCGACGAGGCCGAGGAAGGCAAACATTTTAACGATATTGTCATTCACCGTAAGCGACTCCTTCATCTCTTCGTTCAGGTAGCGGCCGGTATACAAGCGGTTTGGAAATATCTGTTTCCACTCCTGTTCCATGGAGGCGTTTACAGCGATCAGCTTGTCCACGGGCGCACTCACGATAACGTGTGTATAGTTTTCGGGAGCCGTGTAGCGGATCATCATCGGCTGCGCTTTGTCCCAAAGCCCGGCCGTGAAGACGTTTTTGGCGACGCCCACTACGTATAACTTCACGGTGTCATGCCAAAGTATTTCTTTGCCCAGCGGTTTGTCCCAGGAAAAGGTCTTCGCAAATTCTTCGGTAATGATGACCGACTCCCGGCGATCGGTCTCGGAGTCTTTCTGGAAATCACGTCCTTCGAGGAGTGTCAGCCCCATGGCTTGCAGATAGCCATCGCCTACATCAATAATATCGACCTCATGTTGACGCGACTCATGTTTTACCGGGTCGCTATAGCGCGATGAGAAGACACTGTGTTTCGAACCGGCGATTGCTTGAATATCTTTGTTTCGCGCAATGGCATGGTGGAACGTTTCATACTCCTGGCCATTGCTGACATATACGATCATGACACCCTGTTGGTCAAAGCCCAGGTCGAAGTCACGTTGATAGCGCGAGTTTTCATAGAAGGCGAACGAGCCGATGATCGCCAGTAGCGAGATAGCATACTGCAGGCACAGCAGAATGCGTGTAAATAAGTTCGTGCCCCCTAACTTCTGCTTTCCCTTCAGAATACCTACGGGCTCAAATTTGCTGATGTAAAAG
>JAESGK010000693.1_pt1 | contig 11113 bp, 7 predicted proteins | sample 9269681 | NCBI WGS metagenome assembly JAESGK01 (sample SAMN14515347, study PRJNA621673) | algae metagenome | isolation source: Timaviella obliquedivisa GSE-PSE-MK23-08B and co-occurring heterotrophs from... | place: USA: Grand Staircase Escalante National Monument, Utah | collected 2006-08-15
CTGGAACGTCTTCCAGCTCGTCCAATGCAGGATTGTGCTTGCGCCTACGCGAAAAGAAGGTATATACCGCGGGGATCACGAACAGGGTAAGAACCAGTGAAAAGATCACACCACTGACGATCACCAGCCCGAGGGGCACGCGGCTGCTGGACGCAGCACCCAGCGACAACGCCAGCGGCAATGATCCTAAGGCCATCGCGAGACTGGTCATGAGGATGGGACGCAAGCGAAGCCTGGAGGCTTCGACCACGGCTTCGATCTTTTCCATGCCTTCTTCGCGTTTCTGGTTGGCAAACTCCACGATGAGAATGCCGTTTTTGGTCACCAGGCCGATCAGCATGATGATGCCGATCTGGGAGAAGATGTTGATGGTTTGCCCGAAGAGGAACAGCGCGAGGAATGCACCGGTTACCGCCAGCGGCACGGTGAGCATGATGACAAACGGATCAATGAAGCTTTCGAACTGCGCGGCCAATACGAGGTATATCAGGCCCAGGGCCAGCACAAAGGCAAACGCTGTATTGCTGGCGCTTTCGGCGTAGTCGCGTGAGTTGCCACTGAGAGAAGTGGTAAAGCTGTCGTCCAATACTTCGGCGGCGATCTCGTCCATGGCTTTCACGCCGTCGCCGATGGTTTTGCCGGGGGCGAGGCCCGCGGAGATGGTAGCGGATTTATACCGGTTGAAGTGATAGAGCGACGGCGGGGTGCTGGACTCTTCCATCGTCACGACGTTGTCGAGCGATACCAGCTGGCCGGTCAGGTTTCGGACGTATAGGGCCTTGAGGTCGTTGGGATCGTCGCGGTTGATGCGGTCTACCTGGCCGATGACCTGGTATTGCTTGCCTTCGCGTGTGAAGTATCCGAAGCGCAGGTTGCTGTAGGCCAGCCGCAGTGTTTCGGAAATGTCCTGAACACTGATGCCCATTTCAGTTGCCTTGAGCCGGTTGATGACAATGCGCAGCTCGGGTTTGTTGAACTTTAGATCAGTATCGGCACCTTGCAGTACGGGGTGGTCGTTGGCGGCATCGAGAAAACGGGGTAACGCTGCTTTGAGCTTTTCAAAGTCGTTGCTTTGAATCACGAACTGTACGGGTTGCCCGGCCCGGCGACTGGTAGAGATGGTTTGTTCCTGAAGCACCGCGATCTTGCCTTCGGGAAAGCGGCGCACGTTGCGATTGACCATATCGACGATCTCTTGCTGGGAGCGTGTGCGCTCGCCGGGATCGTCGAGGAATACCCGTACAAAGCCGCTGTTGACGCCACCACCTCCGGAGGGCGAGCCGCCGGCCAGGGAATACATGACGCGCGCTTCGGGAACGGAGTCCATCAAAAATGTCGCAACCTTATCGATATACGTTTCCATGAAGTCGAATGAGGCCCCTTCGGGTGCGGAGATTTGCAACCGGAACTGGTTGCGGTCTTCCATCGGTGCAAGCTCCGAGGAAAGTCCCTGACTGATCAGGATGGACGCTCCTACACATAACGCGATGATCAGGAACGAGACCCAACGTGCGCGCATAAATCTCGCCAGGGTATCGCGGTAGCCGTCTTCCATCCATACGAAGAACTTTTCGGTGACATGATAGAATTTGGATTTTTTGCGGTGGTCACGCGTCAGCTTTACGCTGAGTACGGGTGTGAGCGTTAGCGATACGAAGCAGGATACCAATACGGCGCCCGCCACGACAAAACCAAACTCCCGGAATAACCGACCGACAAAGCCCTGTAAGAATACAATGGGCAGGAATACCACGGCCAGGGTAATGGAGGTTGAAATAACAGCAAAGTATATTTCGCGTGATCCTTCCAACGCTGCTTTGTATTTATTCATGCCGCCTTCCAATTTCTTGTAGATGTTCTCGGTCACGACAATGCCGTCGTCCACCACCAGCCCTGTCGCCAGTACGATGCCGAGCATGGTGAGAACGTTGATTGAGAATCCGCAGATGTACATGATAAAGAACGTGGCAATAAGCGACACGGGAATGTCGATCAGCGGGCGAATGGCAATGATAAAATCGCGGAAGAAGAGGTATACAATGAGCACCACCAGTACGAAGGAGAGTAAAAGCGTCTCTTGTACTTCCAGGATAGAGCGTGTGATAAAAACCGTCTGGTCAGTGGAGACGTTGAGCTTAATGTCGTCGGGGACTTCCTTCTGGATCTTTTCCATGCGTTTGTAGAATTCATCGGCGATCTCTACATAGTTGGCGCCCGGAAGCGGGATCAAAGCAACATTCAGCATAGGAATGAGCTTGCCTTTGAGAATGGACTCTTCATTCTCGGGGCCGAGCACAGCTTCGCCAATATCTTTGAGTCGGATGGAGCGGTTGGCTTCCGAGCGGATGCGTACGTTGTTAAAGTCTTCTTCGGTGAATAAACGGCCAAAGGTGCGTACGGTCAACTCGGTGCTGCTGCCATAGATCTTGCCGGAAGGCAGCTCGACGTTCTCGCGGTTCAGTGCTTGTTGTACATCCAGCGGGGTGAGTCCATATGCGCTGAGCTTGCTCGGATCGAGCCAGATGCGCATGGCATATTTCTTTTCGCCCAGGATGCGTGTACTGCTGACACCGGGTATGGTCTGAAGACGTTCCACGAGTACGTTGGTGGCATATTCCGTCAGCTCGAGCTGGTTGCGGGTGCCACTTTGCACAGCCAGCGAAATGATATAGTCCGAGCTGGCATCGGCTTTCGATACTTCCGGGGGAGCGTCGAGGTCTTGCGGCAGCTGCCTTGTGGCTTGTGATACTTTGTCGCGGACGTCGTTGGCGGCGGCTTCCAGGTCGACGTCGATGTTAAACTCGATGTTGATGCTGCTTGTGCCCTGACTGGAGCTTGACGAAATGTTTTTAATGCCGGCAATGCCGTTGATCGATTTCTCGAGCGGCTCGGTGATCTGCGACTCGATGATGTCGGCATTGGCGCCCGAGTACGAGGTGCGCACGCTGATGTTGGGCGGGTCGATCGCGGGATAGTCGCGGACACCCAGAAAACTAAAGCCGATCACGCCAAAGACCACGATCGCAATGTTCATGACAATGGCCAAAACGGGGCGCTTCAAGCTTAGTTCAGAAATGTTCATAGTACTGCAAATTCGTGCGCAAATCGTCGTTCGTTGTGCGGCCGGGTTAAATCTACGTTAGCCCGCCGACTGTGCGCGCCGTAAATCTTTGTGCGGTCGTTTTTCCGTGACGCAGGGTGATATAAAAATGCCGTGCCTGCCGCTACTGCGCTTTTTTAATGGCAATACTCCAATCGGCGCCACTGTAAACTTTGTAGTGGTCGGAAAAGCTGCCCTGATTGATCCCCAGGGAGAAGTTTAAAAGACTGTTGAAATAGGCGATCGGCCGGCCCACGGGCACGTCGGAAAAGGTGTTGCCCAGAACGACCGTTTCCGTGACGACGGTCTGCTGTCCGTGACGGATGGTAACAACGAGCTTGTCGCCGGACGTCGCGCCCAGCTTTTGAAAGGTGGCCTGGTCGACGTTGGTCCAGATATTGCCGTACTGAATGTCGAGTACGGGGATGTTGCCGCGCACCTCACGATCGGCGAACACCGGCTTTTGGTACTCGAGGCGTGTGACCTGCGCGGGCAATACCGATCCGGTTTGTTCGAAGGTAATGACGCCTGCCGCGAGTCGGGCGCCGGTATAGGCATAGACATCCCGGCCGTGGAATGTATAGGACTTGCCGGAGTCTTTCAGGCGGTTGCGGGTCTCGTCGATTTGACGGACTTCCTGAATGCCTAGTTGCTCGGCCACCAGTGTAAGGGTACCGTTGTCGGGTGTAACAAAGTAGTGTCCGGATTTTGTTTTTAAGACGACGGATTTGCGCTCGGACCCCACGCCCGGATCGACGATCGATACGAAGACGGTGCCGGCGGGCCAATAGGGAGCCGCTTGGTATAGGCGGTACGCGCCCTCCCAGATGTTATAGGCGGGTATCTCGTGCGTGATGTCGAACATCTTTAGGTTGGGGGAGACGCTGAAGGCCACGCCTTTCATTTCGGCTACGGCGGCATCTTTTAAGCCGAAGTCGGATTGGAAGACGAGGGCTTGTTGTTGGGCGCGTGCACGAACGGTTAGTGCAAGGAATAGAAAGATATAGCAGCAGAGTTTTATGCGATCCATAGTAATCATGCGAAATCTGTTTGCTAAAGATGCATAAGAAAATACTTAGTTGCTAGTGGCATTCTACGCCGCCCCAAGGTTCGTTGGTGCTGTATATTGGTATCTGGCGAAGGTAAACATCGAGCGTTAGCGCAGGTGTGTGACTCGTGCCTGCACTGGTGGGAGTTTTTAGACTCCCGGCGAGCCTCGAAGGGCCAAAACAAATCAGCCCAGGCTGAAGCACCAGCGCAGGCCTGGGACTATCGTACAAATGAAGACAGAGCCCTGAAGGGCGAAACAAATCGGATATGTGCGTGTCTCGAATTGTTACGCCCCTTCAGGGCTGATATATCGTCGGTGTTGTCTACCCAGGCCTGCGCTGGTGCTTCAGCCTGGGCTATTGTATCATGCCCTTTCAGGGCTCGTTAGAATAACGTAGCGTAAGGCGCAGCATCAATGTGTTCCCGAAGGGGCATTTTTATCGAGCAAACGTGCGAGTTCCTGGCGGGTGTCGGTATAGCGTTCGTCCTTGGCCAGGTTGGTGAACTCATGCGGGTCTTCCTCGTGATCATACAGCTCCGCGCCGGCACGGCCCTCGTCCCACTCCGTGTAGCGCCAGCGTTCGGTACGCACGCTGCGGCCCATAATGTCGTTGCGTCGCACTTGGGTATAGGCGGGTTTTGTCCAGGTGGCGTAGGGCTTCTTCAGCAAGGGGGTGAGGGATTGGCCTTGCAGTCCTGCCGGCGGTGTAAGACCTGTCAGCTCGGCCAGCGTGGGGTAGAGGTCCACCAATTCTACGGTGCGCGGCGATGCTTGTCCTTTTACGCCGCCGGGCACGGAGATGATCAGCGGCACGCGGGCGGAGTTTTCGAAGAGGCTTTGTTTCATCCATTGGCCGTGCTGACCCAGGTTATAGCCGTGGTCGCTCCACAGCACCACGATCGTGTTGTCCGACAGCTTGAGGCGATCCAGCGCGTCGAGCAGCTTGCCGACCTGGGCATCCATAAACGATACAGCCGCGTAGTAGGCACGTTGCGCATTCCGGCGGTTTGCTTCGTCAACGCCCCAATGGGGCGGTTTCGTGAATAGTGCGGCTTCGGGTATATCATCGAGGTCGTTCGGTTCTTCTTTCGCCAGTGGCACGTCGGCCGGATGGTATAAGTCAAAGTATTTCTTTGGCGCTACATACGGTGTATGCGGACGGAATAATCCGACCGCCAGGAAGAAGGGCTCGCTTTTTTTTGCCTCCAGTACCTTGACCGCTTCCTGCGCAATCAGTCCGTCGGTCTGCTCTTCGTCCGTGCCCGGATCGATGCGCCACGATAGCGCACTACCCAAATGGCGATCGGGGGTTACGTTCGTGATCGTCTCTTCGGCTACTTTGTCCCGACCCTTGGGGTTGATACGTTTGTTCCAGGAGATCGAATCGTCTAACCCGTTTGTACCGATTTGTCCAGGTACGCCATAGTGAAAGATCTTGCCGATGCGGACGCTGGTGTACTTGTTGTCCTTAAACAATTGCGGCAGTGTGACCACGTCGGGTATATTCTTCCGAAAGTGTGTTTGTAATTCGTAGATGCCGGTAACATCCGGCCGTCGGCCGGTCAACAGCGATGAGCGGCTGGGACTACACAACGGAAACTGGGTATAGGCGCGATCAAACCGCACACCGCGTTTGGCCAGCCGGTCGATATTCGGCGATTTGACGTAGGTGTTACCATAGCAGCCCAGGTCGTTGTTGAGATCGTCAACGGCGATGAACAATACATTATACTTCTTCTTGCTCTTGTCCTGTGCGCCGGCGTGGCTGGTCAGGAGCAGCAGGCCTGCGGCAAACAGGCAGGTAAAAAGTTGGAGCCAGTGGTTTCGGGTTGCTCTATGTTGAGCATTAACGTTCTTTTTCATGCGTGCAATAGTTATTCGGCATAGCTGGAGCGTAGCTTTACTCCCCAGCGGCCATCTTCTTTGGTTAATACATAGAGCGATTCGTACACACCCAATTTCGATCCATCCTTGCGGAAGCGGGTGAATTGTGTGTCGACATGTACTTTTGTATCGGATGCCTGTATGATGTTACGGTGCTCCCATACGCTGTGGTGCCAGCCTTCTTTCTCCAGGGCAGCAAATACTTTGGTGGGATCGCGAAGACCGGCCTTGTCGAGCACGTTCATGGTACCGCTCGCCAGCCGGTAGTGCGGAAAGTGATAGGTAGCTTCCCATCCCTTCAGGTCGCGTGCGTTGAAGGTGGCCAGATAGGCGTCGAGTACCCGGTATACTTCCGCTTTTACCGCGGGGTCTACTTCGTGTGTGCCGCTTTTCTGTTGCGCGGGGATTAACGTGAACGCCGTCAGGGAGAGACCGATGACGATGAGCTCGAAGAGTAAGATGCGTAGTTTCATGCCCGTTATTTGTTTGTGGAGGTAGTCGTTTTCGGTGGATTCGCCTGGCGGTAACGTGTGGCGGCGTGCTCGATGTCGATGAGCGGGTAGATGTTATACCGGGCTGCTTCTGCATCAAACAAGGCTTTCAGCTCCTGAAGCTTTTCCGGATGTTTTTTGGCCAGGTTGTTTTGTTCGTTGAAGTCCTCGGTAATGTTGAACAGCTCCCATACTTCCGCGTCGGGATTATTTTCGATTGTGGTCTTGGGCTCGCCGGCATACGTAAACAGGTCGAGTGAATTTGGACGGTGGGCCGCGGCTGCTTTCCATCCATCTTTATAGATGGCGCGGTTGCCGAAGATGCAATAATATTGCTGCGTGTGACGGGCGGGAGCTTTGGAATCGTTGAACGAATACGCGAGGCTGGTGCCATGGAGCGGGTCTTGTTTATAGCCTTTCAGTACTTCCGGTTGCGAAAGTGCGATCAGCTCCAATGCCGTCGGGAACAAATCAATTAGGTGTGCGTATTGATTGCGAATGCCGCCTTTTTCCTGAATACCCTTCGGATAGTATACTATCAGCGGATTGTGTGTGCCTCCTTCGGCATTGGCATCGCTCTTCCAAAGACGGAAGGGAGTATTGGTGGCCTGCGCCCAGCCCAGCGGATAGTTCGCCACTGTTGCCACGTCCTTGCCACCGATCTTGTCGTATTCGCTCAGGACAAATTTGCGATATTCCTCCCGCGGGGTGGCGTCGGCGCCGAACCGGATCGACTTGGTGGTAACGCCATATTCCAGGCCTTCTTTGCTGCCACCGTTGTCGCCAATCATGACGAAGACAGCGGTGTTTTGTAGTTGTCCTGATTGCCTCAGGTGTCGCAGCAGGCGTCCGATCTCATAATCGGTATATTCCAGGAACCCGGCATATACTTCCATAAAGCGGGCGTATAGTCTCTTTTCATCAGCCGGCAGGTCTTTCCATGCTTTCAGGTAGGCGTCGCGTGGCGGAAGTTTTGCGTTGGCGGGGATAACGCCCAGCTTCTTTTGATTGGCGATTACTTTTTCGCGGTATACATCCCAACCTTCGTCGAACTGTCCTTTGTATTTGTCAGACCATTCTTTATCGACCTGATGCGGTGCGTGGCCTGCACCGGTGGCAAAGTAGAGGAAGAAGGGTTTGGTGGGCGCCAGCTTTTGCTGCCGTGTGAGGTAGCCGATGGCTTTGTCCGTCAACAGTGCGTTCAGGTGGCGGCCATCGGCGGTGACGTGTTGGTTGTCTTCTACCAGGTCGGGTTTATACTGGTCGGTAGCACCGCCCAGAAATCCGAAGTTGTGATCAAAGCCTTTACCGGAAGGCCAACGGTCGAATGGACCCAGATCGGTGGCTTCGTCATCGGGTGTGAGATGCCATTTTCCAAGTTGGTAGGTGTTATAGCCGTTCTCGCGTAGTACTTCGGCAACCGTGCCCTTGGCAGGCAGGATGTGGCCGTTGTAGCCTGGGTAGTCAGCCGAAAGAAAAAAGTGGGGGAATAGCCCCATGCCCACAGAGTGATGATTGCGGCCCGTCAACAACGCGGCGCGCGTAGGCGAGCAAATGCCCGCGGTGTGGAAGTTTGTATACCGTAGGCCCTGGCTGGCGAGTGAGTCGAGATTGGGTGTACGGATCAATCCACCGAAGGCGCTGGTCGCGCCATAGCCGACGTCATCCAGAATGATCCAGACAATGTTCGGCGAACCGGTAGGGGCTTTTTTGATATAGTCGATCTTATAGGGCTGTGAGTCTCGCGTGGACTTGCTGATTTTGCCTTTCCATTCCGCGGGTGTTTGCTGGCTTGTGGCCGGGAGAGACGCCAGGAGTAGCAGTGCTGCCAACGCCAGCGGCTTTGCGGCATGTGTATAGAAGAATGTTTTCATGTTGGGGTTGGTTGGGGGTTACGGTTCGTGTGTAGTATAAAGAGAGCAGGTATTTCCTCGCCCGGAAATACCTGCCTTGCTCGCGTGTGGGTGTGCTACAGTTTAGGTTAACTCCAGAGATGTTTTTACGGCGATGGGATCAGGCCGTGTCGCCGTAGCTGCGGCGACAGGTTCCACGGGATCTTGCTGTACCATGGGGCCATTGTGTGAAAGCTCGCTGCCTTCTTTCTTCGATTTGAAAATTGGCCACATGAACTGCGCGTACCATTCTTCTTCCTGGTAATGCCGGATGCCATAGGAGTTGGGATACTTGCGGGTAATGAGTCCTGTACCGAAAATGACGTCCCACAAAAAGAACATATTGCCAAAGTTGCCTTTGTAGTGCCCAATACCGTCGTCGTTGCTGTCGGCGTGATGTGCATGGTGCGTGGCTGGTGTAGAGATAAGCCGCTCTAATACCCAGGCGATGGGGTGCAGCCACTTCTTTTCATAGAAAGGTTTGTCCCAGGGAATGCTCGAGTGGGCCAACGTGGTAATGATGGATTTGATGCCTTTGACAAACAATGCCGGATATCCCAATCCAATATAAACCAATGCGGTTGTGAGGTATGTTTGCGAGAAGAAGATGGTGTAGATGATATTCTGACGGCTGGCCATGGCCATGCCCATGTACGGTGCCGAGTGATGCGTGCGGTGAAAGCGCCACAGGAATGGAACTTCGTGGTGCAGCCGGTGATACCAGTATTGCGTCAGGTCGTCGGCTATGCAAAGAATAAAAAATCCCCACCAGAACGGTACCCACTCAAAGGCCGCCTTGAAACCGGGCAGAAGTACGGGTAGGAATTTCAGGCCGAAGTATGCCACCAGTGGGCGCACCACGAGCTTAGGTACCGTAAAGCAAACAATGTCGAGGATACGTTCGTTCTTGTTCCATTTCCGTTTGTAGAGGCCGAGCGAAAATTCGACCACACCGAGTAGCAGCACCAGCACGGGTAGACCCCACGTGCTGAGGTTTTGAAAGATAGCTTCTATGAATTTGATCATAATGCAGGATTATAGTATGATTTATTTAACAGTAGCTGCCGGATGGTGAGTCCGATTTTCCCAGGGCCGCTGACCCGTGATGTAAAAGGTCAGGAACATGAGTGCGATGGGCAATACATAAATGAATAAGCTTAATAGCACGTTCCGGAAAATCCGGTTGGCGATATAGGGTTCCATTTTCATAACGCGTGGGAATTAGGGTGAAGAATGTGATACCGTCTTCGGTTTTGCGTCAGACGGTTGTTGGAGTAATTTCTGCGTAAACCAAAGGCCGCCGAGCAGGATCAGGAAAGGAATCATCGTTACGATGATTCCAATCAGGATCTTTTTGCCCAGCAGAATGATGTCATCCAGTGTCATGACTGTTGTGTTAAGGTTAGTGGCTGCCGCGCGACAGGGATTGGTCGGTATAAGTCTCCAGTACAATGCTGCCGATCTTGCCGGTAAAGGCAAAGGGACCTTTGTAGCGGTCGGATACCTGCGTGATGAGGTCTTCGCCTACGTTGATCTCGTCCTGGCTGCGAATAGACGCAGGTAACTTCGTAATACTGGCTTCTGCTACTTTTACGTCGTTGATGTACAGTGTCTGAGTACCGGTAACCTCGGTGGGCGTTTTACCCAGGTGAAAATCAAAGACATATTTAAGCGACGCCTTGCCGGCCGGTACGGGCTTGCTTGAGACCAGGTGCACAATGTTGTCGCCGCTGTTGTTGGCAGCCTGCAGCTTGCCGTCTTTGATGAACAGACTCACACCGCCAAAGCGACCACCCTGCGCGAACAGCACACCTTCGGTGCCTTTACCGATCTCGGCGTTAGCCGTTATGCTATAAGGTTTGTTGGCGTTCAACGCACTGGCCACACCAAACACCTGCGGTGCTTTCGGGTACAGGGTGATTTGCTGGCGATCGTTACCGCGGTACAGATGTGTGTAGTCGAGTTGCTTCTCCGTACCGTCTTTGAGCGGATAGATGTTGAATTTAGCCGCTTCGCTTTCGAACAGCTCCTTTAATTCCTGTAGCTTTTCCGGATTTTTGCTGGCAAGGTTGGAAAGCTCGTTGAAGTCTTCGTTCAGGTTGTACAGTTCCCAAACGTCGTTGTTGAAGTCGTCTCCCTTTTTATGCAAGGTACCGGCCTTCCATCCATCTTTGTAGAGTGAGCGTGAGCCCATGATCTCATAGTGTTGGGTCGTGTGCCGTGACGGTGCGCTGGCGTTGTTGATGCTATAGGCCAGGCTTGTACCTTCTACTGGCTCCTGGCGGTAGCCGTTGATGATGCCGGGAACTTGCGCGCCGATCAGCTCGACGGTAGTCGGCAGAATGTCGATTACGTGGCCATATTGATTGCGAACGCCGCCCTTCTCTTTAATTCCTTTCGGATAGAATATAATGAGCGGGTTGCGTGTACCGCCTTCGGTGTTGGCGTCTTGTTTCCACTGGCGGAACGGCGTGTTGCCGGCCATGGCCCACCCCAGCGGGTAGTTAGGGCGTGAGGCCTCTGTGCCGATCAGGTTGATGTCGGCCAGGTTTTGCTGGAGGCGTTGCGCTTCGGGTTGTGCCGGGTCGTTGGTGTTGATGACGCCGACAAACGTACCTTCCTTGCTGGCACCGTTGTCGCCGACAGAAACGATGATGATGGTGTTGTCCAGTTGACCTGTCTTCCGAATGAAGTC
>JAESGK010000694.1_pt1 | contig 11113 bp, 11 predicted proteins | sample 9269681 | NCBI WGS metagenome assembly JAESGK01 (sample SAMN14515347, study PRJNA621673) | algae metagenome | isolation source: Timaviella obliquedivisa GSE-PSE-MK23-08B and co-occurring heterotrophs from... | place: USA: Grand Staircase Escalante National Monument, Utah | collected 2006-08-15
CGTACCGACCTCTTGCCCACCTACAATGTAGCTGCGGAAGGCGTTAGTGGACATGTATTGATATTCCTGCAGCTCTTCCGGATCGATGATGCCGTTGGCGTTTACATCATAGTAGATCTGGTCGTTCCCCAACTGTCCCCACGAGGCGCGCAGCTTGAGGTAGTTCATGATGGGTACATTGGTCTTCCAAAACTCTTCTTCCGAGATTTGCCAGCCCGCCATAATGCCGGGAAAAAATCCGTAGCGCTTGGCCTGGGGGAACATATACGAGCCATCATAGCGCCAGAGGAATTCAGCCAGGTATTTTTCTTTGTAGTTATAGGCCACGCGGCCAAAGTAGTTCAGGCGCGCACGCTCCCAGGCACCACCACCGTTGTTCTTTTCGGGGTTACCACCCGCCACCATTTGGTCCACGGCCGTGGAAATGAAGAAGCGGCGATAGGCGTTGAAGCTGTTATTCTCTACTGTCTCGCGGTTTGTACCGGCCAGCACGGTAAAGGCATGATCACCAAAGGTGCGCTCGTAGGTAATGATGCCACCCAGCAGTACGTTGAGCTGGTCTTCATCACCCATGGTAAGTCGGGGCTCGGAAGGTCCGCGTTGTCCGCGCGACAGCTTGGGCGTTACGCCGTCGTCCTCGAAAGTGACTTTGTCCCAGGTATAGAGGAACCACGGCACCTCCCATTTCTTTGTTCGCTTTACATATTTATCGACAGAAGCTGTACCCGTAAACTTCAACCCTTTGATCCAGGGCTGGGTGATCTCTACGCCACCGTTGGTCTGCACGTAGTAGCGTGTATCGCGGTCGTAGCCAGTTTGGCTGGTGGTGATCACAACCGGATTCTCGCCGTATTCAATATCAGGGCCCGGCATGCCGTTGGGCCAGAAGGCGGGCTCTGTCGGGATGCCGCGCATTTGCATGCGGAAGATGGCGGCGGCAGTGCGCGTAGGATAAAAACGATTTTCCTGGCGACCCAGGATGCCCAGGGTTGTCTTAACATATTTGTTGATGTTGGCGTCCAGGTTTATGCGCAGGTCGTATTGCTTGTAGCCGGTGGCAGCGTTGCGATAGTAGGCATCCTGGTTTTGATAGCCCAATGAGGCCAGGTACTTCACGTTTTCCGTACCACCGCTCAACTGCAGACTGTGTCGCGACTGCGGCGACCAGTTCTTGAGTGTCGCGTCATACCAGTCGGTGTTGGGGTGACCCCACGGATCGGCGCCACTGCGGAAGAGCTCAAAATCTTCGGGTGAATAGGGAGCATCGAGCACGGTGCCGTTGGGACGGGTATAGCTGCCGGTTTCTTTAAAGGCCTGGTTGGCGGCGCTCCACTCGCCGGTGGGCAGGTTAAAAATCTCCAGCTCATTGCGCATCTCGGAAAATTGTACGGCGTCGGCCAGGCGGGGTACCGTGGTGGGTTGTGACCAGCCTTGATTAAAACTATACATCAATTCGGGCTTGCCCGTCTTGCCGCGCTTGGTAGTAATGAGGATGACGCCGTTGGCCGCTCGGGAGCCATAGATGGCTGCGGAAGCATCTTTCAAGACCGAGATCGATTCGATGTCGGCGGGATTAAGACGTTCGAGACCACCGGAACGGGCGGGTATACCGTCGATTACAATCAGGGCGTCGTTGCTGCCCAGGGTGTTCGAGCCGCGTATGCGAATGCTGGAGCCGTCGGCGCCGGGCTCGCCACTGCGGTTAACGGCCACCACGCCGGGCATGCGTCCGGCCAGGGAGTTGGACAGGTTGACCGAGGGTGACTTGACAAGGTCGGCGCCGCGTACCGTAACAACAGAACCTGTAACCGTTTCTTTTTTCTGCTCGCCATAGCCCACGACGACGATCTCTTGCAGCGATTGCACATCGGCCGCCAGGACGACGTCGATCACGGAGCGATCGTTGACGGGAATCTCCTGCGTTTTATAGCCAATAAAGGTAAAGACCAGGACGGCACCGGCATCGCTAACAGAAAGTGTATACTTGCCGTCGATGTCGGTGGTCGTGCCGGCAGACGTCCCTTTTATCAGCACATTCACGCCGGGCAGCGCACCCCCGGTGTCGTCGGTTACACGCCCGCTGATGTCGGCGGGGGCGATGGTTTTACCTGAGATATAGTCACCGGCGGCAAACTCTTCCGTTGGCATTGGTTTAAGTACAATCTGGCGGCCAATGACGGTCCAGTCGACACGTTCGCCGAGCAGGTCGGTCAGCACTTCCCCCAGGCGGGTGTGTTGTATGCGTACAGACACCAGGCGGTGGGACTCGATGAGCCGGGGGCGATAGGTGAACTTAACATCGGCCTGTTTTTCAATGCGGCCAAGTACGTCGCGCAGTTCTTCACGGTCAGCTTCCAGGGTGATTTCACGATCCAGCACCTCCTGCCCATGCACGTCGTGTGCATAGGCTGCGAGGACTGTGGCCCCTGAAATAAATAGCTGTAACATAGTAACTCTCATAAAGAACAACAGTACATAGTGAATAGGTGTAGGTTTATTCATACCTTGTTTTGTTTTTGTTGTACAAAGGCAAAAGCTTGGTGCCCCCCGCGATATTTCGCAGGGCACGACACCGGCCGGTGATGCTGGTACCATCGCCGGCCTATTTTATTTCCGTTGCTGGGGTAGTGTTTAGTGTATCATAGGCTTCCGGGATTTAGGGGGTTGTTTGGGCTATTATTCTCTGTCACTGCTACGGGCAGCCGGCGCCCGTAATCACAATGCTGGTATCCTGCACCATATAGCTTGCACCGATGGCTTCACATACAATGTGTATGCGTGCGTGCAGATCTTCATCGGTCAGCGTGGTGGTGAGGGTACAGCCGGTGAGGGTATTTTCATCGTATATAAAATCGACGCCATAGCTTTCTTCCAACGCTTGAAATATACTGGTGACGGGTGCCGCTTCGTAGCGCATCGTAGGATTTGCCGACGCGGCTGGAATGATGCGCGGATGCGCCACCAACGCTTTTTTTACGCGATCATTCTGACGATTGTATACTGCTTGTTGGTTGGGCGAGAGTACGACGGCCGTAGCGTCGTGGGTGGTACCCGGCTTTTGTTTATATACTGCCACCCGGCCGGTGGCTACCGCCACGGTTATTTCCGGTGCATTTGCATAGGCCTTTATCGTGAAACTTGTGCCTAATACGCGTGTGGTTACTTCCTGTGTATATACTAAAAAAGGACTGAGCGTATCGCGTTGTACGTCAAAGAAACCTTCACCCGTGAGGGCTACTTCGCGTCGGCCACGGTTGAACGTCTGAGGGAAGCACAACGTGCTGCCGGGATACAGCATCACGCGGCTGCCATCGGTGAGGAGAATCATGCGGGGGGCCTGGCCGCTATTGTATTCGGCGCGCCATCCTGCCGGGAGTGTATCGGCGGTAATGCCGGCCACGCTGGCATCCGGCGTACGGGTAAAATAGTACCAGCCTCCCGCCGCCAATACGAACAGTGCGAGGCACGCCGCAATCTTGTACAACAGGTGGAAGCGTGGTTGTCGGCCGTCGCGTACGCGGGCGCTGAGCTGCGACCATGCTTTGGCCTCGAGTATAATGCGTTGTTCTTCGGGTAGTGCCTGGCGGCTGCTGGTATCGATGGCATCATACCACGCTTGAACCAGCGCCTCCTCTTGCGGTGTACACTGCCCCTGGCAATACCGGGTTAGGATTTCTTTGAGCGCTTCGGGTGTCATGTCGTTAAGACGCACGACCCGCCAAATGCCCTAAACGCATGGGAAACTTTTTTCAAACGTTATCATAAAGATCAGGTATGCGCCCTCACGAGCGTTAGAGGCACGCGAGCATGGCCGTCAGAAAAATAAAATCACGGAGACGATACCGCAGTTGCTTGAGTGATTTGGTGAGATGATACTCGATCGCTTTTTCAGAGAGCTGTAACAGTCCAGCGATTTCCGCCACGGATCGGCCTTCCAGGCGGTTTAAGCGGAACACCACCCTGGATTTTTCAGGTAGGTGACTAACGGCTTCTTCTAACGCTTCGTGCAGATTGTCGTACTCAACGGTATCTTCCGTTTCCGTGCCTTGCCACGGAAAAAATGCTTTGTAGTAGTCCCAATATTTTCGCTGTGTAATCTGCTGGCGAATGTGGTCAATGACGCGGTTGCGCACGGAGGTCTGTAGGTAGTACCAGAGGTTGGTGACATACAGTGTTGCACGTTTCTCCCAGAGCGCAAAAAAAATGGCTTGCACAATCTCTTCGGCCTCGGCGTGTGCCTGTACCTTGGAGCGCGCGATATTATAACAGGGCGTCCAGAAACGCCGGAATATTTCCTCGTATGCCGCTTCGCTACCGTCGCGCAGGGCAGACAACAGTTGTTGCTCTGTATGTAGGCTTAGGTCGGACATTTAAAAGGTACTTTATAGAAGTTTAAATAATTTTTAACACAAACGTTTTCGGAAAGCCGGAAAAATTGCACGTCACGCTTTCTTTATTTCGATGAACCCGACGTTTTCCCGGCTGGAAACAAATCAACATCAGCACAGTACGTGATGGCCACTTCAGCTTCCACCGGCCTGCTTTTTTTTACCCCTTCGTCTTTTGCAGTACCTTCACCGCCAATACCAACCGCTGTTTTCACAGACACGTTCTAACCTTATCAATACATGCAAACTGAAGTCCGCGTATCCGGAAATTTTAGGAAGACCGCCCTGATCGATGTCGACCACCAGTCACAGGTATATTTCTTTTCGTTGGCCGCCCGGCAGGAAAAGACGGGGGTGAAGAAAAAACTGCACGATACGTATATTTCCCTCGACGGCAAGTTGGATAGCCTGTTTAAGCCGCACCACGAGTTGATGGAAGCCATGGACTTTATGCAGTACGAGCGGCAGCCTGAAGTCATTCTACAAAAACTGGAGGCCGTGCGGATCATCGAAGTACAGCGTAAGCTGTTTATCAAAGACATGCTAACGGATACAAATTTCACGACGCGCTGACAAACGAACGCCGGGAGGGCCCGGCATACTATGAAGCCAACGACCTGGTGTACATCGGAGAGAATGCTTGCACAAGAAGCGGTTGTTGGTGTACCAGGCTGAGCTGGAAGCATCTGCACACGCGTTGCGGAAAAATACAGCATAATTCATGGTTCGGGCATGGCACGTCCGACGGCTTTTGAACATCTTGCATTCCAAACGGGCATCAACGACCGTTGGATCATCACTATGGAAAACAGGATACTTGGCATTCATCACATTACGGCCATTGCCGGCCAGGCCAAACGCAACTATGAATTCTATACGCGCGTGCTGGGACTGCGCATGGTCAAGAAGACCGTAAACTTTGACGACCCCGGCACCTACCACTTTTACTTTGGCGATGAAGCCGGTACGCCCGGTACCATTCTGACTTTTTTCCCGTGGGAAGGGATTACGGCCGGCCATGCCGGCACAGGCATGGCCACGGAGATCGGCTATGCGGTACCTGCAACGAGCCTGGAGTTTTGGACCGCGCGCTTTCGCGAGCACCATGTAAAAATTACCGGCACCGGTACGCGGTTTGGAGAAACCTTCCTGTCGTTTGAGGACCCTGATGGGCTGCCGCTTACGCTGATCGTTCCCCAACAACCCGATGCCCGTACGCCGTGGCAGACGCCCGAAGTGCAGACAGCAGTGGCGACACGTGGTTTTCACAGTATTACACTGACCTTGCGCGACATTCAAGGCACCGCCCGTGTATTGACGGATATCTTTGGCTACGCTCTTGCTGGTCAGGAAGAGAATCGCTATCGCTATACTACCGATGCCATTCCGCACAGTTCCATCGTGGACCTGCTGGCCGCACCGCAGGCGCCCGGCGCGACCAATGCCGGAGGCACGGTGCATCACGTGGCCTTCCGCGTGCGAAACGAAGAGGTGCTGATGCAGTACCGGGAGAAAGTTATTCAGCATGGGTTACAGATTACACCGAAGATCGATCGTAACTATTTCTTCTCGCTTTATTTCCGCGAGCCGGGCGGTGTGCTTTTTGAGATCGCCACGGACAATCCCGGCTTTGCTGTCGACGAACCGCTGGACGCGCTGGGTACCAGCCTGAAGCTGCCCGCGCAGTACGAGGCGGACCGTGCGCGCATCGAAAAGGTGCTGCCGGCGCTGTCTTGATATATCTGTAATACAGCTATATCTTTAACACATGAACGACGTAACGCTAAAATTAAATAATGTCGGCCGGGGCGCATTTGTGATCGAAGAAAACGACGAGCGCCTGGGCGAGATGGAGATCGGCATTGCCGGTGGAAACCTGGTGGTGTACCACACCGAAGTCTCCGACAAGTTGAAAGGGCAAGGTGCCGGCGGCAAGTTGCTCGACGCCATGGTAGCACATGCGCGCCAACACCAGCTGAAAGTGGTACCGCTTTGCCCCTATGTGCTGGCTCAATTTAAGCGGCACACAGAACAATATGCCGACGTCTGGAACCAGGACTGGCACGGTAAAAAATCTTGATCATGCATCAGAAAAACATCCAATACGCCGGCCTCCCGCTTGCGGAAGCCAAACGGGCGCTAATCTTGTTACACGGGCGTGGCGGCACGGCCAGTGATATTTTGTCGTTATCGCCGCTGCTACACGTGCAGGATTTTGCGCTGCTGGCTCCCCAGGCTACACAGCAAACCTGGTACCCTTATTCTTTTCTGGCGCCACCGGCAGACAACGAACCATGGCTTTCGTCTGCGCTGAGTCTAATCGGCAGCGTGGTAGAAGACGTCACCGCGGCCGGTATCGCCGCGGAAAATATATACTTCACCGGGTTCTCGCAGGGTGCGTGCCTGACGTTGGAATTTATCACGCGGCATGCGCAACGATGGGGCGGCATAGCGGCCTTTACTGGCGGGCTGATCGGTGATAAACTTTACCCTGAAAACTATCATGGAGATTTTGGTGGCACACCTGTGTTTATCGGCACGAGCGATCCCGATCCACACGTACCGGTAACGCGCGTGCAGGCCTCCGAGGCCACCTTGCGCGAGCGACATGCCCATGTCACGGTAAAGGTATATCCCAACATGGGCCACACCATTAGCCGCGACGAGCTGGAGCAAGCCAACACGTTAATCTTTAAAGCATAGGGAAGTTTATCGCTGCAGAATGGCTGTAATGCCCTGACCACCCGCCGCACATACCGAGATAAATCCACGGCCACTCCCCTTTTCGTGCAGCAACCTGGCCAGCGTAGCAATGACACGTCCGCCCGTAGCCGCGAACGGGTGGCCCGCGGCGAGGCTGCTACCCGTTACGTTCAGCTTGCTGCGATCGATACTGCCCAGCGGCTCTTGTCCGAACAGGCGGCTTAGCTCGGGGCTCTCCCAAATCTTCAATGTCGTGAGTACTTGCGCGGCGAAGGCTTCGTGTATTTCATAGAAGTCGAAATCTTGCAGGGTCAGACCGGCCTTCGCGAGCATGCGCGCCGATGCTTGTACGGGCGCCATCAATAGGTTCTGACGATTGTCGAGGTATTCAACCGCGGCCAGCTCGGCATGTGTAAAGTATGCCAACACAGGCAGCCCCTGCGCTTGTGCCCACTCCTCGGAAGCCAGCAGGATACAGGAGGCGCCGTCGGTTAACGGCGATGAGTTACCCGCGGTGAGTGTACCGTTTACTTTGTCGAATGCGGGCTTGAGCTTGGCCAGCTTTTCCAGGCTGCTATCCGTGCGCAGGTTGTTGTCGCGGGTCAACCCGGCATACGGGGTAATCATGTCGTTGAAAAAACCACGGTCGTATGCACGCGCCATTTTCTGATGACTTTCCAGAGAGTATTGATCTTGCACTTCGCGCGAAATGCCGTAGTGCCTGGCCGTAATCTCGGTGTGCCCACCCATGGAGAGGCCAGTGCGCGGCTCGACGTTCTGGGGTGCTTCGGGCGACAGGTCTTTTATCCGGATCTTCAGAAACTGACGCAGGCGCTCGCCGGTGGTCTTTGCGCGGCGGGCGGCCAGCAAGGTACGGCGCAGGTTTTCGCTTAAGAGCAAGGGCACGTTGCTGGTGGAGTCTACCCCGCCGGCAATGCCTACGTCAATCTGCCCGAGAGCAATCTTGTTGGCAATGTATACTGCCGACTCGATGCCGGTATCGCAGGCTTGTTGGATGTCGCAGGCAGGGGTGGCGCGGTCCAGCGACGTGGTCATGACGCACTCGCGCATAAGGTTTATATCGCGGCTGTCTTTTATCACGGCTCCGCCGGCGACTTCGCCCAGGCGCAGGCCTTGCAACCTATAGCGGTCGATCAACCCGTTCAGGGCGGCGACCATCATGTCTTTGTTCGTGGACTGCGTGTAAAATGTATTCTGACGGGCGAAGGGTATACGGTTGTAGCCTACTATGGCGACTTTTCGGGGTTGGGCGTTGGCGAGCATAGTGATCGTATTATTGCGCGCGTAAGGTACCGAATTAATGATTGTGGTGGATTGTCTATTTTATCGTTTTCAGTACATCTAATCTCTTGTTCGGCGCACGCGTGTGGTCGTACGCGTCGCTTTCGTGCGGCCGCGTTTGCCCTCTACCGTTGTCGTGCGGCGGGTGGCTTTCACCTGTTTGTTGCCTTTTGTTACCGTGACGCTTTTCCGTTGTGTGGTGCGGTCAGCGCGATAGCGTGTTACCGACGCCCGGTGACGTGTGGTTACGGTTACCGACGTGGTGCGTACCGGGCGGTAAACCGCGGCTGCATGTACCACGCGGTGGGTATGCACTACAACATAGCGCGGGCGATAGGGTACACGGTATGTATAAAATACATGGTAGCGCACCGGACGCCAGGGGCGCCACCAGATGGGGCGACGGTGCCAGGCCCAGGGAGATGCCCAAACGACATAGCCCGGAGCATACATATAGCGCACGGCGGGCCATGCCCATACGTTTACCACGACGGCCGTGTGCGCACGCGTGCGCGGAGCGGCGTCATCGGCTACGCGGGTGGTCTGTTTTTGTGCGTTGGTATTGTCCGTGGGCTCGACGATACGTTCTTCGCCGTAGATGTCTTCGTCACCGATGATCTGTAGTACGGCCTGATCGTTACCGGTCTTTTCTAATTCGATCACGGCAATATCCTGGTTTTCGTTTCCCGATACAGCGTCTTGCAGGATCAGGGCGTGTACGTCGCCATCGCGTTTGTCGATGACTTTTATATAATCGGCTTCACCGTCTTCGTTCAGGTCCAGGTTATTGACATTATTCTCCTGGGAGTTCAGCATCTTTTCGAATTCCTCGGGCGAGCCTGCTTTCTGGAACATTTCCAGGGCGCCTTCCAGGCTGAAATTGTCGCCGGGTAAACCGGTGGAATCTTGTGCTGCGGTCTGTGCTTGCAGGGCTCCGGCGCTCCATAGAAGGACTGTCACCAGGCTCAGCACCTTAAAACCATTCTTGCGTTTCATATCGATTCGTTTTATACTACTTAGACAGCCGACGGAGCAAAAGGTTTAACAACGTCAATTCTTTTCCCGCCCCCTGCGACGTTCTTGTATCTGCTTCAGGATCAGCAGTCGAAACTTGCGCTCGACCTCCGGCAGCATCCGCAACTTTTGCGCAGGAATAACGTTCAGCAGCTGTTCCGAATATTGCCGTTCCAGGTCTACTTCTTTTTGCCTCACCTCCAGGCCCAGGGTCACCAGGTCTTTCTCATTTTGGTCAGCGCTCTTACTGGGGTCAGGATGACGCCGGGCATAGCGCAGTTCTTTGAGCAGCGCTTTGCGCTTGTCGGTAAACTCACGGTAGATGGGCCAGAACTTTTCAGCTTCTGTCGGCGTCAGCGCGAGCTGGTCGGTGATATAGGCGACGCGGGCAGCCTGTATCCGTTCGCGTACCGTCGGATTGCTTTCTTCCGGCAGGTCGTCATCCTGCGCGTATAACGGGATGGCCAGTATGATCAGCGCGATGGAAATAAACGTTTTCATGTCTTATAAACTATTAAGGTCGTCCAGGTTGTCTTCTAAAGCATCGAGCACGTCGTCACCTAAGTCCAGGTTGTAGACTTCTTGCTCGATGGCTTGCACATCGTCGGTATCCAACAGGTTGTTATCGAGTAGCTCTTCCGTGGAAAGCCCTTCGGACTCTTCCAGGTAGCTTACGAGCTCTTCGGTGGCGATGCCCGCGAGCATGTCTTGCGCGGATGTCTCACGTGTATACCAGAGGATGCCGGCAGCCACGAATATTACGGCCGGCAACGCGTAACGCAAGCTGTATCGCCATACAGGTCGCGTGAATCGGTTTTGTTTTACTACACGCGCCTGAATCACGCCGGGTAACTTGTCAAAGTAGCCGTCGGGGGCAGTAAAGATCTCTTTTTTCGGTATGTCTTCCAGTTTCATACAGGTAGCATTAGTGGCCGGCGGTGTTTATATCGTTACGAAGGTAGTCTTCTATTTTTTTCACGGCGTGGTGGTAGCTGGCCTTCAATCCCCCCACGCTGGTTTTTGTAATGTCTGCGATCGTTTCGTAGGGCAGGTCTTCAAAGTATTTCATATTGAATACCAACCGTTGTTTGTCGGGCAGCGTAAGCAAGGCTTTTTGCAAGCGGCGTTGAACGTCGTCGCCGGATAGGCCCGGCTGCTGGTCGAGCTTGCGGCTAAGCTCTTCCGTGACGTCGCCGATGGGCAAAAAGAATCTGCGCTTCTTGCTGCGTAAGAAATTCAGGCATTCGTTGGTGGCGATGCGATACACCCAGGTGTACAGCTGGGCATCTTCCCGAAAGCTGTCGATGTGCTTGTGGATCTTGATAAAAACTTCCTGGGTCAGGTCGTCGGCATCGTCGTGATCAATGACCATCTTCCGTATATGGCCATAGACACGCTGCTGGTACGCCCGTACCAGCAGGTTAAATCCGTAATTCCGGGTCTCGGGGTCCCGGATCTTTGCCAAAAGCTCTTTATCCTCCAAGGAGATCGACGGTGAATTCCCAAGTTAGACAAAAGCCGGGCCGCCGGGTTTAACGCGCTGCGAAAATAAATTCAGGTGTTGCGGGGCAGTGTAATGACAAAGGTAGCGCCGTGCCCCCAGACACTTTCGAGCTGCACGGTGCCGCTCAGTTTCTCCACCAGGGATTTTACGATGGATAATCCCAGTCCGGTTGAGCTTTCTCCCCCGGTCGGGCGCGCCGACA
>JAESGK010000696.1_pt1 | contig 11082 bp, 13 predicted proteins | sample 9269681 | NCBI WGS metagenome assembly JAESGK01 (sample SAMN14515347, study PRJNA621673) | algae metagenome | isolation source: Timaviella obliquedivisa GSE-PSE-MK23-08B and co-occurring heterotrophs from... | place: USA: Grand Staircase Escalante National Monument, Utah | collected 2006-08-15
TAGTCTTCAGGGAGTAATCATCTGCCAGCGTGTCGAGGGATGTTTCCAGGAAACCTTTCTCGTTCAGGTTGTCGATAATGAAATGCGCAAAAGTCCCCTCTGCTTCCGACATCTTGATGGCCGAGAGCTGTTCTTTGAGGTCTTCGCGAAAATCACGTCGTGCTATGATCGGTTTGTCCGGCATATCATCCTGCTGGTAGTAATGCTTATTCTCCGTCTTGTAGTCCGGAACATCGTCATAACCATACTCGTCCCAATCCTGATATTCCTGAACATCGTCCTTACTGGTCGTAGCGACAGTGTCGTCGTTGTCAGTTTTTTCCTCTATGATGGGGTTCTCTTCGAGCTCATGAATTATGCGTTGCTCCAATTGCAGTGTCGTCAAATGAAACAGCTCCAGCATTTGTAGCTGCTGGGGATTAATTTTAAGCTGTTGCTTCTGTGTAAGGTTCTGGTGAAGCATAATGTTTCGGGTTTATCGAACAAAAGCTTATGCAACCTCAGCACCAAAAATCTGACCCGTCTTAAAATTTTATGCAAACGACTGAAAACCAGGTAAATAAATATTTTTTAACAAGCTGTCGCATAAAAGCATCTGTACAAATATGTGGATTTTTTTACTCAAAAAGAGTAGCAGAATTGGGATAAGTACGCGGATCTACACAGAAAAGCGATGGAATTTATGGAAAAACTCGTGTGCTTTTTGTTTTGATAACGTGAAATTCTTCCTGGAGGGTTCCCTGTGCCATTACAGCTATAGACAGGGCTGTAACAAACACAGAGGACAATCCGGAGATTAAAACACTATATAAAAGATAACATAATTAAACGTCATTCAGGATTGGGAGGTTAACACCGAGTGGAGGTCCTGGCGAATGCGGTTATGTTTACGACGTACGTTGTTAAGACTGGCGCGCAACCGTGTAGCAAGATCGGTGTTCCACCCCTTTTTGGAGGCTGTTACAAGTTCGTCCAGGTCCTTTTGAACGCGTTTTTGGTAAACATGAAGGTCTTTAAGAGCCTTGTCGACCGGCCGCTTGGCCTTGGCCACCATACCGGGTTTACGTGCTTCCAAATACTGCACTGATTGCACGATCGAGTCGCGCAGCTGCATCAATGAAGTGGAAAGCTGTTCGCGTTCCATCGCTACCTGAAGAGAATCTTTTATGCCAACATTGTCGGTAGCCTGGCTATACGCCGTCATACTCCCGAATACCAGGGCGGCAATGACGATAGAGCGACGGCGTTTCATACGGTATTGTGTTATCCGGGAACAGATGATAAAATATAGTGCCAGGCTGGGAAAACGTCACAAGCCCGAAATTTGAACTTAGGGTTACATCGCGTTGAGTGTGGAATTACCCGATCACCCTGACAACATGAGGAATAAGGCCTCGCATACGGTGGGGCTAACGGTTAAACGTAAAAATCTTGCTATCTGGATTACTTTTGCCCAGTAACAGGTCGCGCACGATCGCTGCGGCGATAACACTAAATGTTATACCATTTCCGCCAAACCCCAGTGCAAAGTATGTATGCGGCCGCTGCCGGATGCTGCCAATATAAGGTAACCCATCTTTCGTACCACAAAATGTACCCGCCCACGAGAAGTCTGTTTTAAAGGGTATATCGGGAAATAACTTCCGAAAAGCATGTTCCAATTGCTGCCGCTTCTGCGGAATGCGGGCGTCGCGTTTGTTGGGCTGATAGAAGTCATCGTCTTTGCCGCCGATCAGAATGCGTTTGTCGGAGGTTGTGCGTATATATAGGTAGGGCATGGCTGTTTCCCATATCAGGCTATTGCGATGCCAAAAATTCCTTTTATCGAACGGCTCGCTCACGATCGCATACGTCGAATGCTGTGATTCAATCACAGTTGGTATGTACCGCTGCGATTCATAGCCGCAGCAGATGATGAGTTTGCGTGCGGTAACGTTATGCCCACTGGCGGTCAGGAGCTCAACACCGCGTTTTTGATGCCGTATGCGCACAACCTCGGTGTTATCGTAGACCCGTAATCCACGTCGTTGGTTGGCTGATAGCAAGGCATGTGTAAGATGGTAACAATCCAGCTCGGCGCCATCACTTGAAAGCAAGCCTGCGGGAGCAGCGAAAGCATATTTTTTACGTACGTCGCTCTCTTCCAGCCAATGCACCGTAGAAATGCCGTGTTGACGCCGCAGCGTATATTCTTTTCGAAGATCCTCCACATGCTTGCGAAAGGAAGCAAATTGAAAGCTGGGCTTCTTCACAAATTCTACGTCCTTAAACTTTCCGGCAATAACACCCATGCGGTGGATTGCTTCCAAACACAGCATATAGCTGCGGACCGCGTGCTGCTCGCCTACGAGTGGGATCAGCTTGTGTAGCGGGGTGTCAATTTCATATTGCAGTAAGGCCGTACTGGCAGCCGTGCTGCCGTGGCCAGCATGACGGCGGTCCAGCATTAATACATCAAAGCCTGCTTTGCATAAATGGTCCGCCATCAACGCGCCGGTAATGCCCGCGCCAATAATAGCAACGTCTGCCCGGGTCGACGTGGGCAGTGAGGGATAGCTATTAAGAATGCCATGTTTCAGAAGCCAGAAGGGCGCGTTAGAACGTAGGTCCATAGGATGTGAGCGTGCCTAGTGTAAGACGTTTATGCGCTGGTCTCCGGGCACCTCACGCGTTTCCTGTTTTATGATAAAGACGGCAGTCTTGTTTGGTTTTATACCGCCGCCATAGTTGACGGTATATACCTTCGTAAATTCGGCGCCATAAAAAAGAATGATGGAGGTATAATAAATCCACAGCAGCAAAATAACGATTGATGCCGCCGTCCCATATGTCACGCCAATACTGGAATGGGTGACATACACGCTGATCAGCGACTTGCCGATTAAAAATAATACGGCTGTGAAGGCGGCACCCACGAAGGCGTCGCGCCAGCGAATGGATGCATCGGGCAGTACTTTAAAGATGATGGCGAACAGACACGCGATCACGACGTAGATCAGCATGAAGTTCAACCCCTGAAACAGGTAGACCGACATATCGTTGAAGTATATCGCCAGCCGGTCGTGCAACAGATCAAGTAAGGCATTCAGAATGAGCGACACCATCAGCAAAAAGCCGACACTGACGATGAGTGAAAATGAGATCAGCCGGTTTAGCAAAAGTTTGAGCAACCCTTTTTTGGGCTTTGAGCGAATCGACCAAATGTAGTTGATCGAATCTTGTATTTCGGTAAACACTCCGGTCGCCCCTACCAGCAAAACAATAAACCCTATCACAGCGCCTGAAGCGCCCAACCGCGACTTTTCAATGTTCTTGATAATGTCTTGTATTTGAAGGGCGGCGGCGTTTCCGACCAGTCCGTTGATCTCCTCGTAAATGCGGCCCTGCACGGCATCCCTTCCCCAATACACACCTGCCAACGAAATGATGATGATGAGAACGGGGCCCAGGGAAAATAGGGTATAGTATGAAAGTGAAGCGCTGAGCTTCATGCCATTGTCCTCGATGAACTCCGTACCGGCCTTTTTTAACACGGACCATATTTGCCGTAGTACGCGCATGTTATCGTGCTCCCGCCTTTGCCAGCAGTTTGGCAACCGAAGGGTGGGTATGTGTGCCGTACAGATCCACCAGCGTGCCCTTGCGGCCGTCGTTTGTCTCAATGACGTACATCACAGCATGGTCGCTGGGGTTGCTGAGCCCTTCGAACCGGTATGATGTAATAACCCGCACGTCTTCCGCCTTGTATACCGTGTTCGCCTGCATCGAACGAATCCCCGCCGCTGTGGCGCGGAAGTCGTCGTTGTAACCTTCCTGCGACATACGCGTGCGACATGCGCGCAGGGTGTTCATGTAGGGTATCTCTGTGGTGTTCTTTGTCATGATACGTGTTCCTTACAGTTCCGAAATAGCATTCTCTAAGTCGACGAGCTTATCTTGTACGGCACGCACCTGTGGCAGTGCGCTATTCAGCCAGGTCTTTAAGTTCAGGTCGTTGGTGATCGCACCGTACGACTCGATCTCGCCGATCAAGTGTTTATTTTCTTCGCGAATCTCCGCACACCATTTCTCATCAAACTTGCCGGGTTTCTCGTCCAGCAATGCGCGTACATGGTTGACGTCCGATTCTGTCGCCTCGTCGGGCAGGGTTATTACTTGTGACGTTGCAAATACTTCCACCTCGCTCAACAGACTTTGAAAGTCGGGCTTCATCGCCATAGCAACGTTGCTGGTGCCGGGGGAATTTTTTTCAATGGCCACGTCGGCCAATGCGATGAGGGTGTGCAGGCTGCTGGCTGTTTCGACGACAAACTGTGCGTCGCGCTCATCGGTTTTGTTCTCGAACTTCTCGCGGTTCTTCTCCTCGGCCACGTCTTTACTTTCCTGCGGTCGGCTACAGGCAGCAACCGTGACACACGCAACGATTGCCCATAGGCGGATAAATGTAGCGTATTTCATAACCTTACTTTATTTCTTCTATATATGCTCGCTGACCAGGTATGAGCTCTGTAGTTCCTTGTAAGTCTGGATCAGCGTCGAGGTTGCTTCGAGCTCAATCTTGTGGTCTAGCAGGTGCTGCCGCACCGTGTCGCTAAACGCCGCCTGGCTGCCAATGGCGCGCGCATAGCCGCGTACTGCCAGGCGGTTCATCCGCAGACAAGAGCGCATGATGGTTTGTAGCGCGTCGCCGGAGATGGCGGTTTGCACGTCCATCCACAGCAATAATGTTTTTCCCGCCAGCGTCTGTCCCCCGGTCGGCATGCCGCCCAGTCGTTTGATTTCCGCTGTAAGCTCTTTTACCGCATCCAGACAACCCTGGGCCAACTGGGCGAAAAAGGGAGCTGCATCAAGGCTTTTCGCAATTGATGTCAATAGGTCCGTAGCCTGTGCATAACATGCAATGCGGTCATAGTGCAAACTAACGAGGGTGTTTAACTGGCTGATTTCACGGGAGTGCTTCATAATTATTATATATCGAACAGTACTTCTCCCCTTCTGCCAAAAGAACTGTGCCCATGCGCAGCGCATCCGGTGCAGGGGGCGCGTAGAGCAAATTCCCCACTTATAGGGATATTCCTTGAGAATAACACGGATTTCAGGAACCGTTGCCCTTAACGAAAGGGCACGATTTTACACAGTATATATCTACTAAACATTTCCCTGGACCGTCTATATGACCATTTCTAACGAATCCGACCCGTTTTACAAACGGCTGTCTTTTAACCTTATCAGTATCAGCCTGATCGCCGCAGCACTCTACATCGGGCAGGACATACTCCTGCCACTTTTCTTTTCCATGTTGCTGGCAGCGTTGCTGTTGCCAGCAGTCAAATTTCTGCAACGAAAAAAAATACCGAAGATCCTTTCAGTGATTCTGTCGCTCACGATCTCGCTCGTATTGGTGTTTGGCGTGCTCTATTTCCTCACGACGCAGGTACTAAACTTCCTTGACGACTCTGACATGATCAAGGAAAAATTCGACGGCCTGCTGCACGATGGCCAACGATGGGTATCACAAAACTTCCACGTTGGCATTCGTAAACAAAACCAATATATACACGATACGGCCGAAAAGATCAAAACCTCCGGCCCGGCGCTGGTCGGCAAGACCTTCCTTTCACTGACGGAAATATTCTCCTATATAATATTTATTCCCATCTATACGTTTCTATTGTTATACTACAAAGACCTCATTAAAAAGTTCCTGGTGGGTTCGTTTAAGAACAGCAGTGAAGAACACGTCGTTACAATTCTACAAGAGTGCCAAAATGTATCCCAGCACTATATTCTCGGACTACTCATCGAAATGACCATTGTCTTTACCCTCAATGCCGCAGGCTTTTTGATGCTGGGCATTCACTACGCCATATTTCTCGCGCTTGTCGGCGCACTGCTGAACCTCATTCCCTACGTGGGCATGCTGGTGGCAAATGTATTCTGCATGATCATTACCATGATATCCAGCCCCGAACTTAGTGACGTTTTGTGGGTAGGTGTTGTCTTGATGGCCGTTCAGTTCATCGACAACAACTTCCTGATGCCGTTGATCGTGGGCTCGAAGGTGCGGATCAACGCGTTGGCTACTATTGTAGGGGTATTGATTGGTGGCGCGTTGTGTGGCGTACCGGGCATGTTCCTGGCAATTCCTGGCGTGGCGGTACTGAAGGTTATTTTTGACCGTGTGGATGGTTTGAAAGCGTGGGGGATGTTGATGGGTGATCCTAGTGGGGATAAACAGCGGGAGAAACTGAAGGATATTGTACATTGATCCAGCGCTTGTGAATGATGAAGTAGTTACCTCTGCCGACCGCTTTCAAACAATAAAGAAGGCCCGGAGAAAGATCTCCGGGCCTCGGCAATTTCAATCATTACCGTAACAAACCTGTACTACGGCTTGTGATTGAGATTGAGTGCCAGATATACCTGACCGTATGAGTTCTTAGAATTACCCAGGAAGTCTTCGGCCATGTTAGAATCAGCAATTCTTGCCAGACCATAATTATACCGGGCACCGATTTGAGCCGCACCCAGGTTAAAGCCGATACCACCGACCAGGCCGTAATCTAACGAACGGAAATTGTCCTTGTCAAGCTCATCTGTGCTGTTGCCCAAATCACCTTCGGTTTTAGTGCTAGCATTCAACAGGTAACCTGCATAACCACCGGCGTGAATCTCTACCGCTTCACCCAATTTAAAGACTGCCAACACCGGCAAATCGAGGTAGTTCAGGTTAAACTTAAACTCCTGGTCAATAACACCATCGGTTTGGAATTTGGAACCTTTTGTGTCATATAACAATTCCACTTGCAGGCCGAATGTCTCTGTAGAAATGATCTCGCCATACACACCGGCGTTGAAGCCGAAACGGGCATTTTCATCGTCAACATCGTCAACATACATATTGCTGACGTTCAGGCCGCCTTTGATACCCGCTTTGCGGTCTTGGGCGAATGTCGTAGTCGTAGCTGAGGTCAATATCGTTATCCCCGCAACCAACAGAATGTGTTTCAATTGTGTTTTCATAGTCTAGTTCTCTTAAGTACAAGTTTGTTTTGAGTTTTGTACCAACATGGGAAAAATAACTATGCCACTTGGTCCTTTACCGAAAAGCCCTTCTTATAGCCGCTTATCCGTACAATCGCCTCCCCATTTTAGGACGTTTCATTCCTCATTATGAGCATATCGAGGCTTGCATATCTCCTGTTTTATAGCATAGCATGACACTATATAGTTATAATCTACCCAGGTTGCGTACAGGGGCAACCGTTGTGAGACGAAACTAAAAGTCCATAAACAAAAGATCCCCTGTCACGTATAACAGGGGATCTTTTGATAAGGCCAATCCTATAGATCGGCGTTGTTGCAACATCAATTCCTTCGTGTAGCACCGGCAATTAAAGACACCAGGAAAATTACTACGGCAATGAAGAAAATTATTTTGGCAAAATAAGCTGCACTTGCAGCAATTCCGCCGAATCCAAAAATAGCGGCGATAATCGCTATTATCAGAAAGATTACAGTCCAGCGTATCATAATATTTCGTTTTAGTTATTTGAATGTATCCAGTAGAATTTCATGCCAACGCGCATGATCCTTTGCATCGCTACACTCCTTACTCTATATAATTATAATTACCCCATGGCATGGGCTGTGTCACTGTAGAATGAAATACACATTACATTTTTAAAATTTCTCTCCCTGCATTATTCTATTGATTTTCAATGGCGGTATGATTGTTTGATATCCGCAAACAATTCAATCATTAGATCACTAAATTATACGATTATGACAACGCTTGATTTAAAAGGACGCTGGAACGAAGTAAAAGGCAAACTGAAACAAAAATACGGTGAGTTGACCGACGATGACCTGGTCTTTGCTGAAGGCAAGGAAGAGGAGCTGCTGGGACGCCTGCAACAAAAGCTGGGTAAAAAGAAAGAAGAGATCCGCCAGATAATCGAATCGGAAATCTAATTACGTCATGAAGTTTTTGCAGATCATCCTCGCATTTGTTTGCGTTACCGTTGTGGCCTTGATGCTGACACAATGTGAAGGCAACAAGGGAGAAGCCGCCGGCCGTAAATTCGACCAGGAGCGGGAAGAAGTGAAGGAGGAGCTTCGCTCGTTACGAAGAGATATCGACCGGGAGATCGACGAACTCGGTGTCAAGATCGATAACGCTTCAGACGACGGCAAAGCCAAAATGGAAGAAGCCCGTCGTGAGCTTAACGAAGAGAAGCAGGAACTCGATAAGGCCCTCGACAAAGTCGAGAACTCTACCGAAGAAACCTGGGACGATGTGAAAAAGGGCGCCCGCAGTACGGCCGAAAAAGTACGGCAAGGCTTCCGCGAACTGGGACAAAAGTTCCAGGAGCTATTTGACGACGATAAGAAGTAACCACTACGAGGAAGGACGATACCCGGGGTTTCGATTAATCGAGACCTCCGGGTGTTGTTTTTTTGCTTGCTGCCTGATTACCGTTAGAATATATAGTCCGTGCTCAGAAATGCCGACTCGTGGTTGTGAATGATCGTGCTAATAATCTGTTTGTTTTTGTCTGTGCTCTTGGTGGCCACCAGGGTGCGGATGGAGAATACGCGCAGGGCGTCGGCGATGGACAGGGTTCCTTCGGCGGAATCTTTACGGCCGTTGAAGGGGAATGTGTCGGGGCCGCGTTGGCTTTGGGCGTTGACGTTGATGCGACCAACCTGGTTGACGAAGGCATCGATGTAGCGGGCAATGCGTTTTGACTCTGTGCCGAATATACTTACCTGCTGGCCAAAGTTGGAGTTCACAACATATTGGATTGGCTCATCGTCCGTCTCAAAGGGCACGATCGGAATGACGGGGCCGAATTGCTCTTCGGAGTATAACCGCATCTTGTCGTTAACAGGACATACTACCGCGGGGTAGAAGAAGGCGTTGAGGGACTCGCCGCCGTTTTCGTTTGTTACTTGTGCGCCATATTTGAGGGCGTCTTCTACCAGTTCCTGCAGATATTCTACTTTACCAGGTTCGGGCAGCGGTGTCAGCGATACACCATTTTCCCACGGCATCCCGGGTTTGAGCTTCTTTACTTCTGCCTGGAATTTCTCCAGGAACCTGGGGAGAATGCTGTTGTGTACAAATAAAATCTTCAACGCGGTGCATCGCTGACCGTTAAACGACAGGCTGCCCGTGATACATTCGCTAACGGCTATATCCAGGTCGGCATCGGGCAGGACGATGGCCGGGTTCTTGGCGTCGAGACCGAGGATGGCTTTGAGACGGTGCGGCTTGGGGTGCAGGCGCTTAAGTTCGTTGGCGCCTTTGTTGGTACCGATGAACGCAAACACATCAAGCTTGCCCGACTCCATCAACGCACCCACAGTCTCACGACCGCGGCCGTAGATGATGTTTATCACGCCGGCGGGAAAATTGTCGCGGAAAGCTTCGAGTAGCGGGCGGATTAATAATACACCATATTTGGCCGGCTTGAAGACCACTGTGTTACCCATGATCAGTGCGGGAATGAGCGTGGTGAACGTTTCGTTCAGTGGATAGTTATAGGGGCCCATGCACAACGATACTCCCAGGGGCACGCGGCGAATCTGTGCCATGAAGCCCTGCTCTTCTACGAGCTTGGCAGCGTTGCGATCGAGATCTTTGTAGGCTTTGATGGTATCTACGATATAGTCGCAGGTGCGGTCGAATTCTTTTTCGGAGTCTTTGAGGGTCTTGCCGATCTCCCACATCAGCAGCTTGACTACTTGGTCGCGGCGCTGGCGCATGGCGGCCAGGAATTTTTCGATGTGGGTGATGCGCTCCGTGACACTGCGCGTAGGCCAGAAGCCCTGGCCAAGGTCATATGCTTTCACGGCGGCGTCGAGGGCTTCCAGTGATTCTTTGGTGGTCAGCAGCGGTGTGCTGCCAATGACTTTCTGCGTGTAGCCGGCGGTGTCCTTTACAAATACCGGGCTGAGGACGGGGTTGAGATTGCCGGTCCATGTCTTGAGCTCGCCACCGACGAGGTACTCGCGCTGGTCGATAGGCTGGGAAAGACGGAATGCTTCGGGGATGGCGTCTTCCGCCGGGAAGACGTTGGCTAGAATTTGGCTCATGTTATGAAATGATTTAAGGAGGTTGGCAAGTCTATCCCTGCAATGTACTCTCTTAATCAAGTCAAATCAATGCCGGATGCCGCATACCTTACAGAACTTCATTTTGCCGGGTGGGCGTTTTTTGGGCGGACGCTTATGGCCAAAATACATGGGATCGGAGTATTGGGGCTTCATCATCTCCTTCTCTGCCCTGCGTTTAGCCTTTACGGTCGCATGCATGCGGTCGGCGTATTCTTTCTGCGACTCTACCGTCGGGCCTTTGCCGCTGCGGCGTTTGGAATGACGCCGGGGTGCTTCCGCCGGCGCAAAGTTCGGGTCCACCGTAGACGGCGAATTTTGGAATGTATCGCTGTCGCGCTTGCGCTTTTTTTTGGACGATTGTCCATAGGCCGTACAGACCACCAACACCAGCAGAATAGAAAGAAATGACTTCATAAGCTTGATTACAAAGATATTAACTATTCTCCAGGGGAAATAGTATAAACGAGGGTTATGGTACATGGCAAACCCTCGACAGCCGGTAAATGCAGTCGCCGGGATGCAGGTCTTACCGTCAGTGTATTCTGTCGCGGAGAATACAGCAGAATGGCTAAATTAGTCAAAACAAACCTTTGCACCCATGAAACCCCTTGCCTTTATCACTCTCCTCCTGGTCCTTTGCGTGCCGGAAACCCTACATGCCTCAGACCCCGTACCGCTGGCCATCGGCGCCGCTGCACCCGACTTCTCGCTCCCCGGCACGGACGGCAAAACGTATACACTCAAAAGCTTTGCCCAATACAAATTCCTGGTGATTGTCTTCACCTGCAACCACTGCCCCACGGCCCAGGCCTATGAAGACCGCATCAAACAACTCGCCGCCGACTACAACCCCAAAGGTGTGGGCCTGGTCGCCATATCGCCCAATGACCCGGAAGCTATACGCCTCGATGAACTGGGCTATACCGACCTGAGCGACACGTTTGAAGAAATGAAGATCCG
>JAESGK010000697.1_pt1 | contig 11013 bp, 10 predicted proteins | sample 9269681 | NCBI WGS metagenome assembly JAESGK01 (sample SAMN14515347, study PRJNA621673) | algae metagenome | isolation source: Timaviella obliquedivisa GSE-PSE-MK23-08B and co-occurring heterotrophs from... | place: USA: Grand Staircase Escalante National Monument, Utah | collected 2006-08-15
GGATCTGGCCCGCGCCGGCGGTGCCGGCCTGCTCGGTGGCGATGCGCGGCGTGCCGCCGAAACCCGTCGCCTTGCAGAACATGTCGTAGAGCGGCACGGCGGCAAACGACAGGCCCGTCATGCCCATGACGACGCCGGCGCAGATCAGCGCGGTGCGCTTGGCGGCGAGCGCCTGCTGCGATGTCTGAGGGGCGGCCATCACAGCGGCCTGTTCATGATGGCGGGGCCGGTCTTCACCAGCGTCACCACGAAGAAGAAGACGACGAGCCCGACCAGCACGAGCGCCAGCGCGACCGAGCGCCGCCTGCGCCGCGCCATGTCCTCGGGCGAAAAGGCGGCGACAGGCCTGTTGCCGTTCTCGCTCATCCGATCACCCTCGGCAGCGCCCACATCAGCCCGAGGCTGTTCTCGGCCAGCAGGACGGCGAAGAGCAGGAAGAGGTACAGGATCGAGAACCCGAACAGCGCATGGCAGGCCTTGTAGGCCGCCTCGCCCTCGGTGATTCGCAGCACCCTGAACGACAGCGCGATCATGGCGAGGCCGGTCACGATCGAAACGACGAGATAGGCCAGGCCGGCAAAGCCCATCAGCGCCGGCAGCACGGCGACCGGGGCCATGACGAGGCAATAGGCGACGATCTGGCGGCGCGTCGCGGCGGGGCCTGCGACGTTGGGCAGCATCGGCACGCCGGCCCGCGCGTAATCCTGCGCCTTGACCAGCGCCAGCGCCCAGAAATGCGGCGGCGTCCACAGGAAGATGATGGCGAACAGCACCAGCGAATGGATGCCGAAATCGCCGGTGACGACGGCCTCGCCGATCATCGGCGGAAACGCGCCGGCAGCCCCGCCGATGACGATGTTCTGCGGCGTCGAGCGCTTCAGCCACATCGAGTAGACGACCGCATAGAAGAAGATCGTGAAGGCGAGCATGCCGGCCGCCAGCAGATTGGCGACGAGGCCGAGCACGATCACCGAGCCGACCGAGAGCACGAGGCCGAAGGCGAGCGCCTCCGAGGACTCAATGCGCCCGCCCGGAATCGGGCGCTTGGCGGTGCGCGTCATCAGCGCGTCGATATCGGCGTCCCACCACATGTTGAGGCAGCCCGAAGCGCCGGCTCCGACCGCGATCGCGATCAGCGCCGCCAGCCCGATGACCGGGTGGACCGCGCCCGGAGCCGTCGCCATGCCGCCGAGCGCGGTGACGACGACGAGGAACATCACGCGCGGCTTGAGCAGGGCGAAGAAGTCGCGCGCCTCGGCGGTCGAGGTCAGCGCGACGCCCTCGGAACGGGTCTCGATGGTGTCGAACGCAGCGGACATCTGGATACGGGGTCTCGTGTCTTTGGGTCGCGCCAAGGACGCGAGGTCGAAGGGAAGCGGCTACTCGCGCCGCCCATCGCCGGACGCCTCGGGCAAGGCGCTCGGGAGAAGGGCGGCGGCGGGCCTGAGGTCAGGCCCGCCGCCTGGTGTCGGTCAGTGATCCGAGCCGGTGATGCGCGGCAGGGTCTCGAACTGGTGGAAGGGCGGCGGTGAGGGCAGCGTCCATTCCAGGGTCGTCGCGCCTTCGCCCCACGGGTTCTCGCCGGCGAGCTCCTTTTTCGAGAAGGCCAGCCAGACGCCGTAGAAGAAGATCAGCAGGCCGGCCGCGAAGATGTAGGAGCCGATCGAGGACCAGAAATGCCAGCCGGCGAAGGCGTCCGGATAGTCGGCATAGTGACGCGGCATGCCGGCCAGCCCGAGGAAGTGCTGCGGGAAGAACAGCAGGTTCGCGCCGAAGAAGGCGACCCAGAAATGCAGCTTGCCGATCCAGTCCGGGATCACATAGCCGCTCATTTTCGGGAACCAGTAGTAGAAGCCCGCGAAGATGCCGAACACCGCGCCCAGCGACAGGACGTAGTGGAAGTGAGCCACGACGTAGTAGGTCGCGTGCAGCGAGCGGTCGACGCCGGCATTGGCCAGCACCACGCCGGTGACGCCGCCGACGGTGAACAGGAAGATGAAGCCGACAGCCCACAGCATCGGCGCGGTGAAGCGGATCGAGCCGCCCCACATCGTCGCGATCCAGGAGAAGATCTTGATGCCGGTCGGCACCGCGATGACCATCGTCGCGAACACGAAATAGCGCTGCGTGTTGAGCGAGAGGCCGGCCGTGTACATGTGGTGCGCCCACACGATGAAGCCGACGACGCCGATCGCGACCATGGCGTAGGCCATGCCGAGATACCCGAAGATCGGCTTTTTCGAGAAGGTCGAGATGATGTGGCTGACGATGCCGAAGGCCGGCAGGATCATGATGTAGACTTCGGGGTGGCCGAAGAACCAGAACAGGTGCTGGTACAGGATCGGGTCGCCGCCGCCGGCCGGGTCGTAGAAGGTCGTGCCGAAATTGCGGTCGGTCAGCAGCATGGTGATCGCGCCCGCCAGCACCGGCAGCGCCAGCAGCAGCAGGAAGGCGGTCACCAGCACGGACCAGGCGAAGAGCGGCATCTTGTGCAGCGTCATGCCCGGCGCGCGCATGTTGAGGATCGTGGTGATGAAGTTGATCGCACCCAGGATCGAGGCGGCGCCCGCAAGGTGGAGCGACAGGATGCCGAAATCGACAGCGGGGCCGGGATGGCCAGATGACGAGAACGGCGGATAGATCGTCCAGCCTGTGCCGACGCCCTGCGCGCCCGGCGCGCCCTCGACGAACATCGAGATGATCAGCAGCACGAAACCGGCAACCGTCAGCCAGAACGAAATGTTGTTCATGCGCGGGAAGGCCATGTCCGGCGCGCCGATCATCAGCGGCACGAACCAGTTGCCGAAGCCGCCGATGACGGCGGGCATGACCATGAAGAAGATCATGATCAGGCCATGGCCGGTGACGAAGACGTTGTAGCTCTGGCCGTTGGCGAAGATCTGGAGGCCCGGTTCCTGCAACTCGATCCGCATCATGATCGACAGGAAGCCGCCGACCAGCCCGGCGATGATCGCGAAGATCAGGTAGAGCGTGCCGATGTCCTTGTGGTTGGTCGACATCGTCCAGCGCCGCCACCCGGTCGGGTGGCCGTGGCCGTCATCATGTCCGTAGCCGTGGGCGTGCGCAGCCTCGGTTGCCATGGCGTGCTCTCCTCGCGCGAATGCGCTTCGCGTCAGTCAGTGTCGGTGCGGGCCGCGCCGGCCCGCCGGATGGATCAGTCCCGGGAGGCCGCGACCTTGCCGGCGGCGTCCGTGGCGTTGGCGTATTTCTGCTTCGATTCGGCGAGCCAGGCGGCATAGCGCTCGGCGCTGACGACGCGGAAGGCGATCGGCATATAGGCGTGGTTCTGCCCGCAGATGAACGAGCACTGGCCGTAATAGATGCCCTCGCGGTCGGCCTTGAACCAGGTCTCGTTGAGCCGGCCCGGAATGGCGTCGATCTTCACGCCGAAGGAGGGCACGGTGAATTTGTGGATGACGTCGGCGGCGGTGACCTGCACGCGCACCACCTTGCCGACCGGGACGACAGCCTCGTTGTCGACGGCGAGGAGCTTGGGCGCCTCGGCGGCGGCGATCTTGTTGGTCCTGATCGCCTCGGCGCGCTGCGTCTCGTCGAGCATGATCGAGTCGAAGGTGAAGGCGCCCGCGTCCTGCGGATACTCGTAGGACCAGTACCACTGCTTGCCCGTCACCTTCACGGTGACGTCGGCCTGCGGAATCTCGAGCTGCAGCTTGAGCAGCCGGAAGGAGGGGATCGCGATCACGACGAGGATGAGGACCGGGATCACCGTCCAGGCCACTTCGAGCAGCGCATTGTGGGTGGTCTTGGAGGGGACCGGATTGGCCTTCTCGTTGAAGCGCCAGGCGACGTAGATCAAAAGCCCGAGCACGAAGATCGAGATGATGAAGATGATGACGTTCAGCCAGTCATGGAACCAGTTGATGTAGGCCGCGACCTCGGTCACCGGATTCTGCAGGTTGAGCTGCCAGGGCGAGGGCATGCCGGTCGCGGCCGAGGCGCTGCCGGTGACGAGGGTGGCCGCGAGGGCTGCGCCAGCCATGGCTGCCAGGTGCCTGCCTGCAAGGTGCCTGCTCAAAAATCGCATGGGTCCGACATCGCTCCTCATCGTGACGCTTGCGGCCTGCATCTCCCGGCATGGCCCAAGCGCGAGAGGGCGACAGCCGCTACGGCGCGCCCTGCTCTTCGGCATTGCGATAAATCAAAGATCACGCTTGCGCCAGTGGGGCAATGCGGGGCTCGGGTGCCGGCCGTGCGGCATAATCGCGCGAGGCGCAAGCCGTTCGCCGGCACGGCTTCGGCTCCGGAAACGGCCGCGAAACGGCTCTCTCCTTGACAGGGCACGGCCTGCATGGTCCCAACGCTGACATGATTTGACCCGGTTCCTGGCTCGTCCGGACATGGACCGGCTTTTCGCCTGAATTCCGCCGTCCTGATCGGGAATGCGGGACGGGCGTCGATTTGGGAGGTTTGGCTAGGCATGGGCATCAGCATCGCACCCGCCTTGACGCGTGCGGCTCTCGCCTGCGGGATCGCCGTGTACGGACTGGCCGCTTTCGGGCTTGCCTTCGCCGGACTTGCCGGCCCGGCCTTTGCCCAGGGCGCCGTCAAGGCCACGCATGGCGACTGGCAGATGCGCTGCGAGGTTCCGCCGGGCGCGAAGGTCGAGCAATGCGCGCTGGTCCAGAACGTCGCGGCCGAGGACCGGCCGAACCTGACCCTGCTGGTGATCGTGCTCAAGACCGCCGACCAGAAGAGCCGCCTGTTGCGCGTCGTCGCACCGCTCGGCGTGCTGCTGCCGTCCGGCCTCGGCCTCAAGATCGACGACAAGGATATCGGCCGCGCCGGCTTCGTTCGCTGCCTGACCACGGGCTGCGTCGCCGAGGTCGTGATGGACGATGCGCTGACGACGCAGTTGAAGGGCGGCAAAAGCGCGACCTTCATCGTGTTTCAGACGCCCGAGGAGGGTGTCGGTATTCCCGTCTCGTTGACCGGATTCGGGCCCGGCGTGGAGAGCTTGCCGTGACTGCGTTTTCGTTTGTGAAGGCTTTCTGTCCCGGCCCGCTGGGCCTGGCCGTTCCCTTGCTCTGCCTCGGTCTCGCCGGCTGCGGCTCGTCCGCGCCGTCCGCGCCGGGCGAGTTGAGCACGACGCAGAAGCTGACCAATCTCTTCGTCTTCCAGTCGACCACGGTGCCCCAGCCGACAGGGCGTCCGCGCGAGCGCGATCCCAACTGGGTCGATCCTCCGCCGGAGGCCGAGGACGAGACGCTGTTCTGCCCGCAGGTCATCATCGCCGAGGGTGGGGCGGCGATTCGCGCCCAGTCCGGCCAGGACAGCGGCAGCCTGCGCCACCAGATCTCGATCCTCAACGTCGCGCGCGAATGCAAGGCCACCGGGCGCGGCGCCTTCACGCTCAAGGTCGGCGTCGAGGGGCGCGTGCTGCTCGGCCCGGCCGGCGGGGCGGGCAATTACGGCGCGACGCTGACCACGCAGGTCCTGCGCGGGACGACCGTGCTCGCCCGCCGCAGCGCGCGCGTCGGGGCGACGATCCCGTCGGGGCAGGGCGGCGCCGATTTCGTCCATATCGAGGACGGCATCGTCGTGCCGGCAGGCGGCGGCGATGTCGAGATCATCGTCAGTCTGGGTCAGGGCGGCGCGACGCCGGCCCGCGCCCGCCGCCGATAGGCGCTGCGCGTAAAAAGTCACGGGACTGCCGCCAATCGAGGCAGCGTCCCGATTGACTAAGCCGGCCCGTCTTGTATCTGTGCCGGCAGCCGCAACATCCCCGCGGGAGAGACCGGGTCCGGACCTCAGTCCGGAACCGGCGCCGAAGGCGCAACCGCCCCGGAAACGCTCAGGCAAACGGACCGCGTGGGAACTGGCGCTCTGGAAAGCGGCGGAAGCGATTCCGCCCACCGACGGGTGTAACTCGTCCTTGGCTCGTCGAGCCGGGCGGGGAAATCTCTCAGGTTCCAAGACAGAGGGGGCGCGTTCCGGACACATCCGTCCGGGGCTTGCGCTTGACTCTGGAAGGGGCCGTCCATGGCTACTGAGGCCGCTGAAACCCACGCCGCGCCCGCCTCCGCGCCGCTGAAAACCCCGCTCCATTCCCGCCATGTCGCGCTCGGCGCCCGCATGGCGCCCTTCGCGGGCTACGACATGCCGATCCAGTACCAGTCCGGCATCCTGACCGAGCACAACTGGACCCGCGAAAAGGCCGGCCTGTTCGACGTCTCGCATATGGGCCAGGCCTTCCTCATTGGCCCCGACCACGAGACGACGGCCCGCGCGCTCGAGGCGCTGATCCCCGCCGACATCCTTAACCTCGCGCCCGGCAGGCAGCGCTATTCGCAACTCCTGAACGAGGAGGGCGGCATCCTCGACGATCTGATGGTGACCCGCTCAGCCGACCCCGACGAGGACGGCGCGCTCTATCTCGTCGTCAACGCCGCCTGCAAAGTCGAAGACTACGCCCATATCGAGGCGCGGCTGCCCGCCAATGTGAAGCTGATCCGGGCTGGGCATCGCGGCCTGATCGCGCTGCAGGGGCCGGGCGCGGAAGCGGCGCTCTCAGCCATCGCGCCCGAGGCCGCCGAGATGGGTTTCATGTCCTCGCGGACCGTAAAGGTCGCCGGGATCAAGGCCAATGTCAGCCGCTCGGGCTACACCGGCGAGGACGGCTACGAGATCTCCGCCGACGCGAAGCGCATCGGCGAGATCTGGGACACGCTGCTGCTCGACGCGACCGTCAAGCCGATTGGGCTCGGCGCGCGCGATTCGCTGCGGCTCGAGGCGGGCCTGTGCCTCTACGGGCACGACATCGACACGACGACCTCGCCCGTCGAGGCCGCGCTGACCTGGTCGATCCAGAAGCGCCGGCGCGAGGAGGGCGGCTTTCCGGGCTCGGGCCGCATCCAGAAGGAGTTTGCGGACGGCGTCTCGCGCGTCCGTGTCGGCCTGCTGCCCGAGGGCAAGGCCCCGGCGCGCGAGGGCGCGGAGATCGCGACCCCTGACGGCGAGATCGTCGGCAAGGTTACGTCCGGCGGTTTCGGCCCGACGCTGAACGCCCCCTGCGCCATGGGCTATGTCGCGAAAGCCTATGCCGCTCCGGGCACGCAGCTTCATCTGATCGTGCGCGGCAGGCCGCTGCCGGCGATCGTCGCCCCCATGCCCTTCGTGCCCAACCGCTACAAGCGCTGATCCATCATCCTCTTCCGCTCCGGAGACAGACCATGGCCGAGACCCGCTACACCAAGGACCACGAATACATCCGCGTCGAGGGCGACACCGGCACGGTCGGAATTACCGACTACGCCCAGGGCCAGCTCGGAGACGTCGTCTTCGTCGAGCTGCCCAGCCTCGGCAAGGCGGTCGCCAAGGGTGGCGAGGCCGCCGTGGTCGAGAGCGTCAAGGCGGCGTCCGAGGTCTACGCCCCGGTCTCCGGCGAGGTCGTCGCGGTCAACAGCGATCTGGAAGCCGCTCCCGGCACGGTCAACGAGGACCCCGCCGGCAAGGGCTGGTTCGTCAAGCTCAAGCTCAAAGACGCCGCCGAGCTGGCGGGCCTGATGAGCGAGGCCGAATATCAGGACTATGTGAAGACGCTTTGAGGGTCATCCCGCACGCGCTGCGGCATGCAATGCCGCTGCGCAGATGCGGGACCGCTCTCCGAAGACGCCTTCTCACCACGCGGCCGTGTCTGCGCAGCAACACTTCGTGCTGCAGCGCGCACGGGATGACACCCGAGGAACACCCCATGCGCTATCTACCCCTGACCGACACCGACCGCCTCGACATGCTGGCGCGCATCGGCGTGCCCGATATCGATGCGCTGTTCTCCGATGTGCCGGCGGACAGGCTGCTCAAGGCCCCGCTCGACCTGCCGCGCGCCAAGGGCGAACTGGAAGTCGAGCGCATCATGGGCAGGATGGCGGGCCGCAACGTCCCGGCCTCATCCGTGCCGTTCTTCGTCGGTGCGGGGGCCTACAAGCACCATGTCCCCGCCACGGTCGATCACCTGATCCAGCGCTCGGAATTCCTGACCAGCTACACGCCCTACCAGCCCGAGATCGCGCAGGGCACGCTGCAATACCTCTTCGAGTTCCAGACCCAGGTCGCCGCCCTGACCGGCATGGATGTCGCCAACGCCTCGATGTATGACGGCTCGACCGGGACGGGCGAGGCCGTGCTGATGGCCCATCGCGTCACCAAGCGCCGCAAGGCCGTGCTGTCGGGCGGACTGCACCCGCACTATGCGGCGGTGGTCGCGACGATCTCCGAAATGGCGAGCGACACGGTCGTGGCGCTGCCGGCCGACGTCACCGCCAGCGAGGATATTCTCGGCCAGATCGACGACGAGACCTCCTGCGTCGTCGTGCAGTCGCCCGACGTCTTCGGCAATCTGCGCGATCTCAGGCCCATCGCTGCGAAGGCGCAGGCCCATGGCGCGCTGCTGATCGCGGTCTTCACCGAGGTGATTTCGCTCGGCGCGGTCACCTCGCCCGGCGAGCAGGGCGCCGACATCGTCGTCGGCGAAGGCCAGTCGATCGGCAATGCGCTGAATTTCGGCGGGCCCTATGTCGGGCTCTTCGCCGCCAAGACCAAATATCTGCGCCAGATGCCGGGCCGGCTCTGCGGCGAGACGGTCGACGCGGACGGCCAGCGCGGCTTCGTGCTGACGCTCTCGACCCGCGAGCAGCACATCCGCCGCGACAAGGCGACCTCCAACATCTGCACCAATTCCGGCCTCTGCTGCCTCGCCTTCACCATCCACATGACGCTTCTGGGCCAGGCTGGGCTGGAGCGTGTCGCGCAGGTCAACCACGCCAACGCCGTCAAGCTCGCCGACATGCTGGCCGGCGTGAAGGGCGCGCAGGTGCTCAACGAGACCTTCTTCAACGAGTTCACGGTGAAGCTTTCCAAGCCGGCCGCCGAGGTGGTCGAGGCGCTGGCCGAGAAGGGCGTGCTCGGCGGCGTCCCGGTCTCGCGGCTGCTGCCGGAGGCGGGGCTGGACGACCTGCTGATCGTGGCGAACACCGAAGTCAACACGGATGAGGACCGGGCGGCCTTCGTGGTAGCGCTCGCGGAGGTGCTGTGATGGCCACGTATCCATTTACCCCACGCGAGCAAGACGCCGTTCGCGCTGCTGGCGAAGCAGGTTTCCGGTATGAAAGCGAAACCAAGAAAGCAATTCGATTTCGCTCGGCTGATGGAGAGGTCTTGATCTTCAATCGGGAGTTCGAGGGAGCCCTTGCATTCGTTTTTGAGGGGGCTAAGTCAACAAAGTATTTGGCAAAGGTAGTGTCAGAGAAAGTTGGTCCTAGGGCTAGTTCGAATTTCGAGGATATCGGCCGTGGTCTGACTCGGAATGGCAACGAGAATAACTCTGGAACGCAAATCCAGTTTGATGATTTTGTCCGCGTTCGCGAGATACTGAGCGCGAAGGGAGCCACCCCATGCTGAACCGTCAGGGACGTCCCACCGCGCCCGGCCACTCCGCCGCCGCTAACGACCACCCTACCTTCACCGGCAACCGCGCGCTGCAGCAGATCGAGCCGCTGATCTTCGAGATCGGCCATCACGAGACCACCGGCGTCGATCTCGACGCGCCGGCCCCGTTCAAGTCGCGCCTCGGCAAGCATGCCCGCACCGATGGCATCGGCCTGCCAGGCCTCTCAGAGCCCGAGGCGATGCGCCATTATGTGCGCCTGAGCCAGAAGAATTACGGCATCGACACCGGGCTGTTCCCGCTCGGTTCCTGCACGATGAAGCACAATGCCCGCCTCAACGAGAAGATGGCGCGGCTGCCGGGCTTCTCCGACGTGCATCCGCTGCAGCCGGTCTCGACCGTGCCGGGCGCGCTCGAAGTGATGCAGGAACTCGCGCGCTATCTGATGACGCTGACCGGCATGCCGGCGGTTTCGCTCTCGCCCAAGGCCGGGGCGCATGGCGAGCTTTGCGGCATGATGGCGATCAAGGCCGCCATCGCCGCCAAGGGCGAGGGCGAAACCCGGAAAGTCGTGCTCGTGCCGGAATCGGCCCACGGCACCAACCCGGCCACCGCCGCCCTGATCGGCTTCATCGTGAAGTCGGTGCCGGCGCGGGCCGATGGCACGGTCGCGGTCGAGGATGTCAGGGCGCTGCTGGGGCCCGACGTCGCCGCGATCATGCTGACCAACCCCAACACCTGCGGCATTTTTGAGCCGCAAATCGTCGAGATCGCGGCCGCGATGCACGAGGCCGGCGCGTATTTCTACTGCGACGGCGCGAACTACAACGCCATCGTCGGCAAGGCCAAGCCCGGCGATCTCGGCGTCGACGCCATGCACATCAACCTGCACAAGACCTTCTCGACGCCTCATGGCGGCGGCGGGCCGGGTTCGGGGCCTGTGGTGCTGTCGGAGCGGCTCGCGCCCTACGCGCCCGTGCCCTTTATCCATCTGGAGAACGGCGAGCTGCGCCTCGTCGAGACCATCGCCGATGCGCCTGAGGGCAACGCGCCCTTCGGCCGCATCACCGCCTTCCATGGCCAGATGGGCATGTATGTCCGCGCGCTGACCTACATGCTCAGCCACGGCTCGGACGGCATGAAGCAGGCCTCCGAGGACGCGGTGCTCAACGCCAACTACATCCGCGCCGGCCTCTCGGACCTGATGTCGCTGCCCTTCCCGGACCATCCGTCGATGCACGAGGCGCTGTTCGACGACGAATGGCTGAAAGGTTCGGGCGTCACCACGCTCGATTTCGCCAAGGCGATGATCGACGAGGGCTATCACCCGATGACGGTGTATTTCCCGCTGGTCGTCCATGGCGCGATGCTGGTCGAGCCGACCGAATCGGAATCGAAAGCCTCGCTCGACCTCTTCATCGCGACCCTGCGCGATCTGGCGATGGCCGCGAAGGGCAACGACAAGAGCCGCTTCACCGGCGCGCCCCACCACGCCCCCTTGCGCCGGCTCGACGAGACGCGGGCGGCGCGGCAGCCGGTGCTGAAATGGGTCGCGCCGCTGCCGATCGCGGAGGCGGCGGAGTAGGGGC
>JAESGK010000698.1_pt1 | contig 11003 bp, 7 predicted proteins | sample 9269681 | NCBI WGS metagenome assembly JAESGK01 (sample SAMN14515347, study PRJNA621673) | algae metagenome | isolation source: Timaviella obliquedivisa GSE-PSE-MK23-08B and co-occurring heterotrophs from... | place: USA: Grand Staircase Escalante National Monument, Utah | collected 2006-08-15
CACCGTAATGGCGTTTTCAAAGGCCTTACGCGTCATGATGTCGCGGGGCTTGAGGTCAAGCTTCAGCAGGTTATAAATAGCCTGCCCGGCAGCGGCACATTCATCTTTCTTCGATTGATCCACCGCCGGGTTCGACGACGAGTTGGGCAACGACATGCCCATGGCTTCGATGGCCGAGGCCATCGTGTTGGCCGTATACATCCCGCCGCAGGCGCCGGCCCCGGGGCAAGAGTTTTTGATAATGCCTTTGTAGTCTTCGTCGCTGAGGTTGCCGGCGAGTTTTTTACCAAGGGCTTCGAACGACGAGATGATGTTCAATTCCTGGCCCTTGTAGTGGCCACCGGCAATCGTGCCGCCGTATACCATAATCGCAGGGCGGTTCAACCGGCCCATGGCGATCAACGCACCGGGCATGTTTTTATCGCAGCCCATGATGGCGACGAGCCCGTCGTAGTATTGTGCACCACATACTGCCTCAATCGAGTCGGCAATGATATCACGGCTCACGAGCGAATAACGCATGCCTGCGGTACCGTTGCTGATGCCGTCGCTTACGCCGATGGTATTAAAGACTAATCCTACCAGATCGCTCGCCCACACTGCCTTCTTCACATCCTGCGCCAGTCCGTTGAGGTGCATGTTGCAGGTGTTACCGTCGAAACCCGTACTCACGATGCCTACCTGCGCCTTCTGCATGTCTTCGTCGGTCAGGCCAATGCCGTAAAGCATTGCCTGTGCGGCAGGTAAAGTCGGGTCCTGGGTCAGTGTCTTGCTGTACTTATTCAATTCTGTACTCACGTTGTTGACTCTATGATGAAACTTAGTTTAAAAAATTCTTCTCCCCTGCTGATCACTCTTCCCCTATAACCTTCCGGTTACTCGTGGACGGCGGGAGTATTCCGAGCAAGAATACTCCGCCTCCACAGACCATCTGGTTGTCTAGATGATGACGTAGCTAAATGATTTCTCCAATACCTGACACTTGTAACCTTCCTGTACGGTCGCCCCTAAACTGTCAAACCATTCTTTTTTGAAAGGTTTTGCATCAACGGACTCGATACCGACTATTTCGGCGGCAGTGCCGCACAAAAACGCACTGTCGGCTGACTCCAGCTCTTCGGGGCGGATTTGTTTTTCTTTTACAGGTATGTCGAGCTCACGGCAAATATTCAGTACTGTTTGCCGCGTAATGCCCGGCAGAATATGGCCCAGCGCCGGCGTGTACAATACACCGTCTTTTTCCAGGAAGAAGTTGGCACCGGGGGCTTCGGCGATGTTGCCGTTCATGTCGAGCATGAGGGCTTCGTCGTAGCCGCGTACTTTGGCTTCGCTGGTCGCCAGGATCGAGTTCACATAATGTCCGGTTACTTTGGCTTCCACCTTCAACGCACCCGGGTTGGGGCGCTGATACGACGAGATGCACATGCGAAGGTGTTTGTCGCCGTGGTATTTGTCCCACTCCCACGCGCACATCATCAGGTATACTTCGTTCGTTTGCGTCAGCTGCATGTTGGCGCCGCTGTATACCAACGGACGGATGTAGGCGTCGGACAGGTCGTTTTTCTCTAACAATTGATAGGCAATTTGTACCAGCTCTTCGGTTTCGTATTGAAACGGAATGCCGACCAGCGCACAGCTTTTCTTGAGGCGCTCGAAGTGCTCGACAGCCTTGAAGACCTTCGTGCCGTTCATGGTCTGATAGGCACGGATTCCCTCGAACGCTCCGAAGCCATAGTGCAGAGTCTGACTGTACAGATCTATGTGGGCATCGACCGCCTTGATAAATTTCCCATTCAGGAAAAGGATCGTGTCTTTCGTGTAGTACATATATTTACAACTGTTAGTTTGTAGTTGCCTGTATAAAACAAAACCGCCCCGAGTAGTCGGGGCGGTTCGTGATATCTTGTTTAAAATCTTAAATCACCATCGCCCCTGCGGGTTTGACCACGAGGAGAATGACGACAATGACGAGCACAGTAACGCTGGTCAGCCCTGTGAGGCTTAACGATCGTTCGGTTATTTTTAGATCTTTCATCATAAAATTCTGTGCGAGTACAATTATCACGAATTATCATTTACTATTCAAGCAAACTTCCGGAAATGTTTCGAATCTAGCTCAAAAACGAATGTTAGGTTGACAGTTACTGGCTTTCGTTTGCGTGGATTGTCACATTCCGCAAGCGTTTTCGGGAAACCTGTTTTTGTTTCCTTAAAAGTTAAGGAAAGTATATAGATTGGCGTGGGGAAATCGATAAAATCGGAGGTAGGACCTTGGCATAATTCCTGCTCCTTCTGTTTCCCGTATTCACCTTCTATACTCCTGCACGGACACCTACCTATGAACCACCGTTTCCTTCTTACAGCCATTTTCCTTTTCTCTACCCTATCTGTATACGCACAGCCCGAATTCAGCGCCACCACACTCGTCGACCAATACCAGGATGAATTCAGGCACATCTACCGGCCAGGCCACACCTACCTGTTCTCCCTCGGCGTAAACGACCGTGAAAAGAACAAACGTTTTACACTCACCGGCAACCTCGGCTATGGTCGGTATACACCCAAAGCCGATACATTTCCCACGATTATCGCAAGGAACGAGATTTTCGGCTATGATACATATAGCGACTATCAGGTGCTCCAGTTGACCCTCGGCCTGCGCCGGGACTTCATTCTCTGGCGGCACCTCGAACTTTATGTGGGCATGGAAACGGGCTACCACTTTACCTCGTATCGTCATACCACCTATAAGGGCAATGTAAGAGACAGCGATCGCTTCGTTGAAAGCCGCCTCCCCCTGATCCCGTTCGCCGGTATAAGCATTCCGATCCATCGGTTCTGTCTCTTCGCACAAACTCAGTATAACTTCTCTGCCGACAGATCCGCTGACAATGACAGAAACTTCTTTAATCGCATCTGGTCGAACGGAGTTGGCATCCGGTACCGCCTGGAAGAGCCGTTAGAGTAGCATATAACCCTGGCATCATACACGTGCCGGAGAAAAATATCCAGCAGGCTATTAGCGTAGAATTCCGGGGATACTGATATAAACCTTACAAGCCCCTCCGCTCGACAGACGTCGGGCTCTTTTCCATTCCCATTCTTATTCACCTTCTTTATCCCCTAACCTCATGAATACCTATCCCCATGAACTACCGTTTCTTTCTCGTAGCACTCCTCCTCTGTTGCGCGCTCACCACGCAGGCCCAACTGGAAATTAGCGCCAGCACATCCCTGGACGTTTTCCAAAGCCAGCTCAAGCCCTTTTATAACACCGGACATACCCACATGCTCGCCATCGGCGCAAGCGACCGCCATAAGACCAAACGCAGCGCCTGGGCCGTCAACGTCGGCTATGGCAAGTATACCGCCAAGACAGATACCTTGTTTACCCTTTACACCCGGGACTATGACGATGACGTTCTCGGCTATGACTACTACGGCGACTACCAGGTACTCCAGTTGACGGTATCCGAGCGCTGGGACTTTATACTCGCCCCGCATTTCGAGCTTTTTTGCGGTGTCGAAATCGGCTATCACTACACCCAATATGACTACGCCTTCTACGATGGCTACATCAGCGAAGAGGGTAGCATTACAGAAGGTCGCATTGCCCTCGCCCCACAAGTCGGCATCGGCATACCGGTACACCGGTTTTGCTTCTTTGCCCAAACCCGGTACGTCATGTCGGTTGGCGTCGGCAGCGAAAATGGTGCCGATACGTTCAACCGCAGCTTGTCGACCGGAGGCGGCGTACGATTCCGCCTGGAGCGCCTACGAAAAACCAAGACCGAGAAAAAACGTGAGCCTTCCATCACCTACGACTCCGTCTTTTCGGAATAGAAAATTATACTGGTAAGGTTTACGCTATAAAAGCATTATTACCTTCTTTCAGTATATAATTGTACAAATCAGCAATTACATGACATAAAAAAGCTGCCGGCGAACCGGCAGCCTTCTGCACATTTGAACTTTAACATTAACCTAAACTATCAATAACAACAACGTCAGGATCATTCATCTTTTAATACTGCCACGGGATTCATCAGCGCGGCTTTTAACACATGGCAGCCAGTGATGAGGATAGATGTTGCCAGCATACTGACAGCGGCCAGGATAAAGGCCCAGGGCGTCAGCTGCACTCTGTACTGGAAGGTCTCGAGCCATTTTGTAAGCAGGTAAATGCACAACGGTGTAGCCACCAGCACCGATACCACGATCAGTACGGTATACTCGCGTACCACCAGCACCCAGATGTTCCATACAGAGGCGCCCACTACTTTGCGAATGCCAATTTCTTTGGTCCGCTGCTCCAGGGTAAAGATGATCATGCCCAACAAACCGAAGCAAGCAATCAGAATGGCCATTGCCGCGAAGATTGTCAATGCACGGGCGAATTGCTCCTGTCCCTTAAACGCTTCGGCGAACGCCTGATCCACGAACTCGTATTGGAACGGGGCGTCGCCGGCAAATACTTTCCATTGTTTCTCCAGCGATGCTAATACGTTGCTCCATACGTCGGCTTGTCCAGCCTCCACCCGCACCACGGCAAACTGTTGCTGACTGGAATATGCCGATCCCTCTATATGGAAGATACCCATCGGCTGCACCGGTGCGGCGAGCGCCCAGTAGTGAAAATCTTTCACCACGCCCACTACCTCGTATGTCTTCTCGATGCCCGGGTAGAATATTTTCTTGCCCAATACACTTTCGTCCACATTCCAGCCAAAAGCCTTCACCGCGTTCTCATTCAAAATGACGCGTTCTTTGTCGGCGGGTATATCCTTCGAGAAGTTACGGCCCACCACGAGCTGCAGCTTCAGCGTGGATACATATTGCTCGTCTGCCTTTACATAATTCAGCGAAGAAGTTTTATCGGTATGGCCTTCTGCCTGAAACTGGTCGCCATCGTACAGGCGTGGCGGTACCGAGGTAGACCAGGCTACTTCCTCTACATGCGGAATGTTCTTGAGCGCATGCGCGAATGTTTTTCTGTCTTTAATCCATTCACCGCGCTTCACCACGACCAGGTTCTCGCGGTTAAAGCCCACGTCCTTGTTGGCCAGGAAATGCAGTTGTTGGAACACCACTACCGTACAGACGATCAGCACCATCGAGATGGCAAACTGGAACATCACCAGACCGTTGCGCAGTACTTTGCCTTGCTTGCCGGTACGCAGGGTGCCCTTCATCGCTTCTACGGGTGAGAAGCGGCTCAGGAAGATAGCGGGGTAGCTACCCGACAGGCCGCTCATGATCAGGATCAGTGCACCAAGCACTATGAGAATTTGAGGGTCCGTGAACAGGTTGAGATGAAGGTCGTTGCCCGTCAGCACGTTGAAGAGCGGCAATATCAGCTGCGCCGCTGCCAGGCCCATACCTGCCGCCAATACACAGAACATCAATGCCTCCACGAAGAAATGCACGGCCAACTGCAGGCGGTTCGACCCGAGAATCTTGCGCAAGCTTGACTCCTTGATCCGGCGTGTATACTGCGCCGTCGATAAGTTCATGAAGTTGATGCACGAGAGCAACACGATAAAAATCTCAACACCCGAGAGCACGTATAAAATCACGACGCTGCTGACAGTGTTCAGACGGTTGTAGATATTATCCGAGTATAAGCGAATGCTGGTCAGCGGCTGTGCGAACAACTCCCACGAACGACCGCTTTTTGTATAGTCGTCGAACGACTGGTTCATGGTGCGACGCAGGGTTGTTTCGGCATACTTGCGTGGAAGGATCGGCAGTTTGGCCGTAAGCGCTTCGGCTGAAGCATGTTGATCGAGCAGTACAAAGGTCTCGAAGGTTGTCCAGATCCAGTTCCAGTTGGCCTTGGTGATATTTTCGAAGGTGTTCATGGACACCAGCATGTCGAAGTCGATATAAGAGTTCGAGGGTACGTCTTTTACAACGCCCGTTACCTGGTATGTCTGCAGACCACCATCGCCCTGCGGGCTGGTATCTTTTACTTCCAGCAGTTTGCCCAGGGGGTCTTCGTCGCCGAAGTAGCGCCGGGCGGCTTCTTCCGTCAGGACAACGCTCCGCGCCAGGGTCAAGGCAGTAGCGGCGTTGCCTTTTACCAGCGGAAAGGTGAAAACGGAAAGGAAGTTAGAGTCTACCGCCAGAATCTTGCTTTCATCAAAGGCATGTGCTTCATGCTTGGTGTCGGTGTACGACACCAGGAAGTTGCCCGTAGGATGCACGCGGGTTACTTGTTCTACCTCCGGAATCTCGGCATCCAACGCATAGGCTACGCCCGGACCGGTGGAAGAGAACAGATGGTCGTCGTTTTCGCCCCAGATGAAAGTCTGGTTGATGCGGTAGATGCGGTCGGCATTTGCGTGAAAACGATCATAGCTAAGCTCGTGCTGCACGTACAGGTAGATCAGCAGGGTGCTGACGATGCCGGCCGTCAAGCCCAGCAGGTTGATGGCCGAGAACAGCTTTTGGCGCCGCATGTTGCGCAGAAAGAGAAGAACGTGGTATTTGATCATGGGGCGGAGATTTGCAAAGACAGGGACCAAAGGTCGTACCAGTTGGGGTAAACGGTTTTTTGAGCAGCCAGAGCCGGTTTTTACGTGTGGAAGACGTTCGGTATTGTTACGAGGTGTCCGATATCGAATACTTTTCTGCGGACAGTCCGCGGGGAAGCCGCACCATTATAATTCGTGCTGAAGAGTCAAATCATATAAGAAAGGCTGGCGCAAGTTTGAGCACCCAGCGTTAGCGCAGGTGCGGAACTTGTGACTGAAACTGCCTGCAGTCTTAGACTGCAGAGTGCCCCGCAGGGGCAATTCGCTAATGGTCCACGCCTTTCCCGGAGCCCACGCCAGTTTAGAGACTGCCGGCAGTCGTAATCACAAGTCCCCGGCCCGGGACGGGCCTCAGACTTGCCAGCAATACAACCTGGACACGATGGCAGGAATACCTTGGCCAAAGAGCACCCATGACGCTCCAGAAACGCCATAAAACAGACAAATACAACAGCGAGATAGAGTAGGGATAAAGTATACTTAAAGTATACTTAGAGTATACTTACTGTATGCCGACAGTACCCTACGCTAGGAGCCTGCCAATCTGGCGCTTTTTTAAGAAAAAGCGATTCACTCAGGACGCCAGGTATTCTACGATGCTATCGCGGATGGCCGTGAAGGTGCGGACGAGGGTATCTTCGTCTTCTTCCAGTAGCGTCACCCGAAAGCCTTGCAACTCGGAGCAGAACGACGAGATCGGCACCACGCAAACCCCTTTCGATCCCAGCAGGTAATAAACAAAGCGCTTGTCCTGCTGGATATCATCCTGGTTCACCCAGGCCTCGACCAATGTTCGCACTTCAGCATTATCAATGCGCATCTGCTGATGCGGCTTTAACACACCGTTACGGAAGATGATCGTATTATAAAAAGCACCGAACGTTTCGTTGAAGGTTAGCTCCGGCACCGTGCCGAGAATATCGGATATGATCTTACTGCGACGCCCGATATTGGTGTTCGTAGCCTCGCGATAACCTTTAAAGCGCGGGTCGCCGAGGATTTTCGGAATCGCCAGCTGCGGCAGCTTGGTCGAGCACACCTCTATCATCTTGGCGTTGTCGAGCGCCTGGCAGAAGCGGTTAAAATCCTGGTCTTTGTCGCGGTTGTAATACTCCATCCAGCCGCAGCGTGAGCCGGGCCACGGCATCTCTTTCGAGATTCCTTTCATGGAGATGCCTGGTACGTCGCCGATAATCTCCGCGAGCGAATAGGCGCGCGCGCCGTTGTAGGTGATGTTGATATAGATCTCGTCGGCTAACAAAAACAGGTTAAATTCTTTCGCGATGGCCACGATGCGCTGCAAGGTTTCCAGCGGGTATACCATACCCGTCGGGTTGTCGGGGTTGATGATCAGGATGCCGACGACGTTGGGGTTGTATTTGATCTTGTTGTATAGATCGTCCAGGTCCGGATACCATTTGTTATCCGGATCGAGCTTATACGTCAGCGGCTCATGCGCGGCGTGGGCCGCTTCGGCACTGGAGTGTGTGGAATATGCCGGCGAGGGACCGATGACGCGCGACGTGCGCGAGATGAACTGGTATGCTTTGGAGATGGCGTCGCCCAGGCCGTTGAAGAAACAGATGTCATCGGCGGTGATCTGCACGCCGCCCATGGCGTTTGTCTGGCGGGCGAGGAATTCGCGCGTAGCCAGCATGCCTTTGGAAGGACAATAGCTATAGGTGTCGTCTTGCTTCATCAAATCCGCGATGACGTCCTTGATCCACTGCGGCAGCTTGTGATTCTTTTGAATGGGGTCACCGATGTTTTCCCATGAGATGGCCACGCCCAGCTTTTGCAGCTGGTCTGCCTTCTTTACGATCTCCCGGATTTCATAGCTGAGCTCTTTTGCTCCTTCACTTAGCAGCTTTTGTCGCATACTCCAAAAAAAATTGAAAGGCGATGTTGAGAAGTTTGGAGTAAGGATTCAAGCAGATAGAAGATTTTATTTTTTCAGGAAACAAGTGTTTGTTGGGAATTACCCAGACCTGGCACACCCCATGGGTGCGGTGGGTGGGATGGAATTTGCTGGCGCAAGTCTTCCGACCGAAGGGAGGCCTGCCTCCCGAAGGGAGGGCGACTTGTGCCTACACGAACGGCAGTCTTCAGACTGCCGAGGCCCCCGGTAAAAGGAAAAAGTCCCCGTCACTACGCAGGCAATTAATGTTTTATCACTTAACAAAGCTTATTAAAGCTCATTCGCTTTCATCTGCTTCACCGCATAATCCGCCGCCCTGGCCGTAAACGCCATATACGTCAACGAAGGATTCTGCGTAGACGTAGACGTCATACACGCCCCATCCGTTACAAACACGTTCTTACAGGCATGCACCTGATTCCATTTATTAAGAACCGATGTCTTCGGATCATGACCCATGCGCGCGCCACCCATCTCGTGAATATCAAGTCCAGGTGCCTGATGGCTGTCAAACGTCTGAATGTTGGTAAAGCCCGCCTTGCTATACATCTCCGAAATCTGCTCGAGATAGTCTTTTACCATTTTCTCGTCGTTGTCATCGTAATCCATCGAGATTTTGAGCAGTGGTATGCCCCATGCATCTTTCTGATCTTTGTCGAGAGCCACGTAGCTGCTTTCCTTCGGAATCGTCTCCCCCATCATGTGTGAGCCTACGCTCCACAGGCCGAGTGACGGATGTAAAATATTGTCTTTCAAGTCTGCCCCGATACCATCGAACGAGCGCTCTACATGGCGGAAGGCCTGAAAGCCCGCCGCGTAGCCACGCAGAAAGTTGGTCTCTTGTTTCTGTACGTTGCGGAAGCGTGGTATATAACATCCGTTGGGGCGATTCCCTGCTTTGGTATAGTCGGCGAAGCCTTCGTATTCAGCCGATACACGGGCGCGGTAGTTGTGGAACGCCACATATTTACCCAGCACACCGCTGTCATTCCCGAGACCGTTCGGGAAACGGTTGGAGGTGGAGTTGAGAAGAAGAAGGTTTGTATTCATCGCCGCCGCATTGACAAAAATGATGCGTGCGAAGTATTCTGTAGTCGCTTTGGTCTCGGCGTCGATGACGCGTACACCAGTCGCACGACCTTTCTGTTCATCGTAAATGATGGAGTGTACCACTGAGTTTGGACGCAGTGTCATGTTACCGGTGCGCTCCGCCCAGGGTATGGTCGAGGCATTGCTGCTGAAGTAGCCGCCAAACGGGCAGCCCCGCTGACACAAGTTACGGTGCTGGCACTTGGCGCGGCCTTGTTCCGCGTGGATCGGCTGTTGCTCAGTGATGTGCGCGCAGCGGCCAACGATGATGTGACGATCTTTATAGTTCTCCGCTACTTTCTCTTTGAAGTAGCTTTCTACTTTGGTCATTTCCATCGGCGGCAGGAACTCGCCGTCGGGCAGTGCCGGAATGCCGTCTTTGTTACCGGAGATGCCGGCAAACTTTTCGACATAGCTATACCATGGATCTATATCTTTATACCGGATCGGCCAGTCGACGGCAAAGCCATCGCGCGCGGGACCTTCAAAGTCAAAGTTACTCCACCGTTGTGTCTGCCGTGCCCAGAGCAGCGACTTGCCGCCTACCTGGTAACCGCGGATCCAATCGAACGGCTTGTCTTGCACGTACGGGTGCTCCTGATCTTTCACAAAGAAGTGCGCGGCATCTTCGTTGAAGGCATAACACTTGCTCACCACCGGGTTGGCATCTTTAACCTCTTTCGGCATTTGGCCATAGTGCGGGAACTCCCACGGCTGCATGTTGGTGGTGGGATAATCTTTGAGGTGTTTTACGTCGCGGCCACGTTCGAGCACGAGCGTCTTCAGACCTTTTTCCGTCAGCTCTTTGGCCGCCCAGCCACCGCTGATGCCCGAGCCGATCACGATCGCGTCGAAGGTATTTTGTTTGGTAGCGTCAATATTGGCGTTCATGCAAGAATCGTTTTGAGGTCGCTGTTGGCATCAATCTTCACTTCACCGGTAAACTTGCCCGGTATCATCTGATAGCCAAACACATTGGTCATGACATATTCGGAGCCAAGGTAGCCGCGAATGGTGAGCTGGCGGAAGGACTCGTAAAAAGCTTTGAGGTTGTCGTCGCCCTGCGCAGGTGCCGCTATCTTGCCGGCCTCAACATCCTGGAAAAATGCCTGCCATTCCGCAGGGGTGCATTCTTCAGCGTCTTTGCCGGTCTTATCGGCAATAGCCTTTTGCGCCTGCGTCAGGCCTGCCATAAATTTCTGTTGAGCGTCCGCGTCAAAGCAGTCGTCCATCATCCGCAGTACAAACTGGTGGATGTTGAGTTCTTTGGCACCCGGCGTATCGGTTTTGGGAATCAGCGCGTCGGCCATGGTGGCCAGCAGATTTTCCTGCTGACCGCTCACCTGCAGCTTGTTTAATTTGATGGTGGCTTCGGTGGCCGCCTCCTTGCTGGTACAGTGCGGCAGAATGATCGCCGCCCCCGCTATCAACCCCAGTTGTTTTAATGCCGTTCTTCGTTG
>JAESGK010000701.1_pt1 | contig 10967 bp, 12 predicted proteins | sample 9269681 | NCBI WGS metagenome assembly JAESGK01 (sample SAMN14515347, study PRJNA621673) | algae metagenome | isolation source: Timaviella obliquedivisa GSE-PSE-MK23-08B and co-occurring heterotrophs from... | place: USA: Grand Staircase Escalante National Monument, Utah | collected 2006-08-15
ACAACGTGGGTCCAAACACCCGAAGACAAGAGCTTCATACAACGGGAGGACTTGTTGCAATTTGTGCCTGCATCGCAAGCACAAGCCATTGCGTTCCTCTCACGCCATCTGCACCTGGTAATTGCCGGCACGTTTGTCGCCACGCTCAAGCATGACAAACTTATCCCCGAACACTCCCTGGCGTTGTCGACAGTCTTACAACAAGAGGCCTTCCCTACCCTACTGGTGTCATACGAAGAAGCCGTACAATACTTACGCAAAGAGACGTTGCCCGGCACGGGCAATGGCAAAGGCTTCGCACTGATTGTACACAACGACCTGCCCCTGGGCTGGGTGAATCAACTGCCGAACCGCCTTAATAATCTATACCCACCGGCGTGGCGGATACGGATGGGCTCCTAAAATGAATTGACTTTAAATTTTGAAAGCCTTTGCCATTGCATTCCTTTCTGATTTAGGTATACCAAACTTTTCCGCAATTGACTCCCATTTAGAAACCTCGGATTGGATAACACTAATAATTTCTGTTGTTTTTTCGTCAGAAACTCTAAAGTACGCGGCCACTTCCAACGCCAGATCTATTGACAACGCGTTGTCTGTAGTTGAAATATTTAAGCTAAGCCCTGTACCTGTTGGGACGGGATTGATATCATATGCAGGTGAAAGTGTCCATCCCTTTTCAGTTAAAAGAAATCCATGATTTCGTAAATGATCATCAGTATTACGGATCGAGATATAAAACACAATCCTTCTCCATAACTCTTCAAGATCTGCATCCGGACTAGCACCATTTTGCATTATAAATTCCGCCAAATCCAAATAGCTTGCATCTGAGGAGTAATTCGTCCCATCAGTACGTCCAAGCAATGTCATTGCCGAGGCAAAGTGAATGCGCTCTCCTTGCGGTGTTCGATCAAATCGCTTTGTTAAAAATGTATGTTTCTTACTGTAAAATTTACCAGTAACTGATTCCGGTACGTTAACACCTGCATTTCTTGCTAGATCGTAAGCCACCTTTTCCCATCCTCCGATATCTCGATCATCCTGGAGACTGGGGAATTTGGCAATCCACAATTCTCCGTTTTCATCCAGCACGCTTGCTTTCGGACGAGCACCCCCCAGAGAAGATCCTGGAGCGAGCAGCAAATTTATCCACTTTAAGTTTTCTACATCATCTGTGGTATCTTCCTCCAACTTCAGACTGGCATGTTCCAATTCGCGGATCGAAGTCCATGGCGGAGTTGCCATGCTAATGCTCCTGTTTAAGAAAGGTCCATCGAGAGAATCTTTAAATCGAACGGCACCCATTCGATGACCATCATAAACTCCAAGAAGATAATCGGTTTCAAAAAGATTTTTAGGTTGCCGTCCTTCGCTTCTTGCTGCTGCAGCTTCACGTCTGTCCATTAGCGTTCTTCCCCAACGGTCAGGTGATGAGTCAAGGAAAATTCCAAAATTTGGTTTCTCATCATTGAGATATTGTATCCCACTAAAGAAGCCCAAGTCAGGATCTAAAGTTTGTGCGCCCCGTGACTTGAGCCAGGCCTCATCATATTCAAATGAAAATATTTCCTTTCCCCGAAGAAGGGTAGAATGAAGTAAACCCATCAAGGCAGGCTGTCCGAGACTAACCCAGTCGGCATAAACATAGATTGTTCGATGTGCGCCTTTCTTAGCCATTCTATTTAGAGTTTTTTGGTGCTCGTTCTTTCACCATGAGTTCGGCATCCTGAAGTTTTCTTCCTAACGAATCATCTCCTGCCAGTTTGAGTAAATCCTTTTCAAGTCCTAAAACAAACAAGACTTGCGCATAAGCGGCCATGGCAACACCTCCGCCTCCTTTTTCAATGCTCCAAAGGGTCGGTCTGCTAATGTTAGCGCGTTCAGCCACCTGTTCAGTACTTAGCTTTCTTCGAAGTCGGGCTAGCTTTATGTTTTCGCCAACCTGAACAAGCATCTTCTCCATTTTCGGCAATAGGATAATTTTTCTAGCTCTCATAATGTAAATTATATTTAACAAAAATAGCCAATTTGATAATAATATCTATCATTATAAAGCATTTAAATGACAATAACGCCCTTATAAAGTTTAAGGCAAAGTGCAGACGCCACTGAAAAAAGAGAGGCAGGGTAAGCCTTTAAATAGCTATAAATCAATGGATTAAATATAACTCCTGAAGTTTGGGGCTGCTAAAGATGAAAAGCCCAAAAAAGGTGGTTCTACTGGTGGGCGCTGTTGACGGAACAGGCCAAACTACAGCCTCTCACAGAAGAGCGGTTACGCGCGCTACAGGAAAAGCACAGCTAAATAACGCATGCCGATGGTGTAAAGGCGAGCGGTATATATTATTTTAATTTACTACTTTCACCGTCTAACACACTGACAGTTTAACCCAAGCTCGCGCATCAAAAAAATTCTGGGAATTTCCATCATGATCGTTTTCGGTCTCGTTCAGCTGGCGCTGCTGGCAACGTTTGTCGGCGAGGCCATTTGGGGTGATAAAAGCCGAATATTGACCAATCTTGTGCCAACAGCTTTCACCATGGGAATGATGGCATTTCCAATATGGTATGGGTTCCGATTATGGAAATCGGCCATCGCTACCGTACCGGCCAATCCATCCATTACTCCGACTCGTCTGTCCGCTCCCCGCGATAATAACATCGCCCGCTATTAATTAATCCGTCTCGCAATCTTACAGCTTGATAACAGTCCCCCGAATGGGCTGTCCGGACAGGTCAGCTACTGTTCCCGCCACATCTATTGTCTTTAATGAACAAACGGTGGCGTTCTCACACGCTTCAACCACGGAAAGCCCTGATGTTAACGCGTAGAATTTCCCGTACTCGTTCGATGGAACATTCACATCAACTTTTTCCACCGTCAGATCGTTGATATCGATTGTTACAAGGCGCTGGGTCTCGGAATCTGATTGGAAGAGGAAAATGGTCTGACCATGTATAGCGGAACCGTATGTGGTGAATACGGCATTTTCGTCGGTCAGGTCGACTGCGGATTCGTTCTTCACCAGGTCAAAGAGATGTGTGGCGCCGGACGCCGCATCCGTGAAGAGCAGAAATTGTTTGTTCTGCCGGGAAAATTCGAACGGGATAGCATTAGACCAGGTAGTAACGGGCATTCCGAAGTCCTTTTCGTATTGCAAATAGCTCGCCGTTGTTGCCGACAGGGTGTAGATCTTACCGTCCCGGGAGACCGTCCTTAGAGTATGGTTTCCGTCGCGCCATAAAGCGACGCTGTTTGCGGTAAACCCTGTGATTAGGCCCAGGTCCTTATCAATATAAAAGATTTGATCCTGGCTTTTAATGTATAGCTCTTCATGTGCATCGACGTATAGGTCTGTCATGTATGAATCAACAGCCCGTTCTGTACGCACGGCATCGGTCGAGAGCAAGAAATCATCGACCCGGTACAATTTGTAGCTGACGTTGTCTTTGTAGAACCACTTGTTGTTAACGGTCGCCGATGAAAGTTGTGATGCCGGTGTGAAATGTGTTTTCACCGAAAACCCATTGTGCTTGTCGATGATGTACGACTCCTTACGCAGGTAGAATGAGATCAGAAAATACCGGTCGCCGATATCATTCACCAGGTATTCACTAAAACCGCCATTCGGTTCGCCTTCGATATCAAAGTTTGCCTGCGCCACGGTGCCGTCAGGGTTGATTTTCTTCAGTGTTTCGTGGAAGAAAGACCAGGACTGTGAATAGTCATAGGTCCTTTCGAGGTCGAAAACGGCCACGAGGCCGACGGCGCCATCAATATCTATTTTCTTCAGTACAGCGCCGTCGTTACCGTATTCTACGGGCTTTTCGATAGGGCTTCCATTTTCGCCGGAGCAGCAGAAGAGGAGCAATAGAAGTGCTAAAAAGGGTAGTAAAGATGGTTTCATAGCGATAGGTATATGGCTTACAATATAGCAGCGAAATTCTTGCCAAAAAAATATGGCGCACGGTAGAGCCCCATTTTGTTATATGAGGCGATGCTTCGCAGTTATAGAAGGCACATGAATTAAAAATTCAGTTATCTACCGTAATATCGAGATGCTCGCTATTCTTTTTTATCCCGATCGAATTCAAAAAAAAGCTTATTGCTAACTTTTATCTGAAGGATCGGGAATATCCTTTTTTCAGACGTGATGCTTTACATCATAGTTCAAATATTCTTTCAAAGTCCATTGAAGTCTGGTGGGTATACGAGCCGGAATAGATAAAGATAAGTGTTGTAATGTTTGCAAAAACAGGTGCAGTGCTCCAGAATCTGGAACCGACGGGAGAAAACACAAATCTACAAGTATTAAATATTCTGAATTCCCTTATTATTACCTCCCTTAGCCTATCGCGCTATAAACACATTGGGATATACGCCATCTTCTTTAAAACAACAAAATCCCGATGGCGAGGGATAAGTGTTCCACAAACAGAAATCCTGTATCGAATTTATATAACGCCCATAGGTGATTTTTATCAGCCATTATGATATAGATTCCGGTATCTTTGCATATTCCCCTCCTATACTTACCAGTATCGTGCCGTTGTTTCTAAAGATCGTTTCATGTAAACCTACTAAAATGGATGAAAAGACAGTAAAAATTCTGATGGTCGAGGATAACAAGGACGACCTAAGGCTGATCGAGCACGCGCTCCGTAAAGGAAAGCTGCACTTTGTCAACGAATGTGTTGAAACGCTGGCAGAGTTTAGCGAAGCATTGTATCGGTTCAAGCCGGATATTGTGCTGTCAGACCATGGCATGCCTCAATTCAATTCTATTGAGGCATTACACATGTGTCTGCAGGAACATGCCGACACGCCATTCATACTGGTTACCGGGACTGTTTCAGATGACTATGCCATTGCCTGCCTGAAGTATGGCGTTGACGACTATATCCTGAAATCCAATCTTTCGCGACTGCCCACTGCCGTGCAAAGCGCCATAGAAAAAAGAGGATTGGAAAAACTCAAAAAAGAAGCAGAAGTAATGCTAAAAAGGCGCAATGAGGAATTACTGAAAGTAAATACGGAACTGGATAATTTTGTATACAGCGTTTCTCACAATTTGCGCGGCCCCTTGATGTCGGTGGTGGGGTTACTCAATGTGGCTAAAAGTCTAACGAAGGACGATGAGATGGATGGGCTTCACTGCATGATGCGGTCGTGCCTTTCGAAACTGGATGATACCTTAAAAGATATCGTTGAATTTTCCCGAAATTCACGAAATGACATTACACGGGACGAAATTAACTGGGATGCTATACTTGATCGTTCAATTGCCGGGGTAGAATATTTACACCCTTCCGGTCAAATTATCCGGAGTCAGGCGCTGCAAACCGACGTTGCCTTTTTCACCGATGTCAAGCGACTGGAAGTTATCCTCAACAGCCTGGTAGAGAATGCTGTACGCTATCGCACCAAAAACGCCCCCCTCCATATTAGCATAGACGTTCGCACCTCGGATGAATCTGCTGTTATCATCCTAAAAGACAATGGCATTGGAATCGAAAAAGATATCCTACCGAACATATATACCATGTTCTACCGGGGAACAGAAGAGAGCCAGGGCTCAGGCCTCGGTCTTTATATCGCGAAAGAGATTGTGGATAAGCTCAAAGGAACTATTATCATTACCTCCGTGGCAGGCGAAGGAACGACCGTTACCCTGACCCTACCCAATAAACAGACCGGCGCTCCTGCTGTCCTGGAAAGCCAGCGTTTTAATGATCTTGTATCAGCATAAAATTATGGAAAGGATAAGAGTAGTAAGCTCAGCAGCTGCGCGCAAAGAAGTTATTTTTCAAAACAGCGAAAAAGAGAAACGCGCGGCAGAGTTAGTGATTGCGAACACGGAGCTTATTTTCCAAAACGGCGAAAAGGAAAAGCGTGCCGCAGAACTGATCATCGCTAACCAGGAACTTGTTTTTCAAAATAAAGAAAAAGAAGACCGCGCTGCCGAATTGATTTTGGCAAACCAGGAACTTGTCATTCAGAATCAGGAAAAGGAGAATCGGGCGGCAGAGCTGATCATCGCCAACCGGGAACTGGCCTTTCAAAATACAGAGAAAGAGAAACGTGCAGCAGAATTGGTCATTGCGAATACGGAGCTCGCCTACCAAAATGGCGAGAAGGAAAAACGAGCTGCCGAGTTAATAATCGCCAATTCAGAACTAGCCTATCAAAATAGTGAAAAGGAAAATCGTCATGCCGAACTGATCATTGCCAATCAGGAGCTTGTCATTCAAAATGCTGAAAAAGAAAAACGTGCAGCCGACCTGGTTATTGCTAATGTTGAGCTAGCCTATCAAAATGCGGAAAAAGAAAAGCGAGCGGCTGAGCTGGGCATTGCCAACACAGAACTGGCTTACCAAAACCGGGAAAAGGAAAAAAGGGCTACGGAGCTCATTATTACAAATCACGAACTTGCCATGGCCGAGGAACAATTCAGGCAGGTGGTGGAGTCCTCGCCAAATGCGATAATCGTTATTAACGTGAAGGGTCTGATTACACTTGTCAATAATCAAACTGAAAAGCTTTTTGAATACGATCGTGATGAACTGATCGGGAACAAGGTGGAGATGCTGATGCCCGAAAGGTTTCGGAATCAGCATTCCCACCATCGGGCCATGTTTTTCAACGCGCCACAAACACGTTCTATGGGCGCAGACCGCGCGCTATTTGCACTCAGTAAAAATGGAACGGAGATCCAGGTGGAGATTGGATTAAATCCTATCGAAACTGTAAAAGGAAAAAAAGTCCTTGTATCCATTGTTGATATCACGGAACGAAAAGCCCAGGAGGCAATGCTGAAAAAGCACAACAAAGAGCTTGAGCAATTTGCCTATGTCGCATCGCATGATCTGCAGGAGCCGTTGCGAACGGTCGCGAATTATATGGACGTATTCGAAACCGATTATCTGCCGCTGCTGGATGATAAGGCGCGGCAGTACATCAAATCTGTTACGCGGGCTACAGAAAGGATGAGTACACTTATAAAATCCCTGCTGGCATTTTCCAGGTTGGGTCACAACAAAATTCTTGTTAGCGTGGATTGCAACGATTTGGTTGCCGACGTACTGGCCGACCTGGCCACCGTCATAGAAAAATCGGATGCTACTATCTGTATATCTCCCCTGCCCTTATTGAATCTGTACGAAGTGGAAATGCGACAGGTGTTCCAAAATCTTATTACAAACGCGATCAAGTTCATGAAAAAACCCGCGAAACCAAAAATCGAGATCGGTGCGGAACAGATCAAAGACCGCTGGCGGTTCTCCATACGGGATAATGGGATCGGCATCGCGGCTAATTCTTTTGACCGTGTGTTTGATATCTTTCAACGACTGCACACTTCAAAAACCTATGAAGGCAGCGGCATAGGGCTTGCAAATTGCAAAAAAATCATTCAGCTGCATGGAGGAGACATCGGCATCGAATCAACATTAGGAAAAGGAACAACCTTTTATTTTGACATACCAATCCTGACAAAATGAATAAAACGCTTGCGTCTATTATGCTGATCGACGATAACCCTGACGACAACTTTATTCATGAAAGAGCCATCCGGAAGATCAACAGTTCCAGCGTCGTTACCACCAAAGAATCTGGCGAGGAAGCATTGGCACATTTAACATCCATGACGTCGTATCATGCGGATCTTATTTTCCTGGATATTAATATGCCGGAAATGAACGGATGGGAATTTCTGGAGCGTTACAGCAAACTGGATAAGGAGCTGCAATGTCAGTCTATTATTATCATGCTGACAACCTCCGACAACGAGGATGATGTGGCGAAATCCAAAACATTTAGCAATGTAACGGATTTTATTACCAAACCACTGACACAAGAGAAAATGGCCTTTATCTGCGAAAAGTACTTCACGCTACCATGTCCTTAGTCAGGCGTATACCTCTGTATACTCTCCGATGGCACCTCTACAATAAATAAAAATACAACGGCAATAATACGTATCTGGGTAAATACTCTCCCTGTTAGCACCTGATATGATTACACCCCTACACCAGAGCAAAAACCAGACTACATTTTTCCTGATGCCTTAAGCGAATTGAAACGGCTTCTACCTTCGATTATATCCTATTGAGCCAACAGTGATATGCGTCATTCACTGCCTTTCCATTGCGCGTGGTCCAATAAATCGCGTAATTGCAGTTGGTTTCACCACATTCCACCAGTTATTTGATTGATGAGATATAACGGGAGAACCAATGACGGATTAAGACATCAGTATGCAAGAACTTGAGAAAGTCAAAATTATCAACAAAAGCGGCCCTATAATAGTTATAGAGGACGATTCTGACGACCAGGATTTTCTAACAGAGGTCTTTGAGAAATTAAATTATCCCAATAAAATCTTATTCTTTCGGGACGGCCAGGAGGCACTTGATCATATCTACAGTTGTAAAGACGCCCCATTCCTGATACTATCAGATATTAATATGCCGAAACTCAACGGTTTTGCTCTTAGGGAAAAGCTAAAAACCGATTCTAACCTGAACAATAAATGTATTCCCTATTTGTTTTTCACTACTGCGTCAAATCAAAAGGCGGTAATCGATGCCTACAGCCAGTCTGTACAGGGTTTTTTCGTAAAGCAAAACTCGATGTCAGAATTAGAATTAACGATTCGGGCAATTATGGAATACTGGCGGCGATGTGCAGCGCCAAATGATTTCACCTCCTGATCTCCTGTGAAATCCAGTCACCTCGCGTCCGAAACATGTGTATTCACATGCACGGGAATCAGGATAGGCCTGGCCCCGAGCTGCTTCAATATTCGGGCATGGCCAACTAAAGCTTGAAAAAAGGTCCTTGAGCTCTTGTACGGTAGACCGAACTCGTGTGCCGTCGACTTTACGATTGAGGCGATCTTGTTATAATGGACATGACAAATAGTAGGAAAAAGGTGATGCTCTATCTCGAAGTTAAGCCCACCAACATACCACGAGAACCACTTACTTTGATTTCCGAAATTCGTGGTCGTCTTTAATTGATGCACCGCCCAATTATTTTCAAGAGTCTTTGTATCATCCGGGAGCGGGAACTCGGTACCTTCGATCACATGGGCTGGCTGGAAAATAATTGCAAGAATAAAACCCGCTATATAATGCATGACGACAATGCCTATAACAATTTGCCACCAAAAAAGAGGTGTTAGAATTGCCTGCAACACAAAAATATAACCAACATAAAAAACCTTCGTCGTTAGTAATATGGCCCACTCTTTTCGGGCACTTGCCTTCTGGGCTTTTACCATTCCGTTTCGTTGATATTTATAAAGGCGGGCAAAATCCTTATAAAAGAGCCATACAATTGTCATCAGACCGTACAAAAACCAAGCATAGATGAATTGATATTTGTGAAGCTTCTTCCAGTCAGAATGTGGTGTTAACCGTAACGCACCACGTGGGCTTATATCTTCATCTTCCTCATGAACATTGGTATAAGTATGATGTAATACGTTGTGCTGTACCTTCCAATTGAAAGCGTTGGCGCCAACCAGGGTCAATGAGTAGCCAATGAGATTATTAATACGTGTACTTTTTGCATAGGCTCCGTGGTTAGCATCATGCATCACCGAAAGCCCAATGCCGGCAAGGCCGAGCGCCATGAAGACAACCATTGAAATAAGGCCGTAGACTCCTGTTACTGTATTCGAAACGATCAGTGCATACGGAGTGAAATAAAGCAGGAACATGAAAATGGTCTTAACAAACATCTGCCCGTTTGCATGGCGTGCAATATTGTTGTTGTTAAAATACTCGCTAACTCGCTTGTTTAGTGTTGAAACGAAATCACGTTGGTTTTTTTGCAAATTTTATTCTATTCATTATTAGTACAACAATGAGAATAGGCAATACGTTCCGACATCTGAAAGTTTGGCACTGCCGCGGGGCAAATGAAGATCTGGCAATTTCTTTTCCGACGGCATGTGTTTCAGCGTTGAAACCAACAGGCCCAGATATCATCTTAAAAATGTCAGAGATGTCGGGATCACACTCAACTAATAAAATCCGTTTTATCGCCATCAATAAATGCGTTATGCTTAATATTTAACTCGCCTCAGGCGATAAACTTTTCGTTGTTAGCGAACGCGTCGACGCCGTTGTAAAATATATCATGTAAATCGGCTTTCGAAAGGTACAAGATGTACCGCGCAGCGTAGGCTTCTATACCCGCGTACTGGGATTCAGCAACGTCGCCTGGGGCACCGATCAATTCACCCTCATCCACCGCGACAATACCGGTATATATCTCTGTCAGAACGGGCAGAGCTCAACCGGAACCTGGGTCTGGATTGGTTTTGACGGCGATATCTTTACGCTACACCAAACGCTGCAAGCCGGCAACGTCAGGATTAAGCTCCCTCCTACCAATTTTTCGTGGGCCTACGAAATGCAGGTCGAAGATCCCGACGGGCATATACTGCGATTCGGAACTGATCCCAACGACAACGAACCTTTTGCCGATCAGCGGGTAACATTCTGATGCACGCGTCCCGGTGCCGGGGATAAACGCCGCCACATTCCTGCCCGGAATGCGCTGTGGCGGTGTCATGATTACGGTTTTTTGTACCGAAATGAGCCCAATAATAAAAAACGTGAAAATCACGCCATTTACAGGCGTGACGAAGGCCAACGCCCGCTGGGTTACGTTCCATCGGCGTATAGTAAGTGTACTAAATTGTGCACAAACTCAATGGATATAGCGTCGCGGACCAAAAGAAACCGCTTAATCGTGAGAAAATTGAAGGATTATCAGTAGTCGCCGGAATAGGATCGTCACTATACAAACGCCGGTATACTATTATTAAAATTTATACCTCGTTCGCATTGGTTCTAACCGAGGTCTTTTTTAAATTTATTGCGTTGGGGCCCATCATTTCATTTTCAGAAAGAGAAATGATGGGATTTTTTTTGGCAAAATTATTAAATGT
>JAESGK010000702.1_pt1 | contig 10954 bp, 10 predicted proteins | sample 9269681 | NCBI WGS metagenome assembly JAESGK01 (sample SAMN14515347, study PRJNA621673) | algae metagenome | isolation source: Timaviella obliquedivisa GSE-PSE-MK23-08B and co-occurring heterotrophs from... | place: USA: Grand Staircase Escalante National Monument, Utah | collected 2006-08-15
GCAGTACGCGCGAGGTGTGGCGCATGCGTTCGTTGAGTGACAGAGGCTCCAGGCCCGTGGTGACTTCTTTTAGGAAGGATGTTGTGGGGAATGGTTTGTATACAGACGAAATCGTTCGCGCCAGGTTTTGATAGTAGGTTTTGCCGAACATTTCTTTTAGTGGCTCCATAAATGCAATGATATTTTCCGAAAGAACGCGGAGGTGGGTGACAGCCTTATGTCAGCAACAATGGTATTTTCTTTCCTAGAGAAATCTGCATGGGGACAGGCGTGTTATGAAAGCAAACCTGGTGCAGGAGGACTGCCGCCTGCGGGCCGGGTATGGTCTTCCGGCAGTTGGATGAATTCGTGATTATCTGTAGGAGGCAGAATGATCCGGCCCTCTTTCCAATCGGCCTTTGCCTGCTCGATGCGTTCTTTGCGAGACGACACAAAGTTCCACCAGATGTAACGTTCACCCACCGGTTCGCCGCCGAGCATCATGAGTGTGGTGTCTTCCAGCGCATTCAAAGCTGGGTCTACACCTTTTGTAAAGACCAGCATTTGGCCGGCCACATACGGACGGGCAGATACTTCGATGCTTCCTTTCACGACATAGATGCCTCGTTCGGAATATTCTTTCGGCAAGCCGAACCGGGCACCTTTCTTCAACACGACGTGCAGATAAAACAAGGGCGAGTGCGTTTTTACGTCGCTGTGAAGGCCGAATGCATTGCCAGCGATCTGCCGCATCCATACATCTTTTTCGGTGAAGATGGGCAGCTGTTGTTCTTTATAGTTACTGAAGGTGGGATTCGCTTCTTCGTCTTTCTCGGGCAACGCCACCCAGGTCTGAATCATTTCCAATGCACCACCGGCCAGCATGGCGGGGTCTTCGAAACGCTCGGAGTGTGATATGCCTTTTCCGGCTGTCATCCAGTTTACTTCACCGGGCCGTATGACCTGCAGGGCGCCGGTGCTATCGCGGTGTGTTACCTGGCCACCGAATAAATAGCTCACGGTAGAAAGGCCGATGTGCGGGTGTGGCAGTACGTCCATGGACGACGCATTTTGCGGCTGAATATCGACAGGGCCGGCATGATCCATGAAAATGAACGGACCGACCATACGCCGGAGGCGAAACGGAAGAATTCTTTTTACTTCCATGCCGGGAGCAATGGCGGCCTTGCGTGCTTCTATTACGATATCAAGCATATGCAGATCAGGTTAGCGTTTCAAAGATAGTGGTTTATACCATTTAAAATTGGAAATACACAACGGTCTATGTCATGAAAAAGATTGTACGGATGCACGTTTATTGGGTTAAGAAAGTAAAAGGGTAATTGTATAGATGCACCATACAATTTACCTCTATTCTATGAGTCGGCTGTTTGCTTCTTGAGGATTTCACGTACGTGTTCCTCGTCCATTTCAATAGTTGTTTTATTGTCTCCGCGGCTAAAGATTAACACGAAGCGCCAGTCTTCGCCCAGCTCGTCGGAAGAGTCTACAATCTTCGTGATGATCTTTTCTGACAACTCTTTCGCTTTCTCGTGATCTTCCAGGTAAATCTTGTCGGGGTTAATGAGCGTCACTTCCACCCGCTTTTGGCTTCCGGTATCGGAGCTATAATTTGAGCTCCAATTGACTGTTGCGTTGTCTGATCCAGCCATGGATCGGATCTCGTTGATCGTCGACAGGTCGACGGGCATGAGCGAACAGCTTGTGACTATTGCGGATACTGCTATGTACAATCCCAGCGTCCTTTTTTTAAGAAATTTATAATGCTTCATCTCAGGATAAGATACGAAATATATAAACCGAAGTTACAATAATACACTCCGAGCAATACCGGTTTAATGGGTACAGGTCTCGTCCCGAAAATAGCTGCCCGCCAGTCTGGAGACTGGCTGCAGTTTTAGGCACAAGTTCCGCGCCTCCGCTAACGCTTGGCGCTTAAACTTGCGCCAGCAATCTGTGTCGCCTACAACATTTTATAATAAAAAGAGTCTGTCCTTTTGAGACAGTCTCCTTTTTATTTGCCTATTGTTCGAAAAGAGCTCGAGTGGCTATTTCTTATATAACTCGGCAAATTTCTTTTCGCCGTCTTCCAGGAATTTCGCAAACTCCTCGGGGTTTTTGTTGTAGCCATAGGGCGACACCAATACGCGTTCGTCTAATCCTACCAGTACATAAAACGGCTGGGCGTTGTTGTTCAGGTTTTTGATTTGGAGGTCGGCGTTTTGCTTGCCGATGGTTTTCTTTACTTTCTGGTCGTATTGCGAGGTATACCACTCTGTTTCGGGCAGCTCGGTTTTATCGTCTACATATAGTGCTACGACGACAAAGTTTTCTTTCAACTTGCGCAGCACCTGGGCGTCGGGCCATACGGTGGCTTCCATTTCGCGGCAGTTGGTGCAGCCGTGACCGGTGAAGTCTATAAACAGGGGCTTGCCTTGCTGACGAGCGCAGGCGATGGCTTGCTTGTAGTCAAAGTAGCCGCTGATGTTGTGTGGCAGGTGTAAAAATTCGTTGTATTTGGGCTCTTCGCAGATTTGGTTGGGCTTTGAGCTTCGTGTAGCAGCAGCCAGATCGAAGTCGTGTGTGTATGCGGGCGGCAGGTAGCCTGCCAGCGCCTTTAGCGGTGCACCTACCATGCCGGGTATGAGGTACACCACAAATGTAAAGGCTATGATGGCCAGCGTCAGGCGCGGGACGCTGACACGTTTGTCTTCCACGTCTTTACCGGTATCGCCGGGCAGACGGAAGGCTTTCATGAGGTATAAACCAATCAATGTTACGATGACGATCCAGATGGCGATGTTGATCTCGCGGTCGAGGATGCGCCAGTGGAATGCCTGGTCGGCAATGCTCAGAAATTTAAACGCCAGGGCGATCTCGATGAAGCCCAGCACCACTTTTACCGAGTTAAGCCAGCCGCCCGATTTAGGCATGGCGTTTAGCCACCCCGGGAAGAAAGCGAACAACGTAAACGGTATGGCAAATGCCAACGAGAAGGCAAACATTCCGACGATTGGCTTCAGGAACTCACCACCAGCCGATGACACGAGGATGCTGCCGACCAGCGGACCAGTACAGGAGAATGATACCAGCACCAATGTGAACGCCATGAAAAAGATACCGATGAAGCCGCCTTTTTCTGCTTGTGTATCTACCTTATTGATCAGTGTTCCCGGTAGCGCGATTTCGAACAGGCCCAGGAATGAAAGGCCGAATACGATAAAGACGATGAAAAAGATAAGGTTAGGTATCCACTCCGTTGACAAATGGTTCGCGGTCTCGGGGCCCATCAGCGGAGCAATCGCCGCGCCGATGAGTGTGTAGATAAAGATGATAAAAAAGCCGTAGAGTAATGCTTGTCCTTTCGAACGGCCTTGTGTGAAGAAGCTCACCGTCATGGGGATCATCGGAAACACACACGGCGTGAGGAGGGCTGCCAGGCCGGCGACAAAGGCCAGGATAAAGAAACCCAGGAATGATTGCTTGGCCGGATCTTCCTGCACCAGCTTGGGATCCAGTGTGGGGCCTTTTATCTCGCCGTAGTTGGTAGTGGTGGCTACTTGCTTCGTAGCAGCATCTTCATGGACCGTATCGATCGTGACCGTTGGCTGAGGTGTCGTTATGGCCGGAGTGCTGCTTACGGTTGCTTCGTTTGTGGCAGCGGGCTGCTTCGGATTTTCTTTTTTATCGTCTGCCGGCGGCACAGCGATCGCTTTGCCTTCGGCTTGAATGGCGAACGATACATCACCATCAAACAATACGCACTTACCTTCTACCTCCGAGCATACCTGGCCTTCGTACGCGCCTTTGATCGTTACCGACGGTGCAAGGATTTTTACTTTTTGCCGGAATTCACCTGTGCCTTCGAATGTGCGTACGTCGCAGTCGAAGATTTTGTCGTGTTTGGCTTTGTCGTGTATGGCAACCACTCCGTCTACCAACTCGAAGCCCGCGCCTTTGTCGAGGGTGATGCTCATGGGGATTGGGCCGCAGTCGGCGTCAAACCCTACCGAGTATATATACCATGTCTTATCTATGTCGGCTTTGAAGACAAGCTCTACGATGTCGCCTACCTTGACTTTTTTGTCCAGCGGCACGCTCACCAGACGAGCGGGTTCCAGGACCTGGGCCTGGCTTGCCAGGGCCAACAACAGCCCTGCACATACGAGAATACGTTTCAGCATAAGGTTAAATGAGAATTCTGTTCCGAAAGTAACGAACTAGCCGGAATAAAAGTTTAGTACAATACACATACGGCTAACCCTAATGCGGTTTGGCTGTATTTTATAAGTCAATGATTACCTGATTCTTTAAAAGGTCGTCCTGTTGCTCGCGTGCCCGGATCAGCTTCGGCTGGCCGTCTACGATCAGCACCTCCGCGGGCCGCGGCCGTGAGTTGTAGTTGGAGGCCATCGAAAAGCCATAGGCGCCTGCATTTTTAAAGGCCAACACGTCGCCCTCGCGCACTTCGTTCAATGGACGGTCGCTTCCAAACGTATCGGTTTCGCAAATATACCCCACGACGGTGTATACTGCTTCTTTGCCGGTGGGATTAGACACGTTCACAATATGATGATACGCATCGTACATCATGGGGCGAATGAGATGGTTCAATCCGGAGTTCACGCCTACAAATGTTACGGTAGGTGTGGGCTTTACGACATTCACGTGTGTGAGCAGTGTACCCGACTCGCTCACCAGAAATTTACCAGGCTCGAGCCACAGCTCCAGCTTGCGGCCGTACTGTGTACAAAATTCGTTGAAGGCTTTTGTCAGGCGTGCACCGAGGTCTTCGACATTGGTCACCACGTCGCCTTCTTTGTAGGCAACTTTAAAGCCACTGCCAAAGTCGATGAATTCCAGACCTGAGAAATGTTTGGCCGTATCGAACAATACTTCCGCTGTCTTCAAAAACGCTTCCGTTTCTTTAATGTCAGAGCCCGTGTGTATATGTAATCCGCGAATGCGGATGTTATGTTCTTTTATCAGCGCCTGAATCTCCGGCAATTGCAACACCGAGATACCAAACTTGGAATTGCTGTGGCCTGTGGAGATCTTGATATTGCCACCGGCCATGATGTTCGGGTTCAGGCGTATGCCGCAAGGGTAGTTGCCTTTGTACTTTTCGCCAAACTTGCGCAGCGTGGACAGGTTATCGATGTTGATAGCCACACCCTGGGCCACTCCTTCTTCAATTTCGCCGAAGTCTACGCCGCTGGGGGTAAAGGTGATCTCTGGCGGTGTATAGCCGGCCTGGCGTGCCAGGAAGACTTCGCCGAGCGACACGGCTTCGAGGCCTACGCCGTGCTTGTTCATGAGCTTGAGGATCGACACGTTGGTCAGGGCTTTGGCCGCGTACTTGAGGCGCACGTCGGCGGCCGCGTACGCGTCCTTCAGGCGTTTGATCTGCCGGACGATGACGGCGGCATCGTATACGTACAAGGGGGTGCCAAACTGTTCTGCCAGCGATAAAACCGGTACACCCTGCAGGGTGTACGTGTCGTGTGATCGTTCCATGTAAAAAGCTAAAAGTTTCAAATATAAGGGGGCGATTCTAATCTGACTTGTGGATTTTGAATTCTATTTTTGGGCCCATGAAGCTTTTCTTTCGCGAGTACCCGGCTGCAAACCCTGATCAGAGCACCCAAACAATCGTTATCCTGCACGGCCTGTTCGGCTCCGCCGACAATTGGTTGACGCAGGCCCGCGTGTTGTCCAATCATAATTTCCGTGTATACACGGTAGACCAGGGCAATCACGGGCAATCGCCGCACAGCGACCGCTTTGATTACCCCTCGATGGTAGCCGACCTGGCGGAGCTGCTGGCCGACCAGAATATTCAGAATCCCGTCATCCTGGGGCATTCCATGGGCGGCAAAACGGCTATGAATTTTGCCGTTGCGCATCCCGATATGCTTTCAAAGTTGATTGTCGTCGATATCGCCCCACGTTTTTACGACCTGGAGCATTACACGATTGTCAAAGGCCTGAATGCGTTGGACATCGATACCATTACTTCGCGACAAGAAGCTGATGAGCGCCTGTCGGCCTATGTGCCGGAGCCCGATGTGCGTCAATTTTTGTTAAAGAATTTACAGCGCCAGGCAGAAGGTGGATTTTCGTGGAAGCTAAACCTGCCGCTGATTACGGAGCAACTTAAAAACATTGGTGTAGACTTACAGTACCCGGGCGCCTTCGACAAGCCTACATTGTTCATTCGCGGTAAATACTCGAAGTATATAGCCGATGCGGACCTTGCACGTATACAGCAGGTATTCCCGCAGGCTACTTTAGAAACACTGGAAACAGGTCACTGGGTGCAAGCTGAAAAGCCGCAAGAGTTTGTGGACCTAGTCATGCAGTGGTTGGCGTAACTACCGGCGGACTTAGATGTCGAGGTAGCGGAGCAGCATATCAATGCGATCTTTCTCGCCTGCGATGGGTTTGTTTTCCTGGTAGCGACCGATAACCTTATAGTTGAAACGCTCGAGTGTTGCTACGATGCGTGACATCTCCTGTTGATTGATCTTGAGTGTAAGACGGATCTTGTTTGCGTCCAGTGGATCTTCTTTTACAATGCTGCTAAGAATCTTTGCGTGGTTCTCTTCGATGAGGCGGCTGATCTCAGACAGTGAATAGTCGTTGAAGTTCATCGACAACACGAGGATTCCACCCGGCAGTTGTACGGCGGCAGTTTGTGCGAATGAGGTAAGGGTATCTTGCACGGTGATTACACCGCAGTACGTGAGCTGTTCGTTGAGCACGGCGACCATTTGCAGGTTGTGCTCGGCTGCAACCTTCAGGATATCGTAAAAGTGTGTGTCGAGGTGCACATAGCACTGTTGGCCTACCAGCGCAAAGTCGCGCACGGGCTTGTCGACTTCGTTCCGTTCGAAAATGATCTCTTCTGAAATAAACCCTAACAACTTGCCGTCGTCGATCACGGGCATATAGTTGCAGCGGAACTCTTCCATCCAGACAATGGCTTTGTGTGCATCGTCGGTTCCCTTCAATGGAGGGATCATGTGGTTTATGAGGTCTTCCGCCAGCAAGTAGGTTATATTTTTAGCGTTTCTTGTCAGTTCTTAGTGTAAGACGAAATCTTCTACGATTTCATTGAATTTTTCAGGGTGCTCCATCATGGGCGCGTGACAGCACTTGTCGACGAATTTAAGCGTCGAATTGGGAATCAACCTGTTAAACTCATGTGCCACGACGGGTGGCGTAATAGTATCGTTCAAACCCCATACCAATAATGTCGGCACTGTGATATTGGGGATCTCTTCTGCCATGTTATGGCGCTGTGCAGACTTGGCGATTGCTACGATCCGCATGCATTTGGGAATGCTATTGGTGATTTCAAACACCTCGTCCACCAACGCTTTGGAGGCCACGGCCGGGTCGTAAAACGTATACGCGACGCGTTCTTTGATGTACTCGTAATTTCCCCGTTTGGGATAAGATCCTCCCATAGAATCTTCAAACAGGCCGGAGCTACCGGTCAGGATGAGTTTTTTTACCTTATCGCCGTTTCGCAACGTATAGATCAATGCAACGTGTCCACCGAGGCTGTTGCCCATGATAATCATGTTGCTCAGCTTTTGTGCGGCGACAAAGTCCTCTACAAATTTGTTGAGTCCTTCCAGGCCCGCTTCCCTGATGGGCATTTCATAAATGGGCAGCATTGGAATCACTACCCTAAAGTTTTTGGAGAATCGGGCCACAACGCCTTCCCAATTGCTCAATGCACCGAATAAACCGTGCAGGAGTAGCAAAACCTCACCCTGCCCCTCGTCGACAAACTTAAACCCGTCCTTCTCTTTAACCGCGATGGCCATTGTTGTTCTATTAAACGTCAATAAGTAAAGAAAAAATTCTATTAGAATGAAAAAATTCGAGCGTTAGAAAATCCCCCTGAAAAAGGGCAAAATATACCCGATACCGTGCATAATATTGGGGGCAAGCTTCGAGACCATCGGTAGGACCCAGGAATCGGCCGTCCAATCATCGGGAAAGCCGAACTTCAAAGAGTAAAAAAGCCACAGGAACACGCTCATCATAAAGCCCGAGCGAAACAGGCCCATTAGTCCGCCGGCTACCTGGTCTACCTTCCCTAAAAATGAGTGGTCTACTTTCTTGGAAATAAACCTGGACAGGAGGTTGACGGCAAATACCACGAGGACAAGAACAGCAGTGAAGGCGATGTAGGGCAGTGCTTTCGCATCGATATGATAACTTTTTTCGAGATGCACCATGACCCAGCCCATGAGTTTAAAGCCTGCGACGATACCCAGCAAAATGGAGAGGAACGAGATGAGCTCCAACAGGAATCCATCGCGGAATCCGTTGTAGGCACCTACCAGAATAATGATTGCGAGGGTTATATCGACTTTACTCATGACTCCTTACGGGGTGAGCAATTTTTTGACAAGTTCGGAAATAATTTTGCCATCGGCCTGTCCGGATAGCTTTTTTGTGGCCGTGCCCATCACCTTGCCCATGTCTTGCGGACCTTTGGCACCCACTTCGGCAATGATCTCTTTTACCGCAGCTTCGATCTCTTCGTTCGAAAGCTGCTTGGGCAGGTAACGTGTAATGATCTCCAGCTGAAAGTTTTCTTTATCGGCCAGGTCCTGGCGACCCTGCTGTGTAAAAATATCGGAGGATTCTTTTCGTTGTTTGGCAGCTTTTGTGAGGATCTTGTTCTCGACATCGGTTGACACGTCACCAGAACCACCCTTCTCCGTCTCGGCCAGCAGGATCATCGACTTAATGCTGCGCAACGCCTCCAACTCTTCTTTGTTTTTGGCAAGCATGGCTTTTTTGATATCACCATCTATTTGTTGCTTCAGGCTCATATGAATTTATTTTTAAGTACTACTTTTCGAAACCAATTTACAGGGATCCAGTTTTATCAAAGCATCCGGGGGAACGACCTATGACCAGACTGAGCGTCAATATTAATAAAATTGCCACACTCCGGAATGCACGGGGAGGAAATAATCCAGATGTGATCAAGGTCGCCATTGACTGCGAACGGTTTGGCGCCCAGGGCATCACGGTGCATCCACGCCCGGACGAACGCCACATACGCTACAAAGACGTGTTGATGTTGCGTGATGTCGTGACGACTGAATTTAACATCGAGGGCTATCCTGACGAACGTTATGTCAAGATGATGCACGAGGTGAAGCCTGTACAAGCCACACTGGTACCGGACCCACCTAATGCCATCACTTCCAACGCCGGGTGGGACACGATAAAACATGCGGCATTCTTGCGTGACATTGTTCAGGAGATCAAGTCGCTCGGTGTACGCGTGTCTATTTTTGTGGATCCGTCGCCCCGCATGGTCGAGGGTGCCATTGCTGTTGGTGCCGACCGTGTTGAATTGTACACGGAGCCATATGCCGTGGAATACCTTGTCAATAAAGAGGTCGCCATTAAACCCTATATCGAAAGCGCAAAGATAGCCCACGGGGGAGGTATTGGCATAAACGCCGGCCACGACCTGGACCTGAACAACCTGAAGTATCTGCATCAAAACATTCCGCACCTGGACGAGGTCTCTATTGGCCATGCGCTCATATCCGATGCTTTGTATTATGGTCTGGAAAACACCATTCAACTATATCTTAAACAGCTCAAGAGTTAGACATCTTTAGCCTTAGTGAAGGCGGGCTGCCACGGCTATGCGCTTGCGTATGGTTTGTACATTTCCTTTCGGGTCGATCAGCTCCACCCACACCATGTAGTAGCCTACCCGTGCTTTCGTGCCATCGTCGCAGTCGCCGTCCCATCGCAGAAAACCTTCGCTGCCCAGCAGGGCATTGTTGGCAAGCTCGCGGACAACCCGTCCGTGAGGATCGACAATACGAACATTGGCTGCGTAGCCACCCGGGTCGAGTCTATAGTGTATTTCTGTAAAATCCGGTTGGCCTGTAAGCGGTATAAAAACTTCCGGTGTTATAACAACGGCTTCGTCAAACACGCGCGCAGGTCGGGCTTGTGAGTTAATATACCCTGGCGTAGCATAGCCGGCCGTTGTGCTGGCGGACTTCCAATTGTCGGGCGCATCGGTGGCACTGCTAAATGAGATCCGTTCGAGGGAAACACCTTCGGTGTCTTTTAGGAACGGTGAATGATAGGTGTCTTTGTAATGAAAGCTGTCCAATATGTGGCCCGTGCTATCGGTCAGGGCAACGGATCCCTCATCGTTGTTCAAAGAGGGGAGTATCATTTCGACCAGGTGCTGCGCCGTTGGGTAATGATTCGTCAACGTAGCGGCATCGGTCGTTAGCGCCAGGTAGCCTCCGGGTGGCAACAACAGATCGTCTTTGCTGATGACTTCGGCTACTTTTACCTTGTCATTCTCTCTGTGACCTAACGCCCAGCCTTTCACGTTAAAGTATTGTGTAGAAGTGTTTACGATCTCGACAAAGTCTACGCCTTGTGGGCGGGGGTTGAAGAGCACTTCGTTTACCACGACCTGGTGTTCCTGGGGTTTAGCCGGTAGTCGGAAGGTGGCATGGCCGTTGGCCGGCAATAGTGGGTTGCCGGTACAGTCCCAGATATTTTGTGCGGTCAGTGTGTAGGTCGTTTCAGCATCCAGCGGTGTGCGTAAGAGCAGGTCCACGCGGCGCAGCGACGGGTCGGCGAAAGAAACGGAAGCGATCCGCACTGCCGGAGAGAATGTGAAGTTTGTAGTGACAGGCACATCGGCGGCCAGGCGTTCGTTGAAGCGCAGCATGACGTGTGTGGCATCGGTGGGGATAACGGATACCAATACCGGGCCCGTATTGTCCGTTCGTTGTGCCCACACGCTGTTTTGTGTGCCGGGTGTACCGCCCGCGGGTGCGCGCGAGGCAGTCCAATTTGCGTCGTCTCCGCACAGGTCGTTTGGATCGATGATTTCCAGCGACCATCCGCCGGCGCGCTTGTCGGCACTGCTATG
>JAESGK010000703.1_pt1 | contig 10947 bp, 10 predicted proteins | sample 9269681 | NCBI WGS metagenome assembly JAESGK01 (sample SAMN14515347, study PRJNA621673) | algae metagenome | isolation source: Timaviella obliquedivisa GSE-PSE-MK23-08B and co-occurring heterotrophs from... | place: USA: Grand Staircase Escalante National Monument, Utah | collected 2006-08-15
GCCCTGGCCTTTGCCGAATTTTTTCAGCACGTTCAGGAAGGGTACGCAGTTGCTTTGGGTGATCTCGGTCAGGATCTTCCGGATGTTTTCGGGGCCTTTGTCCATCGGCAGTACAAACTGGTATTGTATGAAGCCGCGTTTGCCGTAGCCGCGGTTCCAGTTGTTGATCATGTCGAGCGGATAGAAGAATTTGTCGTAGTGCGCAATGGGGGCGCCGTTCTTCTGCATGATGTATAACGCCGTGTTGAGAATCTTTACCGTCAACGTGTTCAGCGTGAAGCTGGGCAGGTAGAACGGTACGGCCAGCTTAGCTTTTTTGCCGAGCTTGAGGGGGTTGGTGCGCAACTTGGGCGGCAGGTCGCTTAACAGCGCGTGGTTGCCCATGGTCAATACGCCGCGGCCCAGGTTTTTGCCTTTGGCCATGGAGTCGATCCAGGCAACGGAGGAGGTATAGCTTTGCTCGCTTACGTCGATGGCAGCCAGCATCTCGTCGAGGTTGCGGGCGGCGACGGACTTTTGTACGAAGTAGGTGGTCTCGATCTTGCGCAGCTGGATGGTGGCGGTCAGGATGGTGCCGAGCAGGCCCAGGCCGCCGAAGTTGGCCCAGAACAGATCGGCGTTCTCGTCGCGGCTGGCGCGTACGATCTCACCGTTGGCTAACAAAATGGTGAAATCATAGACACAGTTTACAAACGAGCCGTCGGCGTGGTGCGCTTTGCCGTGTACGTCGTTGGCGATGGCGCCGCCGATGGTGATAAACTTGGTGCCGGGGGTAATGAGCGGAAACCAGCCCCGGGGGGCGAGGTGATCGATGATTTCTTCCAGGCTCACGCCGGCTTCGCAGTGGAGGATGCCCTTCTCGGCGTCGAAGGCCAGGAAGTGATTCATCTTCTCCATTTTCAGGATGTGATGTTCACGGTTGGTGGCCTGGTCGGCATAGCTGCGACCGAGGCCGCGCGGTAAAATCTTGCCGGAGTCGAGGGCCGCGCGAATGTCGCGGGCGGTCTGGGGGTAAAATACCTGGCTGGCAGCGGCGGGGATGTTGCCCCAGCCGGAAAGGGTTTCTTCTGATGATTGCATGGTAAAACGAACAATAGACATGTAAAAATACGGATTAATCCGATGCGCCACTGTTCCCGGACGTTAACGGAATATGATTCTCTACCGATACAAGAATTGGTGAATACCGGGAGGGTAGGAGGTGGATTAAAAAAAATATGCCCGGAAAACAGCGCAGGGCTGTCTTCCGGGCATTATTCCCATGGATGCCGACGATTACTTCAGCACAGAGAAGTCAAACGATGTCTCCAGGAACTTGGTGGTGAACTTACCCGACCGGAAGGTGGGGTTGTCCATCAGCGCCAGGTGGAAGGGGATCGTGGTTTTAACGCCTTCGATCACAAACTCGCTCAGCGCGCGCTTCATGCGGGTGATCACATCTTCGCGTGACTGGCCGCTCACGATCAGCTTGGCGATCATCGAGTCGTAGTTCGGCGGGATGGTGTAGCCTGCGTATACGTGGCTGTCGACGCGTATGCCGTGGCCACCGGGTATGTGCAGGTTGGTGATCTTGCCCGGTGAAGGACGGAAGCCGTTGGCCGGATCTTCGGCATTGATACGGCACTCCATCGCGAACAGGTTCGGGTAGTAGTTGGTACCCGAGATCGGCACACCGGCAGCGGACTTGATCTGTTCTTTGATCAGGTCGTAGTCGGTCACCTCTTCGGTGATGGGGTGCTCTACCTGGATACGCGTGTTCATTTCCATGAAGTAGAAGTTGCCGTGCTTGTCTACGAGGAACTCGATGGTGCCGGCGCCTTCATAGTTGATCGCTTTGGCACCGCGGATGGCGGCTTCACCCATGCGCTCGCGCAGCTCCTGGCTGACGACCGGCGAAGGGGTTTCTTCCACCAGCTTCTGGTGGCGGCGTTGTACCGAGCAGTCGCGCTCGGACAAGTGGCATACTTTTCCGTATTGGTCGCCCATCACCTGTATTTCAATGTGCCGGGGCTCTTCTACAAATTTCTCGAGGTACAGACCGTCGTTGCCGAAGGATGCTGCGGCTTCGCGCTTGGCGTCGTCCCAGGCCTTTTGAAACTCCGACTCGCTGTTGATGATGCGCATGCCTTTGCCACCACCACCGGCCGTAGCCTTGACGATGACGGGATAGCCCATCTCGTTCGATTGACGGATACCTTCTTCCACAGACTCCAGCAGGCCGTCCGAACCGGGAATGGTCGGTACGCCGGCACGCTTCATCGTTTCTTTTGCCGTGGCCTTATCGCCCATGGCATTGATCATGGCCGGTGTGGGGCCGATGAACTTGATGCCGTATTCGTGGCAGATGGCCGAGAACTCGGCGCGCTCCGACAAGAAGCCGTAGCCCGGGTGGATGGCGTCGGCGTTGGTGATCTCCGCCGCGGAGATGATCCGTGGTATGTTGAGGTAAGAGTCTTTGCTGGGGGCATCGCCTATACAAACCGCCTCGTCGGCAAAGCGAACGTGGAGGCTTTCACGGTCGGCCGTAGAGTATACCGCCACCGTTTTGATACCCATTTCCTTGCAGGTACGGATAACGCGCAGGGCGATCTCGCCGCGGTTTGCTATCAGAATTTTTTTAAACATAGTATTCTACTGCGTTCTAGGTTAAAAATGCAAGGTTCAAAGCTTCACGCACGGCACAATAGGTGTGGCGTTGGCTTTGAACCTCGATTCAGTCAACTGAATTAATCCGGCTCTACTACAAAGAGAACCTGGTCGTATTCTACCGGTGAGGAGTTTTCCACCATCACTTTTACAATCGTACCGGATACTTCAGACTCGATCTCGTTGAAAAGCTTCATTGCTTCGATGATGCAGACGGTCTGTCCTTTTGATACTTTGTCGCCGACCGAAACGAAGGAAGGAGATTCGGGGTTGGACGAGCGGTAGAAGGTACCGATCATCGGCGACTTGATGTCGATGGTATTTTTACCGATGGCGACAGGGGCGGCCTCGGCGCGCGGTGCAGATACAGGGGCCACCGCAGCTTGTGCAACGGGAGCGGCGGCAGGTGCTGCTGGTGCTACGGTCGGTGCCATGGCAGGGGTAGATTTAAATACCTTCTGATCGGGCTCGCGTTTTACGTGCAGCTTCAGCTCTTTGGTTTCAATGTTTACTTCGTTGAGGCCTGTCGTAGAAATAAAGTCGATCAGGTCGCGGATTTCAGATGTCTTCATAGTTTGGTTCGATGAACCGGATTCTGCGCGTGCCGGCTGGGGTTTAGCCGCTGACTTCGCGGGGGTTTTGGTTGCACGGGATTTGCTCATGGCTCCGAATTATTTTACACGTTCTACATAGGCACCAGTATAAGTCTCGATCTTGATCTTATCGCCGGTGTTGACAAAAAGCGGAACACGGATCTCTACGCCGTTTTCCAGTGTGGCAGGTTTGAGTGTACGGGTGGCGGTGTCACCTTGCATGCCGGGCTCGGTATATTGTACTTCCACGATCACGTGCGTGGGAGCTTCGGCGGTAATCGCGGTGTCACCGTTTTCAAACGCGATCAGCAACGTCACCTCTTCTTTGATGAACTTTACAGCTTCACCCAACAAGGCTTTGTCCAGGTAAATCTGGTCGAAGGTTTCTTTGTCCATACACACCAGGCTGTCACCGTCGGCGTACAAGTATTGATATTCTTTGGTCTCTACCCGCAGGATCTCTACCTCTTCGCCTGGGCGGAAACGGTTCTCTGCCACTTTACCATTGCGTACGTTACGCATCTTGATTTGGTAAAATGCGCGCAAGTTACCGGGAGTGCGGTGTTGGAGTTCTTCCACCTGCACCACCTCGCCGTTATAGCGCATGAAATTTCCTTTGCTCAGGTCTGATACAGTTGCCATAAAAAAAATTTAGGTCGTTAAGTTACAAATACATTGAGTAAATGCAAGTTGCGGTACCTGCACGCCAGTCGGAGAGACGGCAGACAGGTACTGCAGCCTGCAAGTGTTTAGCTGTTATAAGCCCATTTTACATACACCGCGCCCCACGTAAAGCCGCCACCAAACGCTGCCAACAACAAGTTGTCGCCTTTCTTCAGTTGCTTCTCGTAGTCCCACAGCAACAGTGGAATTGTACCCGCCGTGGTGTTGCCGTAACGCTCGATGTTCATCATTACTTTGTCTTCCGTGATGCCTACACGGTGCGCGGTAGCATCGATGATGCGTTTGTTGGCCTGGTGCGGCACCAGCCAATTGATGTTGTCGGCAGTGAGGTTGTTGCGCGAGGCAAGCTGCGCAGAGACTTCGGCCATGTTGGTGACGGCAAACTTAAATACAGCCGAACCTTCCTGGTATACAAAGTGCTGACGTTTATCTACCGTCTCGCGTGAAGCCGGCATGCGGCTGCCACCGGCTTTCATGTGCAGGTATGTTTCACCCGCGCCGTCGCTTTTTAGTATAGCGTCGACTATACCTACGTCTTCTGTCGTAGGCTCCAGCAGCACACACCCTGCGCCATCGCCGAAGATGATGCAGGTGGTGCGGTCGGTATAGTCCATGATGGCCGACATCTTGTCGCCGCCGATCACCACTACTTTTTTGCACATGCCCGACTGAATATAGCTGGCACCTGCCGAAAGGCCGTAGAGAAAGCCCGAGCACGCTGCGCCCATGTCAAAGCTAAAGGCGTTGGTCGCGCCGACGGCAGACGCGACGATGTTCGCCGTCGCCGGGAAGGTCATGTCGGCTGTTACGGTCGCGAAGATGACGCAGTCGATTTCCTTGGGGTCTATCTTTGTTTTTGCCAGCATGTCTTTGACGGCGGCAATGCCGAGTACCGAAACGCCCTGGTTTTCGCCTTTCAAGATGCGTCGCTCTTTAATACCGGTGCGGGAGGTGATCCACTCGTCCGTGGTGTCCACCATGGTCTCCAGTTCCTGGTTGGTCAGAATATATTCCGGAACATATCCGCCTACGCCGGTGATCGCTGCTCTAATGCTTGTCATAGAAATAGTTAAAAAAGAAAAAGCCCGGTGCCAGGGGCATCGAGCATTTGAGTGTATTCGTTAGTAATCTCGTGAGAGAGATGCATAGTACAGGTACCTTTACCCGGCATGACACATGTCGCCCGAAGGTGGACGAACGGATGTTTCCCGAGTATCGGCCCGTTCATGCAGTTACGCCAGAACTTCTTTTTCCATCACCACTCTACCGTTGTAGTAAAGCTTGCCTTCGTGCCAGAAGGCACGGTGAGGAAGGTGATTTTCTCCCGTGGTAGGACACACAGCCAGTTGCTTAGCAGTAGCTTTGTAATGTGTTCTTCTCTTATCCCGGCGGGTTTTCGAGGTTTTTCGCTTCGGATTCGGCATAGTCTAAAACAGTTTATTTTAATTTCTTTAATATGTCCCAGCGGGGGTCGGTCGTATCATCGTCGTCGCCATCATCGCTTTTGGTCTCGGACGTGTAGACAAGCTTGCCTGCCGCATTTTCTTCCTCCTCGTCCCAGGTTTCGTTTTGAAACTTCGGGTGGAGCTTTTTCATCGGCACCGCCAGGGCGATAAACTCGTACAGGTACTGTCCCAGTTCAAGTATTGCCGTATCCCGGTGGATCATGATGATCTCATCGCTCATCTCCTCGTCCTTGTCCCCGAGCTTGAAAACAATCTCGCGACGGCTTTCAATCGGGTATTCAAACGGTTCGAGACTGCGGTCGCACACCAGCGTGGCGGCTCCCTTCAAAACAAACTCGGCGCCGATGAACGTCTCGTGTTTGTCCAGCGTAACCTCGGCACGGAAATGTCCCTGCGAAACCAGGTTCTCTGTTCCGTACTCCCTGAAGAACGCATCACCCAGCTCGTATTCAAACGGGTGCTTTTTGTTGCTCAGGCCAATGATATTGACGCTGTAAATTCCCAAAACAAGGCCCAAAAGGCGTTTTAAAAATTAGTCGGCAAATTTAGGATAATTAATTACAATCTGCACCGCGGGGGGAATACATTTTCAGAAAAGGTGCAGGAGGGCGGTTTGGAGGCCGCCAGGGCATTATTTTAGCGCAAAAAAGGTTAGCTCAGGAAATCACGAAGCACGATCTCGCGGAACTCCGCGCGTGTCTTGGTCTCGTAGTGCTCTATTATGTAATCAATGACGCCCTTCTTAAAACCGAGCTTGATGGCGATGTTTTTGCTGAAAATGATCTCGCTTTCGAACACGTTCTGGTCCACAAAAACCAGCTCCACGCTCGACATGAGGTAATCGAATTTTTGGTCCAGAGACAATGCTCCCAGCGAGTCGATGGGCTCGGGGTTGCGGATCAGCTCCAGCACGATCTCTTCGGGAAACTTGCGCTCCCGGGCTATTTTAAAGATCAGTTCCCGTTCAATTTTGGCGAAATGCTTGTCGGCCTCGGCCAGTTGAATAAGTATGTTCAGTTGCTTTTTAGTGACTATATCCATTTCAACTAATACTTGAAGATCAAATATACTTAATATTCAAAATAATGGCGGGTCGGACGGTCAAATGTTAAAAACGCGGACTTGAGTAATCTTATTTTTCTGTGGACGGTTCATTTCGGTGTTTAAAAATGTCATGGGCCTGGTAAATGGCATGCCGCAGGGAGCTCTCGTCCGCGCTACCCTTGCCGGCGAGGGTGTATGCCGTGCCATGATCGGGTGATGTACGGACGACCGATAACCCTGCGGTAAAGTTGACGCCCTGCTCAAAGGCGAGGGTTTTGAAGGGTACCAGGCCCTGGTCGTGGTACATGGCCAGCACCGCGTCGTACTTGGCGTGGCTGCCGGCGGCAAAGAATCCGTCGGCGGCGTAGGGGCCGTAGACCAGCTTGCCTTTGTTCTTTTGCTCGGTCACCACGGGTTTGATGATTTTCTCGTCTTCTTCTCCCAGCAGGCCGCCGTCGCCCGCGTGCGGGTTCAGCCCCAGCACCGCAATACGCGGTTTGTTGATGCCAAAGTCCTTGCGCAGGGACTGCTCCATCAGGCGCAGCTTGGCTTCGATCCGTTCTTTTGTAATGGCGGCGGCGATGTCTTTTACGGGGATATGCTCGGTCACCAGTCCGACACGCAGGGTGTCGCTGATCATAAACATCAGGCTTTCCTGGGCGCCGAAGAACTGCGTCAGGTATTCGGTATGGCCCTTAAACGGAAAGGCGTCGCTGTGTACGGAGTGTTTGTCAATGGGCGCCGTTACCAGTGCGTCGATGAGGCCCTCTTTGAGATCCTCGCAGGCTTGCTGCAAGGCCACGAGGGAGGCTTTGCCCGTTTCGGGTGTTGCTTTGCCGGGGTTGACTTCCAGCACGTCTTCCCAGCAGTTCACCACGTTTATGCTTTTAGGAGCATACTGCCCTTTGGCGCGCACCTGCGTATAGTTGAACTCTTCGATGTTCAGCAGCTTCTTGTAAAAGGTGATGACCCGGGCCGAGCCGTATACCACGGGCGTGACCAGGTTCAGCAGCCGATTGTCAGTTAAAGCTTTGATCACCACCTCGGGACCGACGCCGTTCACGTCGCCCAGGGTAATTCCAATACGGGTTTTTTGCGCTGTACTCATGCAGTAGAAAAATCAATTCTTTGCGATTTAATGAAAAAAATCCGTTATCTGCTAACCGGGCAACCCGCCGTAACCCCGTACATTTACCCCTGCATGCAACGTAAACCGACGAATAAGGTCCGGCCGAAGAAGTTTCTGGGCCAGCATTTTTTACACGACGAGGGTATTGCCAAACGCATTGTTGACGCCCTGCTGCCCACGCCGGGCGAGTCCGTTTTGGAGATCGGTCCGGGCATGGGGGTATTGACCAAATACCTGCACGCGAATACCACCATCGATCTGAAGCTGATCGAGATCGACCGCGACTCGGTGCAATACCTGGGCGAGCACTATCCGTCGCTGGCGGGTCGCGTGGTGTCGGGCGATTTCCTGAAAGTAGATCTGAGCACCATTTTTCCGGGGTCGTTCTCGATCATCGGTAACTTCCCCTATAACATCTCGTCGCAGATCTTCTTTCGTGTGTTGGAGGAACGCCATCGCGTGCGCGCGGTGGTGTGCATGCTGCAGAAGGAAGTGGCCGATCGTATTGCAGAGCCGCCCGGCAGTAAAACCTATGGCATCCTGAGCGTGTTGTTGCAGGCGTATTATACCATCACGTATCAGTTCAAAGTTCCGCCGGGCGTGTTCACACCGCCGCCGAAAGTGATGTCGGCTGTTATACGGCTGGAGCGCAACCAGCGACAAGCGCTGGAGTGTGACGAAAAGCTCTTTGTGCAGGTGGTCAAGCAGGGGTTCAATAACCGCCGCAAGACCTTGCGCAATGCCCTAAAACCTCTAAGTTTGCCTGCCGAAATTTCGGCCCTGGAGCTCCTCGACAAACGCGCCGAGCAACTCTCGGTCGATCAGTTTGTCTACCTCACCCAATTAATCGGGCAAAGCCGTGGAGCAGGAAATACTGGAATTTGAGCTGACAAAAGAGTTTCGTGATCGCATCCAGCTGGCGCTGGAGGAACACGACGACCCTTTCATCCGCAAGGCGCTCGATGGGGTAAAGGCCGAAGACATCACGGCCCTGCTATACGAATTCCTGCCCATCGATTCGAAATACATCATCGACCTGATGTCTATCGACATGCAGGCCGAGATCATTCGCGGACTCGACCCCGACATCCGCAAGCAATACCTCAAACTATACCAGCCCAAAGAGCTGGCCGTCTTCCTCAACCAACTGTTGTCCGATGATACGGCCGACATTCTGCACGAGTTGTCCGTAAAAGAGCGCGAAGAAGTCATTGCCTTTCTCGACTCCGAGCTGCGCGTGCAGGTTACCGACCTGCTGCGCTATGAAGAGAATGTAGCGGGTGGTCTGATGGCCAAGGAGCTGATCAAAGCGCATGTTAACTGGACCGTTGTACAATGCGTGGAGGAGATTCGCAAGCAGGCTGAAAACGTATCGCGGTTTTATGCCGTCTACGTGGTAGACGATCACGACACGCTGCTGGGCAAGGTGGCGTTGCAAGACCTCATCATTTCCGACGCGCGCAAGCTGGTCGCCGACATCTACGAGCAGGATATCATTTCGGTGGAAACCTATCTGGAAGATTGGGAAGTAGCCGAGGTCATGAAGAAATACGACCTCGAATCTGTACCCGTCGTCAATGTGCAAGGCCACCTGGTGGGGCGCATTACCATCGATGATGTGGTGGACGTCATTACCGAACAGGCGGAAGAAGAGCGGCAGATCATGTCGGGTATCAGCGAGAATGTAGAAGAAGACGACAGCATCTGGCGCAACACGCGGGCGCGTCTGCCGTGGTTGCTGATCGGTATCTTCGGCGGGTTGATGAATGCCAAGTTCATGGGCCTCTTTGAGGTCGAGTTGTCGCGCATCACGGCCATCGCGTTTTTTACGCCGCTCATCCAGGCCACGGGTGGTAACGTAGGCATACAATCCTCGTCGCTTATTGTGCAAAGTCTTGCGAACCCGGACTTTGTGGACGAGGGTTTGTGGACGCGTCTCATGAAAATGTTTTTTGTCGCGCTGCTCAACGGCGTCGTGCTGGCGTTGCTGGTGCTTGGCGCCAACATCTTGCTCTTTGGTGAATATAGACTTTCTATGGTGGTGTCGATCGCGCTGTTCAGCGTGGTGCTGTTTGCATCGTTTATCGGTACCATTACACCCCTTATCTTAAATCGCTTTGGATTTAACCCGGCATTGGCGGCAGGGCCTTTTATTACCACCACCAACGATCTGCTGGGATTAACGGTTTATTTCTTCACAGTACACCTCATGCTCTAATGGCTGCTCTGAAATGCCTTGTCGTAGACTCTATGCATGAAAGCCTGTTTCCGCTGTTGACGGAAATTGGCTGGGACATAGACTACCAACCCGCGATCACACGCGACGCGATCAACCTAACACTAAAAAACAATGGCTACGACGGACTGATCGTACGCAGCAAAACAACGATCGACCGCGATCTTCTAGGGGAAAACCCTAGTGTTCGTTTCATCGGCCGCGCCGGCGCCGGCATCGATAACCTCGATGTCGACTACCTGCACGAAAAAGGTATACATATTCTGCACGCATCCGAAGGAAATCGCGATGCGGTGGGCGAATATACCGTCGGGGCGTTGCTGGCGCTGATGCGCAACATTCCCCGGGCCGACCAGCAGGTGCGGCAGCGGGTGTGGGAGCGCGAAGGCAACCGCGGCGAAGAGATCATGGGAAAGACCATCGGCATTATCGGGTATGGTAACATGGGGCAGGCGTTCGCCCGCCGGCTGGCCGGCTTTGGATGTAATGTTTTGGCGTACGATAAGTATAAAACAGGATTTTCCGATGCCGTCTGCAGCGAAGTTACGGAACAGGAGATTGTCGACCAGGCCGACATTCTGAGTCTGCACATACCGCTGACACCCGAAACGAAAGGCATGGTGTCGCGCGCCTATCTCGACCGTTTTAAAAAGAGCATTATCGTGGTGAATGCAGCCCGCGGCGAAATTGTATCGCTCACCGACCTGGCCGCCTGTGTAGAAACGGGAAAGGTACGTGGTGCGGTGCTCGATGTATTAGAAAATGAAAAACTGCCGACACTCACACCGGCGCAACAACAGGCATTCGATACACTTACAGGAAAAACGAATGTAATATTCACCCCCCACATTGCAGGCTGGACGTACGAGTCGCACGTAAAAATTAACGTAGCTTTGGTACAGAAAATAGATGCGTTGAAATTGGCGCATTAGTTTTTAATCGCTATTTTAAATTTTACTAGAGCCCCACTCGATGCGTTTTCTGGAGAAAAGAACGAAGAAGTTAAGTGAGTTTTTCAATTCCATTATTGAAAAGCCCTTGCTTACGTCCTCGCTCGTACTCGTCGCCGTAACGATCGTCGTGCTGGGCCTTAGCCTGCAATACTATATCCGTGACTTCGATACCTTCATTCAACAGGTACTGGCAGAA
>JAESGK010000705.1_pt1 | contig 10899 bp, 11 predicted proteins | sample 9269681 | NCBI WGS metagenome assembly JAESGK01 (sample SAMN14515347, study PRJNA621673) | algae metagenome | isolation source: Timaviella obliquedivisa GSE-PSE-MK23-08B and co-occurring heterotrophs from... | place: USA: Grand Staircase Escalante National Monument, Utah | collected 2006-08-15
AGAGAGCGTGCCGAGGTTTGAGAGCCGGGAGTATGGATTTGTCTTTAAGCGGCTGCCGGTGGTCCGCCTGCAATACGATACGCCGGATGAGCTCGCGCTATACGTGGAGACGGCCACGTCGCGGTTGGCGGCGAGTATTGATGCCACGGACCGTGTGGAAGGCTATTCGTTTGCTATATTTCATAAGTTCCTGCTGCTGGATTGGGCCGGGAAGAATGTGCGGGATAGTATGATGCTGTTGTCTGCTTTCGGGGTGCTGACGGTGTCGGTGCTGGGGGTGTTGGTTTTTTTGAAGAAAACATAGGCCGACGCGTTACTACATATAGTAATTTACAATCCAAGGGTTTTCCGAATATCATCATAGCTTCTAACGATAATTGCGCTCATTGCCTCGAATTTCACTCAGCGGTGGACGTCCGCACGCGGTGCATCCGCCCGGTTGCTAATGACCACTTTGTTTTTTTTCATGTTCAGCGCTGTGATAAATGAAACAGCCCATTTGACGGATGGGCTGTTATTAACCTCAGAGGATACAACGTAAACAAACACAAAACAAAACGGCCTGGCCCGATTATTCTGCTGGTTCCCACGCCGCTTCGTTGTTGACATTCGACACCGCTACTTCAGTGAGCAGCGTGTCTGCTTTTTTCTCTTCTTCCAGCGTGCCTTCGAGAATGGTGACGGCCTCGTCGAGTTGCAGGGTCTGTGCAAAGGTGCGCAAGGTTCCGTAAGATGAGATTTCGTAGTGCTCTACCTTTTGCGCCGAGGCAATAATGGCGGCGTCCCGCATGGCACCTTCATCGGCTTCACCCACTACCTCTTCGGCTTCTTTCAGCAAGCCGTCCATCGCTTCGCATTTTTTCGCGCGTGGTGTTTTGTCGAGCAATTCGAAGATGCGCTCGACGCGCGATACATGCTCTTCTGTTTCGGCAAGGTGATCTTCCAGGGCCGTGATCAGCTCTTGTGAAGTGGCGTTTTTGGCCATTTTCGGCAGGGCTTTGAGCAATGCTTTTTCTACCCAGTAGATGTCGCGCAGTTCTTGTTCGAAAAGTTTGCCCAGCTTCGAGGACATCTCTTCTGATACCGCAGATTTTTCTGACTTTTTCATATTGATGCAGTGTTGGTTATGGAATATTGCTATACAAATACGAGACCCACACGATAAGCGCTATAAAAATAGTTTATCGGCGTATAGGGGTCTACACAATGGGGAGCAGCGGCAACATGGGCACTATGTTTTAGTGGAGATCACGGCGCCGCCCTGCGTTGCGCTGATAAGTATATATCCGGAAATACCCGTACATGAAGTCACTACCAAAAATTTTTAAGACATGAATACAAACCTGTATACCGAGGGTGAGACGATTTGCTGTATGACGTGTAACAAAGCCCTGCAAGCCAGTCTGTGGAATGATAGCTTTTATCATTACCTGGCTGTCTTGCTTGTCATCGTCGCGCTGTGCGCGGCCGCAGTGTTGGGGATGCGCTATGCCTACCGGCGACGTTTCGAGAAGTACCGTGCGATATTGAACCCGGCTCCGCTTGTTACGGCGTCGCTGGTGCTGGGTATCGGTATGGGCGGCTTTGTGGACGGGATTGTGTTTCATCAACTGTTGCAGTGGCACCAGATGCTCTCTGCCAAAGTGCCGCCCGATACGCTTACTGCAAAAGGTGTGAATATGTTTTGGGACGGGGTGTTTCACATGTTGATGTTGACCGCGGTCGGCGTTGGCGTTATATTACTCTGGCGTGTGGCGGCGCGGCGCGGGGTGGACAAGTCGGGGTGGCTGCTGGCCGGCGGCCTGTTGGCGGGCTGGGGGATCTTTAATATCATCGAGGGGTTAATCGACCATCAGCTGATGGGTTTGCACAACGTGCGCGAAGCGGTGGCGTCGCCGGGGTGGTGGAATTACGGCTTCCTGCTCGTGTCGGTAGCCATGCTGCTTGGCGGTATCGTTGCGATGCGCCACCGCGGGTATAAGCCGGTGACGCCGGCGCAGGAAAGTATTCATTGATGCGCACGGCACGGTTTTAGTCCTATTGTATTGATAATAGTGTCAGAACATGAAAAGGCATTCATTCTTTTACCGCAATAGTTTAACGATCGTGTTGATTTCCGTATAGCCCCGTAGACATCAGACCGGTGGCTGGCATAGTCTTTTCGAATACGTGATCAGATGCCAAAGTTGGAGGAGTCTATGAATACAAGTGACAACAACCGGGTGTTACAAAGCGTGCACACCCTGCCAAAGCCTGTATATTATTGCTTGTCGGAAGATAAGCTGGAAACACTTTTGCTGTACCGGTATACTACACAAGAATTTATCGACCTGTTCTTCGATACTGGACGGCTGCGACTCACCCTATGACCCCTAAAAGATGATTGCATACCACGCATCGCATGAACAATTTTCGCCGCGCGATTTACTGCGGTTTGCCAAACTGGCGGAACGCGCCGGCTTTGAGGCGATACATTCTTCCGATCATTTTCATCCCTGGAGCGAACGGCAGGGGCAAAGTGGTTTTTCCTTTGCCTGGCTAGGCGCGGCCATGCAGGCGACACATATACCCTTCGGGATGATTTGCGCGCCGGGCCCCCGGTATCACCCCACGCTTATCGCGCAGGCGTGTGCCACGTTGCAGCAAATGTTTCCGCGGCGGCTGTGGGTAACGCTGGGCAGTGGCGAAGCGCTGAATGAAGTAATCACGGGTAGCAACTGGCCGGATAAACAGACACGGAACGAACGCCTGCTGGAGGCCGCCACCATTATCCGCAGGCTGTTTACCGGAGAAGTAGTATCGCACGAAGGGCATTTTGTCACGCATAAAGCCAAGCTGTACTCGCTGCCCAGCACACCGCCAGGGTTGCTCGGCGCGGCGTTGTCGCCCGAGACGGCGGCGCTTCACGGCCAGTGGGCAGACGGTCTGCTCACGACCGGACATGACCCTGCCACGGTGGGCAAGATCGTCGAGGCATTCCGTGACAACGGCGGTGCCGGCAAACCTATATACCTGAAGTTTCAGTTGTCGTACGCGCGTGACAAGGCTGTGGCGGAAGACGAGGCGTATGACCAGTGGCGCAACAATGTGCTGCCGCGCGAGATGCTGGCCACGCTGCAATACGTTTCTGATTTCGACGTCGCCGGCCAGGCCGTCACCCGTGAGGATCTTCACCAGTGGCTGCCGATCTCCAACGACCTGGTGTTCTTCCAGGTACGGATCAAAGAATTTCAGGATGTAGGCTGTGATCATGTTATTCTGCACAACGTCAATCGTTGCCAGGAAGAATTTATGAAGGATTTTGGTCGCGTAGTGCTGAAAGCCAACCTGCAAGTGACATAAACTGCCCGTCGGTGTAACGATCACCGCGTGACCGGCTATCAATGTTTTTCTGGATGTTGGCAAATTGAAGAACTATATTGCGTGACAACGCAACCCAATGCCTCTACATACGATTTGGCTGGTCGATGATGATACGGATGACTGCATGCTGTTTGAAGACGCCATTGCGGAACTCGGCGTAGCACTTTCAGTTGTGTGTGTAGCCGACGGTGCAGATTTGTTAAACAAATTGCGACAGGCCACGCGCACGCCCGATGTTGTATTTCTCGACGTCAACATGCCGATAAAAAATGGTATGGACTGTTTAGCCGAAATTAAACGCGACGAGCAATTTATCCGCCTGCCCGTGGTGATGTGGTCCACGTCCGGGCAACCTGATATTATTGAGAAGGCGTATCACCTGGGTGCAAGATTGTTTATGAAAAAGCCCCATAACTTCAACAATCTGAAATCGTTATTGCACGGGATTTTGCAGTTGGATTTCCAACTACACGGATCGTTGGAAGACTTTGTCGTGGGGAAATAAAACCTCATGCTCCTTGCGGGGCATATTAGCGTGAAAGTGTATTTTTACTCTTTCGCTATGGTAGCTATTCAGACAGACTTTCTTAACGCGATCCCTTTTCCGGTCATGTACGTTGACCGGGAGTTCCGTTTTCAATTCTCGAACAACGCTTTCAACGCATGGATCGGTGTGGAATATAAGGTTACACCCGGGCAACCGCTGTCCGCCATTTTTGGTGAGCAGTTCTTTGACCGTGTTCGGTTTAATGTGATGGCTACGGGGCAAATGGGAGAGGCGTTTCCCTATCGCCTGCGGCGGGATGGCACGTATAGCCCGGTGGAAGTTTTTATTACGGCCGATGTGCATGAACAGCACGCGGTAAAAGGCTATACACTCATCATCCAGGATGTGTCGCATCGCCGTCAGCGGGAGCGCCATTTACAAGATTATGTTGATACAGCACCCATTGGGCTGCATTGGGTAAACGCGGAAGGTATCATTATTTGGGCGAACCAGGCCGAGCTCGATATGCTGGGCTATCGCGCCGATGAATATATAGGGCGCCACATCGGCGAATTTCACGCCACACAGGAAGGCGCGACCGAGATACTGCGTCGCCTGGCGGCGAACGACGTGTTGCAGCAATACGAGGCGACCATGGTGCACCGGGACGGATCGATTCGCGATGTACTGATCAGCTCGAGCGTATTATGGGAGAACGGCAAGTTTGTGCATACGCGCTGCTTTACGCAAGACATTACCGGCCAACGGCCGCCGCTCGAGAACATGGTCTTTCAACGAGGTCTGGAACGCCTCGTGGCGGAGCGTACGCGCGAGCTGTCGATGCGGAACCAGGAGCTGAAATCTAGCGAAGAACGGTATCATCGCATGATTGAAGAGGTCGAGGACTATGCTATTCTTTTATTGAGCCCGGAAGGAATTATTGAGAACTGGAACAAAGGCGCCGAAAAGATCAAAGGCTATACCGCCGAGGAAGCTATCGGACGGAGCTTCCGGATGTTTTATACCCAGACAGACCAGGAGCAGAAGTTGCCTGGCCGCCTTCTACAGCAAGCTGTATTGGAAGGCAAGGCAACGCACGAAGGCTATCGTGTGCGGAAAGATGGTACGATGTTCTGGGGTAGTATATTAATTACAACATTGCACGACGACGACGGACGCGTGATCGGCTTTTCAAAAGTTACCCGCGACCTGAGCGAGCGAAAGAAAGCACAGGACGCTATCCAACGCAAGAACGAAGAGCTGGAGAAGATGAACCATGAGCTGTCGTCGTTTGCCTATGTATCGAGCCACGACTTACAGGAGCCGCTGCGCAAGATCAGGGCCTTCTCGTCGCGGATACTGGAGCTCGAGTATGACCGGCTGTCGGCAAAAGGGCGTGATCACTTCGAGCGGATACAGCGCTCTGCCGAGCGCATGCAGGCGCTGATCGAAGATCTGCTGAGCTATTCGCGCACCAGTACTTCCGAGCGCATACTAGAGGAGTTCAACCTGCAGACTGCGGTAACGCAGGTGGTAGACGAACTGGCCGAGCGCATCGAAGAGAAGCGGGCCACCATAGCCTACGACGACCTGCCGATGATCAAAGGCATACCCTTCCAGATACACCAGCTGCTGGCGAACCTGGTCAGCAATGCCCTGAAATTTTCCAAGCCTCAGGAGTCGCCGCGTGTTGAAATTCGCGCCACGCTGATACCCGGCTCACTGATGCCCTTTGCCGAGGCAGATGCTACCCGGCAATATCACTGCATCGCGGTGGCCGACAATGGCATAGGCTTCGAACCGGAATTCCGCAAAAAGATATTTGACATCTTTCAACGGCTGCACCACCGCGACCGGTATGAAGGCACGGGAGTAGGGCTGGCGATCTGCCGCCGCATTGCAGAGAACCACGAAGGGTTTATCGAAGCACAGGATGTGCCGGGCCAGGGCGCTGTGTTCCAGGTATATATACCAGTCTGATACAGGATTTTCGGCACCGTCGAACTTTAGCCTGCCGGCAGGTGTTGACCGTGAAAATCATTTTGTATGGAAACCACCGCTACAGACACACGCTTCATCATCAACCTGGCCTTAAGTGCCTGGGAAACACAACTGGAACGCTTCGACAAACACCTCGAAAAACTGACCGACCAACAACTGGAGTCCGAAATCGCCCCCGGCCGCAACCGCGGCGTATATATTCTGGGACACCTGACCGCTGTCAACGACGGCTTCTTCCCCTTGTTCGGCCTCGGTGAAAAAATTCACCCTCAACTACAAGACCTTTTCATTCGCACACCGGATCGTACCGTACCGATCCCAACCACTGCCGAGTTACGCCAGTATTGGCATGACGTCAATGCCAAGCTTACACCGGCACTGCGCGACCTCACACCAGAAGAGTGGCTGAGCAAGCATACCTCGGTATCAGCGGAGGATTTTGCCAGGGAACCGCACCGGAATAAGTTGAATGTATTGTTGAACAGGACGTCGCATCAGGCGTACCATTACGGGCAGATTGTGTTGTTGTAGGGCGCAATAAAGGAGTTAATAGCCAGTGGAATATTTCCTCCTGGGAAAAGTATTGCAGGTTGGACGGATGTTCAACCTGCTTTTTTTTAAAGACACTGGCCGCTGCCGACATCGATCCAAACCTTTGATTCTCAATGATGTGTTAACTAATTGGTTGAATAAATAAATAAATATTGAATAATATTCAATTAATTAGTGAGATTTTGTATATTTGAGGTGTCAAGTTACCAGTAATCGTACAACACTATGACAACGTTATCTGAAGTCGACGCCTTTTTAAGGGCGTTTAAAACCAAAATGGAAATATTCACGGTAATCTATCTGGATAGGGAGAAAAACAAGCAGGCGCTTCTTGCGTTGGAAATTATGCCAAGAACCCGGGATAAGATACTGAAAGAACTAACCGTTGAAAATTATTACTGGGGACCGACGAAAGATTATGACAGCGGCCCCGACCTATGGGAGTTTGGGGTAAACTTCAAAGAAGAAGAAGTATATATTAAGATTACCATGGGTGCCATGGGTAAACCGGTTATTTGTATTTCATTTCATTGTGCCGAAAGAGCTATTGAATACAGATTTAAGAAATGATGATCATGAAAAGTCCATTTACAGATGGAGAGGCGACTCTCCACTATGAAAAAAAGAACATTGAATTTCGGAAAGACACGTTTTCGGCTATTCAATTTTACTATAAGTGTAACGATACCGGCGAAGAATTTACTACTACTGATTTGGATGAAATCAATATAAGCCAGGTGTATAACCAGTATCGTGAGAAATATTGTGTCCCGTTTCCTGATGAAATTAGAGAGATTCGGGAGCAATATGAAATTTCCGCAGCAAAGATGTCGGAGATATTGGGCTTTGGTGCGAATAGCTATCGGCAGTATGAAGCAGGGGATATCCCCACGGTAGCTAGCGGGCGTTTGATACTGGCAGCTAAAGACCCTGAGGAATTTAAGAAATTCCTGGATGCCAGTAAGATTATAATAGGGGACAAAGAACATGAGCGATTTACGCATCGTGTGGATAAACTGATTAAAGGGAGGCTGGAAAATCCCTGGGATGATCTATTTACCGAACATATTTTCAACAACGCCAGACCAACAGAATATACAGGCTTTCGTAAGCCTTCCCTCGAGCGTATTGCCATGATTATCGCGTTCTTTTCGGAGCATGTCAATCGTCTGTGGAAGACGAAATTGAATAAGCTGTTGTTCTATAGCGACTTTTTGCACTATAAACGTTCGGGATATTCTATAAGCGGTATTACCTACCGGGCCATCCCTTTAGGACCTGTACCCTCTGAGTACGAGAAGCTTTATATAAAGTTAAATGACGATAAGTTCGCAAAAATTGAACTTATTGAATTTAATGACGGCAATTATGGCGAGGCTATTTGCGCTGTCGAGAAATTTGACAGCTCCCTTTTTGCTAAGGAAGAACTGGAGACGCTACAAGCGGTTGTGCGGAAATTTGGCAAATTCAATACTAAACAGATTGTAGAGATTAGCCACCAGGAGAAAGCGTGGGTCGAGAATGAACCTAACCGTGGCTTCATTAGCTATCAGAAATATGCGTTCGAATTGAGCGCGATGGAATAAAGAGTACGCTACAACACTGCCTCCATTTGAATATTACACCGCTCATACGGCGACGGCACGCCTGTAATCTTTTTAAAGCCCAGCTTATGGTATAGCTGAATGGCCGGTTTGAGAATGGTGTTGCTCTCCAGGTATAGTTTAGTCGCGCCCAGTGCGCGGGCCTTTTCAAATACGGCTTGGCCCAACAGCCAGCCGATGTGACGACCTTGCATCTCTGGCGCTACGGCCATCTTGGCGAGCTCGAAGGTAGTGGCGTCCATGGGAATGAGTGCGCAGGCGCCGACCGGTGCATCGCCATAAAGCGCGATGAAGATGTGACCTCCTTTATCGAGTATATATTCTTGCGGATGATCAAGAGACTTATAGTCGGTCTCTTCCATTTTGAAATACGTCGTGATCCACTGCTCGTTTAATTTTCGGAACGCTTGCTGATACTGTGGGGTATAATCGACAATCGTGACGCGGTTGCCTTCGCGTGTGTGCCGCGCTTCCTGTACGCGGCGAAGCAGGCTCTTTTGGGCCAGCAGGAATTCCCACTCCTCTAAGGCCTTCCATAAATTATGCTGTGTTTCTTCCAGCGCTTTTTCGACCGCCGCATTCACATCGTCATACTGGGCCTGGATCTTCTCTTGAATTTGCTGGCCCTGCGGCGACAGCGTAATGAAGTTCTTGCGGCCATCGTCCTTGCCTTTCTTTTCTTTTACATATCCCTGCTGCAGCATCTCCTGGACGATCTTGCTGACGGAAGGGTGGGAGTGACCGATCTCCTGGGCGATCTCGGTAATCGTGCGTGGGCCGCCTTCGGATAAGGCGTAGAATACCGGAAACCACTTGGGCTGCATCTCGATATTATACAGTCGATAGACGTCGGCTGCCTCTTCGGTGATCATTTCACTGAGTCGGCGAAGGCGGCTTCCTAAAGCCATTTTGCCGGTTTTATTGTAGAATTCCATGGTGGATAATTATGTAACCAATTACGTAATTAACTACATAATGTGTCAAGTAGTTTAACGGATTTTCTAAAAGATGTTTGATTTCGGCATGCATCATCGATTCTACCACCATACGAAATACGTGGCCTGGAGTGGGCGGGCAAAATTCAGGCGCTGGAGGTGAGCACCGACGCCGGCAAAACCTGGGCGCCCGCGCGCTTGCAGGAGCCTGTGCTGGACAAGGCACACACCCCATTCTGCTATATATGGCAGTGGAATGGTGAAGAGACTGAAATTATGAGTCGCGCAATCGATGAAACCGGTTATATTCAGCCCACTTTTCGTCAGCTTTCGGACGCCCGCGGGGGAAGTAAGGGGGGCTATCACTTTAATCCCATTATGGCGTGGCGCGTCGGGCGTACCGGAGAGGTATTGCTGCAGCCGGACGTGGGGAGAAGGTGACCAAATATGTAACGACGTGGGTAAAACAGAATATGATGCGATCGTGGTCGGGTCGGGACCTAACGGTCTGGCCGCCGCGATCACTTTGCAAAAAGCGGGATGCTCCGTGTTGCTGATAGAAGGAAAAGACACGTTGGGCGGCGGCATGCGTTCGGAAGCGCTGACGCTGCCGGGCTTTACACACGACGTATGTTCGGCCATACACCCGCTCGCCATCGCGTCGCCGTTCTTTAGCAAGCTGCCGCTGGAGAAGCACGGCCTGCGCTATATTCTACCCGACATTGCTGCGGCCCATCCATTGGAAGACGGCAGCGAGGCTTTTCTCGACATGTCGCTCGATGTAACGGCCCGCGCGCTACGCCACGACGAGCACGCATATCGTCACCTGATCAAACCGGTGGCAGACATGTGGCCGCACCTGGCCGAAGATGTACTGGGACCGCTTTCTATACCGCGTCACCCCATGGCCATGGCGCGGTTTGGCATTCATGCGCTGCGTTCGGCTAAAGCGATTTCCCGCCGGTTCTCTACGCCGCAAGGTAAAGGCCTTTGGGCGGGCATGGCAGCGCACGGTATACAACCGCTTAGCAACCTATCATCTGCGGCCATCGGGTTGGTGCTGATGGCCAACGCGCATTTGAAGGGGTGGCCCGTGCCCGTCGGTGGGTCACAATCCATTGCCAACGCGCTGGTATCGTATTTTAAGTCGCTCGGAGGGACCATTCAAACGGGCTTCTTTGTGAGCAGCCTGCGGGACCTGCCGTCGTCGAAGGCGGTGCTACTGGATGTTACACCACGCCAGCTGTTGCAGATCGCAGGCCATACATTCTCGTCATTATATACCTGGCAGCTACAACGCTACCGGTATGGCATGGGCGTCTTTAAGATCGATTGGGCCCTGAACGGTCCGGTGCCTTTTACGGCGCCGGCATGCCGCATTGCGGGCACGGTGCACCTGGGTAATACATTTGACGAGATCGCCCAGTCAGAATATGAGACGTCTACCGGCCGGCATGCAGACAAACCGTTCGTACTGCTGGCGCAGCAAAGTGTATTTGATCCGACGCGCGCTCCGGCCGGCCATCATACCGCCTGGGCGTATTGCCACGTGCCCCACGGCTCGACACAGGACATGACCGAGGTCATAGAAAAGCAGGTAGAGCGGTTTGCCCCGGGTTTCCGTGATCGCATCATGGCGCGGCACTCGATGAACACAGTGCAGATGCACGAGCACAACCCCAACTACATCGGCGGCGACATCAACGGTGGTGTGATCGATCTCGGGCAGCTCTTTACGCGACCTGCATTGCGCTTGTCGCCGTATCGTACTTCCGCCAAAGGCATTTATATCTGCTCGTCTTCTACGCCGCCTGGTGGCGGTGTACACGGCATGTGCGGATTTCATGCGGCGCGGCGCGCGCTAAGCGATATTTTCTAGACATACATTTTTTTATTCGATAACCACCTGGTATGAGCAACACAACAACCGCCAAAGCAAGAACCCCGCTACACGAAG
>JAESGK010000707.1_pt1 | contig 10889 bp, 11 predicted proteins | sample 9269681 | NCBI WGS metagenome assembly JAESGK01 (sample SAMN14515347, study PRJNA621673) | algae metagenome | isolation source: Timaviella obliquedivisa GSE-PSE-MK23-08B and co-occurring heterotrophs from... | place: USA: Grand Staircase Escalante National Monument, Utah | collected 2006-08-15
GGCAGTGGTTTTCAGATTGGTCATGCTTACTTTACAGCATTGGAACAGCCGTTGGTGCCTGCATACCGGTCGATCATCGACAACGAGATCAAACCGTTGTTGCAAGAATATTGGTTTGACAACACAGCAAAGCTTACCCGGGCGATCGAGATTCTTGAGTCATGAAAGAGGTTCCCATTCAGAATATATATTACCTGTTGTGCTATGCGTGGGATAAGCTCGAAGAGCGTGATCTGGTGGCCGTAAACGCACAAAAGTTCAAGGATTTACCCAACCTCTTTGCCCGTGTACTGGTGAGTGGGCTGCGTTTTCTATTCAAACGTGGCCTCGACCGTAGCTATAGGGCTTCTGTAGAAGAGTGCCGCGGCATTAAAGGCAAGCTTCAGCTCATGGAGTCAATCAAGCGCAATAGCCTGGCCATGGCCCGGGCCTATTGTGCTTATGACGAACTGACACACAATGTACTGCAAAACCAGCTGCTCAAAGCCGCCATACACCAGCTGCTGCGCTACCCCAAGCTCGACGAGCGCAACCACGACCAGTTGCGCCCCTTGTATCAAAGTTTCCACGATGTCGATGACATTCGCATCACTTCTCACGATTTTTCAAAGGTAGTGTTACACCGCAACAACAGTTTTTATAAATTCCTGTTAAACGTAGCGCGCGTGTTACACGAAAACCTGCTGTTTGACGAGGCCAAAGGTGAATGGATATTCCGCGACTTCGTACGCGACGAAGAGAAGATGGCAGCGCTCTTCGAAAAATTCATCTATAATTTTTACCGCCATGAGGTAGGCAGTCGTTATACCGTGGCATCGGAATACATCACGTGGCAAGCTGTGCCGGTGGGCAACTCGTCGCTCGATTTTCTGCCCAAAATGAAAACCGATGTCACGCTCACGGACGCCACCCGTAAGCTGGTAATCGATGCCAAGTATTACAAAGATGCTATGGTGTCACGGTACGATCAGGAGAAGTTTCGATCAGCACATTTTTTTCAGGTACATGCCTACGTCAGCAACCTGTTGAACGACGCCAACGCCGGCCGTGTGGTGGAGGGTGTACTGTTATATCCAACCGTAACAGCCGACTTCGATCAAACCTTCCGGGTCCGTGGGCAAACCATCAGCTTCCGCACCATCGATCTGCGCAAGCCCTGGCACGAATTGGAATCCGACCTGTTAAACCGCATCATCCGTTGAAACAAATAATGTGAAGCACTTTTGTTGTCCCCCCTGCGCGCCTAAGATTGCAACCCCCGCAACTCTGACAAAACAACGTCCCGCTCCCTTGCAAACGCTGTCTGCGAAGGATACACACGTTCCCAAAGCCCCGAATAATATACTACCCACCCGTCATCGTCCGTCACCAGGTCAGCATGAAATTCGAAGTCTAACGTTTTAAAATGATAGTGGTGATCGCCCATGCGCGTATACCGTTGCGGAGCCGGGTATAAATCTTCACCCACAAGGTCGATGTAAATAACGTTGATGTCAGCCGACTGATGCTTTTGTAAGCCAAGTCGTTTAATGGGCAGCGTATTGGTAAAAGGCGTTAACGAGAGGTCGATGTCGATGCAGTCGTCAAAGCGGCTTAGGTGCTGACCCTCGTGGTCAAACCAACGCCCATCGCTCTTTCGGCTAATGTTCAGAAATGGTATACCATTTTTCTTCACGATCGCCTGCAATACTTGCCATTGTGCATCGACCTGCACCTCGTATTCAATGTGCACAGCCTGTCCATCCGCTTCGCCAATAATAAGCCCTTTCGCCGTGGGTGTCGCCGATACGCTTAATGTAAACTGCTCTGTGGTATGATAATCCGTGGCATACCAAATGAATGTAGGCGCTATATGCATGGTTTTTTATGAGTTTTAGGTGTTCAATCAAACTGATTAAAAAAATATGCCTGTCCCTATTGCGTAACAAATTCGTTACGCGTTTATTTGTAACGAATTTGTTACATATTACCTATGCGCAGAGATGTATTTCAGGCCATTGCCGACCCCACCCGGCGAGAGATTATTGGTATGCTGGCATACCAAAAGATGAATTTGAATGCTGTTGCGGACCACTTTTCGATTAGCCGTCCCGCCATTTCCAAACACATTAAGATGTTGACGGAATGCGGTTTGGTAGTTATCGAGCAGCAAGGGCGTGAACGGTACTGCACCGCAAGTCTCGGACAGTTAGGTGAGGTATCTGACTGGGTTGAACAGTACCGGCAATTCTGGAACACCCGTCTGGATAATTTAGATAAGTATTTAGCGAAAACACAAAAACAAAAGAAACATGCAAAGCGCAAGTCAGATTAAAGAATCCGTGTTGACCTTGACACGTCAATACAACTACCCGGCAGAGGCTGTGTTTAATGCCTTTACAGAAGCGGACGCCCTCGCCGAATGGTGGGCGCCTTCCGACATGTTCAACGTTTCTGCCCTAAGCCTCGATTTCAAACCCGATGGACTATTCCGTTTTAGAATGGACACCGGGCAGGGATCCCTGTGGGCGAGGTTTGTTTTTGGTAACATCCGTCGGCATGACCTGATCGAATTCATTCTCTCGTTTACGGATGAAAACGGTACAGTAACGCGGGCACCATTCTTTGACTCATGGCCTCTGGAAATATTTGTGCGCGTTACATTGAAAGAAGAAAGAAGTATAACAACGCTGACGCTCGAAAGCTCTCCTCACAACGCGACACGACAAGAACTCGATACGTTCGAGAAAAACAAAGACAGCTTCCGTCAGGGAACAGAAGCATCCTTGCAACGCCTGGAACAAATCCTGGAACGATGAAGCTATTACAATCGGCGAGCATCAACCGAAAGAGCCCGGAACAACTCGCCGGGCTCTTTCGGTGTGTATACCAACATCAGCAAAGATCCTGTAGCGCCTGTTCAATGGTTGGAAAGCGGAAGCGATAGCCGGCTTGCAGCAAACGCGCGGGAACAACCCGTCTGCTCTTTAAGATCAATTCTGTCTCGGTTTGAATGAGGCGTGCGCCGATGGCCAGGAGCCACGTAGGTAGTGGTATACCGAGGGGCATACCCGTCGCCCTGCGCAGCGCACGCATGAAGAGTTTATTTGTAACAGGTACCGGTGCAGTGACGTTGTATACTCCTGTGGTTTCCAGATGTCTTACCAGAAAGTCTACGATCTGCACAAAGTCTGTTTCGTGCAGCCAACTGCAATATTGATTACCGCTACCTTGCCTGCCCCCGGCTCCCAGTCTTGCCAACATTTTTAAAGGCCGTAAGGGTCCTCCCTGATGACCGAGCACAATGCCCGTGCGCAATAAGATCTTGCGCGTTTCGGGGGTTTCAACGCTGTTAAAGACTGCCTCCCATTTTTGACAAACATCTACCGAAAAGCCTGTTCCTATTTCGCCCGTGTATTCATCCATCTCGCGATCTTCTGCATAACGATAAATTGTGGCAGAAGCAGCATTGAGCCATACCTTGGGGGGATTCTTCGACCGCTGTATGGCGGCGCCCAGTATAGCCGTGGCGTCGAGGCGGCTGCTGTAGATAAGGCGTTTATTTTCTTCTGTATAGCGACAGTCGACAGACCGGCCATTCAGGTTTATAACAACCTCCGCACCTTCGAGTGTAATGACCCACGGCCCTGGGTTCTTTCCATCCCACGATACATACTGCACCGCGCCCTGCTGCCGTGTGGCCCCTCGTGTCAGGATAGTAACCTGCCACCCGTTGGCTTCATAATGCCGGGCCAGGCAATTTCCCAGAAAGCCCGTTCCACCGGCAATGACAATCTTCTTCATATAAACAGAAATTAGAAAATGAGTCCGAGTACGATAAAGCGATACAGTACCCAGGTAAAACACACTACCCAGGGCAGCTCGAGTATTTTAACACGGCGATAGTGCTCCAGGAACATCACCGCTACGACCACCAGGAAATAGATTGTATAGGGCAGGGGCGTGGTAATGACGTTGCGGAGTAGGAGGGCAGGTAATAACAGCAGCGCACCCAGCAGTGATACGGTCATCATATTGCCCAGATAGTGTATCCACCGCTGCCGGTTTAGTATGCCAACAACAATGCTCTGAAAGACAAGCTGTCCGCCGCATACCAGAAATTCACGTCCGAAAGTAGAGGCCGGCACCAGCGGTGTGAGCAGTCGTGTATAGTTTGTCAGGACCAGGGATGCCACCAGGCAGGTTAACAGAATATAGACCCAACGATAACCGTAGTGCATGGAGGGCGTGCACGTATTGACGCCCTCAAAGACCTTACCCGGCGCCACAACCTTCCGGTTGTAGGAAATGAAGAAGTAGAGTTTACCGACAAGCCAGCGCAATGCCCGCACCCGTGTGAACAAGTGAAAAACAGGAAAACGATTTGCGAGCACCGCCACAACGGCATCCGCACCGTAAGCAACCGTGTGGTCGCGGTGGTTGACCAGGGCTATTTCATTGCGCGCGCGGTCCCAATCGACACCTTCTATTTTCCCAACAGAATCGTTGTAAGGCTTACGTCCCTCTTCCTCCAGCATACCTGTTGCCACGAAGGCGCGGGTATAGTTTACGCACAGGGGACATTCGTTGTCGTACAGGATGGTGTGATCTTCAAGCGTCTTCATAAGAATCGGTTTTAATACCGTTGCATACTTATTTACGACAAAGATGTTATTAAAGTTTTGAATTTTCAGACTTTTCTGAAAGTTTCTGAACTTAGGTGACCTGGCAAAATGGTCAAAATGCCCGGCTTTAGGCGATTGGGTGTCTCTGGAAGACCGTCGGCTGGGATGTTACGAGGAAAAATCGTAGGTTATGATCATGAAAAATCCCTTCAAACCCACCGGTTACAATTCCGTTTCGCCCTATTTTGTTTCGAGCGACGCAAAGAAGTTTGCGGACTTGATGCAGCAGCTATTCCAGGCCACCGAGCTGCGCAAATTTGATCGTCCGGATGGTACGATCATGCACCTGGAATTGCGCCTGGATGATTCCGTGCTCATGGTAAGCCAGGCCTCTCAACAATTTGGGGCAGTAACCCACATGATGCATGTGTACGTCGCGGATGTCGACGCTGTTTATAAAAAGGCGTTGGCGCTGGGTTGCCAATCGCTTGGCGAGCCTGTGCAAAAAGAAGATGATCCGGACCGCCGCGGTGGCTTCACGGATTTCGATGGCAATCAGTGGTACGTGTCTACGCAGGTGACCGCATGACATTTACTCCGATCGCAGCACCTTTACAGGGTTGACCGTAGCGCCCTTGATCACCTGGACGCTCACGGTAAGGAGTGTTATGCCCGTAAGTGCCACCACCGGTACAACGAACAAATCCCACGGTAGCCCGATGCGGTAAGCGAATCCCTGCAGCCAACGATCAACGCCCCACCAGGCCATGGGTACGGCAAGGACGGCGGCGACTCCAATCAATAGTAAAAACTGCCGGCATAATAAATACAGAATACTGCCGATGGAGGCTCCCAGCACTTTGCGTACGCCAATCTCTTTTAGTTTTAGGGATGTGGTATACGCAGCAAGTCCCCAAAGGCCCAGACACGAGATCGCTACTGCCAGGCAGGCAAACACGCCAAAGATATTACCAAACTGGCGGTCGCTTTTATACTGTGCGTTAAAGGAGTCGTCCAGGAATTGATATTCGTATGGATCGGCCGGCATCAGCTTTTTATACAGGTCGCCGATCGCTTCTGTTGACGCCTGTATGGAGCCACCCTCCAGACGAATGGAAACAGCGCGCGGTACAATGGTGTCGGCCAGGAACAGGAACGGAACGTGTGCCTGGCGCAGGGAGTTCCAATGGTAGTTTTTAAGTACTCCCGTCACCGTGGCTGTATCCCGATCCATAAGAATTTGTTGTTGAAGGGCTTCTTCGGCCGTATGAAACCCTAACGCCGACAGCGCTGCTTCATTGATGATAACGGACTGCATGCTGGAACGTACGCGTGGATCAAAGTTCTTACCGCTGACAATATCAATGTCATAGGTAGAAATAAAGTCGGGGTCGATCCAGACAATGCTGCTGAGCCGGGCATCGCCAGCCGGTGTGGAGCGCTGACGGATGCTAGCCCCCCAGTTGTGTTCCTGCCCCGGTACAGCGCCCGAGGTGGCGATGGCGTTTACGCCCGGGATCTTTTGTGCTTCTTCTTTAAAGAGTGCCAGTTGCTGTTTGGCTTCCTTCCACGGAAGTGTGCCCGGTCCGGCAACAATTAGCATCTGGTCGGTTTGCATGCCCTTGTCTTGCGCTTGCATAAAACCAATCTGCCGGTATACGGCCAGCGTACCGGCCATCAGGATAAGCGATGCCGCAAACTGAAAAACAACCAGGCCCTGACGCAGCGAGAACCGTCCCGTGCGGCCCGCGCCTTTCAGGCCTTGCGTTATCCGAAACGACGACAATACAAACGCCGGATATAGGCCCGATGCCAACGTGCCGCATGTGAGCAGAGTACCGAGGGTTATCCAGGTCCGCGGATCGTTGAATCGAAACGCAAGCGCTTTACCCGTAACACTCGCCAATGCCGGCATCAACAACGTAGCCAAACCAATCGCTAACACTAATGCAATAGCATTGATCACAAACGACTCGATTAGAAACTGCATCACCAGCTCGCCGCGGATGGCGCCAATAGTCTTTTTGATACTTACTTCGCGTGCGCGTTCCAATGCGCGTGCGGTTGACAAATTGATGTAGTTGATCCAGGCTATAAAAAGAATGAAGACGCCAATCACACCAAAGAAATATAAGGTCTGCGGCCCGACAGTTTCGACGTCGTGCCGTAGGCCGGGTGTCAGGTGTATCGTGTGCACGGGTTGCAGATCCATCTCTATACGGCCATTAATTTCTTTCACCTTGGGATCCAGGTAACGATGACAGAAGTCCGGCAGTTTTCGTAACGCGACGTCGCGCGAAATATTCTCGCGCAGCAACAGATACGTTTGAAAGTTATTCCAGCCCCACCCGTCTTCCTGACTATATTGCCGGCTGGTAAGCATGTTATGCATCGGGACCAGGATGGTAAAGTCAAAGTGCGAGTTCTGCGGTATATCTTTCAGAACAGCGGTTACCGTATAGTCACCCTTCATGCGTCCACCTGCAAGCTGAAGTGTTTTGCCAAGCGCCTCGTCGTTACCAAAATACTTGCGTGCTATCGCATGCGTGATGACAATATTATTGGGAGCATTTAAAGCGGTGGCGGTGCTCCCTTCGATCGCGGAAAATGTAAACGCGTGCAAAAATGTCGAGTCAACGGCGAGGATATGGTTTTCGTGAAAGGCCTGGGACTCACCCGTGGAGGGATGATAGGTTAAGACACCGGCATCCTCATGTGTGCGGATATAGGTCTCCACTTCCGGAAACTCATCCGCCAGGGCAGGCCCTAGCCCATACGTCGTCTTCGGGGTGGGCCCCATGGCTTCACCTTCTTTATGAAGCTGACGGGTTATCCGGTAAAGAGATCCTGTTCGGGTGTGAAACGTATCGTAACTGGTTTCAAAATCAATATAGTGCAGAATCACCAGGCATGCCGCCACGCCTGTGGCCAACCCCAGGATGTTGATGCTCGAAAAAGCGGCGCGCTTCCACAGGTTGCGAAACGCAAGCGTAAGATAGTTTTGAATCATGGCAAGACTGAGGTAAGATCGTGGAGTATGACGACTACGATGAAAGAACTTGATATACCCGGGGCGCAGGTACCGAATTACACACCCCGCAAATTTCCAACGAGCCGCGGCAGGCGACTGAACGTGTTGTTTTTCAAAAAGCTCCGTAAGATCCCCTTCCACCTCGTCGAGGTAGTCTTCGCGACAAAACCATCGCAGAAATTTTAACGGATACCGGGGCGGCAGAACGCTCATATTTCCTTCGCAAACGTGAAAATAATGTATTAGTTTCACTTTCGTTAAGCAAATGATGACAATCTCCTAAAAAAGCCCGTTTCCGGACATTGCAGCGATATATGCAAACTCCAAAAACGGACGATACTTCATCTGCCTGCCCCCCGATCACACCAGCACCCAACCACCGTCCACCACTACAGTCTGGCCCGTAGTATACGGCTGTCTCATCAGGTATAAATACGTCAGCGCAATCTCTTCCGGCCCGGCCACCATCTTCACCGGCAGCGTATTCGCCGTCGCGGTATACATGCCGTCGCGTTCTTCTTTCGTCATTGCCGACCAGAGATCGGTCTTCACCATCCCGGGCGAAACAATGTTCACACGAATCGGTGCGAGCTCTACCGCCATAGCCCGGGTAAATCCTTCCATCGCACTACAGATGGAAGCACCGAGTGACCACCCCTTACCGGGACGTTCCGCTGCTACTCCGCTGGTGAGTGTAATGGCGCCCCCTTCACGCAGTGAGGCTGCCCCATATTTTATTGACAGGAATGCACCCCAATAGCGTATTGTAAAATAGTTACGGGCAAAGGTTGTATCTGTTTCAGTAATGTTGCTTAGACTAATATTCTCACCGGCGGTATAGACCAGGTGGTCGAAGGCGCCGATCGTCGCGAAGAAATTTTTAATAGACTCTTCGGCCGACAGGTCTAGCGCATAGCCAGTGGCTGTATCCGGTAGCGTTTTTAATGCTTCGTCTACGCGCCTGGGGTTGCTGGAGCCGATCACGACGATGGCGCCTTCTGCCGCGGCCGCCTGCGCTACTGCCAGCCCGATGCCGGCGCTGCCGCCCAAAATGATAACCCTTTTTCCTGCCAGTGTAAACCGATTGGCCTGTTTGTCAGATGTGCTCATGATTGTCCTTTGTTTTGTTTTAACAAAGGTCCGTCGGCACGGTGAGGAAGGATTTACCAAATGGTAAATACGAAACGACTAGCGCAGATTCTTGCGAATGCGGCTAAGCGACTGTTGCGTAATTTCCAAATAGGAAGCGACATCGCTCAGGGGCACCTGCAGGGCAATGTCCGACTGTTGCATCAGAAACAGTTTGTAGCGGGTTTGGGCGTCGTGGCCCAGATAGGTGTTGCGTATGCGGATCTTGTCGAGCAGCGCTTGTTGCCGGATCTGGTCGATGAGGCGCTCCAGGTAGGGTATCTTGCTGTATAGATCGAGTAGGGCGGCCTTGTTGATGCTAAAGACTTCACAGGGGCATGCCGCGATGATATCTTCTTCGGCTACCGACTCGTTCAGAAAGCTTTGGAGGATAGTACAAAATTGATTTTGCCGAAGGAAGTAGTGGAGCACTCGTGTGCCTTTCTCGTTGGTCACGACGATCTTCAACACTCCACGACGAACAAAAAACATTTCCCTGCATACATATCCGCCCGAGAATAAGACTTCGCCCTCGGCAAAAGACTTTGGCACAAAGGCGGCTTCTATCAAGGCCTGGTCCTCGGGCGAAATGTCGGTGAAGAGTTCCAGAAACGAGATCAGCTCATTTCTCATCGCGTTGCTTCCTCGTCGGGGTCTTCTTCGTCGTCGAATTCTTCTTCCTCTTCGTCGTATGCCTCTTCATCTGTGGGACTCAGGCGCCAGAGGCCGTAGGGGTTCTCGAACAATTCGTCGCCGGAGTGTGGTTGGTCGAGTATCGCGTACATGTCGAACGCGCTCTCCTCTGAGTTCTCAAGCGCCAGCTCGAATATAAAACCTTCGTCGGGAAATTCCGGTTTGTCCAATACCTGAAAGGTATTGAACTCAATGGCCAGCTCGGCGCCGCCTTCGAATTCGAGACCCTGTACCATCACGTCTTTCATGCCGAGATTGTGCATCCCCCGTGAGTAGGTTGTTTGTTTGCCGTCGTTGACGGCCGGGTGTACAAACATCGCCATGAGGTCCACATCATTATCGGCGTATTGTTTTTCCGGGTGCAGGCGTTCAACGAGGTGTTCCCATTCGCTTCGGGTAAAGGCTATACCCGATGATTCCACTTTTACGCCCATGCCGCCGCCATTCAGTATCGCGATGGCGGCCGCGGCGATGGCACCCGCCGTAGCAAAGCTCCCGGTTTCGCCAACAACGTAGGTGATATGCGTATGCTGATCGATGGTGTCGAGAAATTCATCGTCGACGCGTCGGTATTCATCAAAGAGCGCTGCCGTCGCAAACGACTCGCGCAAGCCGTCGTTCCGGTCCTGAATCACGACTTCGTAGGTATCGCCGGTTCGCAGGTTCTTGAGAATACCGTTCTGAAGCTCAAAAGTGCCCTGGTTGGCTGCATGGATTGCGCCAATAAGGGCCTCACGGCTGTCCCACTTCCCCGGTATACCCAGGACGGTTTTAGGTTTACGAACGCTCTTTTTTGAACTCTGACGCAGTTGGGCCATGGGGTAAGGGGGATATACAAACAGATTAACGCCCCAAATAAAATAAACGCCAGGCATGTAGCGTGTATAACCGCAATATTTTTTTACTGAATTTACCTCTTAGTCGTGCCGCAGGTGCTGTATGGGGTTGGTGCGGATGGCAGCGATCGCCACCGATCCCACGGTAATCCAGGTGATCGCCAACGGGACCAGCCCGCCGATGGCGAAATACCAGGCGCTCAGCGGGGCGGTATAGGCAAACGTAGCGAGCCACGCGCGTGCCAACAGGTAGCTTACGGGCAGCGCGAGCACAATCGCCATACATACCGGGCGCGTAAAACCATTCAATAACAGCAGCATCACCTCCCGTGCGCTGGAACCCAATACTTTGCGAATACTGATCTCTTTTTTCCGGGTTTCCAGCGTAAAGACCGCGAGGCCCAGTAGCCCGAGGCACGCTATAATAATGGCGAGGCCCGCGAAATATTTCGATAAGAGCGATATTCGTTGCTCCGATGCGTATTGCCGGGCATATACCTGGTCGATAAAATGATAACGAAAGGTAAATCCAGGGTTATAGGTGGTATAGAGCTTCTGCAGGTAGTCGATGGTTTGCTCTTCCTTTCCGGGTTGCAG
>JAESGK010000708.1_pt1 | contig 10885 bp, 1 predicted proteins | sample 9269681 | NCBI WGS metagenome assembly JAESGK01 (sample SAMN14515347, study PRJNA621673) | algae metagenome | isolation source: Timaviella obliquedivisa GSE-PSE-MK23-08B and co-occurring heterotrophs from... | place: USA: Grand Staircase Escalante National Monument, Utah | collected 2006-08-15
ACCGTACGGTTTGCGTGAGCTTGCTACCGGATGCATCATACGTATAGTAAATAAAATTTGGACCACGCTGGATACGTTCAGGAAGGTTCAGATAGTTGTATTGTATTTCATTGAGAATGTTTTTATTAGCATCCGTAAGCATATTGCCGTTAGCGTCATACGTATAGTCATTACTGGCTGCGGAATTGGTGCCCTCGGTAAATCCCGTAAAAGTATCTGCTCCGTCCGATACTTTCAGCAGCTTGTTGCTTTGCATAACACCTGTTCCATAGTTGTAGGTCAAGACATCCATTGTTCCGATTGCGCGCCGATCGTTCCGGGTAAGTGTCTTAATATTTCCGTTTAAATCATAGGATAATCCGTTTTCCACAAATGCATTGTTTATTGGAATGCTCCACGTGCTTGCTTTTTCCTTGAAGGCAGCGCCTAAAAGACGGTTCATCGGATCATAAGTATACACCTGGGCGTTCTGGTTGGTGGTACTTAATCCCTGGTTCTTGCTCCACTTCACCGCGCTGATGTTACCGTTGTAATTCAGCATGCTTCCAGGCAGGTCGTTTACAGCAGCAAACGGTACATTGTAGCCTATCTCCATGCCAAAGAAGTCTTTAGGCTCGGCCCCGTCAGGAGTAAGATCGGCATCATTAATGGAGGTGAGCCAGCCGCGAATGTTGTACCGATAATTGACCGATTGCTTTGCGCCGGCGCTATTCACGTTATGCAGCTTCTTGTCAATCAGCTGACCGAGCTCGTTATATTCGTTTTGCGCCAGTAGCACCTCGGGTCCGCTATCCAGGGTGTGATAGGTATGCGTGAGGCGTTCGGCATGATCATACATATACCGGCGGGTAACACTGTCGCGGGTTTCACTAAACGAAGTACGGACGCCGGCCAGGGTGGTAGCGCTTGAATGGAGGGCCGCATCTACCAGCAGCGCAGTCGTAGAAGGTACCGTAGACGTGTACGTACCACCATTCCATGTGTATTTTATGGTCGAACCGGTACGCTCGATGCGCAAGATATCGCCGCGTTTTAGGGTAGTAATCGCGGGCGATGACGGCGCGACACTGCCGCCTTCATAGATACGGAGCACCGTGCCATTCAGGTAGAAACCATAGTTGATACTGGTGAAGCTTTGATCGGGGTTGGCGCTCGCCAGTCCAATCATCCGGTTGAACCCACTACTGATTTCCGAGAGGGTAAGCTCCAGCCAGCCGTCGGTGCCGGCGGCAAGACGTTGGGTCGAGGCAGCGCCGCTATGGCCCCAGCCCTCCGTGGTAGCACTTCGAACAAGCTTGTTGCCGATCACCATAACACCAACCTGGTCCGCCCACGTCACATCATTTTCAACATGCCGTGCTTTTGTTTTTAGCACCTTGCCGGTAAAGTCATAAACGTTGGAAATACGATCGGTACCGCCTTTGTAATTGTCTGATAAGCTTTGCGCAACGCGATGTTTTTCGTCGTAGTAGGTAACGGTCTTCAGCCAGGTATATCCGCCGGTAACACCGCCGTCCAGCACCTTTACTTTGGTTCCGGTAACCAGGCCCACGACCTGTGTGTTTTCATTTGTGGTCTGCTCATAGGTGCCCGTAAGAGATGATGCAGATAGATTATCATTCTTATAGGTATAGACGCCGGACCAATCATTTCGAAACGCATAATTGTCGTAATACGTAACCGTGATATAAGTATGAATATCCACCGTCGTTCCTGACGTAACCACAGGATACGATTTATTGGAATAGCCATGTACATTTCCAGCTGCAATGGTACCCACATATACCTCGCCCCATTTGGACCAAGTCTTGGTCGTGTAAAAACCGTCGACTACGCCCTGCATGGCTACCTGTGTGACCAAAGCCGTGGTATCCTTAATACCGGTTGCTACCGGGCGATCAAGCTCATCGTATTTCACGAACGACCAACGTTTGGGCGATGCTGCGCGCTGTACGCCATCCTGGGTAAGTACCAGGCGGTCGCGCTTGTCATATACCATGAATACCGGCGCTGCGCCAGGCATTTGTCTTTGCGTCATGCGGCGGCGTTCGTCATAGCTATACCGAAAGGCCCAGTTCTCCAAAAATGTGTTTTTTGTAACATCACTGGCGTCGTGAAAGATGCTCAGCTGGCGGGATGCTTCGGGCGGAATGACGCAAACCAGGTTATTCAAATCATCGTAGACATAGTAGGTACTGGCATACACAGCGTCATTGACGGGCGTCGTAGCGCTTCCGGCCTGCACCCGCTTCAATAGTAATCTTCCGGTTTTGTCCTTGTATTCGATGACAGCGTTGCCATGTTCGTCTTTGGTAACGAGCTTGTCCAGCTGGCCGGCTTCATAATAATAGGGCAACGTAGGCGCCGCGCTGCGCGTGGCCGATACAAGACCTAAAGGATATGTCGTAGTCGGATAAATGTAGTTCCATACCAACACCTCGTCAGTGGCATTGGCACCATAGGAATATTTTATGGCATGATCTGTGGAATTATTATAATCGAACATGATAGGCTGCCAGTCATCGCCCGGAGCGCCCTGTTTCGCGGGCCGGTTCAACGGTGAAGGTTCAAAGAGGGTCTGAGCGGTCGGTGTCGCAGAGGCCGCTACTTTCGGTGCATTCCAGGTAGTGCCGGAAGGATTAGCGTAAAAAGCGTGCTGGTCTGCCCCGCCATTGGTCTCAAACGATCCGTCGCCTGTACCCAAGGCGGCGTAAGGAAGAAATTTCTTCCGTTCCCGGCCGTACGCATCATAGGCTATTGGCCGGACAAGATCCCGTTTTGACGGGCTTGCTTGCGTACTGACCTCCTGAATATTTCTACCCAGGCCATCGAAATAGGCAACCTGCTGCATACGCTGGTTGGCGGTTATTCCGGCACCCGACGTTATATTTTTCTGATTGATAGTATTGGTGATGATATAGTTTTTCAAGTAGGGCATCGGGGCCAATGAATTATTGGGCGTGGAGATGGTCGTCGTGCCATTTCCCAATATCGTGCTTAATGAGCCTTCTATCGCTACATAGTAGGTACCCGGCGGCAGAGAGGTGAAAAGCGATTCCCTTCCCGGGGAAACAACGGCCTCCCGGCTTTTTTCCTTAGCGAGGATATTTCCGGCGTTATCGAGCACATAAATCGCACAACGCCCGGCAGAAGTAAATACGATGCTCACGTCTTCCGCACTCTGTAAGGTGAATCTGTAAAATACATCATCGCTGTTGTATCCCATTTCATTTCCATAACAGTTCCCGGTCGCATTGAGAGTATGGGTATAGGTCGAGAGCAGATTACCGACATTGAAGGGGTTGGCTAGCGTGGCGCCCACGGGTTCCGTACAGCTTGGTGCCGCTACGGTGATCTTGGTAGTAATATCACTCGGCGTAGTAGAAGCATAAGACATGACAATATACGTTCCGGGTGCAAGATCCCGTTGACCCTGGGGCTTGCTGCTGTTATTGGGACATCCGGAGGTGATATAGGCAATCGGGAAACCTGTACTGGAAAGCAAGCCGATGGCATTGCCGGCAGCAGAACCACAATGTGAGACCGTTACGCTCGACCGGGTGTTGATCGTGAACTTGTAGAAAATAACGTTTTGAAAGGTAATGAAGTAGCCATCGTTTTCATAGTAATGGGTATACGTGCCATAACAATTGGATGCGCCGTTATTCTTGGTATCGGTGTAAGAAGCACCTGCGGCCAGCGTTCCCGCATTGATCGGGTTGGTGATGCTCGAGCCAACAGGACTGGAAGAGCTGCTCACCAATACATTGGCCGTAGCCGGCGCGGGACTGACGCAGCCATCGGCATGGGTGTACTTTACACTGATGTTCCGGTTGCCGGCACTTGACCACGTTACAGTAGCAAAGGACGTGGTAGACGTACCTCCTGCGGTGATTGTTCCGCCCGTCACATTCCACACATAATTACTCTTCCCATTCTGCGTGATATAGACATTCCCAACGCTATTCAGACAAACCGAGGTGGGGCCGCTGAGCATCGACGGCGCCGGACTTAACCTGACCCTGGTCGTCGCTGAAACCGGCGCAAGCGATGCGCATCCTCCACTACTATAATTAACCGTTACTACTTTCGTTCCGGCTATCAGCCATTGTAAGGTCACAGTACTACTGGTTGTACCCGTACCGCCAGAGATAATGGTGTAATCCGTATTCAATATACCCGGCACAGTCCAGGCATACGACGAAAATCCCGGCTGTGTGGTGTAGGTCACCGGCGTATACGCGCAGACGCTGCTCCCGGGCAACGCAGTAAAAGTAGGAGGCGTCACTACATTGACAGTCGTAGCGCTCGACGCTGCGGCAAGGCCCCAGCAACCACTGCCATTGGTATAATTAACCGTTACCGTTTTACTACCGCCTGTCAACCATTTTAACGTAACCGTATTACTCCCGGAACCTGTCCCGCCTGATACAATGCAATAATCTGTGCCTGATACACCCGGTACGTTCCACGCATAATTGGATTTACCTGTCTGTGTGGTGTAAGTCACATTGCTTTGCAGACATGATGTGGTGCCCGCAGCAGCGGTAAAGGTGGGTGTAAAGTCAGGGCTCACGATGGTTGTGCTGGCGGAGGCAGGAGCAGTTCCGGTGCAATTATTAACGTTGGTGTAATTGACCGTTACTGTTTTACTGCCGGCCGTCAGCCATTTTAACGTGACAGTATTGCTGGTCGTCCCCGTACCTCCCGATACTATGGAGTAATCGGTATTCAATACACCCGGTATATTCCAGGTATAATTTGACTGGTTAGCCTGCGTGGTATAGGTCACATTGTTACCAACACAATTACTCGATGCAGGTGATGCCGTGAAGGTAGGAGTGATCTCAATAACTACCGTGGTACTTTTGGCCGGCGCAACGCCCGGACAGCCACCACTCCAATAATCTACAGTCACTTCTCTTGTTCCTGTGGTTAGCCATTTTCCCGTGACGGTGTTGCTCGTTGTTGTTATACCTCCTGATATAATCGTAAATTCGCCGGAATTCGCGTACCATGTGTAATTGCTCTGACCGGGCAGCGTTGTATAGGTAACCGTACTTCCCACACAAGTAGTCCCACCCGGTGCCGTGGTAAAAGCGCGCGTACCCCCGTTATTCATGGTGAGCGTGAAAGTACCTACTGTAACAGAACATCCCCCACGCATACCTTTGACGGTGTAAACCCCGGCAGTCGTAACACCGCCCAGCGGGAGGGTATTGCCCGTGCCGTCAACTGTCGGCGTAATTTGGCTACCTCCAAAAAATACACCATAGATCACACCCACTTCTGAGCTGGGAACCCCCAACCAGATCGTCATACCTACGCAATAATAGCTGGCTGGAGCAGAATAGGGTCCCCCACTACCCTGATAACTCGCCACGATCGATCTCGTCTGTGGGCATTGTGCCAAACTTTCCGAATAAACGAATATACACGCCAACAGGTGGGTCAGGATAAAAATATGCCTTTTCATGGAATTAACTTGAAGTTGATCTGCGGTTGGTCTGTGCTTCCGTTTAACGTTGGCTGTTATAGTGGTACTGAAATTGCTTCACAATATGGCCGTTAAGGTCTTTAATGAGCGACAACCGACCCGATGCATCGTATTCATACTTCATGATAAGTCCTTTGGCATCGGTTATGCTGGTTACCCCCACTAAGGGGTCATAGGTGTAAGTACTCATTTGCGCCGCTTCTGGATGAAAACGTACGTCATCGATTTGACCGGTTAAGCTGATCGTATACGCCCCGGTACTCACCGTTACCGGCGTGATGACAGAAGACCAAACGCCGCTCGTTTTTTTCCAGTATGACAAAAGATATTTCCCATTCGTCAAACCGGTCAGTGACTTGGAATAGCTGGTGGTACGGCTTTTCCTCCCGGTTTTACAATCACCCGCTGCGCTGTTGCCATCTTCTTCAAAACCGGTATAGAATATGTCCTTACTCAGCGCATTGATGGCCTGCGCAATGGGATACAACTTTTTATAGCCCCATATGTAAGATGTGACGGTTTTCTCGTTCGAGTGTACCTGGCAGATATTGCCCCGATCATCAAATACAGCATACCGGTTTTTAACCGCATACCGGGGGTCCTTGGAAAACGACTGGTCCGTACTCGTTTCCGGCAGTTGCCCCAAGGCGGCATTGGAAAATTTAAACTCTGATAAACCCTTTGGCGTGGCTATTTCAAGTTGTTCTTCTGTGAGCCTGAGACCATCAGGGGTATAGGTATTGACAACTCCCCCGGTTATTGTCAAACTGGTCGCGCCTACCGGTTTAAGGGTGCTCACTTTTTCCATTTCATAGGTAAGCATGTGGGCGGTGAGCATGGCGGTGGACGGATAATCTTGCGTATAAAATATGTAATCGGTCAGTACATTCCCTTTACTATCGGTGCTTACAACCCGGTTGGCCAACGTGCTTTGCGGATTGTCATAATGATAGTTTGTTTTTACACCGATGGTCTGAAGTGTGTCGTACAAATTCCGGGTAGAATCCGTTACCCACGATACCAGCATCTTTCCGCTGGTCACGGTATTGACGTAGTGCTGATAGGTTTTATAAGGTTCCACAAGATGGCCTGGCGTGGTGAACTGGTCATAAACGACATCGGAAGAGTTGTGCACTTTGCCTATATTGACACTCCCCCCAAGACCACTGGAGGCATAGCCCGTATCCTTTTTTTTGACCCAAACATATTTTCCATTCACGTACCCATACTGTATCTCTGCCAGCAATTGACCTTTGTGCCAATTAGACGGTTCTCGGGAGAGCGGCGTATTGGCATATGTGGTCGATTCCGTAATATTCTCATTATTATAGAGGTATACCGTCTTACCGGTTTGCTTTCCCCTATCCAATTGATACTCGGTTACCTGAGAATAAAGAACGGGCGCGCCACCGGAAAAAAATAACCTGTTGAAAGGCCTCGAGGAATACGTTCTCTTTCTTTCTGTAGTGACAACATACGAGCCTGACACCGGAGAAAGCTGGTAGCCAGGAAAAACAGGAACCCATACGAGCAGTTCGGTGTAATAGACTACAGCTTGCTCATACATATAGTTACGGGGAAACCGCGGATAATCCTGTGGATAGCCGGCCCCCTCTTCATGTATCCCGTACTTATAGCTTTTCTCCATCGTCACATTGTTACTCTTGTCACTGAAGATTTTAATATTGCTGATTCTTAAACCACTGGTATTTCTTACGATCACATTATCCGGGTACTCTCCCCGCGCCTGGTTGGGTTCATAGGTAAATTCCGTCCGCCCGCCGGTGGGGTACGTGATCTTTTTAAGAACATAGGCTTGCATGGCAGAATAATTTGGCTGAAAGGCGGTGCCGATAGGCTGGATAAAGCTATGCGATGGATAAACGGGACCCTCATAATATGCCCAACACAGTTTTCTCATCGAGATATTTTTGAAAGGCACAGCATTTCCGGTGGCGTCTGTAGAATTCGAAGCCGTAACCGGATAGCCCGCAAAATAGCCGCAAGGATCTGTCCATTTCGTCCTTTCATAAATATTACCACCCCACCAAAACGTACCCGGATCATACGCAAAGGCATAACGTTCTACCGCTGCTGCAGAGGCTCCTTTGATAATCAAAGAATCCAGGCTGATACTTTCAATCTCGGGCCGCTGGGTGTAATAAAACCGCACAGTCTTGATAATCTTGTCATTATAGTCCAAAACACAGATAGAATCCAGTTGAGTTGCACCCCAGCTCGAGTTGCCTACTTCGTGTTTATGAAACTTTACTTTTCCAGATCGATATTTGATCTCAAACACTTTAAGGATTCGTTTATCGGTGGAAACAATCAACGGATCTGGTACAGTGGCTAAGGGATCTTTCATGATCCAGGGGCGGGCTTGACTTAACTCTTCCGGGTGATCCGGGCTAATGACGCTGTAAATTCCCGACTGCAAATTTTTGCGCTCGGTCCACCGGTTACCGTACTGGAACGGTCGTACGCCCAGGGTTGTAGTCGAGCCAGAGGATGTGGTGGGGTAGCTACATGTAGTCTGGCCTAAACTATCATACACCACATATTGCTCCACGCCGGGAAACAAATTTCGATGCGAATCGGGTTGATAATAGGAAAAGAACAGCGTATCTCTTTTTGATGCCGAAATAACGGTGCTGCACTTCCACGACGTTTGGTTCGGACTGTCGGATGTGCCGCTCCATTCGTACAGGTCTCCCCCGCCAAAGTTGTACGTCGTTCCATCGTCGTCCTTCACGGAAAATTGTCTGGAGTTCTTGGTATATTTGATTAGCACCGGCTCGTATGGCACCGTCAGCGCATCGTAAACGCCAGAGGGATTTCCCCCCGTCTGCCGGATCAGGTAAAACTTACCGCCCTTGCCGTTCAGCTTATAGTAGAACTCATCCGGGTCTTCTTCCGTGTTGCCAAGGTATATAGCTTCCGCATAGGCTTTCGTGATCTGCGCAAAGTTAGATATCTCCGCTGGGTTATTCAGATAGCCGAAAGTGGCCTCATCGGGATTTGAATTGATTGTGCGCGTAATTTCTGGATCTGCGCTCAGCTGCCAGCCCAATCCTACCCACGTTGAACGGTCACTGGTTTTTATTCCGCCACCGCTGTGGTAAGACAGTCTCAGCGGCAGGGTAACGTCACCCGCCTTGATCTCAAAAAGATCGATACCGATGTCCGGTATACCGGTACTATAATTGACCGGGTAATTAACAAACTTGAGCAGCCCGGAGGCTTCCGGTGAAACGGGCAGGATCTTTTTTTCCTGAGCAACTGAAGAAAAGAAAGAAATACAAAATGCAACGAAAAGTGCAGGCAAAACTATTTTCATGTCGATAAATGATCAGAAACCGAGGATCCACGCTGAAATGCTTGAGCTAATTACCATTGCTCACAACAGCTTATGCCCTTACCGTATCCATGTTTCGACCAAATGTCTATACCTCTACCGCTAAATATCAACCAACTCACTACTGTAGATGTAGACAGCCAAGCGCACATTACCCAACAATAACTAATAGCACCAAAATCTAAAGCGTTGGATACGGGATACCTCAAAAGTAAAACGTTTTAGCAAAAATGCAAACGACCGCGACAAAATTATACACTTTACCCGCTGCAAACCTTTAATTTCCCCAGCCAGCGGCACAAAGTGAAATCTACCAGCTCATTCTTTTATTCTTCAATTCATTTAGGGCGCTAATCTCTAGTTCGTGGCGATCAATGCAGGTTGTCCTCGCTGGACAGCGAAACTGAGCGTAGGTTTGCCTGCTATGTTGTATTCCCCGGTAATTAATAGACTTATCGAATCCCACCAGCGCGGCTGGACCGACACCGAGCCACACGACATACGGATAAAATGTAGTAGGATGCGCCGTTGTGCAATTTCACCAGACGTTGGTCGTGGCGCGTTATTATCAAATATTCATGTATTTAGGCACGCCCCCACCGAGTTCATACGCACGCGAAACGGGATCGGAATAACCGCCGGCGGCGCGCAAATTGACTTCCGCCACAGCATGTTTAAGTGCCAATCTAGATGGTTCGCTCGCTAAAAAAAACTATACACATGCCAAAAAAATTACCATCAATCAAATCGAATTGACGATAAATTTCTTACCTTAGTTCAGAGCCCATCTTTTAGTTCACCTAATGAACTAAAGATGGGCTCTTTCTATTATTGTCCGCATCGAACTATGAAAGCAATCCTGCTCACTTTTGCCCTCTTCGCTCCTTTATTCACGCGGACAAGCGCAAGTGCAGCCCTGCAACTGATCCTTCCGATCAAACCAGCATAGCTTTCAACTGATTGCTCCGGCCTTTTCAATTTCTAAGGCCCCACCGCAACAGCTCCTTGTTAAAATCTTTACGATATAAAAATAAAAGGAAAATGGACGACCTCAAGTTTAATAACGAAAAAAGTGATCAATATGCCAACTCAAAGCAATTGAGTAGGACATTGAACAGAATAAAATCGGCATCTGGCAGGTACTGGAGAAAGAACCCAGAGTGGATCTATACTCTTGTATTCTTCCTGGGCGTCGCGGTAACATACATTGCAGTCTGGAAACACAAAGACACCTTCTCGGAATCTGAATTCATAAAAAGAAAAATAAATGAAAGCGATCCGATCGAGCAAATTTCCTATCTCGGCAAGTTATTCAGAGGTGATGAAATCACGATCGACAGAGAGCTATACACAAGTGGGGTAAAAGCAAGTATTAAGTCCATAAATCAAGTAGTGCGTTCTTCGCCGGTAATTCATATAGGCACAAACCACGCAGCATTAAGCCGCAACCAACATATTTATTACGAAAAAAATGGGCAACAAACCAAAGTAACTTTAAAAGAGGACATACTTCCCGAGGATAATAATGACATAATTTACGATAAAACAACAATACTGGTTACCAACTTTCAGCTAGACGATTTCACCTATATCTTCTTCGATGCTCCAACAGGACCAAAGCAAGTAACACTACAATTCAACAAAACTCTATTTAAGGAACTTCAGAAAAAGTCAAAACGTATTTTTTTTTCAAAAGGTGGATTTATTGGTTTTTCGAAAGACTCCACGTTTACTCTCCAGCCTTTCAATCACCGCATTACGCAACAAACACTATTCTCCGGTGGAATCAAACCAATTCCCACACCTGGACGGCATTGGAATCCATCGCGAATACCTTACGTCGCACGAAATAGCTATATTGAACAATCAGCAGGGATTCTCAATAAGAAAATACGGACACGATCCGCTTGCGAACTGGGAATCCCAAAACGGAATAATTACTTTCCTTACAAGCGACTCCGTAATTGTAATCGATCCTTCCATGGAGATTATAGAATCGTCAATGGAACAAAACTATTATCACCCATTTT
>JAESGK010000709.1_pt1 | contig 10832 bp, 7 predicted proteins | sample 9269681 | NCBI WGS metagenome assembly JAESGK01 (sample SAMN14515347, study PRJNA621673) | algae metagenome | isolation source: Timaviella obliquedivisa GSE-PSE-MK23-08B and co-occurring heterotrophs from... | place: USA: Grand Staircase Escalante National Monument, Utah | collected 2006-08-15
AAATAGACTGCGGCCGCGGTGGCCGCTATGCCCAGCACGACTGCCGCAAGCATGTATAGTCCTTTGCGGGGCAGCAGTCGGGCGGGTTTGGTCACCCATCCTATCAATGTTGCGTAGTCACGACCGGTATGGTAGAAACCCATGCCCGAAGCCTGGAAGGCCTGGCGCCAGGGCATGCGGGGAGTAAGCTCCTGTACGGCGGCTTGTCTTTCGAGGATCACGGTTCGGTCGGCGGGAGCGGATAGCCACTCGGCCAGGCGTGCCGCGCCTGACTCCGTCGTAGCCCGGTTGAGTTGCTGGTAGAGGCAATGGCTGCCGAAGATATCGAGGTCAGCCGCATAGGGATGTTCTGCCTGCTGGAAATCTTCGCCGGTTGGTAGGCCCGACAATGTATTTTCCTGACGCTGAACTTCCTGCTCGTTCAGTTCTTTCAGATGGAGAGTATCCTGTAGTTCTTTATCTACGCGGTTGTGACGTTTTATCAGCCAGGTAAACCAACCGATGCAGAGCGGAGTCAGAATTATTACCGGCACGGCTTGTCCGGCGTTGGCCAGCACGGTGATGATGATTGCCGATAGGACAAAGACCATCAGCCGGTACGTGGATAGTTTCCGGGATTCCGCCTCCAGCGCCGTTACCGCCGCCGTGTATTTCTGAACGTTTTCTGTGAAGATGTGCATAACCTCTGTTTGCCCCGGGGGCCGGGTAACGCGCAAAATAGAATAATCTGGTTGATTTTGAACGGTCGGGCGATCGTAACATAACTCTAAATTTCCGCTCTAAAAGAGAACACTAGAAAGGAGAATCTCAAGCGGCAAAAGCACTGGCCAGCCCCCCCTGTAGAATGAATTATGCCCAGACTGAATAATCAAAATGAAATTATTAAATTATGTTTGCATAATCCTAGCCTTAAATGAGTATTAATCTTTGAAGGGGCCAGGCAAAAAAAACAGGAGCATCTAACGGAGACAATATGAACATTGATGAAAAGCTGCAAATCATTGATACGCTCAAAGCTGAGATCGATGCTCATGGAAAGCTGTCTCCAGAAATCTTACGAAAGATAAACTACAAATTCCGACTGGATTGGAACTACTATTCCAACAAGATGGAAGGGAACACGCTTACCAAAGACGAAACCCGAAGCATTATGATCGGGAATGTTACCATCCATGGTAAACCAATTCGGGATGTACTTGAGATGCGCGGTCACGATGACGCGATTGACGCTATTCTAAAAATCGGAAAAGGAGAGTTGAATATTTCCGAGAGACGAATCAAAGATCTTCATAGTGCTATCATGCACGAGGAGACAGAAGAAAACAAGGCTAAAATTGGTTCGTGGAAAGCGGTGGACAATTACGTCTTAAATTATAAGGGGGAACGATTCGACTTTACAAGGTCAGAGGATGTTGCAGAGGAAATGCATACTCTCATAAACTGGTTATCGGCAGAAAATGAGAAACAGGGCAAAAAGGGGGCATTACATCCTGCTCTTCTGGCTATAGAATTCCATTTACGGTATGTAACGATACATCCTTTTTATGACGGCAATGGCCGCACGGCACGTATATTAATGAATCTTATCTTAATCTCTAAAGGGTTTCCTCCTCTAATCATAAAAACAGAAGAGAAGGAAAGGTATCATCAATACATTGCAGATATACAAGGCTATGGTGGTAATAAAGATTTTTATTACGGGCTAATGCTTGATCTCCTGATTCGGTCACTTGAGCTCGTCAACACCGCTATTAACGGTGGCGACATTGAGGAGCCAGACGATATTGATAAGCGAATTGAGCTTATCAAAAATAAGCTTAGTGGCATAGACTCTGTGACTGAGAAAAAAACATTCGAGTCTGTAAATAACACGTTAAACGACTGTATTTTTCCCATTCTTCAGCAAGTAGAGGAAAAAATTGATAGGCTGAAAGAGCTGTTTCTCAATATTCATCGAATAATCCAGTATAGAGAAAACGGGCAAATTCTAAATATTCCAATAGAAAATGGCCTTTTATACCAGAGTTTAAATACTTGGTTGGCGGAGCGTTTTCAAAGAACTAAAGATGAACAACATATCATTCAGGATGGTATTACCGAACTGACTTACCTCTACCAACTAAAGGGCTTCAAAAAATCACTAGCGACTCAATACATTCATATAGATATTGGGATTCGATTCTTCGATTTCGAATACGTTATTAAGATAGACGGTGATAGAGTTAGAGAGAGGAAATTTGGCTATGGAAGGCCAATGAACAAACAGTTAATTCATGACATTGTTCGGAACATCATTGATAGAGTTCTTAATGAAATTTCTGAAGCAACGGGAATCCAAGAATAGGAATAACATTTTCTTTTTCTAATAAAAACGCTGGCTCCAAATCAGTGTTTTTGCTTACATCTATGGCTGCCTGCCAAAGTTAAATTCACCAGTCTCATCTTTCTTTTCAAACGATACATCGCCATCGATCTGGTCGCTTGGCGATACTACATCATCGTCATCACTCGAAACTTTAATATCAACGTAAAACATCCAAAACTCGTAGATCCAAAAGGCTAAACAAGATTAAACCCGTATAGTTAACTCCGTTGATATTTTTTCTGTAAATTTTTGATTTAGTACCATATTATCCGAAATTAGTATTAAACGCTATCACGATTATTGCCCTTGAATATGGCTACAATACAAAAGTTTAAGAGAGGCGACGAGGTACAGCACAAATCTGGTGGTCCAAAGATGGTGGTAAAAGCCTACGAACCAAGTGACAGCGAAGATGTGGTTTGCGAGTGGATGGATAAAAATCATCTGCCTATTGAAAGAGCTTTTCACCAAGATGTACTTAAACATCATCAGAACCCTGGGCTTAGAGCTACAGTTGTTACACTACTTCCTTAATCCAATGGCTATAGTAAAAAAGTTTAATGCAGGAGATCGTGTTGTCCTTAATTCAGGAGGGCCGACAATGACGGTGCTAAAGTATGAACCAATTGACGGTGAAGATGTTATTTGCCAATGGTTCAATAACAACAAATTAGAGGAAAAAGCGTTTAATCAGAATGTCATTAGACTATATCAGCCTCCTCAATTCTTTAAAGCGTAGGTAAAATCCCTGGGAGAATCTGAGCTAAACTCAAAGCAAGGCTCGATATTGACGAAACATTTGACGCTATCTCTAACAGAGCTTTTATAGCAAATTTCGGTTTTCTTTTACTTTCAAGACTAGTTTCAATTTCCGCCAAGCATTCGATTACTTCGTAGCGGATATGTTCCGAAATTGAACTATCACTATCCATCACCTCTCTGATCTGCTTGACGATCTCGGTCGCTTTTTCGTATTGATTCTGAGTAATTGCAACTTGGCTCGAATTTACAATGATATTAGCTTGTGGGCTGTTCACAATATTATAGTGATTATTAACAATACTACTTCCCTTTTTGGTATAAGAATCTCCTTCGGCGTATGAGATTCCTTTGGAGGTAATTTTGATTTTCTTAAGTTTAGAACTTAAATCATTCAATGTCACATATTTATCCTTCTCAAGATGCTCTGCGAGTCTCGCAATTTCAGGGACCGTAAATTCTATACCCACACTCGATAGGATATCTGTTATAGAGTATTGTTTATCATCATCCCTTCTTTCATACAAGTAGTTCAGAATCGCGTCTAACTTCTCGGATTGTCTCATAAAGAATTATTCGATAACTCAAGATAAATAAAAAAAGCCGGTCGCAAAACCGGCTTTTTTATATAAGAAGTCTTCGTGATTAGAAGTTCTTCACCACTTCCTGGCCGAACTCCGAGCACTTCAGCAGTGTAGCGCCTTCCATCTGACGGTGGAAGTCGTACGTTACTTTCTTGCTGTTGATGGCGCCTTCGAGACCTTTGATGATCAGGTCGGCAGCTTCTTGCCAGCCCATGTATTCGAGCATCATAACACCTGACAGGATTACTGATCCAGGGTTTACTTTGTCCTGGCCAGCGTACTTGGGTGCTGTGCCGTGGGTTGCTTCGAAGATGGCGTGGCCAGTGATGTAGTTGACGTTACCGCCCGGGGCGATACCGATACCACCTACGATGGCTGCCAGGGCGTCGGAGATATAGTCGCCGTTGAGGTTCAACGTGGCTACTACTGAATACTCGTCGGGGCGTAATAAGATTTGTTGCAGGAAGGCGTCGGCGATGGAGTCTTTGATGACGATCTTGTGGCCGTCTTTTTCAATGACCTGCCAGGGGCCGCCGTCGAGGTCTTTTGCACCGAACTCGCTTTTCGCCAGGGCATATCCCCAGTCGCGGAAACCGCCTTCGGTAAATTTCATGATGTTGCCTTTGTGCACCAGGGTGACGCTGGGCTTCTTCTGGGCAATGGCATACTCGATGGCCGAACGCACCAGACGCTCTGTACCTTCTTTCGATACGGGCTTGATACCGATGCCCGATGTTTGCGGGAAGCGGATTTTCTTATACAGCTTGGCGTAGTTTTCTTCGAAGAGCTTCAGGAATTTCCGGACGTCGTCGCTGCCTTCCTGGAACTCGATGCCAGCATAGATGTCTTCTGTGTTTTCGCGGAAGATGACCATGTCTGTTTTGTGGGGCTCTTTTACCGGTGAGGGTACACCTTTAAACCACCGTACAGGCCGTACGCAGGCATAGAGGTCAAGCTCCTGACGCAGGGCTACGTTCAGGGAACGGATACCGCCGCCCACGGGCGTGGTCAGGGGGCCTTTGATACCCACCAGGTATTCGCGGAAAATCGTCAGCGTCTCTTCCGGCAGCCAGTTGCCGGTTTGGTTGAAGGCTTTCTCGCCGGCCAGGGCTTCTTTCCAGTTGATTTTACGCTTGCCGTTGTAGGCTTTCTCAACTGCTTTATCGAATACGTACTTGGATGCTGGCCAGATGTCTACGCCGGTACCGTCACCTTCGATAAAAGGAATCGTCGGATTATCGGGCACGTTGAGTTTGCCGTTGCTGATGCTGATTTTCTGATCGCTCATTTTACTATATTGTTTATTGGTTACGTGTATTGTGATTGGGGTGTGTACGTGTGCACGTCCTCACGTATGACCTGCCTTTGATTTGGGCGCGGAAAATTAAAAAATTAAGTACAGAAATGAAGATATTTTGTGTTCATTCGTTTCTCTAGAAAGTAAACTATGAAAGCCTTTTTTTGCATTCTACCCCTGTTTTTTCTCTTTCAGGCACACACACCCACAGAACGTCCGTCTACAGCCGAAATCTGCCTTTCGGGCGAAGAAAAGAAATTGTACGACCTGATCATGGCCTACCGGAAAACGAAGGGTCTGCCACCGATTCCACTGTCGGCCAAGCTCACCCAGGTGGCCCAAACCCACGCACGCGACCTGTCGGAAAACTATACGTTCGACCCGAACAACAAATGTAATCCGCACAGCTGGTCGAAAAAGGGTACCTGGAGCTCGTGCTGCTATACCAGCGACCATGCCCAGGCGCAGTGTATGTGGGACAAACCCAAGGAGATTGCCGGCTATGAGTCGGAAGGCTACGAAATTGCCTACTACGGTTCGGCCGGATCCCAAGCGGAAGAAGCGCTGGCAGGCTGGAAGAAAAGCCCGGGCCACAACCCGCTGATCATCAACAGCGACACCTGGAGCCAGCTGACCTGGAAGGGCATTGGCATCGGCTTATATAAAGAGTACGGCCTGGTGTGGTTCGGTGCGCTGGAAGATGCTACGCCAATAAAGGTATGTAAATAAAGAATGGCGGCACATCGGTCATTTTGTCCTTTTTATTCCTTTTTAGGCTGATTTTTCTGCCATAAATGCATGAAATCCATTCAAATTTGAAATGGAGTGTGATTTGATTATCCACACCGAGGAAAATAGCACCATTATGAACTTTGATAAATTCACCATAAAATCTCAAGAGGCACTGCAGAAGTCGGCAGAGCTTGCGCTGGGCAACCAGCAGCAAGCGATCGAGCCGGGGCACGTGCTGAAGGCGATCCTGGAGACGGACGAGAATGTTTCGGGCTACTTGTTTAAGAAGCTCAACATTAATGGTACGATCCTGGAAAACCGCCTGGAGGAAATCATCCAGGGCTACCCCCGTGTGACGGGTCAGCAGCCGTATCTGTCGTCGGGCACCAACACGGTGTTGCAGAACGCACAGAAAGAGCTGCGCGAATTTAAAGACGAATATGTAGCCGTCGAGCACCTGTTGCTGGCGTTGCTGGACACAAAAGACAAGGTGTCGACAGTGATGAAGGATACGGGCTTCGAGCGGAGCGGATTGATCAAGGCGATCAAAGAATTGCGCGGTGGCAATACTGTTACCGATCAAAACGCGGAGGCGAAGTATAAATCACTGGAGCGCTATTCGAAGAACCTGAACGAGCTTGCCAAGCGTGGTAAGATCGACCCGGTCATTGGCCGCGACGAAGAGATTCGTCGTGTGTTGCAGATTCTGTCGCGTCGTACGAAGAACAACCCCATACTGCTCGGTGAGCCTGGTGTTGGTAAGACGGCGATCGTGGAAGGCATGGCACAACGTATTGTAGACGGCGACGTACCGGAGAACCTGCGCGAGAAGATACTTGTGTCGTTGGACATGGGCTTGCTGGTGGCCGGTGCAAAGTATAAAGGCGAGTTTGAAGAACGCCTGAAGGCGGTTATTAAAGAGGTGACAGACTCCAACGGTCAGATTATTCTCTTTATTGACGAGATCCACACCTTGATCGGTGCGGGAGGTGGTGGCGAAGGCGCCATGGATGCTGCCAACTTGCTTAAGCCTGCGTTGGCCCGCGGCGAGCTGCATGCGATCGGTGCCACTACCTTAAAGGAGTATCAAAAGTATATCGAGAAGGACAAGGCGCTGGAACGTCGCTTCCAGTCCGTAATAGTAGACGAGCCTTCGGTAGAAGATTCGATCTCGATTTTGCGCGGTATAAAAGATAAATATGAGCTGCACCACGGGGTGCGGATCAAAGACGACGCGGTCATTGCCTCGGTCGAGCTGTCGAGCCGCTATATCAGCGACCGCTTCCTGCCGGACAAGGCCATTGACTTGATGGACGAGGCGGCGGCCAAGCTACGCCTGGAAATGGATTCGCTGCCGGAAGAGCTCGACGAATTGAATCGTAAGATCATGCAGCTCGAGATCGAGCGCGAAGCTATTCGTCGCGAAAAAGATAAAGAAAAAGAAGCTGTGCTGAGCAAGGAGATCGCAGAGCTTTCGGAGCAACGCAATTCGCTCAAGGCGAAGTGGGAAAGTGAAAAAGAGGTGGTGCACGGCATTCAGAAGGCAAAAGAAGATATTGACAAGCTGAAGTTCGAAGCCGAGCAGGCCGAGAAGGCTGGTGATTATGGTAAGGTGGCTGAGATCCGGTACGGTAAAATTACCGAGGCGGAAAAACGCCTGAACGAATACCAGCAGAAGATGAAGGACATGCAAGGCGAGAAGTCGCTGTTGAAAGAAGAAGTAGACAGCGAGGATATTGCCGAAGTAGTAGCGAAGTGGACAGGTATACCGGTATCCAAGATGTTGCAGAGCGACCGCGAAAAGTTGCTGCAACTGGAAGAGGAGTTAAGCCGGCGTGTCGCCGGGCAGGAAGAAGCGATTCGTGCGTTGAGCGACGCGGTACGCAGAAGCCGCGCCGGTCTGCAAGATCCGAAGCGGCCCATTGGCTCGTTTATTTTTATGGGTACAACGGGTGTCGGTAAGACAGAGCTCTCGAAGGCGCTGGCCGATTATCTCTTCAACGACGATAACGCGATGGTGCGGATCGACATGAGCGAGTACCAGGAGCGTCACAGCGTAAGCCGTTTGATCGGTGCGCCTCCGGGCTACGTAGGCTACGATGAAGGTGGTCAGCTGACAGAGTCCGTGCGCAGAAAGCCGTACTCGGTCATTCTGCTGGACGAGATCGAAAAGGCGCACCCGGATGTTTTTAACATCTTGCTGCAAGTGCTCGACGAAGGACGTCTGACAGATAACAAAGGACGCGTGGCGAACTTTAAGAACACGATTATTATCATGACGACCAACATTGGCTCGCAGATCATTCAGGAGAACTTCGAGAAGATCAACGAGACGAACTTCTTCGATGTACTGGAAGAAACGAAGGAAGAAGTGTTGAGCCTGTTGAGGAAGTCTGTGCGGCCGGAGTTTATAAACCGTATCGACGAGATTATTATGTTCCGTCCGCTGAGCCAGCAAGACATTCGCAAGATTGTGGATATACAGGTGGACATTGTGCGCAAGCGCCTGGAAGAAGCCGGTGTACGCATCGAGATTTCGGATGCCGCACGCAATCGCCTCGCGTACCTGGGCTTCGACCCGCAGTACGGTGCACGTCCGCTGAAGCGCGTGTTGCAGCGTGAGCTGTTAAATGAGCTCTCGAAGCAGATTCTCGCCGGCAAAGTTCAAAAGGACTCGGTGATCTTCATCGACCTGAAGAACGGCGTAGAGTTTGTGTTTGAGAATGGAGAGCTGATGCCCGCTATAAATTAATGCAGGCTGGGAACTAAAGAACGTAGTAACATCGTTATATAGACAGGTTTAAGGATTGGTGATCCCGACTCTGGTCGGGATGTGAAGTTGGTTAGAGGGGTTTGGTTTAGCCCCCGGGGTGGTTCCCGGGGGCTTTTTTATTTTGCGCCGCGCGCATATAGCGGTATATAATTCTGCTCTTAAAACAAAAGCCACACATGTAATACATGCGTGGCTTTTGTTTTGTGCGTGTATCGAACGTATTAGTAGGCGCGGACGAGCTTACCTTCCATGTAGTTTACGTACGAGCGGTTCACCACCTTCATACCGCCGGGGGTAGGATAGTCGCCTGTGAAATACCAATCGCCGCTGTGAAGAGGAATGGCTTTATGTAAATTTTCTACGGTCTGGAAGATGATCTCCAGCTCTGCATTCATATCGGCCGGGCGACAGATTTCCGTGACCTTTGCCGAAATCTCGTCGTGGGTAAATTGTTCGTACAGTTGTTTTACGTAGTTCTGCTGACGCTCGTGGCCACGGGCGCGGGTACAACGCTCGTATACTTCGCCGAGCAAATAATCTTTGCCCTGATCTTTCAGTAACGCCCGCATGGCGCGGAACGCGACGAATTCACCCATCTTGCTCATATCGATTCCGTAGCAATCGGGGAAGCGGATCTGCGGTGCGGATGACACGACCACGATCTTTTTCGGGCCGAGACGATCGAGCATTTTCAAAATGCTTTTCTCCAGTGTCGTCCCGCGCACGATCGAGTCGTCGATTACCACCACGGTGTCGATGCCTTTGCGGATCACCTCGTAGGTAGTGTCGTATACGTGCGACACCATTTCGTCGCGGTGTTCGTCGTCGGTAATGAAGGTGCGCAGCTTCACGTCTTTCAGCACGAGCTTTTCCACGCGGGGACGTAACGAGAGTATATCTTCCAGTGAGTCGACAGAGGGTTTGCCGTCGACGATGATGTCTTTCTGTTTGTTGATGAGGTATTCTTCAATGCCTTCCATCATGCCGATGAATGCAGTCTCGGCGGTGTTGGGGATGTAGGAGAATACGGTGTTGCGCAAGTCGGAGTTGATCGCTTTCAGCACCTGCGGCACAAGCAGGCGGCCGAGCTGTTTGCGTTCGCGATAGATATCCGGGTCGTTGCCGCGCGAGAAGTAGATGCGCTCGAAGCTGCACGAAGTTTTCTCACCGGGCTGAATAATTTGATATTGGGCGTATTCACCGCTCTTGTTGACGATGAGGGCATGCCCCGGCTTTATTTCTTCGATCTGGCTGTAGTCTACGTTGAAGGCGGTTTTGATAGCCGGCTTTTCAGACGCTACTACCACTACTTCGTCGTCTGCATAGTAGTACGCCGGGCGTATACCGTTGGGGTCGCGTGTTACGAATGCCGAGCCTGAGCCGGTTACACCGGCCATGGTATAACCACCGTCGAAATCTTTGCAGGCGCGTTTCAGGACGCGGTGCAGGTCGAGCTCATTCTCGATGATATCGGATACCTCGCGGTTGGAGAATTTGTCTTTATATTTCTCGAAAAGTCCCTGCACTTCTTCGTCGAGGAAGTGGCCGATCTTTTCCATGACGGTAACGGTATCAACTTTCTCTTTCGGGTGTTGACCGAGTCCGACGAGCAGATCGAAGAGCTCTTCTACGTTCGTCATGTTAAAGTTACCCGCCATGACCAGGTTACGGCTGCGCCAATTGTTTTGACGCAGGAACGGGTGCACGTTTTCAATGCTGTTCATGCCGTGCGTACCGTAACGCAAGTGGCCCAGCCACAGCTCGCCGGTGAAGGCTACGTTTTCCTTGAGCCATTGCTCGTCGCGGAAACGTCCTTTGCCTTCTTTCTGGCCTTGCTTGTATTTTTTGCTGATCTTTTTGAAGAGGTGGGCTACGGGTTGGGCTTTGATGGAACGATAGCGGCTAATGTAACGGTGTCCGGGTTCGATGTCTAGTTTGATGTTGGCGATCCCTGCGCCATCCTGTCCGCGATTGTGCTGCTTCTCCATTAGGATATACATCTTGTTCATCGCGTAAGTTGGTCCGTACTTATCAATGTAGTACGAAAGGGGCTTACGCAGGCGGATCATTGCAATGCCGCACTCGTGCAGGATTTGGTCACTCATGTTTGGTGGTCCGTTAGTCTCGTTAGACCCGTTGTTAGCCGTTCGTTGTAACCGTTTTCGCACACCCTGGCAATTCGCCTGCAGCACACGGACAACGAATAGCCGTTAACGGATCACAAAGGTAATTTTATTAATCCATCCCATCAACAATCCGGGACTGAAGAACAGGACGAGTAGCAGTAAAACCAACAACAGGCCAAAAAGATTTTCGAATGTG
>JAESGK010000710.1_pt1 | contig 10820 bp, 7 predicted proteins | sample 9269681 | NCBI WGS metagenome assembly JAESGK01 (sample SAMN14515347, study PRJNA621673) | algae metagenome | isolation source: Timaviella obliquedivisa GSE-PSE-MK23-08B and co-occurring heterotrophs from... | place: USA: Grand Staircase Escalante National Monument, Utah | collected 2006-08-15
CAACCCGGAAACAATCTTAGGATGATTGCTGAATTTCATTTACCTTTAGCCTTCAATAGCCAGATTGTGAAGGGCTTACATTTTTTAGCTTAATGGCTTTAACACGCACTTTTCGAAAGCCTTACATCATAGCCACCCTGGTGCTGGTTTCGCTGGCAGCAATGCCCGAAGCATTTGCCCAGTATGAAACGGAGCAGGAAGCATCCGTACCGTTGGAGTATTTTTACGTCAAGCGGCAGGGAACTGGTTTGTTCCGCCGTATTCTCAGCAAAGTAACGTTTAGTCTAAGCACGGGCTATGGGGCGACGACCTTTAAGCACGAGCTGGACGGGTTTGGTATTTTGCAGAACCCTGACTCCATGCCCAAGTTGTTTCAGGGTAACAATGCCGCGCAAGGTTATTCCAACTGGTTTAACAAGGTACAACCCGAGGGCAATACGCTGCAACCCGGTGGTTTTCAGGTCAACTCGGATACCGCGGACATCGGTTTCAAAAGCAAATCGTTTAACATTCCCATTCGTGCTACGCTACATGTAGAATTTGATCGCTACCGTATTGGTGGCGGATATTCGTTTGAGTACACGAGCGTCGGCGACTTCCGGCCCTTGCGCTATCAGGATCGGATCGGCAGCTACTCGCCCGAGGTGACCAGCTTTTTCCTGAAGAAGTATTTTGTGTTGCTGGGCGCATCGGTGTATCGCTACAATGACTATTTGCTGGTAGTAGACGCCAACATTGGTGGTTATGCCATGGGCAAGAAGTTCGACAAGAACGCGATGAAAAAGGGTGTCTTTGTAAACCTGGGTGTGACCGTTGAGCGTGAGATGTCGGAGTACTTCCGCTTGTTTGTGCGCCCGTCCTACGAGATCAAAAGCTACAAGCTCAACGTACCGGAGACGGGACAGTCTATCCAGCATCGGTTTAATGCTTTTTACATTAACGTAGGTGCCACGTATCGCATTCCGGAACTGCGTCGTTGTTTCCTCAAGACATGCCACGCACAGATGAACCACGCCCATGGCAACCGGGAATACCGCAGTCGCAGACATCCGATCTACAAGAAGCAAAATCCACATTACGGCGAGAACTATCCGACACTCATCAAGTACAAAGGCAAGAACAAAAAGAAGCTGAATCCCTACTAGGCGAAGGCTGCCTTCAAGTGTTTTTAGTCCTGCTTTCCGTGTGCGCGCCAGCCTTGTAAAAACAAGCGTTTTGTTATCACAACTATTCCACTTCGGCGCTTAATTTTTAATGCTTTTTGCTATCTTGCGAGGCCTAAAAAAAGGCTTAATTCAAGCTAAAACAACCCATTTAGATGGCAGAAGAAACCAGCGGCCTGGTCCCAGGCAGGCAAAGTATAATTCCGATCAATATTGAAGACGAAATGCGTGGTGCTTACATCGATTATTCGATGTCGGTGATCATCTCCCGCGCGCTTCCAGACGTGCGTGATGGGCTCAAGCCAGTGCACCGCCGGGTGCTTTTCGGTATGCTTGAGCTGGGGGTGAATTATAACAAACCGCACAAGAAATCCGCCAGGATTGTGGGGGAGGTACTCGGTAAGTATCACCCGCACGGTGATGCGTCGGTGTACGACACCATGGTGCGGATGGCCCAGGACTGGTCCCTGCGCTACATGTTGGTGGATGGACAAGGTAACTTTGGTTCGATCGACGGCGACTCGCCCGCGGCCATGCGTTACACGGAGGCTCGTCTGCGCCGCATCGCGGAAGAGATGCTGATGGACATCAACAAGGATACGGTTGACTTCCAACCTAACTTTGACGACTCGCTGAAAGAACCTTCTGTGCTGCCGGGCAAAATTCCCAACCTGCTGTTGAATGGCTCTTCGGGTATTGCTGTAGGTATGGCGACAAACATGGCGCCGCATAACTTGCGCGAGGTTGTAGACGGTATTCACGCCTACATTGACAATAGAGACATTACCATTCCGGAGCTGATGAAGTTCGTCACGGCGCCGGACTTCCCGACAGGGGCGTTGATCTACGGCTATGCGGGTGTGCAAGAAGCCTTCCTGACAGGACGGGGTCGCGTAGTCATGCGTGCCAAGGCCGAGATCGTTACGTCGCCTACGGGCAAGGATCAGATTGTGGTCACGGAAATTCCGTACATGGTCAACAAGGCCATGATGATCGAGAAGACGGCCGCGTTGATAAACGAAAAGAAGATCGAAGGTATCTCGGATCTTCGCGATGAGTCTGACCGCGAAGGCTATCGCATTGTATACGATCTGAAGCGTGATGCAGTACCGAATGTGGTATTGAATAACCTATTCAAATACACGCAGTTACAGTCTACGTTCGGTATCAACAATGTAGCGTTGGTAAAAGGCCGCCCGATGACGCTGAACCTGAAGGACATGATCCATCATTACGTGGAGCATCGTCACGAAGTGATTATTCGGAGAACGAAGTTTGAGCTGGCAGAGGCGGAGCGCCGTGCGCATATCCTGGAAGGATATCTCATCGCGCTGGACCACTTAGACGAGGTTATCAGCTTGATTCGTAGTTCAAAAGATCCTGAAGCGGCAAAAGATGGGTTGATTCAGCGCTTCGGTTTGTCGGAGATACAAGCCAAGGCCATTCTTGACATGCGCCTGCAACGTCTTACCGGCCTGGAACGCGACAAGATCCAGGATGAATATAAAGAGGTAAAAGCGCTCATTGATCGCCTCAACGCCATCCTGGCGGATGAAGGTCTACGGATGCAAATCGTTAAAGATGAATTGACGGAGCTCAGGGAACGCTATGGTGACGCTCGCCGCACCGAGGTGATCCACAGCGACGACGACATCTCGATTGAAGATATGATCCCGAACGAAGAGATGGTGATTACCATTTCCAATCAGGGATATATCAAGCGCACGTTGCTTTCGGAGTATCGTACGCAAGGACGCGGCGGTGTTGGTTCAAAAGGTGTCAGCACCAAAGAAGACGACTTCACGGAGCACCTCTTCATTGCGCACGCGCACAACTACCTGTTGATCTTTACGGATCAGGGTAAGGTATACTGGAAGAAAGCCTACGAGATACCAGAAGGTAATAAGATTTCGAAGGGACGTGCCATTCAAAACCTGATCAACATTGAGTCGGGTGATACAGTACGCGCAATCATTAAGGTCAAGAGCCTCACAGACGACGCCTATATTAATAATAACTATGTGATTCTCTGTACAGAGAACGGTATTATTAAAAAGACGTCACTGGAAGCGTACTCGCGGCCGCGGCAGGGTGGTATCAATGCCATTACCATTCATGAAGGGGACCGCCTGCTGAACGCGTCGTTGACCAACGGTAGCAACCACATTATCATTGCGAAGGCCGAAGGTAAGGCTGTGCACTTTAATGAGGCCGACGTGCGCCCGATGGGCCGTATGGCCGCCGGTGTGCGGGGTGTAACGCTGGAAGGTGACACTGACAAGGTAATCGGCATGGTCTGCATCACCCGTGGAGATGCCAATCTACTGGTGGTATCCGAGCACGGCTACGGAAAGCGTTCGTCAATTGACGACTACCGTATTACGCGCCGCGGTGGTCTGGGTGTAAAGACATTGAACATTACAGAGAAGACTGGCAAAATAGTTGCAATTAAAGAGGTGGTAGACGACGATGAGCTAATGATCATCAACCGGTCTGGCATCACAATTCGCATCGCTGTCAGCGAGTTGCGTATAATGGGCCGTGCGACACAGGGAGTTCGACTCATTAAATTAAATGATGATGATCGGATATCGTCTGTGGAGAAAATTCAGCAAATTGTGGTAGATAAGAACAGTGAGGACGAAAATTCTGGAGACGGTCCGGAAGTAGCACCGGAAAGCCCGGATAGCCTTCCATCGGCCGACGAAACACCGGATGAAAACCTATCTTAATATATTGCCCACTTATATAAACAACTGACAATGAGAAAATTAGCTATTGTGTATTTCCTGGCCATTCCAGGGATTGTATTGGCACAGAAGGAAGTCAAACCGAATATTAACAAAGCACTGACGTCATTAAAAGATGGTAAGCTCGACGAAGCCAAAACGATGATCGATGCGGCTACGACCTACGAAAAGACCATGAACGATGGTAAGACCTGGTTTTACCGCGGCGTGATTTACGGTGCCCTGGATACTACTTCTTCTTACAGCTCAACCGAAGACCTGGCGAGCGTTGCTGCTGCCTCGTTCAAGAAAGCCAATGAGTTGGCCGGTAGCAAGGCGTCGGCTTACTTCGTGACTGACAAGAAAGGCGGCCTGGTTCCTTACGATATGGCGATTTCCGCCATCACTAACAGCTACCTGATGAAAGGTGATAAGCTGTTTAATGGTGAAGACTTTAAAGGTGCCCTGCAGCAATTCGAAAAAGGCATTGCCTTCAAGCCGACAGACACCACCTTCTACGAATACGCCGGCTATGCCGCCTTCAATGGTGAAGCGCGTGAAAAAGCCGTACAGTATTTGGGTCAATATGTAACGTTGGGCGGTAGAAGGGCACAAGCCATGACGATGCCGGCCCTGATTGCGTACGAAGATCAGAACTACGAAGCTGCGCTGACAGCCTCCCGCAACGTGCTGAAAGTTCTGCCCACGCACAAAGATCTGAAGGCTGTTGAGCTGAACTCGCTTATCCAGTTGAAGAAATATGACGAAGCTGCCAAGTTGCTGGAAGCTGCTGTAAAGGCAAACCCGAACGATGCGCAAAGCTTTTACCTGTTGGGCGTATTGAACAACGAATTGCAGAAGTTTGAAGATGCCAAGAAGAACTTCGAAAGCGCATTGGCGATCACGCCGGATTATTTCGACGCACAGTATAACCTGGCCAACTTCTACCTGATCGAGATCGACAAGACTTCAAAAGATATTAACGAGCTGGGTATTTCAGCTGCTAACGCGAAGAAAAAACAAGAGTTGGTGCAGAAGCGTGTGAAGCAAAGTGAAGCGGCTATTCCGTTCCTGGAAAAAGCGGAGAAGATGAAGATTCCGTCAAAAGATATGGAGATCGACCTGCTCAACAAGCTGCGTCAGCTGTATTACTACATCGCCGACGACAAGAACGACGCGCGTGTAACGGCTAAGTTGAAGTCCCTCGGTGCCGACGACTAATCGCCGGTAACGCATAACGATATTTGAGACAGGGGGCCATAGGCCCCCTGTCTCGTTTTTGTATACTGCTATTCCGACCATTTATCGTGATCTGGTGATAACCGTATCCGATTGCATTGGGAAATCTGATGTTGTATAGTATCTTTCTCCACAAGTAGTTACTGTAAATACAGCCCATGACGCCCCAACCAACTGTTAGTCCAGAGCAAAAGAAAACGCTCTGGTTTGTGATCACCGCCTCTTCTGTAGGAACACTAATCGAATGGTATGACTTCTATATCTTTGGTAGTCTGGCCACGATACTTTCGGAACAGTTCTTTCCGCAGAGCAATCCTACGGCGGCTTTTCTGGCGACGCTGGCCACCTTCGCTGCCGGTTTTATTGTGCGGCCTTTTGGTGCCCTAGTGTTTGGCCGGCTTGGCGACATGGTGGGACGGAAGTATACTTTCATGATCACGTTATTGCTGATGGGGGGATCGACTTTCGCCATCGGCTTAATTCCTGGCTACGAACAGATCGGCATGTTTGCGCCGGCGCTTGTATTGATCTTACGCCTCCTGCAAGGCCTTGCGCTGGGAGGTGAGTACGGCGGTGCCGCTACCTATGTGGCCGAACATGCGCCCGAGGGTAAGCGTGGTTTTTATACGAGCTTTATTCAGACAACGGCAACCCTGGGATTATTTGTTTCGATCGGCGTAATTCTGGCGGTGCGTAGCACCGTCGGCAGTGAGGCCTTCGGCGAGTGGGGATGGCGCGTTCCGTTCATCCTTTCCGCGGTGCTCGTGGCGGTGTCCGTATTTATACGTTTGCGCATGGACGAGTCGCCGTTATTCAAACAGATCAAAGCATCCGGAAAGATTTCAAAGAACCCGATCAAGGAGAGTTTTACAAAACCTGAAAACCTGAAGTTGGTGCTGATCGCATTGTTTGGCGCAGCCGCGGGGCAGGGGGTAGTCTGGTATACGGGACAATTCTATGCCATGACCTTTATCGAAAAGACGTGCCGCGTGGAGTTTGTTCAGACCCGGAATATTGTGGCCATCGCCTTGCTGCTCGGGACACCGCTGTTTATATACTTCGGTTGGTTATCCGATAAATTCGGGCGAAAAGTAATTATGATGACGGGTATGCTCCTGGCTGTATTATTATTCCGGCCGTTGTATCTGCAGATGTATCTGTTGACAGATGTGCAGTACAAAACGGAAATTCCCAGTGAAAAGAAGATTGTGAAAGATAGCCATGTCAATGCGGATGGCGTAATGATGACCTCGGAGAAAACAATCGTGGCGTACGACGACGGCAGCAGGCTGACGAAAACGGTTGTCGTTCCCGACGGCGGAGCTCCCGGCGAACCCAAGGAAGAGTTGGAGCTAAGCGGGGAGCCGTACTGGGCGATGATGGGGCTGGTATTAGTGCAACTTGTGCTGGTCACCATGGTCTATGGCCCGATTGCGGCATTTCTGGTGGAGCTTTTCCCGACGCACATTCGGTATACGTCCATGTCGCTGCCGTACCACATCGGTAATGGTATTTTTGGAGGGCTGACACCGTTTGTGGCAACCTCACTTTTCGAGAATAGCAAGACCACGGCGAATCCGGCGGGCGACCCGCTCGCGGGGCTATGGTACCCTATTGTGGTGGCCGCCATTACATTCTGCATCGGCATGATCTTTCTAAAGAACAAGAAGAAAGAACAGGTCGTTGATAGTTTGTAGTTTTACGCCCATATGCCGTTTACACCCTCACATGCCGCTCTTGTTTTGCCCTTGCTGAAGAACCGAAAACTGTCGGCTACAGGGTTGATCATTGGCAGTATGGCACCAGACTTTGCGTATTTTTTTACGCTTAGCACGGAGGGGAAGTACAGTCATACTTTGTTGAGTATTTTGTACTTCAATATACCCGTGACCATCTTTCTCGGGTGGGTGTTTCATGATGTGGTGAAGAAGAATCTGGTAGCTTCCCTGCCTGCCTTTATCCGCGACCGTTTTTACGACACGTACTATTTTGAGTTTGTGCCGTATCTGCGCGCCAACCTGGTGCCGTTTGCCATCTCGGCAGCACTTGGCACAGCCTCGCATATCTTTTGGGATAGTTTCACCCATGCCGATGGCTACTTTGCCAGCAAGCTGCCTTTCTACCAGGGCATTGTTGTGCCGTATGAAGGTGTGCGTTATCCACTATTTTATGCGCTCCAGTACATCAGCTCGTTTATCGGGCTGCTGTGTATCCTGATTTATATTCTGCTGAAAGAACGGCGACCTTTACCATCACCCAATATTGCTGCATTTCCCTATTGGCTTACACTATTGACCATTGCTGTGATAGTAGTCGTCATACGCTTTACGATTTATGCGCGGGTAAACGATACCGAAGGCGTACGTATCGTCGTGGTGATCAGCGGGCTGTGCCTGGGCTGTGTTGTTTCCGGACTAATCGATTTCCGGCGGAAAGAATTAGTGTAATATCCTGAAGGCTTATTCGCCGCAGATTTTTCTCTTAAGTTTGACATCTATTTTCATGCCGAGGGATTCGGCCTTATGCAAATCCTCACATGCCGCGGGCAGTTGTTTCAGGCGCTCACGGGCAATAGCCCGGTTATAATACGCCGCGCCAGCGTCCGGCACGTGGACCAACGCTACAGTATAATCGTCTACAGCATCTTTGTAACGTTCCAGCTTGAGTAACACGTTGGCGCGGTTGATCCATGCCTTCACATAGTTTTCCTTAAGTTCAATAGCTTGCGTATAGTCAGCAAAAGCGCCTGTATAGTCTTTGAGCCGTTCGCGCACGATGCCCCGGCTAAGCCATATCTCCGGGTCACGACGTTCAATATCCAAGGCCTGCGTATAGTCGTCTAATGCTCCCTTTAAGTAGCCGCCTTCCAGGCGTTGGTAGGCGCGCTCAAGATAGGGTGCCAGCATGCTGGAGTCGGCATCGATAGCCTGGTCGACGGAGCTTTGCGCTTCCTGACGGGAACCCTGGGCGCGTTTGGTGACAGCGAGATTGTGGAGCGCGCCTGGATGGTTGGGTTGCAACGTCAGCGCCTTTTCCAGGTCGGCTTTGGCCCCGACCGAGTCCTTCAACAACTGCCGGGCAAGTGCCCGGTTTACATAAAAGTCTGCTTCGTTTTTATTCAATGCGATGGCGGAGTCGAGCCAGGCAACAGCCACTCCGGGTTTGTTGCGTTTTTGCTCAATGACCCCCAGGTAGTTGTAGATCAGCGGCTTGTTGCCACTCTGCGCCGTCGTGACGGGGTTGCTATTACCGACACGTGCCGATTGACTGAAGTATAGTATGGTGGTCGCACCCGGTGGTGCATGCAGGAACCGAACAAAATCGTCGTAAGCCTGATCGTACTTTTTTAGTTGATAAAAGATCTGTCCCCGGCTAAAAAGTGCCTCTGGACTGCCAGGAGTACGCTCCAGGTAGATGCTATAATCCGTTAATGCACCGTCGACATCTTTCAATTGCTCACGGGCATGGGCCCTGGCGAAGTAGGCATCGGTAAATCCGGGCTTTAAGGTGAGGCATTGCGTAAGCCAATCGACAGCGCGGGCATAGTCGCCCTCGTTGCTGGCAGTTTCTCCCAACTCGTATAGCTCCTCGGCGCTGCGGCGTTTCTCCTGTCCACTGCAGACCAGGAACGAGATCAACAGGCAGGAAGTCATTACTAAGCTTCTCATCGGTTATAAATTAACGAAAGATTCACCGGTTTCGTGCAAACCCTTTATGATGTAATACTGTTAAAGTCAGTATGGATACCGCCAAGAAAACCTCCTCGCGCAAATCGGCAGCCAAACAAACCCAGCCGGCCAAAATCATTGCGGCTTATAAAACGCACGTGCTAACCCTCGGGCACCAACCCCCATCGGTATATAAGTTCTGTTTGGATGCTGGAATCACCGAGGACGAGTTCTACCAGCACTTCGGCTCTTTCGAAGGGCTGGAACGGGTTGTTTGGAAGGAATTTATTGATCAGACAATCAGTAGGTTAGAGGCCGATAATTCATTTAATAATTTCAATACACGCGAGCGTGTATTGGCGTTTTATTTTACCCTGCTGGAAACGTTGCGTCCCGAGCGAAGCCTGGTACTGCTTTACCTGAACGACGTGAAGCGACTTGAGGTAACACCGGCATTTCTGCGGTCATTCCGGGAATCGTTTGACGCATTCTTCACGACGTTGCTGGTTGAAGGAAAACAACGTGGCGACGTGGCCACCCGGCCGTATCTGGAAAAGCAATATCCGCGTCTGTTCTGGCTACACCTCGGGTTTATCCTGACGTTCTGGAAACAGGACGACAGCGCTGGGTTTGAACGGACAGATGCCGCCGTCGAGAAGTCAGTGAACCTGGCCTTTGATCTGATCGGTACGGGTGCATTGGATTCCGCCCTTGACTTTGGGAAGTTTTTATACCAGCAACACAAGTTTTAAGCGGGGCGAAAAGCGGGGAGGCAAGGAATAAGTATGAAAGAGTTTGAACGTATTCCCGTATCCAAGGTCGAACGGGCGACCAAGTTTATCACCACCGGCGCCAAGATCGGCACCAACTACATCAAGCACTATAGCAAGAAGCTCATCGATCCGACGATGAGCCGCGATAAGTTGCATGAAGACAATGCCGCTGACATCTATAATTCCCTCAGTGAGCTGAAAGGCGGTGCATTAAAAGTGGCACAAATGCTGAGCCTTGATAAAAGCCTGCTGCCGACGGCCTACCAACAGAAGTTTGCCATGGCCCAGTACAGTGCGCCACCGCTGTCGTACCCGCTGGTGGTTAAGACGTTTAAGCAACACTTTGGCAAAGGACCGGAAGAGATTTTTGAGACGTTCAGTCACAAAGCTTCTAACGCTGCGTCGATGGGACAGGTACACCGCGCCACATTGGACGGCAAGAACCTGGCGGTAAAGATTCAATACCCCGGTGTGGGCGATAGTATTAAGTCTGACCTGGCCATGGTAAAGCCCATCGCATTGTCCATGTTCAATCTGAACCCCGTGGAGTACGATGAGTTTATCTATGAGGTCGAACAGCGCATGTTAGAGGAAACAGATTATCATCTCGAGCTACAGCGCTCCATGGAGCTGTCGGCGCAATGTAAACATATTCAATCTCTTATCTTTCCACAGTATTATCCCGCGTTGTCGGGCCCACGTATTCTGGTGATGGACTGGATTGAAGGCATGCCGCTGGGAGAAAGACTTCGTTACGGCATCACGCCGGAAGTAGGCACACGGTTGGGGCAGGCGATGTGGGAGTTCTATCATTTTCAGATGCATCGCCTCAAGGCCGTGCATGCCGACCCGCACCCGGGCAATTTCATTATTACACCCCAGGATACCTTAGGCATTATTGACTTTGGATGCGTGAAGGTCATTCCCGAGAGTTTTTACGACGTGTACTTTCAGTTACTGGAAGGTGATATCCTGACCGATGTAAATAAACGCGATACAGTCTTCGAACAGCTTCGGTTTATCTATGCCGATGATAGTGCCAAAGACCGTAAGTTCTTTACGGGCATATTCTCACAGCTGGTGGAGCTGCTGGCACGGCCATTCCGATCAGACAAGTTTGATTTTTCAGACGAGGCTTATTTCCAGGAATTGTTTGCATTTGGCGAGCGTCTCACGACGATGAAAGAGCTGCGGGAGTCTAAGAAGGCCCGCGGCGTACGCGATGCGGTATATATCAACCGTACCTAT
>JAESGK010000711.1_pt1 | contig 10819 bp, 9 predicted proteins | sample 9269681 | NCBI WGS metagenome assembly JAESGK01 (sample SAMN14515347, study PRJNA621673) | algae metagenome | isolation source: Timaviella obliquedivisa GSE-PSE-MK23-08B and co-occurring heterotrophs from... | place: USA: Grand Staircase Escalante National Monument, Utah | collected 2006-08-15
TACGTTCCCATTGTAACGTACCACGCACCCCACACAAAATACTCGAGGAGCATCATGGCGGAGAGTTTGACAAAGACAGTTGACTTCATAGGACAGTTAATTTTACGAGCTTAGAAAGATACAGGGATGCCTCGTAGTAATGAAACCACCCGCGTAATAATCAGCGTGAGTGTGAGCGCGGAGAAGCAGTCTGTGTGCGCGTGTGTCGGGGGCTTATGATTGCCGTTCGATAAGTGCTTGTGTGTATTCGCGTAGTGTGTCTTTGGCCGTGGTGGGCACGGAGAGCTTTTCCAGTTGGTTGAAGCCTTTGGTGAAGAAGCTGTTAATCTTCTTTGTGGTAAGTGTCGGGATGGAGAGGTCGTCATAGATGTCTTTGACGGCGGCGACTTTTTCTTTTTTGCTGAACCGCGTGGCTTCCAGCCAGGTCTGCAGCTCTTTTTTCTGTTTGCCTTTGGCTTGCTCCAGGGCTTTGATGAGCAGGAAGGTTTTTTTGTTGGCGATGATGTCGCCCCCTACCTGCTTGCCGAATTTCTTCGGGTCGGCATATGCATCGAGCAGGTCGTCTTTTAATTGAAAGCCGATGCCGATGCTTGTGCCGAATTCGCGTAAAGCTTTACGGTCTTGTTCGGGTGCGCCGGCCAGGATGGCGCCGAGCTCTAAACTGAAGCCGAGCAGTACGGCGGTCTTGAGCCGGATCATCTGAATATAGGACGCCTCCGTTACGGTAGGGCTGGTCTCAAACTCCATGTCCCATTGCTGGCCTTCGCATACTTCGGCGGCGCATTGGTTAAAGGCTTTGAGTACGGTCTTGAGCATGGTGGGTTCCAGACCCATGAACATTTCGTATGCTTTTATGAGCATGACGTCGCCTGAGAGTATGGCGGTGTTGGTATTCCACTTTTCGTGTACAGTGGCATGGCCGCGGCGGAGGGGTGCCTTGTCCATGATGTCGTCGTGCATGAGGGTAAAGTTGTGAAATACTTCTACGGCGGCGGCATAGGAGAGAATGCTTTTGACGTCACTTTTATATAGTGAGTAGGTTAGCAGTGTGAGCATCGGGCGCAGGCGCTTGCCGCCGAGGCTCATCAGGTACCGGATGGGTTCGTACAGGGAGTGGGGTTGCCGGCCGTATTTGTGACGGGCGATTTCCTTTTCTACCAATGCCAAGTACGATTTTACCTGTTGCTCCATGTGTATACGTATAAAAAAAGCCTGGTAGTGTTGCTACCAGGCTGCTAAGAGAGCAAATTATGCGTTAATCTTCAAACCTTTTTTTGCCACCCCTTTTTGGTCTGTCACCTCGGGCGCCTCGCTGACTTTTCTCGCCTCGCTCGGCTTTTTCAGATTTCTCGATTTTGCTGTCGGCAAAGACCAGATCGATGAGGCGTTTGTCGATGTCGGTCTTTTTCACCTTCACCTTTATCCTGTCGCCCAGCGTATAAACCTTCTTCGTCTTGCGGCCGATTACGCGATAGCTGCGCTGGTCAAACTCGTAGAAGTCATCCGAAAGATCGGCCAAACGGATCATGCCTTCGCATTTCGTTTCGACGATCTCGACATAGAGACCCCACTCGGTCACGCCTGAGATCAGGCCTTCGTACGCTCGGTTCTCGGCGTTGGCCATGAACTCTACCTGCTTGTATTTGATCGACGCCCGTTCGGCATCGGCAGCACGCTTTTCACGTTCGGAGGAGTGCACGCACTTTTCTTCATACTCGGCCTTGTTTGCAGATTTGCCTTCGTCCAGGTAGTGCTGCAGCAGGCGGTGCGCCATCATGTCGGGATAGCGTCGGATCGGCGACGTGAAGTGCGAATAGTGATCAAATGCCAGGCCGAAGTGTCCTTTGGCTTCTGTCGAATACTTGGCCTTTGCCATGGTGCGAATGGCGAGCTGTTCCAGTATATTTTGTTCGGGCTTGCCTTCGATGGAGGTCATCAGCTTGTTCAGCGATTGGCTGATGGACGCATCATCGATGTTGATCTGGTGTCCAAATTGTTTGGCAAACACGGCAAAGTCTTGCACCTTTTCGGGATCGGGCGAGTCGTGGATACGGTATACATACGTATTTTTCTCCTTGCCCTTCTTCATGTCGTAGATATAGGTGGCCACGCGTTTGTTGGCCAGCAGCATGAATTCTTCGATGAGCTTGTGCGCGTCTTTGCGCACTTTCGGAATGACCGCGAGCGGTTTACCCTTTTCATCGAGTTTGAACTTCACTTCCGTCGTTTCGAAATTCACGGCGCCTTTGGCAAAACGTTGCTTACGCAGCTTCTTGGCCATATCGTTCAGGATCTTCAGCTCTTCGGCCAGGGTGCCAGTGCCACGTTCCAGGATTTCTTGTGCTTCTTCGTAGCTAAAGCGTACGTCGGAGTGGATAACGGTACGTCCGAACCACTCTTTTTTGATCTTACCCGAGGCGTCCAGTTCAAAGACGGCCGAGAAGGTAAGTTTGTCCTCATGCGGCCGCAGCGAGCACAACTCGTTGGATATGCGTTCGGGCAACATCGGGATGGTACGGTCTACCAGGTATACCGAGGTGGCTCGCTCATACGCTTCTTTTTCCAGCTCGGTGTTAGGTTTTACGTAGTGCGTCACGTCGGCGATGTGTATGCCGATCTCATAGTTGCCGTTGGGCAGCGTTTGGAATGACAGCGCATCGTCGAAGTCTTTGGCATCAACGGGGTCGATGGTAAACGTCGTGACTTCGCGGAAGTCCCAGCGCTTTTTAACTTCTTCTTTGGTAATACCTTCTTTAACCTTTTTCGACTCGTCGTCTACTTCTTGCGGGAAGCGGAATGGCAGTCCGAATTCCGCCATGATGGAGTGGATCTCGGCTTCGTTCTCGCCTGCGCGGCCGAGTACTTCGATGACTTTGGCTTCGGGCTTACGGTCGTCGGTTGCCCACGAGGTGACTTCTACGATTACTTTGTCGCCGCTGCGGGCACCGTTGACATTCTCCGGGTAAACGAAGAAGTCCTGGTGCATTTTGCGATAATCGGGTACGACGAAGGCGAAGCTTTTCGAGATCTCGATCTTGCCCGCGAAGCGGTTACGGCTACGGCGTATGACTTCTGTTACCCTACCTTCCTGGTGGTCGCCGTGACGTGTAGACAACAGCGTGATCTTCACGGTGTCGCCATCGACGGCGCCGGCGAGGTCCTTCCCTTTTACAAAAATATCTTCTTTGCCTTCGCCCAGGCGGATATAGCCAAAGCGTGAGCTGACATGGTCAACAATGCCGGTGAGCTCTTCTACTTTACGGTTGCTGACAAAGCTACCGTTCTTGAGCGGTTTTATCTGATCGTCGTCTTCGAGTTGATAGAGGGTGAACGTGGCCAGTTTGATATCGTCGCGTTTTTTGAGGTCCAGCTTTTTCAGAATTTGTTTTATGCTGTAGCCCCTTCCGTCCGCATGGTCGAGCATCTCGAGGATGGCCTGTTGAAAGAATTTCTTAAGGTCTTTGCCTTTCGGTTTTTTGGTCCCTTTTGGAGTTTTCGTTCCTTTCGGAGCTTTGGTCTTTTCGTTTTTTGTCTTTTTGCTCATAGTGAGCTTGTTTTAGTTGGGGTGTAGGAGTCAAAAAAAATGCCCCACGTTGTTATTTTGACGTCTAAATATCAGCAATTCAGCCAATTCCTGCATATTTGTGGCCGCTATATTCAAAAAATATCGCTGTGCTTGCCCGGATCATGGTCATTTAAACATGGAAGGGTCGGCAGAATCAATTATTAGCAACAACTGATTGCAACGGTAAATCGTCAGGCTGGGGAAGCCCCTACACACCTTCCAACGGTAAACAGCTCGATATGGTTCGATCCTTGCTACAAATAGTGTGTTATGAATCTGTTTACTATGTATAAAGCTACGTTAAAATTTCTGGTGGTCGGTCTGTTGGTGATGCTGGCGTCGTCGTGTAAAACACCGAAGGAAGACATTGTTTTGCGACAAATTAAAGACGTGGTAGTCGACGGTACCACGGCCCCGATGCTGAAAGCACAGGCCATTTTTTTCAACCCCAATCCGCAGCATGGTAAGCTGAAGCGCATCAACGTCGAGATTTTTGTCGACGGCAAGAAGGCTGGTACGGTTGACCAGGAGCTGAACACCATTATTCCCGCCAACGGAGAGTTTACCGTGCCCCTGGAGGTTAAGCTGGCCATGCAGGAGCTCGGCTTCCTGGATACGATCTTCAGTGTGCTGGGAGGAAAGAAGTTTGAAGTACGGTATGAGGGCGTGCTCAGGGTAAACTACCATGGCTTTCCCTTACGAGTACCTGTGAAGTACAAAGACGAGGTCCGCGTCAAATTCTAGGACGCAGACCGTCCTGGTTATTTTACAATCTTATCGTACGACGCGCCAATGCCTTTGATGAGCGAGGAGCTGAAGCCCTGGTGCTCCATTTCGTTCAGGCCCACGATGGTACAGCCTTTGGGTGTTGTTACCTTGTCGATCTCCTCTTCCGGGTGACGGTTGAGCTTGAGCAGTAGCTCGGCGGCGCCTTTGACAGTCTGCGCGGCGATGAGATTGGCGGTCCTGGCATCAAAGCCAATTTCGATACCTCCTTGTGTCGATGCACGAATGAAGCGCAGCGCAAAGGCAATGCCGCATGCACCCAGTACGGTGGCGGCGTCCATCAACTTCTCGTCAATGCTGATGGTGATGCCCAACTGGTCAAACAGTTCCGTGACATACGACACTTGTTCAGTCGTAGCGCCCTGGTGGCACAGGCAGGTGACAGACTCCTGAATGGCAATGGCGGTATTGGGCATGGCGCGGAAGATGGGCACGCCGGCTGTTAGAATGCCTTGCAGGTCTTTGAGGAATACGCCTGTCACTACGCTGATGACGATGTGGCGCGCGGGATCGAAGCTCTCTTTCAGGCTATCCAGGATCTCGCGAACGTTATAGGGCTTTACGGCTACGATAATTACATCGCTGTCGTGTATGGCTTTTTTGTTGTCGCTGGTGGTGTGTACACCTTGCCGTGCGAGGGCACTGAGGGCATCGGTATTCCGGCGTGTAACCGTCAGGTGGCCTGGGGTGATGAACTTACTTTTCAGCAAACCTTCGGCAATGGCCGCGCCCAGATTTCCACCTCCGATGATGGCTATTTTTGAATGCTTCATTGTGAAAATTAAAATACTTTCGGAGACTTCTCAGCACCCGGTATGAAATTTAATCACAACCCTGTAGTACATGGGGCTTACTTTTGTTCGGTAGTATACATTGTGCAGCCTTTGCTTACTGCTGGTTGCTGCTGCTGAGGATAACGTTCACTTTGCTATAGTATACCGTGGTGATGCCGTGGAAGGACGTTTCTGTTCCTACCATGAGCCACATTTCCCCTTTGCTATTGCTCTTGGCAATAAAGGGACCGGATGTTTCCCCATTTGAGCGCGTGATGAGCTGAAAGTCTTTCGTACCTTCTGTAATACCGATGTTGCCGAGCGGGACCATGTCTTCGCCGCGGTCAAAGCTTTCGCCCTTGTCGACGTTGAGCACGTAGTTGCCATTATCGATCATCGTTTTGGGCTCGGAGTATGTGGCACCGGCTTTTAGCAATACTTCTCTTCCCAATCCTTTTGCCGGAAGCTCAGAGGCGAGCTCAATTTCGAAGATCACGGTGTGGTTCACATTGGGGGCTAACCCGGTGATCTTCTTTTTCATATACATAAAAAGCTTCTCGCCCTGGTTGTTGCCGGTCAGCATCATGGCGCTGACACCGTTTCCCAGGTTTTCGGGGCGCGTCGTATAATTTGCGCTTAGCAGATAGGAGGCAGCTTGGGCAGAATCGACGGGGTAGTCGGCAAAGTCTGCCTGCCAGTCGTACTGCTCTTTGCTGAAATCAAATAAGAAGGAAGAAATAAGCAGCCCACTGTCTGCCACAGCAGGCTCTCCCACCACGCCACATGCTGCCAGCAGCATGCCTACCCAGATAATTAAAATTCTTGACGACTTCATAAGTCCTTTTCCCGCGTTGTACGCTATAGACACGCTCCCGCACTTTTAGGTTGCAACGGCCTCAAAAATAAGGTTTTGAGACCCTTTTCGATAGCGTAGAAGTGTCATTTCACGGACATTTCACAATAGACCGATCGTGTTTTCCGTCTCTTTTTTTAGAACCCTGAACATGCTGTCGCGTATTATCAGCGAAACCTGTCTTTATGTCGAACGTCCACCACCGTGCATTTCCGTTTAAAACCGTATTGAGCTTGCGGTTGCTGGTGGAATATTGGGAGGAGCGCATTCGCCACGGCGAAGTGCCGGCGTTTGCGGAGCAGCTCCTGGCCTATATTGACCAAGCGCCCGAGTTGCGACAGCCCATTGACGACTATTCGACATTAGAAAAGCACCGTCCATTTATCAACTTCCTCCTGACGGCGGCCATTCCGCTGGCCTCCAATTCCACCGACCTGGTAGCGATTATCGAGCCCTTTAATTTTAAAGCCCTTTATAGCACACCGGCCTTTCATGCGCATATCGACCTGACAGACTTTGAGGAGCAGGCGGTGGCCAATGTGCCTGGTGGCCATGTGACATTGGGGAAAACTCTGCGGGCCTGCCTCATGATCCTCGAAAAATATCAGGACAGCCGCATCTCGTCAAGCAATCCCAAGCCGGTGATTGTGACCCTGAAAGATAAAGTTACAGGTTTGCACCGGGTATACAAAGTGGAGCTAAACCACGAGTTTTGCGAGATCATTCCGCATACAGCGCCGAAGGCGATCGACAAAAACATTATCAAATTCCTGATGGAAAAGATTTATGACGTCGATTTATGGCTGCAATACTTCCGGCCCGAAGACTATACTTTTCAGGGCTTTCTGATCACGCGCATGATCGACGTCACTGAACAGGAGATGCTGTCGTCGATCAAATATGATTTGTTGGAGCGTCAAGCGCTGATGCAGCCGGAGAGCTTTAGTCGCATTGAGCACAAAGTGCAGTCGTTGTTTGGCATGGCTGACATTCGCATGAGCATAGCGTACCTGGATCCCAGCAACCGCCTGGCGATTAGTTACCCCGCCACGGAGCGGTGGAGGACGCTGCTCGGTGCCATCAGCGATTTGCAGGGTGCCCATCTGTCGGGGTCGGTATATGAACGCAGCTGGATCGAGCGGCGTAACATCACCGTAGAGAACTTACAGGAGTATCCGTTCCGGTCGCATATTGAACAAAACCTGTTGGCAGACGGTGTTCGGAATATTTTGCTCACACCGCTGGTAGACGAAGGAGAAACGATCGGGATGCTGGAGCTGGTGTCGCCGGTGCCGGGGCAGCTGAATCCTGTCAGTGCTCACAAGATGGAGCACGTGCTGCCTATGTTTACCACGGCGGTGAAGCGCGTGAAGGAAGAGCTGTCGACCGAGGTGCGCGCGTTGATACAGGAAGAGTGTACCGCGATCCATGCGACGGTGCAGTGGCGATTCTTTGAGGCGGGTGTAAACCTGATGAATAAACGCCGCACAAACGACAAGGCCGTTCTGGAAGAGATTGTTTTTAAAGATGTATATCCGCTGTTCGGTATGGCCGACATACGCAATTCATCGATCGAGCGGAATGTGGCCATTCAACGGGACCTGCAGGAAAACCTGGTGCTGGCCGGCACGTTGCTGCGCACGTTTCAGGAGCACATGAGCCTGCCCTTGTTGGATGCGGCCCTTGTCAAGGTAGAAGAGCATTTTGTGCGGTTGGGCCGGGGGCTGGTGTCGAGCGACGAAAGCGATGTTTTGGACTTTTTGAAAGAAGAGATTCATCCGCTGTTGCACCGCTTTGAACACGAGGCTGCGTTGCGACAGGCCATCGAGCATTACCGGTCTCAGCTGGACCCGTTCTTTGGCGTGGTTTATACGCGCCGGCAGGCATTTGAAGACAGTCTGCAACAGATCAATCATACGATCGGCGCCTGCCTGGATGATGCCGACGACGAGGCGCAGAAGATGTTTCCACATTACTTTGAGAAGTATAGAACGGACGGCGTGGAGTTTACGCTGTATGTCGGAAGCTCGCTTTTAAAAAATAGAACGTTCGACGTCTATAATCTGCAAAACTTTCGGCTGTGGCAGTTGTTGACGATGGTGGACATCGCGCGAAAGATAACATCGCTCAAAGCAACCCTGAAAGCGCCGCTGGACATCACGCAACTGATCCTCGTACACGACCAACCCCTGTCGATCCGGTTCCGCGCCGACGAGCACCAGTTCGATGTGGACGGTGCCTACGACATTCGCTACGAGATCGTCAAGAAACGCATCGACAAGGCTTATATTAAAGACACCGGCGAACGATTGACCCAACCCGGTAAGATTGCCATTGTATATAATCAGGTAAAAATCGAGGACGAATACGAGCGGTACTTCCACTACCTGCGGGCGCGCAACCTGATGGTGGGGGTGGTGGAAATGCTGGCGCTGGAGGCCTTGCCCGGCGCCACCGGGCTGCGGGCGCTGCGTATAGCCGTGGCCCCGGAAGAGCCCGCTACGAATGGTGAGGCGCCGTCCCTGGCCGCCGGTGTGGAGGAGGCGTTGCGGTTGTTGTAATGAAATTTCAATCGTTCTAGTTTATACACTTCCAGGAAAGCTTTGTACCTTCATCTTATGAGAGTGCTTTGTATCAGCTTGTTTTTCCTGGGTCTCATCGGTTGTCAGGAAATTACCTATCGCGCGCCCCAACCCAAGGGGGTAAATTCCCTGGCGGAGATACCCGAGGCCATGCGCGGACATTACCTGCTGCCGGAAGACAACCGCGCAGTACGCGATACGTTGGTGGTGGAGGCGCATACCTATTTTGCCCTGAGCGACAAGGGCGACAAGCGCGTATTGGGCGACAGCTTGTTGTTGCGCTATTATAAAGGCTATTACTTTATCAATCTTTATAACAACCCGGAGTGGCTTGTACGGGCGATGCGGCTCGAGGCCAACGGCGATATAGCCTATTTTATGTTGGGTGCGGAGGAGAAAGAATTTCCCACGTTTATTAGGAACTTTGGCCGCGAGATTACGGTGGATTCGTCGGTTGTCCGTGGTAAGAAGCTATACCAGATCGATCCTACTCCGGCTCAGTTGGTGGGGCTTTTGAAAAAGGGGCATTTTAGGCAGGTTGCTGTTTTGAAGCGGATTCAGGTAAATCCATAGTTCTATGCAATGGGCGGCCAGAACGTCGAGGCCTCGGCAGTCTGAAGACTGCCGCCATGGTAGGCACAAGTCGCCCTCCCTTCGGTCGGAAGACTTGCGCCAGATACGTTTGACGTTTATTCCGTCTTCTGCTCTGCTTCCTTCTCTCTTACTAAGAAAGGTGATGCTTGTTGATGCAGGCGGATGGCTTTGCGGGCGAGGACGAACCCCAGGACCAGGGAGGCTACGCCGCCGATCCAGAGTGCGGGTAGGTGTGAGAGGAACCAGAAGTAGTCGTAGGCGCCGTGTAAGATCGCGGCTGCCCCGAGGCCTATGACGCTGTAGTAGAATTGTCGGTAGGGAGCGAACCGGGCCTTGCCTACGAAGTAGCCCATCAACACGCCAAAGATGGCGTGCGCCGGCACGGCTGTAAACATGCGCAGGATGCCCGTGGCGACACCAAATTCATAGACGTAGATAATGTTCTCGAGTGTGGCAAAGCCCATGCTTACCATCACGGCGTAGACAATACCGTCAAACGGTTCGTTGAAGTTCTTGTTGTTGTATAAAACAAAACGGACGAATAGGAACTTGCTCAGCTCTTCTACCAGCGCGACTTTGAAGAAGGCGTTGTAGAACTCCCCTACTACGTCGTGGGATTTTGTGATCAGGAAGATGTTGAGGGGATAGCTAATGATGAGTGTGATCACGGCGCTCAGCGTGCCGTAAAGAAAACTGATCAGCAGCAGGGAGAGTGGTTCCCGTTCGTGTTGGTCTTTTAAATATATGTATAGTGTTATGGCCACCCCAGGCGCGACCGCCAGGGCTAACAGGCTGATAAGATTCATCTAAAAAGAAAATTGACGATCTAAGGTACTCTTAAATCGTCAATTCCTGTCAAAATCGATGTAAAAGGCTTTTATTCGATGGCTTCTTCTACCTTATCAAGCTTCGCGGTAGAGAACTTGCCGGAGGTGGCGTAGACAATCTTGCCCGTTTCGTCGAGCACGAAGAAATAAGGAATGTCTTTCTTCTCGAAGTCGAGGGCCTCTTTGTAGGGTTTCAGCTCGCCCCTGTAAAAGAGGATGTAGGGCAGCAGCTGGGGGTCGATGTTCTTCAAGGCTTTGCGTTTGGCGGTACCCGTGGCGGCCGCATTCACGCCGGTGAACATGGGGACGAAGTATACGTTTACGTCATAACCAAACCCCGACATCAGTCCGCTGGTCTTTTGGATAAACTTCTCGAACACGGGTTGGAACCAGGAGTTCAGCTCATCTTCCGATTTTTTGGAGTACGCCAGGCCGAGCAAGGTATATTTGCCCTTCACGTCGTCGGGCAGCTTTACTTTTTTGTCTTCTACACTCTCGGCTTCCATCGCGGGGAACATCTTGCCAACGACCTGGGCATGCGCCGCAAGACCCATAATCATCATGACGAGAGACAGTACAAAGTGTTTCATACAATTGTGTTTAGGAGTGAATGTCTTAAACGACGGAAATAGTAACCGTCAGAAAGCAAATGTAGGAGACAAAATCGATACCCTGGAGGCGAAAACGCGGGGTAGTCGGTACATGTGGGAAATTTATGCGTAGATGGCGGGTAGGTTCGACCAAAAGCGCAGCATGTGTGGTCTCTATACCACACATGTGCACAGTGGCAGGCGTGTTGCGGTGCTTAACCGTCGACCCATGTTACTTTCTCGTCAATG
>JAESGK010000713.1_pt1 | contig 10797 bp, 9 predicted proteins | sample 9269681 | NCBI WGS metagenome assembly JAESGK01 (sample SAMN14515347, study PRJNA621673) | algae metagenome | isolation source: Timaviella obliquedivisa GSE-PSE-MK23-08B and co-occurring heterotrophs from... | place: USA: Grand Staircase Escalante National Monument, Utah | collected 2006-08-15
TTAAATTTCACATCAGTACCCCTCGCCCCGAACCCCGTACCAAAAATGGTCACCATTGTACCCGGCACGCCCGCGGTAGGTGTGAAGCTACCAATGACTACCAGGGGCGGGGAAGTCCCGTCATCGTCATCCTGGCTACAAGCCGAAAGGGCAAACGCCAGGACCGGCAGCATGGCAAAAAGCAGTAAATGGTTTTTGTTCTGGAGTAGTAGTTGCATAAGTGTTAATGGGTAAAGTGCTTGAAAATACAATATAACGCTACGCTGCGAGGTTCGCTAAACAGCGCACGATAAGCTTGCAAATTTTAGTCCACGCCGTACATAAAAATGATCTTCAATTAACATAGCCGGTTGCGATTTGCCACAAAAGACGACTACATTTAGCCGCAGAGATTCTAAATGTATTCGCTAAGAATGATGAAAAGCGCGCTGCTCTTCGTTGCCGGTTATCTTATCAGCATAGCCTCCTACGCCCAACCGAAAGAAAGACCCTACGTCGTCCTGGTTTCCTTCGACGGCTTCCGCCATGACTACGTGTCACGATTCAAGCTGCCCTTCTTCCAGGAGTTTATCCGCAAAGGTGCCGCCGCCGAAGCCCTGATACCGTCTTTTCCCAGCAAGACCTTTCCGAACCACTATACACTGGTTACCGGGCTTTACCCCGGCCACCACGGCCTGGTTGACAACGCCTTTTACGATCCTGCTCTCCGGCAATACTACGCCATACGAGATCGCGGCGCCGTGCAAAATCCCGTCTACTATGGGGGCACACCATTGTGGCAACTGGCCCAGCAACAAGGCCTAAAGACTGCGTCATTCTTTTGGGTGGGGTCGGAAGCGCCGGTACAAGGTAAATACCCCGACTACTATTTTGACTACGATGAATCGGTGCCCAATAAAAAGCGCGTTGATCAAACCATAGCCTGGCTCAAACTACCGCCTGCGGAGCGTCCGCATTTCATCTCGCTATACTTCTCGTTAGTAGATACTGAAGGCCATCATAGCGGCCCTAACTCGCAGGCCTTACGTGAAACCGTGTTACGTGCAGACAGCCTCCTGGGACACCTCATGCACGGGCTGAAAACAGTATCCCTTCCGGTAAACGTGATCGTAGTCTCCGACCACGGCATGATGGAGCTTAACAACACGCCAAAAACATTTGTATCCATTCCCAACCTCTTCGACACACGCGACAGCTCGATCGTATTTGTGAACGGAGGCACCCAAACACACATCTATACGCAGAAAGTCGACTCGCTCTACGACGTCCTGAAGAAGAAAGAAGACCACTTTAAAGTATACAAACGAAAAGAAATGCCCGCCCGGTGGCACTATGACCACGAGCGCACGGGCGACCTGCTGCTGGTTATCGAGCCTGGCTACTACTTCCAGGATCAACCCCGGCGCGCCGGGCCACAGCTTACAGCATTTGGAGCACACGGGTTCGATCCGGGCGTGGAAAAGAGTATGCAAGGCATATTTTACGCAGCAGGGCCTAACATCAAGCCAGGTACGACGCTGCAGCCATTTGAAAATATTCACGTCTATCCGTTTATCGCAACCCTGTTAGGGCTAACCATGCCACCCATCGATGGTGATCCTGCCGTATTGAAGAAGATCTACAAAAAAAGATAGCGGCGTAGCAAAATTTCGTATGAGGTTTTGCTACGCCGCTAGTTAAACTAGCCGCTAATGTGTAACGCTATTTATCCTTCTTAACCAATCGCTTTACGCAGTTGATGTCCGTGCTTTTTATTTCGACACTTAAGAGGGATGGCTTCAGATCGCTGATGTCGAAGTTTAGCCGGTTTACGCCCGCAGTTAGATAGTCATCGAACAATATTCTACGTATATTGCCATATACATCCGAAAGAACGACTTTAACCTGTTGATCGGTCTTTAGATTTAAGGATACGGAAAATGCGTCGCTGGTCGGATTAGGATAGACAGCGAGTTTTGTTGCCATGTTATTTTCTTCCAGATACTCCGAAGCCAATTTTGCAGGATCGAGAGCGTAGCGGCTGTACGCTGCTGATACAGAGTCGAGCCTATCCTGGACCTTCGTTGTAAAACTGACCATGACCTGCTGTTGCATTTCTTCTCCCGATACGGCGGCCTCTCTTAAACTGGCGTTATTCCCGATACTGGTATTGCATGCCGTGTAATTGCCGATGTAAATCTTTGCTTTGGCGCCCGACTCAATCTTGAAACCAGGCTTTAAGACTATGCTGTTGTTGGCTGAAATCTCCACGGGGGTAGTGGAGGTCGAAGCATTGTTTTTAACAGTCCCCGAAAGCTCGAGCGTTTCGTAGCTCCAGTACTTTCCGCCGGCTGTGAGGTCGTTGCTACTCACAGTGTTCAACATGTTCTTGTAGGGACTATCACCACCGCCGCGGGTGAGGCGGTAGATATTATAAAGCAGCATATAATCCAACCCGTTGAAGCGGCCGACGGAGGGCCTGTTTTCATCAGCGTCGATATAGCCATCGTTGCTCAACGGTCGTTCCCACCGGCTATATCCTCTCCATCCATCTGGGCCGCTGGCAATTACATTGTCCGCAGGCCAGTTGAACGGTCCCTGGCACGGCCCGCTTTGTATGAAACTTGCAAAAAGATCACTGGTTAATGTACTGCTGCTATTGTTGAGATATTCGTGAAGCAACGCATAAAACTGTTGTTGATATCGTAAGCCATAATAGCTTAGCATTTCTGAGCTTATGTTGACGGTGAGCGTTGGCGGCGGAGGGTCCCATGTATGAAGATCAATGGGTGGAATTGGATAGTGTACTGGAATTCCAGGCAATACGAGCTCGTAAGTATATCTGTATCCAAGCAGTACTCCGAAAATCGGGTCGCGAATGTCGCTCCTTTTTGGTGTAAGTCCGTAGTTAAACGAATTGCCAACAGCCGCGAACGTTAGCTCCAGCGCAGTGAGCCAATCTTTATGAGCGATAAAATATTGTGAATCCATGATCGCAGAGCCCTGTACCGGGTCTGCAAAAGCATCCCATTCTGTTTTAGCCAGGACATTGAGATTTTGTATATGGCTCTGACCCGTTATCCATTCAGCCGCCCGCGCGAGGCCATACGATGTGAGCTCTAAATTCAGGTTTCCGTTCTTATAGTGTGAGCCATCAAGGAGCTTCCCCCACCAAAAATTTCGATGTAGCTGATCGACCATGAGGTAGCTATAGTCCATCGCTTTTTGCCGGAAATTGTATCCTTGATAAGTATCATTGCCAAGGCATTTTTTAACCAGGGCAAACCCCATAAAAAGATCAGCAATCTGGTCCTGGGCAGGGTAAATATTAGTTTCGGCTGTACTGGTGTTTTGTCCCTGGCTGTCGTGGTGCTCGTCATAGTCCGAATGCATAGTAAACGATCCATCGGCACTATACCGTTGTACCAGCTTGGGATGTCGCAGTATAAAATCTCTACCGACATCATCGCGTACGAAGATGCCGTTCAAATACTGGTCAGAGCAATCTACGGACGACCAGGCCGGATAGAATAATCGTTCCTCCTTCCGGTCGAGTCTTTCGTAGGCTTTCATAGCATAATAAAGCTCCTGCTTGGTGCTCTCGGTGGGCTGATTGTTATCAGCAAGCAGCCGATACTCGGTTGCCAATGTGCCGATATACCATCCCAGATAACTCGTACCATCACCCCATTCGATATCGAATCCCTCGCCAACTCCCATAAAAGTATTGCCGGTAAATGTATTTCCCGCAGGGATACTATAGCCGGTAGCCGTACCGCAATCGATAGGGCTTTCCTCACCCCGTACCAAAAAGTCATTTACGAGCCGGTAACGATAATACCAGTATCTATTCTGGTCGTCCCAGTTTGTTTGTGAAAAAGCGTCGATACCCCAAAGAAGGATCACGCCGGTGAGTAGTAATCTCATTTTCATAACGTGCGCGGTTGGCGTTACTTGCTTTCCGGATTGTTCACTTTGCTCGTCAGCGCATCGATCGCTTTCTGTTGTTCAATGACGTGCAGTGTCAGTTCCTCCACTTTCTTCAACAGCAGCAGGTTCATCTCCATCAGCTTCAGTCCGTTGGTTTCCATTTCCTGGGCAGAGGGAACTTCCGGAAGATGCTTGTTCTGCCGTATATAGCGCTCGAGCTCCCTCAGTGAAAGCAGTGCGTAGTCTTGTTCGAAAACGTAATCAGGGCCAATAGATCCGCCGAGATCCACGCGAACCTCTCGGGCATGAACATCGCCTTTTACAGTAAGTTTCGCATCCGCTATTGTGGTGCCGATAGCGACATCGCCTCCGGGCGTGATACGCAACCGTTCGATATTGTTGTATGTATTAAAAGCAAGGTATCCGCCGGTTACAGCATTACCGCGGTAAAAGTTGATGGAACTGTTAACGTTGCCATAAAATCCGTGTTCAAGCGAAAAGCTTTTTCCGTTATATTCATTCTCCTGCGTTGCAAAGCCTCTCACGCCCAGGTAGGTGCCATCTTCGCTGCCATCGCCTTCACTTAATCTCCCCAGAACAGTGCCCAATACGCCACCATTAAGCAGGCCAGCCACATCCAGCTTCGCCCTGGGCACGGCTGTTCCGAGGCCAATCGCGCCGGTATACGTCAATACAAAATTATTGGTCGTCCCAAGCTCTGAGCCGCGATTTAATAGAAAGCTGCCGTTGTTTGAACGGTCAATGCCCATAGAGTAAAAATAATTATCCGGATCATGAAACGTAAGCCACGAGTCGCCATTATCCTTCTCGATAATAAGCGCTCTGCCATTGGGATTTATAAGCTTGGTCTGGCCGGTGATAAAAACCTGGTCTGCAGTGGTATTACTTCCCACAAGGCCGCCCGGGATGGACAATACCTGAGCGTTTGATACGCCGGCAACGACAATCGTTACCAACACGAAAAATAGTTTGGTGTTCATATGTATGAGGTTAAGTTTCGATTTCTCGCGGTAGCCTATATCAGGAATCTAATAACACACAACTGGTAATCCACCTCACACCTGAACTTCTAGTACCTGAAATAAATGTAGACTATTTCCCGACATACCCAAAACTTTTTTCAGTACATCAAGTGGAAACTATTTTGTTACTGTCCAGATACGCTCTGGCCGTCATTCGCAGGGACTTGGGTATATACACATAGTGTGAAGAGCTACATCACTGAATGATACTCTATCTTTATATTATTTATATTCTCGATCGCCGGGACGTCGGACTCGACAAGAAATCCGATCACACGAAGTATCTGCTGGGACGAAGCTTAGATTTAGGCGGAAAAGGAGGCATGGAGCCAATGCCTCTGGACGACGCGATCATACCGATGGCGCAACCATAAAAACCTTTGCAGCCGCAGATGAAACTTTATTTCGCACCTGTGCATCCCAAGAGTTGGGAAGTGCTGCCCCATTGCATCCACGGAAAGACGGATTCTAGTTATCGTACTGGAATCCAAATAGTTGGTTCTTTCTAGCAGATACTGCTGGGGTGGCCCGGGACTTTCGCTGGTAAGGCAGAGGTTGAAGCAAGGGAGAATAAAAAAATCCTGGCAGGGATGCTACCAGGATTTAGTTTTAATCAGTGGGCGCGCAGGGATTCAAACCCCGAACCTTCTCATCCGTAGTGAGATGCTCTATTCAGTTGAGCTACGCACCCTGGTTTTATGTGCCCAAGTGTGATTTGGGAGTGCAAATGTAAAGAAATAATTCACTTTACAAAATATCTGGTTTGGCCCGGACCACAATTAAGGGTATTTTTGAACGTATTTATTGAATAAAAAAGTACATGATCAGAAGAATTGCGGTAGTTATTGCGTTCGTCGCACTTGGGGCTCAGGCATTTGGGCAGGAAACCACCACCACCACCACGAAAAGAAAAGGCCATCCGGATATCCCCGGAAACTTCACCCTCGAACTGGGGGTCAACCGTGCCTCCGGTGCTCCCGACAACTTCTCCTTGGGACTGTGGGGCTCCCGAACCGTCAATATCTACTATCAATACGACATCCGCATCCTCAAATCCGGATTCAGCTTCATCCCCGGCATCGGCCTCAGCATGGAGCGTTTTAAATTCAAAAACGAGTATACCCTGGCCTACAACGCCGACTCCGTTTTTATGGTGTCCCCGGCGACTGCCGGGTACTCAAACCTGAAGAAATCGATGCTCATTACCAACTACGTGGAAGTACCCCTCGAGCTTTGCTTCCGTACAAATCCGGAAGACCCTGCCCGTAGTTTCCGCATTTCTATCGGTGGACGGGTAGGCTACATGTTTGACTCCTTTGGCAAGATCAAATACAAGGAAGATGGCGAAGTGAAAAAGCTCAAAGACAAACAAGACTTTGGGCTCAACAAATTCCGTTATGGCGTATTTGGCAAGATTGGCGTCGGAAACTTTAGCGTCTTCGGCTACGCAAACATGACCGACCTGTTTAAAGATGGTCTCTCGCAGAATCGCCAGCCTGTTGACTTCAGTACGTTCACTGTCGGTATCTCCCTGTCGAGCTTCTAATACAAAATGTTTTGAAGCCCTGGTTTAGGTACACACCTGAACCAGGGCTTTATATTTATACCCGGTATTATCCAAGCCCAGCCTTGGGTACCAGCTTTCCAACGTGAGACCTATAGTGAAGAAGAACAAACAATCCCAGAAGCGCAGCGTAACTTCCGCCGCGCTCCACCCACTCAAATAACTCCCACGCTGGATAGAATAGCTCACTCGTCATCTTCCAGACAAAGAATACCAGCACCACATGTCTCACGGGCCGGATCAGGAACGAAAGCCCGCCGGCTACCTCTAGAAACCCAACAATGTGTGCCATTAAAACCGGTGCATGAAATCCCAAAGAAGTATATTGATTAATCAACCCTTTCTTCTCAATCAGGTTTAGCCAGCCATGTCCTACCAGCAACGTGCAGGCAATAATTTTGAGCCAGAGCTCGATCGAACGTAGTTGGTTTTCTGATAACGGCGTGCCAGGTTCCATTTTCGTAAACCACGAACGAAAACCCGGGCCGATAGGCCCCGACAACATCAGTAGGATCAGTGGCGCACCCCAGTTGCCTGCACGTTCCAGAAACTCGGCAAAGGGCTCTCCCGAGAGCGGCCGCAGCGAGGCCGTAAACAGCCCCCAGAACACCAGCCAGGCAGCCGCGGCGCGGATAGGGTAGACAATAAGGATCAGGCCGAAGACGATGTCCACAATCCCCACGACCGGCATCAGCTGATACGCAAGGGCCTCTCCAATCCCAAAAACACTAAAGTAATTACACCAAATCTGCTTGGTGATGATGCCGAAGGCGCCATGGCCGATAAAACACATAGCGCACGCTATACGAAAGAGATAATGAAGGCGGTTAGATAATGACTCCATACTGGCTTAAGCTTTTGTTTCTTTTTTGCTTCGGGTGCGCAGCCGTTCGTTGATGAACGCACCCACCGCCAGACCCATAATCTTTCCATTTTCATTCGCGGGACGGTAATGAATACCACCATAAAGTCGGCTAAGGGCCGCCTCGTTCGCGGCAGCGGAGAACGACGGGAAACTTCTGGCCGTAAGGCCAAACTCAATCTCAGTCGAATCTGTAAACGCAAAATTATCTCCGAAAACTCCCGTCAATGCACTGGCGGAAGCGGCGGAAATAACACTATGGCCACTGATATACTCCGGAAAGGGAGGCGTCTGTAGCAGCGGCGTCCAGTTCTCGTCAATGTATTGATTGATATAAGACTCCGGTCGAATCAAGAGGCTTCGGTATTTTTCCTCCCAACAGGCAATAAACCCGTCCGCCAATGCCAGGGCTACCCGCACATAGGCCTCCGCTGACCGGGATGTATTGGCCTTGTCTTTCTCGCACGCGACATGCGTGATATTCATCCAATGTCCACCAGGTGAGATTTTCTTTGTAGCAAACATCACGTGCCCTCGCACATTCATCACAAAAGGATTGCAGTCCCAGAAACGTGCGATTTCGTCTTGCTCCTTATCGAGCGTTTTACCCGTCTCATACACCTCGTATGCCAGTTTATAAAAATCGCTATTCTTCTCAATAGAGAAGGCTGGCGGTGGCGGACACCGGAACTGAGAAGCCGAATCGATCACAAACGTCCGGATTTTGTTCCAATGAGGCTCGATGGCATCCATATAGGCTGGCGGAGTAGGCTTCCATGTTGACGGACTATCTTGAATCGAATACTTCGGATAGGACCGCGTTTGCTTATAGTTGTCTTTTGACGACCAGGCAATGACGTGTTCAGCAACGATTTTACCATACGCAATTGAACGATCAAAAACTTCTTGCGGCATGCCAGACCTGCGATACTCGTCCATCACCTGATTGTAGTATTCATCCAGCTTATCTTCCGAGAAGATAAGAGACCGACCCGTCTGAAGAATGGCTTGAATGGAAGCCAGCGGAAAACAGTATTCCGCATCGGGCTCCGGCAATGGAACGGGCGTCAGACCATGAAGTTGTCCGGCCAGCGAAACCAATGTAGAGTCTTCGTGACGGGCTGCCTCGTATGCGGCCACGGTGGTATACGCATAAATACGACTGGCCACAGGAGGCGAGAAAATATCATGGACGATAATATCTGTTATTTTCTTCACGGACTGATGCAAGGCATCCGGGTTATTGGTTTTCGTTCGGTATTCCACGGATGTGGAGCAAGAGCATACCAGAATGCACACGCTGATAGATAAAATGAAACTTTTCATTATAGGGCTGAGATGATTAGATACGATTGAACGACAATTTCTTGTGCTGATACCTTCTGAGTTCAGAACACGGAATAAGAAGGTAAGGCGAAGCCCGCCGACCAGACGGCAACACGTAACCTATCCTTTGAATAGAAGTATTATGCGTTAGCTTCGGGAGGGTGAAAAATAATCGTTGCCGTGCGGCAGGAGTATCGAAGAGTGGGCTCCGACAGTGTGTGTTCCAGCGACCACCCCGTACTGGAAGGTAGAATAGCATACTGCGTAATGCAGTAATATTTCGAAAGAGAATCGATCAGTTTTAAACCATCGCCGGGATGTTTGCCTTCTCCGGCAAACGAATGGGAAAGATCTTTGATCTGATTAGCAACTTTGGTAGCCTGGTAATCGTGAATACACACAATGTATAGGGTATCCTTGTAGTGTTTTTGCTTCAAGACCCTGTATACCGAACCTTCATGCGTAAACTCACCTTGAGCAGATTTATACTCGCGATCGTCCGCGGTGTAAGGAAGGGACAGGGGAATTCTCAGGATCATATCTCCACCCGGCTCTGGAATTCCGGCCGCAATTTTTTGAGAGAGGCGCGCTGCTATTTGGTCCTTTACCAAAACTAGAAAGGAGTAATATCCAATGGTATTGAGTACCATCAGAATCAAAAGAAGTACACAGGCAGATCTCCTAATCAACATCTTTCTTGCAGGCCACCATGGCGAGTGAGCTACGATATTAACAAATTAAGGGCAAAAATGCCAGTGTGCCACCCACAACAGCCAATCTAAAATCACCGATCCCTATTTTAAAACCGCCTTCGCCGCCGTACCACGCCCAGGACGACCGCACCCGCAATAATCACAGCCCAACCCACGGTCGCAATTTGAACAGTTTTCGGAAGTAGCGTCGGAAAAAGAAAAATATCCACCAGCCCTGTTTTCCAAAACAACCATTCGCTGGCCAGTTTCGTGGCTAAACGAGGGCTGCCAGTTTCCAGAACAATAATCCCGTCACCGGTTTGGGGGTTTAATCGAACCGCCGTATTTACCGGCGGAGTGCTTTTCCCATCATGACCGATAATGAAATCGTGGTCGTCCGTCATAGCATAAAGTACAGTTCCCAGTCCCCAGATGTCCATACCCATCTGCTGCGCATGGGGCTCTCGCATCATTCGAACATTCTCGGGAGTAATAACACCCCGGCCGATTGGTTCGCTGTTTTTACCGGGTAAATGCGCCTGGAAGAATAATTCTAAGTCAGCCAGCGATGTATACAAAGAAGTTGCCGCCAAGGCTGTATAACGATAGTGTTTCGCACGCGTGCCGTCGCCATTATAAAATTCAGCTAGTGGGCCAACAGATGTTTCATCCCAGCTATAGGTTGATTGCCTCATACCTAAAGGGGTAAATACAGCGTTTTTCATATACGTGGCAAAAGATTGGCCACTCACTTCCTCAACCAATAATTGCAGCAGTGTATACCCGCCGCCGGAATATTTAAACGTACTGCCAGGTGCAAGCCCCACATGCACGGAGCCGTCAACACCCTCATCTGCATCCGCGGCGTGCGTAAGCGATTGCTCCAATGACTGCACCGCTGTACCGCTCTCGAAGCCTGAATAACCCAGCCCGTCGGTAAGTCCAGCCGTGTGACTCAGAAGCCGCCGCACTGTCACCTGCTCATTATCAAATGTACCCGGAGGAAGCTGCCAACGACGCAGATATTGGCTGACCGGAGCATCCAGATCAAGTTTACCATCCTCCACCAGTTTCATAACACCAAAGGCTGATACCCATTTGCTCAAAGATGCCACTTGAAAGACGGTGTTTCGATCAACTGGCTTCCCCGCCGAGTGAAAAGTCTCGTATTCCACAGTACCGTCGTGCAATACCGCCAGAGCAAAGTTGCCGACAAATTGACTGTTCAATTCCCCATCGGTTGCTTTCTGAAAGGACTGTGCCGTCGGTTGCTCGGCCAGGGGCGCATGAAGGTAGCCGTTTAGCATAGCAAAAAACACAAGACCGGCCCAGGCGACCATAGCAACAAGGATGCCGAAAATGTATAACAATATTTTTTTCATAGACTTCTTCCGTTAATCA
>JAESGK010000714.1_pt1 | contig 10793 bp, 9 predicted proteins | sample 9269681 | NCBI WGS metagenome assembly JAESGK01 (sample SAMN14515347, study PRJNA621673) | algae metagenome | isolation source: Timaviella obliquedivisa GSE-PSE-MK23-08B and co-occurring heterotrophs from... | place: USA: Grand Staircase Escalante National Monument, Utah | collected 2006-08-15
ATTCCCCAGCTTCGTGTTCTTTGCCAGTGCAACGATTTCGACGTCGTAGAAGGACGGCTTTTGTTGGTAGCGCATAAAGTCGTTTACCCGCGAGAACAGTTGATGACTGCTATCAATGCTTGTTAGAGTGGCGTCATACAGCGGGAGGATAGACACGTGTTTCATATCGAAATGTAAGAAGGCGGCGTGTCGCAATCAACGGGTAAGATTGTCGTTTTTACACGGCGTTGTGCTGTTCACAGCCTGTATTTTTGTTGTACAATTAACAGAAAGATGAAGGCAGTCGAGATCGTTATGTTGCCTGTCAAGGACAGACAACAGGCAAAAGAGTTCTATTTGAGAATGGGTTTTCAGGTGCTGGTAGAGGCGCCCGACCCGCACGGTGACGCCTGGATCCAAATGGGCCTCCCCGGTAGCGATACGAGTATTTCGCTGGCGGCGTTTCATGCGATCATTTGTCAAACCGATGACATTGAGAAAGAAATTCAGCAGCTGAAAACCCAAGGTATAGAGACAGGCAAGATAGACAATACACCCTGGGGTCGTTTTGCCTGGCTGAAGGACCCGGATGGGAACAGTTTGTGCCTACACGAGCGTAGTTTATAGGGTAGCCCTGTGCAGTCGTCATCCCGGCTACAATAATCGTCATTCCGGCTACGCCCAGCTCATCGCGCAGCGGCACCTTTGTGATACAAAAATCACACTAGACATGCGTCAACAAACCAAAGAGCTTTCCGCGATCGAGATCACGTCGTTCTTGTTACAGGCAGCGTTTTCCATACAAGACTTTATTGAGGTCAATGTGCCGATCGACGCCTGGCTAAAAGAGCAACCTGGGTTTATCTCCCGGCACATTGCCCAGGAAACGGATGGACGCATTTCAGATGTGTTGCTGTGGGGAAGTGTCAAACAGGGTACGCAGGCTATGCACCGATTGATGGATGTCTTTCGCGACTCGCCCATTCACAGCATGATTGATCAGGGCACAGTGTCCTGGAACGTGATGCCCGTACGGCATCAGATTTAGCTACCTTTGTGCCGTGAAGACCGATCAACCTGCCTTGTTCGAATCCATTGCTGCGCTGCACCGCGCGGTCGGGCAGCCGGCACCCCTGCATCCGCTGGTCAGCATCGTCAATTATGGCGCGGTCGGCGGCGACTTGTCGCACCTGGCGAACGGCATGATCATGAGCTTTTACAAGATTTCCTTCAAGACGCGCTTTCGCGGAAGGATACGCTATGGCCAGGGATACTATGACTTCGAGGCGGGCGGTATGTCGTTCATTTCGCCCGGGCAGCTTATTCGCGGCGTAGACGAAGAGGCTGACTACGAAGGCATGTCGTTGCACGTGCATCCTGATCTGCTTCGGCCGTATGCGCTGGGTAAGGCCATCCGGAACTACGGTTTCTTTTCGTATACAGCAGCCGAAGCGTTGTATGTGTCTGAAAAAGAGAAGCAGACCATCCTGACGGTTTTTGATCATATTCAGGACGAACTGAACGAACGTATTGACTCGTTTAGCCAGGACGTGATCGTAAACCAGATCGAGCTGCTGCTGAATTATAGCAATCGGTTCTATAACCGCCAGTTTATCACGCGCAAGGCTGTTAACAGCGATATCCTCGGCCGGTTTGAGGAGATCCTGGAGGTATACTTCCGGGATGAAAAGACCCTGATGGCCGGCTTGCCGACCGTGCAATACCTGGCCGACCAGCTCAATCTATCCCCGCGGTACCTGAGCGACCTGCTGCGGTCGCTGACCGGCCAGAATACCCAGCAGCACATCCATCATAAGGTGATCGAAAAGGCCAAGGAATACCTGGTGGCCGATCAACTGACCGTGGCCGAGGTAGCGTACCAGCTGGGGTTCGAGCACCCTCAGTCGTTTAATAAGATCTTTAAGAAAAAGACCAGCCAGACGCCCCTCGAATTCCGGCAAGCATTTAAAGGCTAGCCGCCGGCAATTTTTCCATCCCACGAAAGCAGGCATTCACCCCATTTGCTTGGCGGGCGATGTCGGTCCCAGTATCTTTCGGGTACTATTGGAAAATATATATCCGGCATGTTAGAAAAGATCGATTTGAAACGAACGGAATTTTGGGCAGCCACGGTCCTGTATGCGTTTGCACTTATCCTATTGCTGAAAGACGTATCCAACAGCAACATGGTACCGATATGGACGCCTTATCGGAAGCTTTTTGAGGAAAACCACGTGCATTACTCGTATTCCAAAAATTACTTCTTTCCCCAGGTGGCCCGGCTGACCGGTTATTATGGCGCTTTCCTGCTCTGGAATTTTGTGATCACCCCGTACCTACTTGTGCGGCGTCGGATGATCTGGGGTATATTGTTGATACCTGTGTTGTTCGGTGCTCTTTGGACGTTGCTGACGGTTACGGACACCTGGCTGCGGCGTTACCTGTTTGAAATCAAGACGGCCGATTATGCGCATAACTTACTGATCAAGCAGAGTCTGGTGGCTGCCGTGTGGATCCTCATCGCACTGGCAGGCTACACGTTTGCCAAGCGAATTGTAGCAAACGTGCTGGCGCGGATCGCACAGCTGGTACCTCAATACAGCGCCGTGGCGCAAAACGTATTCCTGGCGCTGGTGGTGTGGGGGGCGATGGGTGTAGGGATTGTTATCTTCATGACGGTGACGAAAACCATCGTCCAGGGCATGGGCATTGTACTGTTCAGTATCTTTCTCTATGGACTTTCCTTTACGATGCTTCTCAAAGACACCTTTAAGAAAGGTCTTAGGGCCTACCTGTTGAGGATTGCGGGCATTAGCACGGGCGTTGGCTTGCTCCTTTTTGTCGTGGGTGGAACGGGGTGGCGGCATCGTGACTTTATGCTGGTGACTGTGACCGCGAACGGGTTCTTTCAGGTGTTTATATGCGCCCCGCTGTATTGGCTGATATATCAACGTAGTCTGAGCACGCGCCAGCAGCTCACATCGCTTCAGACGGCGCTGGGAAGCTCGTCTGCTAATCTGGATTTTCTGCGGTCTCAGATTAACCCACACTTTTTGTTCAATGCGCTGAATACACTCTACGGCACAGCGTTGCAAGAATCTGCCGAGCGCACAGGGGAGGGCATCCAGCGCCTGGGTGATATGATGCGTTTTATGCTGCGTGAGAACATCCAGGAGAAAATATTGCTGGGGCGTGAGATCGAATATTTGCAGAATTACGTGGCGTTGCAGACCCTGCGCATACATTCGTCCCCCGACATTACGATCTCGCAGCACATTGAAGACGACGTGCACGACCTGTACATTGCGCCCATGCTTCTGATTCCGTTTGTAGAAAACGCCTTCAAACACGGCATTAGCCTGCGTAAACCGTCGCAAGTGGCCATCTCGTTGCAGATTCGGGAAGGTGCACTATACTTCGATGTGCGCAATACCGTGCATGAAAAACAAGACCACGACATCGAAGCTGATAAGAATGGCATCGGGTTGGAAAACGTGCGGCTACGACTGCAGTTGTTATATCCGCAAAAGCACGAGTTGGTTGTGCGCCAGACAGCCCTCGAGTTCTTTATTCATTTAACCGTTCGGCTGACCGAAAAAGTATGATGATTGCCATTGCTGTTGACGACGAGCCCATCGCCCTGGACGTAGTAAGAAGCTTGGCGGCCAAGGTACCCTTCCTGGAGTTGAAGGAATGTTTTACAGATGCTTTCAAAGCCATGGACTACCTGCAGCGCAATCCGGTGGATTTGTTATTCCTCGATATCAAAATGCCCGACATAACGGGTATTGATTTTCTGAAGAGCCTAAATAAAATGCCACTGGTGATCTTTACCACGGCATATTCCGAGCACGCCGTGGCCAGCTTCGAGCTCGACGCGGTTGATTATTTACTCAAGCCTTTTTCCCTGGCGCGATTTATGAAGGCGTGTAACAAGGCTCATGAGCTCTATGGTTTTCGGAATGCGGGAAATAGTAAAGAGTATATGTTCCTCAAGACCGGCTACGAACAGGTGCGGGTACTGTTTAGCGAAATTGATTACCTGGAAGCTGCCGGCAATTATATAACGTTCAAATTGCATGACCGCGAGGTTGTGTCGCGCATGACTATGGTGGAGGTAGAGAATCTGCTACCGACCGGCAAGTTTGTGCGGATACACAGGTCGTTTGTCATTGCCATTGCCAAAATAGAAAAGATCGAGCGACATCAGGTAACCCTGCGCGGCCGTGCACTGCCAGTAGGGGGCGCCTATTTGCCAAACCTGGAAGCGATCAGTAAGCAATAAAGAACTATACAGCTGGCCTCGCGAGACGGCTGTAACACCCCGAGTTTTTTCGGTAAACACGTGTGAGCTGCAGTGGCAGACCTCATCAGGAAAATATTGCCTGTTGGGTAACGTACGGTGCGTAAATTAAATCTAACACACAAGATAGAGTAATCATGAAAACAATTATAGCGAGTATTTTAATGTTGTGCGTCCATGCTGTTATCGCTCAATATAACGGAAACGAGCAGTATACAATAGAGGTTGATGTGAGCAAGGTGTCGACTAAGCCCGAAATGGTGTACTTGTGGTATGAAGGTATCGGTAGCGGACGTAATCGTGCGTACTACGATAGTGCCGCCGTGATTCATGGTAAAGCGCGGTTTAAAGGTACGATTGCGATGTCAGGAGAGGCATATTTAGCGCAAGTATCGCGGGCGGAGCTTCGCGCGACTAATCGTCTGTTGCCGGATAGCAAAGGGGACGTAGTAAAGTTTTACCTTGAGCCGGCCGCGCTGACAATCTATTGTGTGGACTCTCTTCGTAATTATGTTGTTACCGGCGGCCGGTATAGTACGGATTATAGCCAGTTTAAAAAAATGGAAGATGAATTCATCATGCGTCGCGACCACTATTATTATCCGGAGTTGGAACGCGTGTTCAAGGATGATTCGGTCGTGTTTAATAGGCTGCTGCTGTCCTACGCCATGGTGGAAATGGATTATTACAACATAACCCTGCGCAACTTTGTGCTCTCGCATCTGAATTCGGTGGTGTCATTACTCGCCTTGCGTGCCATACAGTTGAAGAACGGCGATGATCCGCGCCTGAGCGATACCTTGTTAAAGTCGTTGAGTAAGTCGGTTGCGCACGCACGGGAGGCGGAAGATATCTGGTTATACCGCGAGGCGCTTGGCAGAACGGCCCTCGGTGCGGTGGCGCCGATCTTTAGTCTTCCCGATGATACGGGCGATATGCACGCATTGGAATCCTATCGTGGTAGCTATGTGTTGTTGGAATTCTGGTCGAGCGACTGCGGAATCTGCTGGGCAGAGCACCGCAAGCTGCGGCATATCTATGAGCAATTTCGCCATCGAAACTTTACTATACTGGGAGTTTCCCTGGATACCGAGCGTGAACCGTGGTTGGCAGCCATTCGCCAGGACGGCATCAGTAAATGGGCGCAGCTTTCCGACCTAATGGGATTTAATAGTCGCGTCGCAATGTTATACGGTGTACGTAACATGCGGGAGAACTATTTGATCGATCCCAGTGGCCATATTGTGGCGAAAAACCTCTGGGGTGATGCGCTAACCACAAAACTGAAAGAAGTTTTCCGCCGTTGGCAGCTGGAAACTTACACTACACCGTTTTTTGATAAAGCCAGCCGCGGGAATTAACCCCCGACAAAGCACCGCAATCGAAGTAATGTAAAAAATGGCATAGTTTTTCGTTTAGTATGTAGTACTAACAAACATGAAATATGAAAAAGGTGTGGAATAAATGGATCATGATGATCGCGGCGACCTTTTTCGTGAGCATGCTAAACGTGACAGTCAGTATGGCCCACGATGGAGGCGTTACATTGCAAGTCTTCTATGACGAGCTGCAGCCCTATGGCACCTGGATAGCGTATGAAAATTATGGTTATGTCTGGCGGCCACGCGTCGACCGAGACTTTGTTCCGTATGCTACTAACGGTTATTGGATCAACACGGAGTACGGTAATACATGGGTATCGGATTATGGCTGGGGTTGGGCGCCCTTTCACTACGGACGCTGGTTCTACGACGATTTTTACGGGTGGATGTGGGCGCCCGATACTGTCTGGGGACCGGCCTGGGTAGCGTGGCGCAGTGGTGGCGGTTATTATGGCTGGGCGCCACTCATGCCGGGTATAACGGTGAGTGTATCGTATAATTATTACGACCGCATTCCTGACCGCTACTGGAGCTTTGTGCCGTGCCGCTATATAACCCATCGCACGGTTTACCGGCACTGCGTGCCGCGACCGCAGGTGGTAACGATCATTCACCAGACAACGGTGGTGACACATCACTATACGGACAATCGTCGGCGTACGTACTTTACTGGCCCGTCACGCCGGGAGATCGAGCGCGTGAATAATACCCGCGTGCCGGTGTATGCGGTCAACGATCGCGGCCGTCCAGGCAGGACAGAAATTGAACGCGACCGCGTGAGCTTCTATAAGCCTGAGATTAATAATGACCGTGAGTCACGTGCCCGTGCAATACCCTCGCGCATGGAGCGTAGAGACAGACGCTCGACGACTGATCTGCGCAATGGTCTGGACGACAACTCTGCTAACCGGCAATCGGTTGAGGATCGCCGCCGCGAGGTACGCGACCAACCAGTACGACGGTCTGAAACAAACCGTTTGGGAGATGGCGGGATTGATGGGCGCATGCGTGAAACTGGAAATGTCCGAAGCGAGCAGGAGCAGAAACGCAGTCAATCGCTGGAGCGCGTGCGTCAACAGCAGGATCAGAAACCCTTTGACAAGAACGATGTGCGGCAGTCGTCGGACAAACAAAACCGCGCGCGTGAAGATGGTCGTCGTCAACAGGAGGCTCGCGAACGGCTAAACCGGGACAACGAGAATCGACGTATGCAGGAAGCGCGCGTACGCGATCAACAACGCCAACAAGACCAGCAACGGGTGCGGGACCAGCAGCAGCGTCAGCAACAGGAGCAGCAACGCATGCAGGATCAGCAACGTCAGCAAGAGCAACGCCAACAAGAGCAGCAACGTCAGCGGGAGCGTATGCAGGATCAGCAACAACGTCAGCAGGAGCAACGTATACATCAGCAGCAGCAACGTCAGGAGCAGCAGCAAGTGCGTCAGCAGCGCATGGCTCAGCCGGAGCGGCAGGCTCCTAGCCGTACGGAGTCGCCCAGGGAACAACGGGGCAACGGATCCAGACGAAGAGACTAACTATCCGTAGCAAGACAATACAAACTATGATCTCCTCCCACCGAAGCGGGAGGAGATTTTTTTGTAGTCGTCAAGATTAAAACTCTTCTTTCTCGAAGATTGCCTTCACCTGGGTGATTTCTTGTTGATAGATTGTTTTCTTGCGGGTGGCGAAGTAGAGGACGTTCTCAATTACTTTTGTACCGGTCGAAGCGATGCGCATCTTGCGGGTGGCTACGGCTTCGCGACACAGGAAGTCGGGTATAACGGAGAATCCCTCGTTATCACTCAGGCACCGTACAATTGAGCTGATGTTGGGGACGATGTAGTTGGGCTTAAAATCGGGATGCTCGTTGAAGTTGTTAAACCAAAAACGTTTCAGGTGTTCCATATCGGCGGCCGTGCTATACCAGATTTGCTGCTTCAGCCAGTGTTTAGCCCCTTCCAGATCTTTCTTTTTTAATAGTGACTCCAGTGCTGTGGTGCGCGTCTTGTTGCCACAAACGAGTACTATGCGCTCTTTCGAAAACGGTACATATTCCAGGTTCTTTTGCTGGCCCTTCTGTGGTGTGATGATCAGATCCAATAATCCCTTGTCGAGGTCTTGCTGCATCTGCGGATACTCGCCGAACTTGATAATCACGTTGAAGGGAAGTGAGCTGATGTGCTTCTCCAGCGTAAATTGAAATGTTTCGAAGCACATGCCGATGCCGATCGTCGATCGCTCCGTCTTTGAGCTTTTGTGAAAGACTTGTTCTGCCGTTTCGAGTTTATTAAGGGGTTCCAGGATAAAGTTATACAATACTTTGCCGCGCTCGGTCGGAACCATCTTTTTAGCTGACCGGTCGAAGAGTTTATATCCTGTATACGCTTCCAGCGAGCTAAGATGAAGGCTCACGCCAGGCTGGGAGATGTAGAGTTGTTGGGCTGCGCCGGTGAGTGTGCCGGTGTCGTAGATCGCTTTAAACGTTCGCAGCCATTCCAGGTTCAGAAGCATAGCGTATGATTTATGTGAAAATGGTCTCCAGAAGGTGTATCATATTTCTGATGCAAACCTACTATTTAAGTTATTGTGATAATAGCACGATCCGGAGGATTTTCGCGTAGTAGAGGAAAAGAAAGTAATATCATTTAATAAACATCGCTATGTTATTCCAAGCTTATACGCTTCAAGACCTGAAACTCCAGAACCGCATTGTTATGCCGCCCATGACCCGCTCACGCGCGGCGACGGGGGAAGTGGCCACCCCGTTGATGGCCGAGTATTACGGGCAGCGTGCTTCCGCCGGCCTTATTATTTCTGAAGGCACCCAAATCAGTCGGCAAGGGCAGGGTTATGCCTGGACGCCGGGCATTTATACACCCGCTCAAATCGAAGGGTGGAAACAGGTGACCCGCGCCGTGCATGAAAAGGGCGGGTTGATCTTCGCACAGCTGTGGCATGTCGGACGCGTGTCGCATACGTCGCTGCAAGAAAATGGGCAGGCGCCGGTGGCGCCGTCGGTTGTGGTGGCCGAGGGTGTCAACGTATTTGTCGACGCGGAGGGAAAAGGTTCAGCTACCGGCAAAGGCGTGATGGCGCAACACTCGACACCGCGCGAATTGACCGTGCCGGAGATACACCAGATCGTACAGGACTACGCGCAGGCTGCACGCAATGCCATCGCGGCGGGCTTCGACGGCGTCGAGCTGCACGGCGCAAACGGCTATCTCATTGAACAATTCCTGGACTCTCAAACCAATCTGCGTACCGATGCGTACGGTGGCTCGCTCGAGAATCGGTTACGGTTTCTAAAGGAAGTCGTGACGGCCGTTGCCGATGCCATTGGTCGCGCGCGGGTGGGGGTGCGACAGGCACCATTGACAACGCTCATGGGCGCCGTGGATGATAACCCTGAAGAAACCTATATCGCCGCAGCCCGCATACTTGACGAACTGGGTGTGGCCTACATTCACATTGCCGAAGCCGATTGGGAAGACGCTCCTGTTATGCCGGTGGCGTTTAAAGAGGCTTATCGCAAGGCCTTTCGCGGTACACTCATCTATGCCGGTAAGTATACCGTTGCACGTGCCCAGGAGGCGTTGGCGAAGGGCTGGGCCGACCTCATCGCCTTTGGCCGTCCTTTCATTGCCAATCCGGACCTGCCAATGCGCCTGGAAAACAACCTGTCTTTGAATGAAGCCGACCGGACCACCTTCTTCGGTGGCGATACACGCGGCTATACCGATTACCCTGTGTATGCAACGGCCGACACGCTGGCCGACAGCCAATAGCACAGTTTTTAAAAGAAATTTGTATCAATAGTGTGCCTGGAAATACTCCAGGTGTATCATGATAAACGGGTTGGGGAGAACATGTTGTGGAAGCTCGAGAGCATTACGGATGCCGAGTAGCTCAACAATCAACCTGCCATCCGAGAAGCTTGCGATAATTTTAACATGACTTTACTATGGCTCAAGCATGGTTAAAGTACGGCTAAACATCGCTATAAGGTCGCTATAAGGTCACTGTAAGGTCGCTATAAGGTCGCGGTAATCTCTTTTCGAATTCCTGATCTTTAGGCTTTCGAAGCTTCCAGTGCCTGCCGGAAATCTTCCATCAGGTCCTCTGTGTCTTCAATGCCTACCGACAGCCGTATCATCGTGTCGGGTATACCCATCTCGGCACGGCGTTCAGCGCCCAGCTCAAAGAAGATGGTCTGTGCCACGGGTATTGCCAATGTGCGCGTGTCACCCAGGTTGCTCGACTTGATCACTACCTGCAGACGGTTGAGGAATGCCAGGCAATCAATTTTTTCGTTGACAACAAAGCTCATCAGGCCGCCGTGGCGGTGAAACAGCGATGACGTCAGCGCGTGCTGCGGGTGGCTGGCCAGTCCGGGATAATATACTTTGCTGACCAGCGGGTGGGCTTCCAGGAAAGTCGCCAGGGTTTTGGCGTTGTGGCAGGCGCGCTCTAAACGCAGGGCCAGGGTTTCGGAACCCACGGAAATGCTGTGGGCTGCCTCCGGAGAAAGCGTGCCACCACCGTCGCGCAGGCCGCGTTTGCGGATCTGTGTAATGCCCAGCATGGCTGGTTTAATCTGCGCGCGTAGGATGGCCGTGATGTTTGGGAACTGCTCCCAGTTATAGAGTCCGGTGTCGGTCACGGCGCCGCCCAGGGCGTTGCCGTGGCCGCCGATATATTTGGTCAGCGAGTTGATAACGAGGCTTGCTTTGACCGATACCGGCTTGAACAGATACGGCGAGGTCATCGTATTATCGACTACATAGATCAGGTTCTTCTTCGCGCAGAACTCGCCGATGTTGGCCAGGTCGGCCACTTGTGTGGCGGGATTGGCGATGGTCTCTACGAATACCATGCGTGTGTTGTCACGGCAGGCCTCGGCTACGTTCTTAGCATCGGTGACATCCACAAACGAGATGGCTACTCCCATGTCCATAAAGGTTTGCATGATGCTGCGGGTGTTGCCGAAGAGATATGAGCTTGCCACCATGTGATCGCCGGCTTTGATCAGTGCCAGTATGGTGGCGGTGATGGCGGCCATGCCGGTTGAAAAGCTTACCGTGGCCATGCCACCTTCCATCTGTGTCACCTTGTGCTCGAGGGCCGTT
>JAESGK010000715.1_pt1 | contig 10789 bp, 6 predicted proteins | sample 9269681 | NCBI WGS metagenome assembly JAESGK01 (sample SAMN14515347, study PRJNA621673) | algae metagenome | isolation source: Timaviella obliquedivisa GSE-PSE-MK23-08B and co-occurring heterotrophs from... | place: USA: Grand Staircase Escalante National Monument, Utah | collected 2006-08-15
TAGTGCCGAAGTACAAAACACTCGGCGCGTCTGATCGGGCCGTAGCGATGTCAGGCATGCCGTCTTCGTTGAAATCACGAACGGCAAAACCATACACCGTACCCTTTGAATCACCAAAAGAAATGGAAGTAAAGTTGTTCCCGGTGCCGTCGTTAAAGAATACCGTGGACGGCGCTTTTTTGTGGCCTACAATAATGTCAGTTTTTTTGTCGCTATTCAGATCGGCGATTGCCAGTGCATACGGGACTACCGTTGCATCAGCTAAGGAAATACCTTCGGAAAAGGTATGATTTTTTTGTCCGGAATAGAGCGCGACTCCTTTTTTTTCGTCTATGACGACAATGTCAGGTATACCGTCTCCGTTGAAATCTGCCGCTACTGCCGTACGAATCATCGCGTCAGCGGGCCCGAAGGGAAGGCGATGGGTGTCCGCAAAAACCAGATCGGAACTGCCGAGGTATACGTAACTCTGGCCACCGTCACGGTGCGGCACAACAAGGTCGATAAAACCATCATTATTAATGTCAGCAGGATATATGGTCGTGGCAGGGTAGGGAGCAAACGCGAGGCAAGTAGCATTGAACTGTCCTTTTCCGGTATTCATGCAGATGTAATTTGACGTTTTTCCCGGCCTGCCTCTGTTCGCCAAAATGAGATCGGCCAATCCATCGCCATTGATATCGGCAATGGACAAATTCCGTGTGTACCATTCCGGACGCCCGAATTCAGACGCAATCTTAAAATTACCTTTCCCGTCATTCGTATAAATCAGTTTCCGATCCGGGGCATCATTGCTAATAGCAATGTCGGGGAAACCATCGCCGTTAAAGTCGGCCACGCCGCCGGTGTAGGAGCGGTCGGCAACCTCCCCGAGATTATAAGCCCTTCGTATCCCGCCGGATCCATCACCCAGCAGCACCTGGTCAACCATGGGCCAATGCCGTCCTTTCACCAGGAGAATGTCAAGGTGACCATCGCCGTCGAAATCGACACAACTTACATTTGCCGTGGTATCAGCTTTCGCGTCCAGCAGTAAAGAACGATCGAAGTCGGGGAAATCATGAATATACGTGCCCTTTTTATCTGGATTGTGAGGAGAAGTAGAAGTGGTCTCCTGAGCAAGGGCTTTCTGAGTCATAGTACCGGCCAGGCACACAATTAAAAAGTAAATTTTCATGACATGTAGTAAGGGATATGGTTTGCTACTCTACAGAAGTTTCGTAAAAGTTGCAGACACACGAAAGATAGTTTATTTGTCCTCAAAACCATACAACAAAAAAGCCACTTCAAACGAAGCGGCCTTTTTATCGTCAGGATAGTCGCTGGCGCTGTGACTTTGGCGCTATCGTTTAGAATCGGCCTTCACATGCGTCGCCAGCTTTACTACTTTCACGACCTCGCCGCTGGCGTTCAGGATGGGATTATAAATCGCGTTCAGTAAAATGGATTCTTTCTTTTTAGTAACACGCTCGAACGTATCGACGCGTGCATTTCCGGACGCAAGTTCCTTCCAGAATTGGCGGTACGCCGTGGCATCCGCCTGGCCGGCCGGCATGAACATGCGGTGATGCTGCCCCACGATCTCCGCTAAAGAATAGCCCATGGCATTCAAAAAGTTTTCATTGGCATGAAGGATGGTGCCGTCGGGGGAGAATTCGATCGAGGCCATGGTGGCATTGATGCCCGTCATGATGCTGCGCATCTCGGCGGTGGACTCGCTGATGAGATTGTTCTGTCGCTGAATCTCATCCTGGGTGGCCGTTACCTCTTCCATATTCTGACGAAGCTCCTCTTCCTGCGCCCGGGACTCTTCCAGCAAACCCCTGATTTCTTCTTCCTGTCGCTTGCTGGCCGTGATGTCGTTGGCCAGCTTGAGTACTTTTGTTACCTGACCCATGTCGTTGAAGATCGGATTGTAGATGGCGTTGAGCCAGACAACCTCACCGTTGAGCGTGATTCGGGGAAAGACATCGTTGACGGCATTTCCCGCGGCCAGGCTGGGCCAGAAGGTCTTGTAATCATCCGATTCGGCAACGTCCTTCGGAACAAACAGTCGATGATGTTTTCCCTTGATATCGGCTAACGTACATTTCATCAGTGTCAGGAATCGTTCGTTGGCAGCCGTAATGGTTCCGTCGGGTGTGAATTCGATTGTCGCCATGGTCGCGTCTATGCCGTTCAGGATCGAGCGCATTTCCGCGGCCGCGGCATTGATCTCCTGGCTCCGCAGCTCAAGATGTTCCTGAGTCGACGATAGCTCTTCCATGTTTTGACGCAGCTCTTCTTCATTCGCCCGCGTTTCTTCCAGCAGTTCGTGCACCTTCTTTTCTTTCTCTTTCTCGGCGGTGACGTTGTTGGCAAGCTTGATGACCCGTTGCACTTTTCCATCCTGGTCCAGAATGGGATTATAGATGGCATTCAGCCAAACCTCTTCTCCGGAGGAGTCGATCCGCTTAAACACGTTCACGTGCGATTGGCCGTTTGCCAACGCTGTCCAGAACGTTTTGTAGTCGTCGCTGTTCCGGATGTCCTCCGGGACAAACATGCGGTGGTGCTTGCCCTGGATTTGGGGCAGCGAATACTTCATCGTGTCCAGGAAGTTTTTGTTGGCGGTGACGATCATACCCTCCGTTGTAAATTCAATGGTGGCCATCGTGGCATTGATGCCGTTGAGGATACTGTTCATTTCCGCCGCGGTTTGGCTGAGTTCACGGCTTTTCCGTTCCATCTCCTCCTGCGTGGCGGTAAGTTCCTCCATGCTCTGTCTCATTTCTTCTTCCTGTGCCTTTAATTGCTCGGACTGCGACATGCTCTCCTGCAGCAGGCGTTGGGTGCGATTACTGACACGCGATGCCGAGAGCGTCGCAGCGATGCTTTCGGCAACCTTCTGTAAGAAATCAATTTGATATTGCTCGAAAAGACTGAACGAAGCAAGCTCGATCACGCCATGAATATCCTGATCGAGAATCATCGGCACCAGAATGACGTTTCGTGGACGTGCTTCGCCCAACCCGGAAGAAATGGTGACGTATTCTTTTGGAACGTCTTTCAGGTAGACAACCTGTTTTTCGTAGAAACACTGTCCGATCAACCCTTCCCCTAATGGAACGCGTTTCTGCTGGAACTTCTTACGATCATACGCGTAGCAGGTGATCAGCTCCAGAAACATATCGTTGTCATCGTCGTCATTGAGAGAAAATATACCGCCTTGATTGGCTTTCAAATACCGCACAAGGTTGGATATGACGGAATCGTACAGGGCAGAGCTGCTATGCTGATCCGAAACACGGAGTATATCGGCGAATTGTGCAATGCCCTGGTTTATCCAGTTTCGTCGTTCTTCTTCCCGGGCCAGGTCGATCATGCGGTCGCGCAGCGACATCATGGACTGGCCGATGAGTGTTTCCGGGTCACCGGAATACGCAGCCTGAAGGTTACCGGTTTTCAGTGATTCGATGAACGTCTGGGAAGCTTCCAAATCTTTTGCTAAAGCCGCTTTTTCAGCCTGGATGGTTTTCCATTCCTCGTTGCGGATAATCTTATATGTACTCATGGGGAGAAGGTTTTTCAAGGCATGGATTTCATAACGTTCGACGGCCACAGGGGAATGGTTGGAGAAGCGTTGTAGAAGTGTCATCGACGGATAAGGATCACAAGCTGGTCGGCCATCGGTCAGGTTGACCTGGATGCGGCCTGTGCTACTCACAAAATAACAAATCGGTTGACACAAAGCAATAGCACGACCAGGCCGGCTCCATGCCGACCGTTGGATTTTTGATCAATATTGGAGGGAATAATGGTATCTCGGACAATTAATGAAGACGATTCCTGGAAAAGTGTTCCCAAATTGGTGCATGTACGTGACGGCCGGGGTGTACGCGATCACGGATCGGATATACTGCGCGTAGGACTTTTAAATCGCTACCCGGCAGACGAAGCAAAGTGCGCCAGGACACGATACAGGGCAGCCGGATTGTCATAAAAGAGAAAGTGGTCACTATCTGGAATCATGACACACGTAAGCTTATGGTTTGCCAATTGCGGTAGATAGGACAGCCCCTGATTCTTTTCGCCATATATAAATATTCGCGGAATGTCCAGCTTGATGTATTGATCCAATAACTCTCCCGTCGATGAATAACGAACCGTTTGAAAGCTATAATGATAATATGAACCGGCGTCGGTATTCAACTCCAGATTATTGGCAATAATGTGATAGCCGGTATTGCCGTACCGTTTCATATGCACGATGGTTTCCTGATAAACCGTGTCTACAAAGTGATTGTATGTATGTGAAACAACGTTGCTGGAGAACATACAGTCCTCCGGCATCAGGTTACCTTCGATGTTAGCATATGCCCGAACATAGGGGCGACCCGGGCCTCGGAGATAGAGCAACGTAGTCAATCCACCCATGCTGGCGCCGACAAGGATAAAGTCGCGAAGGTCGAGTTGTTCGACAAAATGATACGTGATTTCGGCAAGATCATCTACCTGCAAAGGCTGGTCTGGATAATAGGTTGAATTGCCCGTGCCGGGATTGTCAAAGCAGATGAGCCGGTAGCCATCCAGGGCATGGCTTTTAGTGCTCTCCAGAAAATTCTCTTTTGCTCCACCCAGGCCGTGCACAAAGAAAATCGTCCCGCGCGACCCCTCGCGTATAAAATACTCCAATAAATAACGGCGGTCTCGATGCATAATTTCAGCCGTTCGAAAGGCAAGTGTTCGGTTTATCATATATAGGATTTAGCAGAACCTAAAGAAAAGCATATAAAGTATATGACGGCTCCGTGAGCGGGATAAAATTTTGCGATGCGAAAGGCCAAATGGAAACCCCTGCCAGGGTGTCTCCCGGACGTATCCACGTCGGCCCCATGAACATGCGGTATTCCAACCTTTTACAACCGATGTGTGACTTAAGCGTATTGAACCTTCGTTATGATCTTTACAATACGCATCACGCTACTTCTTCTACTCACGTCTTTTACGGTATACGCGCAATGGGAAACCGTGGCATCCCTGCAGGGCACGCACAGTGACCTGGTGAAGGCCATCGTACCGCGCGGCACGACACTGCAGTACGCCGTTGGCAACGACGTCGTCGTATCCGCCAACCAGGGGGATGACTGGACCGTGCGCCACCGGCATACAATGCCGAACCAGGTCAACGGCATCACCCGATATCATGACGTTTCCCTTCCATCCGAAAACGTGGGGTATGTCGCGTATCAAAACAAAATCTTTAAAACAACCGATGGGGGCGGAGCCTGGACTTCCGTATTGGAGCTCACACAGACGCACGACAAGTATCAGGCGAGCGCGTACTTCAGCGCGCTGCATTTTACCGACGACCATCACGGATTCGCTGTCGGTGATTTTGAAAAGATCTTCAAGACCAGCAACGGCGGCGCCAACTGGGAAACGATCTCACGCGATAACGCCACGGCTCCCTTCACCAGTTATACCGGGGTATATTTTCAGGACAGCCAGCGGGGTTACGTCGTGGGTTATCAGGTGGACGATATTCACATGAACTTCGGGTTTGAGCCCTTTATCCTGCGCACCGATGACGGCGGCGTGCATTGGGACCGTTATGAAATCCCATCCACGGGCGATTACAGAAAGATGTCGGTACAATTTGTGAACGACAAGACAGGGTTTGTGCACGGCACCAATGCTCAATCCCGCGACGCGATCTTTGTTACCCACGATGCCGGCGAGACATGGAGCCCTTGCGGCCCCGGCGGATTGCAGCAAATACGGTGCACGTACTGGTTAACGGAAACTATCGGTTTTGCTTCGGGCGATAACGACTATTATGTGGGCGCCAGCTACCGCACCGACGATGGCGGCGCGCACTGGGAGCTGCTGGACATGCCGAAGGGTGGCACGTTTCCGCAGGGCATTGTCAACGACATCCGCTTTTCCGATGCAGCACACGGGTTTGCAGTGGGGTCAGGGGGGTATATAGCGGTCACAAAAGACGGTGGTGAGACGTGGTCGTCCGGCAACCCTTTTCACCCCATGTACTACGACCTGGCGAGTGATGATAAGGCTACCCTGTATGCCACGCCTGGCGATGGACTATACCGATCAGCAGACGGTGGCGCGTCGTGGCAGCGGGCGGAGTCACCAGCAGGGATGTTGACAGAATCCATCCAGGTGACGGCGCCCGGCGAAGGGTACCTGTATGGGTACAGCAACTATCTATACCGGTTCGCGCAAGACGGTACGCAATTCGACGCACTTACCCTGCCGGTGCGTTTCCAATATAGTCATGAGCTGATCGCCACGTCCGACTCGGTCTATTTGGCGGGCGCCACGCTGGTGCCCATGGACAAAAATATGTTCTTAAAAACCGGTGATGGCGGAAAGACGTGGATAACGTATACCATTGATGACGACGCCCTGCATACGCTGGTATCGCTCTACCGCCATGACAACGTGTTCTTTGCCGCCACAACCGGCGCGGTGTTCCATTCAACCAATGGCGGAAAATCGTGGAAGAAGCTTTCGGACTTCGGTACAAACACCATCACCGCGTTGTGCTTCCTGGACAAGAATATCGCCGTATGCGCCACCGCGACGGGGGCTGTTAGGCGTTCTGCGGACGGCGGTGTTACGTGGACCGATGTAACCGCCCCGTTTCCGGCGGACAATAATACTTTCTGGGGTTTCTTTGCCGTCGATGCCAATACCGTGTACGTCTTCGGATCCATAAACGCATACAACGGGGTGTATGGTGCGATCTGGAAATCGGACGACAGGGGCATTTCCTGGAAGCAAGAGTCCTTACCGGACCGCATCGATCGCGCAATCTCAGCGATGACCATGGACGCCGATTACCTCTATGCCACCGGGGGCAATAGCCAGGTCATCCGTAAAGAAAAGTCCTCTGGCGAGAACCCTACACCCCTGGAACCCGGTGCGGAGGAGCGCCCGCTTACGCTGTACCCGGTTCCCGCAGAGGAGACGCTCATGCTGGCGTTGTCCGGAGTTGTGGGTGATGTCTCCATCCAGGATGCACAGGGTATGCGCCGGCCGGCGGTAATCGAGCATGCGGGTGACGGCCTTTACCGGATTGCTTTACAAGATATCGCACCAGGCGTGTACGTGCTGGAGATATTGCACGGCAATCGGCTCAGACATGCCCGCTTTGTAAAAAAGTAACGCGTCCGGAAAATCCCGGATGCTTTGTCTTATCGTTTAGGCTGTTAATACACGAGCGATCTCCAAATGGGTATGTTGGTGGACGGATCGGCCGCGACCAAATCGGGTACAATGATTTAGTATCGGTAGCTACATCATAAACATTAATGCTATGTCAATACTATCATTTAACTCGGATTCAGACCAACCGGCGCTTACGAAGTTCTTCGTCGACGAATTGTCGGATGTATTGAATGCCGAAAAGCAGCTGACAAAGGCGCTGCCGCAGATGGAAATGGCCGCTACATCGCCTGATTTGGCGAAGGCATTTGCCGAGCACCTGAGAGTGACCCAAAACCAGATTGCACGTCTGGAGCTTGTCTTTAAAATAATCGGTATGTCGCCGGAGGATAAAAAATGCAAGGGTATGGAAGGCCTCATTGCAGAAGGTCAGGCGGTCATTAAAGATACGGAAGACGGTTCCGCCACGCGCGATGTGGGATTGATTGTTTCCGCCCAGAAAGTCGAGCACTACGAGATTGCCGCGTATGGAAGTCTCCGGCAACTTGCCAAAATGACCGAGAAGGCCGAGATAGCGCAACTTCTCGAAGAAACGTTACAAGAGGAAAAAGAGACCGATATGTTATTATCCAATCTGGCGGAGAGCTTCATCAACGAGGATGCCAAACAGGTGGACGGGTAGGATTGAAGTAATGTAACGTACTTTGTGCCTAATCCCGACCAGGCAGCGGAGGGCGACCTTCGCTGTTTTTTTTGCTTCGCACAAACAACTGCCAAAGCTAGTTAACATCGCTTCTGTGTGTTTGTATAAAAAAATATATATACTACATTCGACGTCAGTAACCCCTGGTGTATAGGAAAATCGTTTGTATAATCGTTGGTTATATCCTAGCCCTAACCAGAACTGGTAAGGCGATAGAGACGATGAGTTCGATCATTTAGGGTAAAGGAGTAATGGTATCGCCAAAGATAGCAGATGGCAGGCAGTGGTTGCCTGCATCCCTTATTCGTCTTTCATTTCTGTTTCCTCTTCTTCTGCGGTATCATCGCCTTCGTCTTGGGGTCTGATTTTATCGAACGATGGCTCGAGTATAACCTTTCCTGTGCGATCGATAATGCCCCATTCCCCTTTCATTTTGACGGTTGCGTAACCGTTATGAAAGGCTTCTGCTGATTGGAACGTTGGTTCGACCACCCATTTTCCGGTGCGATCCATGTACCCCCACAGAGTGCCTTTCTTTACACGGCAGATGCCCTCGGAAAATGGGAGAACGTTTTCGAAATCGGGTTGAATGACCCACTTGCCAGCCTTGTCGACGACGCCCCAGTAGAAACCCTTCTGTCGGGTGCGGCAAAGACCGTCGACAAACTGACCCAGGTAATCAAACTTAGGCTCGACAATCCATTGCCCTTGCTTGCCGACGATTCCCCACCGACCGGCGAGTCGAGCAGTCGTGACGCTATCTGAAAAAGGTTTTAGAACATCAAATGCGAGCGAGCCCACCGGCCTGCCTTGCGAGTCGATCAATGCCCAACGACCTCCCTTGGTCTCGATGGATGCAAAGCCTTCTCGAAAATTTGTAGCGTGATTGTAAATAGGAGGGATCACCCAGTGGCCGGTTTTGTCGATATAGCCCCATTTGCCTTTGGAACGAGCCATAGCCAGCCCGTCATGGAAATCACGCAAGCCGCCAAACGTCGGGCGAATAACCCACTGCCCGTTCTTATCGATAAAACCCCAGTCGCCGCTTCGTGTCTCCGCGAGAGCCAGGCCATTGTCGGCAAACTTGCCGATCTCGTCGAATTCGCGGCGGCCAACCCATTGACCTTTTGTGTTGATCAGTCCGTACGTTATTTTCCTTCTTTCTTCGTCTATGATTCCCACACGGGCGACCTCTCCTTCAAAATTGTAAACTTTGTCGAATCGGAATTCCGTGACGAGCCTCTTGTCTTTGTCTATATAACTCCAATGTCCGCTCTTTTTTACCCGGGCGTAACCATTGTTAAAGGCCTCTGCATCGTCGAAGGTCGCGGGAATGATCCATTGGCCCATATGGTCTATAAAACCGTAGGAGCCCTTCGCCTTCGCGGCGAATAGATTTTGACCGAAGACATTTGAAAGCGCTGTCGCGGCCAGGACAAAGCAAAACCATTTTTTCATCTGAATACTCGTATAGGTTGGTGCCAACGGAATGAGCCAACGGATAGGCCATTGCTTGTTGTCGGTTAAAGGTAGTGATTTTCAGGAGTATGTACAATTGCAGCCGACTATACGGTCGGATAAGCGTCGGCGGGATGCCGACGGTACAAACGAAGACGATAGGACATGGGTATACTAAATAAGATTTTGCACGGAATGTGTACAATTTGCATGCAGGATAACCACAAAAAAAAGCAGTCATATTTCTGTAACTTCCTGATTTTGAGTGAGCCCGACTTAAGAGAATTATCGAACCAGGAGACAGAGGATTTGAGGCCTATTTAAGCTTAAAACATTAATAACCAAAATGGAATGAATGTAATATTTCAGCAACAGACTGTTAATTAATTATTTCGATTATAAACGTTCCGGTGTGATTTTAGGCTATTTCTATGACTTATCCGAATTCTTCAATTGTAACGATTAAAAAGGGTGAAAACATTTTCGGTTATTTCATCAGATTTTGGTAATCTCGTTGTCGGGAGATAGTTAGGTTACCATCCATTACTCTTACTCGTATTCCAAAGGTTTTGATTAGTTGCCACTTTGATTATCAATACTGATTTTTTTTGGGAAGGCCGGTTAACGGCATATATTTATGTGTAAGCAGTAATTTATGACAGACACCAAACAACATTTGTATCACGTAATCAAGGACGGGAAGTCAGGATTTATTAACAACAAAGGACACGTTGTTATAGACTTTGAATTTGAAGGTGCATCTTCATTTTCAGAAGGGTTTGCAAGAATATTTGTTGGTGACAAAGTTGGTTTTATAGACACTACGGGGAATATTGTAATTCAACCCAAGTTCGACAGTGCCTTAGGATTTTCGGAAGGCTTTTCGGTTGTGACTATTGGAGACAAACAAGGATACATAAACACACAAGGTGAAGTTGCTATAAGACCTTCATTTTATCAGGCTGACGATTTCGAAAATGGGATAGCTCGTGTTATGGAAGACGTTGTATCAAAGGGAAGCTTTATTGATAAGCAAGGCAAAGTAATTCTTAATGGTCGAAATTTCTTAGTTTCAAAATATAGCGAAGGGCTCATAAATTGTTCCGACAAAGGAGATTGGGGCTACATAAATTTGGAAGGTCATTTTGTTATTCCTGCGAATTATAAATACACCCGAGAATTTTCAGAAGGCAAAGGAGCTGTATCACCTAAAAAAGACATAAACGGGAAACCAAATAGAAAGGATTTGTATGGGTTCATAAACAAATACAATGAAATGATTATCCCACCAACATTACAAGGTTCGGACATTCATTTCTCAGAAGGTTTATGTGCAGTTTGGGACAATGGTTATGGTTATATAGACGACATTGGAAATCTAACTATCCCATACGAGTTTGACTTAGGGCAACATTTTAGTGATGGACTTGCTGTTTTTAAACCTAAAGGGAAAAACAA
>JAESGK010000716.1_pt1 | contig 10784 bp, 10 predicted proteins | sample 9269681 | NCBI WGS metagenome assembly JAESGK01 (sample SAMN14515347, study PRJNA621673) | algae metagenome | isolation source: Timaviella obliquedivisa GSE-PSE-MK23-08B and co-occurring heterotrophs from... | place: USA: Grand Staircase Escalante National Monument, Utah | collected 2006-08-15
GTTAGATACACCCCTTTAATGCAAGATCATTTAAAATTAATGTTATCCATTGCTACAGAAATAGGCCGGGAGGACGCAACAAAAACGTGGGGACAGTTAACCGAAGAAGTGAAAATCCTGATCAATCATCTACACACTATTAACCACCTGAACAGCCTTTTGTGCGAGGCAAGTCCTCCATTGCTGTTTATGGATCTGAACACTCTTTGCTCCAACTAAGGGGCACAAAATTCCGAGTATTATCGCGAAGGAGCCCGAATGTGTTAGCGCTATCCGACCAGTGAGTCAAGCGTTATGCGGGAAAAGACTTCGATTGCCGGCTGCACTACGCAGCATTGGATGCCTATGTACGGACTCTCCTACGGGAGCCTTAGAAGGATTCCTTTCCTATGCACTAACATTTTTTCATTCATGAAGTATGTTCATTATACGCCTTTACTGCGAGAATATTTAGAGAAGCTGGTGCCGTTGGCCGAAGAATTAAGCCGCCGGGATATCGGCAAGACACAGCTGCAACTTAACCGGGAGGTTGACGTGCTGATGCGGCACCTCGAAATTATTAAGTTCATCAATAATCATTATGATAACGAAGGCCCCGGGGCAACGCTGTGGCAGTGGGTGGCCGGTTTGTTCAACGGCGTCCGGAAGAAGTTGTGGGGAAGTGCCACGCGTGCCCTGGCGGTCTTTGTTTTGGGTGCACGGTAGGCTAGTAGTGCCGATGCGCCCGGGCCGGAGGTGTGCCGCCTTCGGCCTTCTTTTCGATTCTTTTTCCGATACCATATTATAAGGGGGTGGGCACTGTGCATGCTAGTAGTGCACGTGTGCCCGGGCCGGAGGCTTGTTGCCTTCGGCCTCTTTTAAGAATTTTTTATTCCAGGATTTTTTACCAGTGGGCATGTGCAGCCAGGTCTGCATAGGTGCCTGGCCGGAGGCTGCGGGGCCTTCGGCCTTTTGGCTATCGTGACTCCCCAGCGACATGGATCCTCATGCGAACATATTTTATGCGAGAGCGATTGTCGGTGTATGTTACGTGTACGGTACCGTTTCGATCGACAATGATGGCGGGGTAGCTGTATTCGCCTTCGGTATGGTCTTCGAAGGTATAAAAGTCGTCGGGTTCTTCATAGCCTAGCGATGCCAGCTTTAGCACCGAGCGTCCCTCCCACCACTCTTTGCCAGCGGGCAGTGGGTTGTATACCAGGATGGGAAGACCGCCAGGCAAGACCGCGGCATCAACGCCTGAATTGGGATTGGGTATTGCTGTGGGCTTGAGGGGCGACCACGTTTCGCCGTCGTCTTTTGACCAACTTTCGACAAGTACGTTGTGTTTGCTGCGGGCGAGGAGCCTGATGGGATATGAGTGTATTTTTGCCATACGGGCGATGCCATCTATTAACAACGTGGGTTGTATGACTTGAAAGGTGTCGCAGGGAATTTCGGCTTTCCACCATTCTCGCAATGTTGAGTCGGAGCCTTCGATGTGGATGCACCAGTGCTTCTCATCGCGGCTTTCGGTGCTGGACGGGTACAGTATGTTGCCATTCCAAAGCTTTATTGGCTTGTTTTTAATAGGCCCGAGGAAGCCTTCTAGCATCGGTTCGGGGTTGGACCAGGTGCGGCCGTTGTCTGTGGAGACCTTGTACAACGCCCACCACTCGCGGGGATTGGGGCCTACTTTGTAGTGCAGGTATAGTTTTTTGCCGATGCAGTATAATACGGGGTTCCAGCAAGGATATTGTGTTTTATAGTCTGGCTGTACGCCGTCAGCCACCCGCAACGGGCGCGACCAGCCATTCTTTTCGTCGCGGATGGACATCCAGATGCAGACGTCGCTGGCGCCTTCGTGGTCACCGCCGAACCAGGCAGCGGCAATGTTGCCGTTGGGCAACTCTACTACGGTGGAGGCGTGGACGGACTTGAAGGGGCCTTGCTCGAAGATATATTCTGTGGTGGCGCTGAGGACTTTGAAGGGGCCGCCGGCAGGGACTAAACCGCTCTTCTTTTGTTGCGCGGAAGTGGTGGCTGCTGCTAGCGAGCAGATTAATATTAATGCTGCACGAAATATGTGCATAGGACTTTTTCTCACGATCATATTTTTTACTCCCTATCCGTATAAGCGGTCTGGCCGTGGTTGCTTTGTACTAGCTACTTTTATGCAACCCTTTGTTGAAATCCTGTCGCGCTTTTTCTCCTCTTTCTTTAAAAGCTAAAGATCGGCTTTCTTCGCCTAGTTTAAAAAAAATAGTTTTTAGATTATCCAGAATGCCGCTCCAGATCAACTCTGTCTTTTGTTCAGGGTTTGCTGTCATTTCGATATCGAGTGCCTTTAAATAATGATCTCGTGCAAGCTCTAAATTACCTAGTACCTCATGCGCTACGCCTAATCCCTGGTGTATTCTACTCTGCGTGATGTGACTATTGGCAAACGAGAAGTGACTTAGGGCTGCACCATATAATTCAATCACCTTGTCTGGCGCTGAAAAATAATGCGTATTTCCCAATCTGTAGTAGTATGCTGCTATCCATTCGGCGTCTCCATTGATGCTTTTAAGAAGATCAATGCACTGGTAGTAACACGCTCTTGCCAGATCGATATTCCCGATTTCCTTTACGTGGAAATATCCTAGCTCTCCTAGTGCTTCGGCCTGCTTTTCGATCAAGCCATTTTCCTTTGATAGAGATATCGCCTCCTGGATTAATTTCTCGGCTTCGTCAAAATCATAGATATCAAAATGGAAGGTTGACTCTTTGATTAGCGTATCTATATGAATTGTGATTTCGTCTTTGGTCATTTGAGATGGACGGTTGTTAGTGGGGTAATAGTGAGTGTGATGGCGACGGAGTGGGCGGTGTATGTGTATGGCACCACGGGTTACGACGCGTTATTTCTTCTTCCGGACATCTTTAACTACTTCTATTGTTTTCAGGTTGAAGCCGCCCGCGACGGTGTACACCCGGATGGCGTTCGGGCCTTGGGCCAGTTGTAGTGTGCCGATAGGTACGGTCTTCCAATCGGTGGGCTTGCCAGTGTGGGGGATGCTGGCCGTCTTTGTCATGGTCTCGTTTATTGTTACGTATACTTTGCCGCCCGAGGCAGGCGCGGAGGCTGTTGCCAGCACCGTGTAGCGGCCGGCTTGGGGAATAGTGACAGTGTACTCCAGCCACTCGCCGGCGTCGATGTTTGATACATAGTATACTTCGGGATTGCTGCCTTCCTGCTGAACAATGTCGACGCCGTCGTTGCGGTAGGTGTAGCCTTTGTTGCCGGTGGAGCGGGTGCCGCCGTTGGAGATATAATAGTTGCCGGTGTCGAGGTCGAAGTAGGCGTAGCGGTTGCGGCCCAGGTCGTAGTCGGTGGCGGCGATGGGTTGGTTGATGGTGTGGGGGTTGAACGGCACAGCCTTGTCGCTATGGGGTTGGCGGATCATGGCGTCGACCACGTCGCGGTGGTAGATGTTGTTTTCGATCTTGAGGTTTTCGGCGAGGGTGGTGATGGCGGTGTGGGCTTCTTCGGGCGTGGGCCTGGTGCCTTTGTCGGCCCAGTAGTCGAGAATCTGTTGGTAGCCGGCGGGTACTTTTACTTCCAGGGGGTTGTTGGCGCCGAGCTTTTTGAAGGGCCACCAGGCCCAGCCGATGTGGTTGGTCTCCACGAGGTTGATGGCGTCGCGGAACCAGACGTTGGAGTTTTCGCCCGACTCGCCGAGCCATATGGGCACGTTGTATTGCTGGCGGATGTCGAGGAATTTCTGGATGTCTTTTGTTTCGTTGTTGTTCCAGTATTTGTGGAAGCTTACTACGGTGTTATTATCCCACGGTGGGAAGATGCCGTTGTAGTTGTTGCCCCAGCAGTTGCCTTCGATGATGATGATGTGTTTTTTGTCTACTTCGCGAATGGCATGGGTGATGTCGACCATCAGTTTTTTGAGGGGCTCGTTTTTTTGTTCGGCGCAGCCGTTTTTGTCGTCGGGGGTTTCAAAGCCCCAGTTGGGTTCGTTGATGATGTCGTAGGCGCCGATCCATGGTTCGTTGGCGTAGCGCTCGGCGAGCTTGCGCCAGAGGGCGATCGTTTTTTGTTGGTTGTGTATGCTTTGCCAGAGGGAAGGTTTGGCGGGATCGCGGTCGGAGATGTTTACGTCGTTGCCCTGGCCGCCGGGCGCGGCGTGCAGGTCGAGTATCAGATATAGTTTGTTGGCTTTGCACCATTGCAGCAGGCTGTCGGTCATGGCGAAGCCCTGGTCGAGCCAGGTGTGGGCCCCGGGTGTGGGCTCGTGGTCAACGGGGAGGGTATAGAGATTATAGTGCATGGGCAGACGCACGGAGTTGAAGCCCCAGGCCGCCAGTGAATCGATGTCGGCTTTGCGGGTGTGGTTGGTGAGCCAGGCGGTATAGAAGGCGTCGGTACGCTCTTTGCCGACGAGCTCTTCGAGACGACGGCGAATGACGTGCTGCTGTTGGCCGTCGCTACGCACGCGCAGCATGTAGCCTTCTTGCAGCATCCAGCCGCCAAGGCCGACACCACGCAGGATTACTTCTTCACCTTTTTCGTTTACGATCTTTTTGTCTTGTGCTTTTAAGAAACCCTGGCCGTGGGTAACGGTGGCAAGGAGCAACAGCATGCCGAGCAGGGCAAGGTGTTTCAAATTCATCATGGGGGTGATTGTTGGAAAGCAATGATACTAAATTTATTGCCAACATCGTCTTACCGCCTAAACAAGCGATTCGGCATGTGCCTCTTGCTCCGGGCGTGTGTGCGTCGCGCACAGCCAATGTTTTTTCTATTTTTCCGACGTAATCCCCGCCCTACTTATGCGCAACACGTTGCTCGTATCCATCATGCTATGGCTTTTTGCGTCGCACAGCCCGGCACAATCCACCCGCTGGCAGCAGCTTTCCATTGAAGCAGGCTTATCGCAGAACACGGTCAATACCATCTTTCAGGACAGTCGCGGCTTTATGTGGTTTGGTACACAGAATGGACTGAACAAGTACGACGGCAGGGGCTTTTCTGTTTTTAAAAATCGTTCGACGGACAGCACCTCGTTGGCAAGTAGTGATGTGTATGCTGCCTATGAGGACCACGACCGGAACTTATGGTTTGGTACGCGCGCAGGGTTGTCGCGTTACCACCGGGAGACGAATACCTTTTCTAATTATGACTTCCCCGAACGGAGCTGCTATGCCATGCGGCCGGTATGGGCGATTGTTGCGGGCGATGACGACGAGCATTTGTGGATTGGCGCGTCGGGTGGGTTGTTTCGGTTTAACCGGAGTACAGGTGCGCTGGATCACTACCGGTTAAACGACAGTATTCAAAATGCCAACTCGGTGCGTACACTTTGTCGCGACGGGCAGGGGCATTTATGGATGGGGACGTCGGTCGGCACCCTGTTGCGCTTTGATCCCGCCACAAAACGGTTTACACCTATACTTACTAATCACCCTGACGCTATTGGCCGGTCGCCCATCACGGCTATACGCCGCGACAGCGAAGGCCACGTGTGGGTGGGACGGGAGGATGGCACATTGCTGCGGTATGATGCTCCCTCCTCTTTTCGTCTGTACAAAGCCCTGCAGCACCGACACCCTATACGTGCGTTAGGCGAAGATGCCGGTGGTAATTTGTGGGTGGGTACGGATCAAGGCGGTGCTTTTCTGCTCGACAAGCAGGCTGATGCTGCGGTACCTCTACACGATGGGCCTGTGCGTGACGGTACGGACGTGGTGCTCTCGTTCTGTCGGGACACCAAAGGTGATATGTGGCTCGGCACCTACCGGGGTGGTGTTTATTTATTTGACAAGACCGACACCGCTTTTACACAGTTAGCGCCGTACGCCGAGGTTAAGCACGCGGGTGAAAGCAATTCGGTATTGGCAGTCTATCGCGCCGATGGAGATCTGTGGTTCGGAACCGATGGCGGCGGACTTGTGCAAAAGGGAGGAGATGTTACTACGTATTATAAAAAACGGACCGGCGGCCTGGCCGATAACACGGTGCTTTGCCTCGCCCAGTCGAAAGGGCGGATGTATATCGGCACTTATACGGGTGGTTTGTCTGTCTTAAATTTGGCGATCGGAACATTTACAACGTACGATAAGCGTAATGGTTTAACAGATAACAGTGTGTGGGCCCTCTATCCCGAGGGCGATCGTCTGTGGATTGGCACAAATCATGGAGGTCTGCAATTATTCAATACGCGTACGAGTACCTTTCGCTCTTTTACCAATACGCTGAAAGACGAGCGTACGATCAGTTCCAATACTATACGCTGCATCTATCGCGACAGCCGGCACCGGTTGTGGGTAGGCACGGTATCAGGGCTGAATGTTTTTCAGGAACGCGACAGTACGTTTATGCCCTACTATCACGACGACGGAGTTGGTAGCATCAGCAGCGACAACATCATTTGTATTTATGAGGATAGTGAAAAGAACGTGTGGTTTGGAACGCATGGCGGAGGCATTAATCGCTATGATTATCGTACCAATACATTTACCAGTTTTCAGGAGGAGGACGGATTGGCCGGTAATATTGTGTGCGGTATTCTGGAAGACGAACAGGGTTTTCTTTGGATCAGTACCAACCGGGGATTGTCGCGGTTTGATGTGCGTAAGAAAACGTTTAAGAATTTCGATACACATTCGGGGTTGGCCAGTGCCGAGTTTAACATCGGCGCACGGTATGCCGATGGCGATGGACGACTTTACTTTGGAAGTATTGCGGGGGTGACATCGTTTCTTCCGCATCACATACGTGAGAATACGTTTGTGCCGCCGGTCGTGATCACGGACTTTCAGGTTTTTAACAAACCGCTGCTGCCGGCGATGGGCGAGACGAAGGAAGTGATGCTGAACCATAGGCAGTCGATGTTTAGCTTACGCTTTGCGGCGCTGAGCTATAGCCACTCCGATAAGAATTGCTATGCGTATCGACTGGAGCCTTTCGATCAGGATTGGATTCAGGCGGGTGCTGTCAATACGGCTACGTATACGAACCTCGATCCGGGAACGTATACATTTCAGGTGAAGGCTTCGAATAATGATGGTGTGTGGAATGAGCAGTATGCTTCGTTGCGTATTGTGATTACGCCGCCGTTTTGGAGGACTGCGTGGTTTACCGTGCTACTGGGGTTGGTTGTTACCGGATGGCTATACGCCGCATATCAATTGCAGATCAACAACCTGCGTCGACGGCAGCGCGCGCTGGCGCAGTTGGTGGCGCAGCGTACTACAGAGATCGAGGCGAAGAACAAACAATTGCTGGAGACGGAGCGAAGGCATGCGCAGTTTGTTAATCAACAGCTGAATGATGAGCTGGCAGCAAAAAGTCAGGAGCTGACGGGGTCGACGTTGTTGATCATTCAGAAGAATAGGTTGCTGGATGAGCTGAAGACGAAGCTTAAGGATCTGTTGCGTAGTCCGGGGTCGAGTAACTTGCGGGACTTTCGACAGTTGGTGCAGTTGATCAATTATAACTTTAGTCCGGAGAAGGAGTGGATGGAGTTTACGTTGCACTTCTCGCGTGTGCATGGGCGATTTCTGGATACGTTGAAAACTCATTATCCCGACTTGACGAATAATGATCTGCGGTTGTGTGCATTGTATCGGATTGGGATTGCTACGAAGGATATTGCGGCGGCGATGAGTATTTCGCAGACCAGTGTGAAGATGGCAAGGTATAGGCTGCGCAAGAAGTTGGGGTTAACGCCGGAGGAGGATATTACCGCGTTTTTGGAACAGGTCGGACGCGTTGTGTAGTGTGGGTGATCTCCATGACAAACCACATTGAGCTTTAGAACAAAACCCGAGGTGACAAACCGGCCTACCTTTGCTCTTGTTAAATCAATAGAGACAATGACAAAAGTATGGTTTATTACCGGCAGCTCCCGCGGGTTGGGACGTGCCTTGACGGAAGCAGTTTTGACTAGTGGCGATCGTGTGGCGGCTACGGCGCGTGATCCCAAACAACTACAAGATTTGGTGCAGCAGTATCCGGATTTGCTATATCCTGTAAGGCTCGATGTGACGAAGCACGAGGAGATATACCAGGCGGTGCGCGATGTGGTTGCTCATTTTGGGAAGATCGATGTTTTGGTGAATAATGCCGGCTTTGGTATTACCGGGGCTACGGAGGCTTTTACGGATGAGCAGGTGCGCAGTCAGTTGGAGACAAATCTTTATGCCCCTGTCGAAGTAACACGCGCGGTGTTGCCGTATATGCGCAAGCAGCGGTCGGGTCACATTCTGCAGGTTAGCTCGATTGGTGGCCGTGTAGGCAATCCGGGGCTTTCGATTTATCAGGCTGCGAAGTTTGGTGTGGGTGGTTTTAGTGAAGCGCTGGCAAAGGAGGTTGCGCCGCTGGGCATTCGGGTTACGTGTGTGGAGCCGGGTGGTTTCCGTACGGACTGGGCGGGTGCCTCGATGCGCTATGCGCCGCATGTAGAGGGATATGAGACTACGGTTGATTTTATGGCCACGCGTTTTAAGGGTGATGGGTTTATACCGGTAGGTGATCCGAAAAAGGCGGCGAAGGTAATGGTGGAGCTGGTGGCAGGGCCGACGGCGCCGATACATTTGGTGCTGGGTAGCGAGGCGGCAGGTTTACTGAAGCATGCGGATAAGCAACGGCAGGCGGAGTTTGAGAAGTGGTTGCCGGTGACGCTTTCCACGGATCATGCGGATTCTAAAAACTTCCTGGAGACAGAGGAGGGGAAAGCGTTGATGGGGATGACGAAGTAGCGGACCGGTGCGGATGGTTTAAGGGCGATGTACATGCTATACATCGCCCTTTTTTATTTTCGTTGTTATTACTTCGCGGCCAGCAGGCCTTTATAGTGGTCGCGTTTCGCGTAGGCAAGGAAGAGGCTGGCTAACAAGAGGAAGATGGCTACGGGCATGCCTTCGGGCGCGAGCATGAGGTGGACGAAGAAGATGTTAATGATGATGGGGAAAAGTATGACCAGTGCGAGGGGGACGAAGAAGCCGGAGATTAGTGCGAGGGAGCAAATCAGCTCGGTTACTTTGATGAGGGGCATGAGGTAGCCAGATGCCTCAAAACCTTCGCTGAAGGTCTTCATGTCACCTTCCATGGGCGGTACGGGTATGAGGTCGAACAGATAGGTTACGGATGAGAAGAGGAAAAGAAGTCCCATCAGTACACGGACGATGATTACAGCAATTTTCATAGTTATAATGGTTTTAAGGTTTTCTACTGTTGTTTGCCGTCGGGTTCGCGATGAATTTACTTGAAACCTTTTGGTTGCACAAACATACTCGCTAAAAAGACGATTCTGTGAGTGGAGTTCGCGACAACATCAGGGGGCAATCAGGACAGCATGGTGCAAAAGCCCCCCATCGTGCCTCCTAAGAATTGAACAAATTCGACATTCCTGGCGAGGCCCACTGCCCGATGGAGCTTTGCCGATAGGCTTGTCTCATTATCCCCCCGACGTTGTCATGTTCGCGACGGTTGCTTCGCCTGGTCTGATTTTATCTTTGACTTAACATTTTATAGAAATATCAGACACAAAACACAACAACCATGGCAACAGAAAACGCACTGCCCACAGCGGCGCATAAACTGATGGGCGCATTGGCAGGACGCTGGCGTACCGAGGGGCAGACGGTGGCGACGAACGATGCTCCGTCTATGAAGATAGCAGGAACAGACACCTACGAGTGGCTGCCGGGAGGTTTTTTTATGGTACATCATGTGGATGTGCGCATGGGCCCGGACGAGGCGAAGACGCTTGAGGTCATTGGCTATGACGTCGCGACCAACACTTATCTTACTACCTTCTTTGACAACCTGGGCAATACCGGTTCATACCGGGCGACGGTGAACCAGGACGTCTGGACCTTTCGAGGTGTTGCCGATCGTGCTACTCTTACCGTACGCGACAATACAATGAAAGCTCACTGGGAGCGCACCGACGACAGCGTGCATTGGCAAGACTGGATGCACATTACGTTAACGCGTGTACACTAAAATACCATCCTTATGAAACGTACGATCTTATTTATGCACAGTGCTGGCCCCCAGGAGGGTGAGCACGAAGGGAGCAACGATCTTCTGCGTCGCCTGCGGGAAGGGCTTGGTGTGGGTGTTACGCTGCTCGCGCCGCGCATGCCTTCGCCTGACAACCCGACGTATGCCTCGTGGAAGAAAGCGCTCGACGCATTGATCCCGACGCTGCCCGACGAAGTAGTGTTGGTCGGGCACTCGCTGGGTGGGTCGGTATTGTTGAAATATCTCTCGGAGGAGGCCTTCACGCCGCGCATCGCGGGGATGGTGCTGATTGCCACGCCTTATTGGGGAGTACAGGATTGGGACGTATCGGAATATATGTTGCGGGAGGATTTCCCTACTGGCCTACCGGTTATTCGTCCGCTGTATTTGTATCAAAGTGACGACGACGATGTAGTCTCTCCTGACCACGTGAAGTACTACGCCAAGCGGCTGCCGACGGCAACGGTACGCACACCGGCCGGCATGGGGCATCTCTTTGCGAAGCCCTGTCCCGAACTCATTGACGACATTCAGGGACTTTTATAATAGGGAGATTCAGAGGCGATTACGCTTCTTCAGATAACGGAAAACATAATAGCCAATACCGACTCCGATGGTGTTGGCCACCATGTCAAAGACGGAGAAGCTTCGCCCGGGAACAAACCGCTGGAGGAACTCTATGCCGACGCCGGCGGCGATGCTAAAGATGATGGAAACCAGTATGGGACGGGCCGGCGCGCCTCTCAACAGGGTGTGTTTCTCGAGGGCGTAGGCGGTC
>JAESGK010000719.1_pt1 | contig 10733 bp, 13 predicted proteins | sample 9269681 | NCBI WGS metagenome assembly JAESGK01 (sample SAMN14515347, study PRJNA621673) | algae metagenome | isolation source: Timaviella obliquedivisa GSE-PSE-MK23-08B and co-occurring heterotrophs from... | place: USA: Grand Staircase Escalante National Monument, Utah | collected 2006-08-15
TATTACCTGCCGAAGTTTCTCAAAAATGACCCGCCGAGGTTGCTGTCATTTGGGTGCCGAAGTTAGTGTCTTTAGGCCGCCGAAGTTAGTGTCTTTGGGCTGCCGAGGTTAGTGTCTTTAAGCAATGTTGCTAGCCGTCCTGAGTTTGCCAACCGCAAACGCAGTGGGGTGGTGGATGGCGTTCTATATGAGAACGAATTCTTCGCTTCCGACTTCACCCTGGCGGAAATCAAAACCCTGCGGGCGATCATGCCCCAAGGATTTCGCACCCAGGCATTTAACGGTGTGTTCCAGATTCCGACCTTTGAGGAGGTGATCAACCTGGTCAAGCAGGTTGAGGCGGAAACGGGCAAGAAGATTGGCATCTATCCCGAAACTAAGCACCCCACTTATCACGACCAGTTGGGTCTATCGCTGGAAGAACCTCTGCTTGCAACGCTGAAGCAGACCGAATTTGAAGACCCTAGCCGGATCTTCATCCAATCGTTTGAAGTCAGCAACCTGAAGGAACTGAACCAGAAAACCGACATTCCCTTGGTGCAACTGCTGGATGCTTACGATGTGGACTACAACACAGGTGCCCTGCTTTATCAGGATGCGAATGCCCGTCCCTACGACTTTACGGTCAATGGCGATACCCGTACCTATGCCGATTTGCAGACCCCCGCAGGATTGGCAGAAATTTCCACCTATGCCGATGGGATTGGGCCCTGGAAACGGATGATCGTTTCGGTGAAGAACGTAGACGCGAATGGGGATGGAACACCGGACGACCTAAATGGCGATGGCACCATCAACGATGCCGATCGCGTCACTCTAGCGCCCACTAGCTTGATTTCAGATGCTCATGAAGAAGGGTTGTTTGTTCATGCCTACACCTTCCGCAATGAAGAACGCTTCCTGACTTCCAATTACAACAGCAATCCGGAGCTGGAGTTCCGCCAGTTCATCCAGTTGGGTGTCGATGGCTATTTCACCGACTTCCCCGGCACGGGCGACCTGGTGCGCGACCAGATTACCGGAGAGGTTGTCCGATCGCCCCAAAACCCTGAGGTACTGAGCAAACCGGATTTTGATACCCTGAACGGTCAAGCGCCGATTGTGATCGGGCATCGGGGGGCTAGCGGTTCTCGTCCAGAGCATACGCTGGCTGCTTACAAAAAAGCGATCGCTGATGGAGCCGATTTCATTGAGCCAGATCTGGTCGTCACCAAAGATGGCGTGCTGATTGCCCGCCACGAGCCAATGCTAGCCGTGGCAGAGCTGAATGCCGATGGCACGATCAGCCGGGATGCCAATGGCAAACCTGTCATTAACACCACCAACACCAGCACCGATGTTCATCTGCGCGATCAGTTTGCCGATCGCCTGACGATTAAAACCCTGGATGGTGTGCAAGTTGCGGGTTGGTTTGCCGAAGACTTTACCCTGGCAGAAGTCAAGGAACTGAATGCGATCGAACGGATTCCGGCCATCCGAGGAACGACGTTCGACAACGATGGGTTAAAGGTTCCCACTCTGGAAGAAGTGATCAACCTGGTGAAGCAGGTCGAGGCGGAAACGGGCAGGAAGATTGGCATCTATCCTGAAACCAAGCACCCCACTTTCTTTGCTCAGCAGGGCTTTAATACCAGCCAGTTGCTCGTCAACACCCTGAAGCAAACTGAATTTACTGATCCAACCCGGATCTTTATCCAGTCCTTTGAAATTGGTAATCTGAAAGAATTGAACAATACGCTGATGCCTATTGCTGGCATTGATATTCCCCTAGTGCAACTGTTTGGCAGTTCTGGCAGCCCTTACGACTTTGTCGTCAGTGGGGATACCCGCACCTACACCGATCTGTCTACCCCGACCGGGCTAGCAGAGATTGCCACCTATGCCGCCGGAATTGGGCCGAACAAACAGCGGATTGTGCCGTTATCGACCGTAGACAACGACAATAATGGTCAACCCGATGATCTGAATGGCGATGGGCAAATCAGTGATGGCGATCGCACGACAGGCACCCCCACTACCCTGATTGCAGATGCTCACCAGGCTGGGTTGTTGGTGCACCTCTACACCCTGCGGAACGATAGCTTCTTCTTGCCCAATAGCTACAATGGCAATCCGACGAATGAGTTCAAGCAGTTCATTGATTTAGGGGTAGATGGTTTCTTTACCGACTTCCCCGGTACGGGGCACTCAACGCTAGTCAATGATTACCTATCAGGAACGGGGTATGCCAATCCTAACGGCAACCTCAACTCACCCTACCTGCCCGACTCCAATCAGCCTTACTACGGCGACCTGACTGTAGCAAACCTGAATCGTTCGCAAGGGTTTGAAGGGATGGCAATCAGCCCTGATCAGTCTACCCTGTATCCCTTGCTGGAAGGAACAGTCGTTGGCGATCCGGCAAACTCGCTGCGAATCTATCAGTTTGATATTGAGAGCAATCAGTATGAAGGGTTGGTCGGTTACTACCGTTTGGAAAGCCCCAGCAATGCGATCGGCGACTTCACCGTCATTAACTCTCAGCAATATCTCGTGATTGAACGGGATAACAATCAGGCGGCAGGGGCAGCCTTCAAGAAAATCTTCAAGGTAGATTTTTCTAAACGAGATAAAAACGGGTTTGTCGATAAGGAAGAGATTGCTAACCTGCTGACCATCCAAGACCCTAACGACCTGAATCAGGATGGTAGCAACACCTATACAATGCCATTCCAGACGATCGAAAATGTGGTGGTGATTGACGCCAAAACAATCCTGGTCGCCAACGACAACAACTATCCCTTCTCAGTCGGTCGCCCTCCAGCGATTGACAACAATGAGATTGTCGTTCTAGGGCTGGATAAGCCCCTCAGCAATGACCCCCGTGGTGGGTTCGGTGACGATACCCTAACCGGAACAGACCGGAATAATGAAATCTTCGGCAGCGAAGGAGATAACATTCTTTACGGTCGCGGTGGCAGAGATATTATCAATGCTGGTGCTGGAGATGACAAAGCCTATGGTGGCGACGGCAAGGATGTGCTGATTTTGCGTAATGGCAATAATCTTGCCTACGGCGACGACGGCAATGACCGCATCATCACGGGCAGTGGAGATGACACCCTCAATGGCGGTCTGGGCAATGATTCTATGGCCGGAGGGGGCGGACAAGACACCTTTGTTGTTAATCTGGGTCAGGGCAATGACACCGTCACTGACCTGGGCGGCCTTGGTAAAGGCAACACTCCTGCCGCCAGCGTGATTGCTGAACTCGATACCCTTAAATTCAATGGGGCAGGCTTAACCGCCCAAAATATGCTCCTGTCCCAAAATGGAGCCAACCTAGAGATTACCTTTAACGGAGTCGCGGGCACAAAAGTTGTGCTGCAAAACTTTGCGATCGAAAATCTGGACAATCTGCCTTCAGGTCAGGGCAATATCTTATTTAATGACCAATCGACCCTTCAAGATAGTTTCGATGTCTTCGATGCCACCTCGACTCGAAACCAGGTTTTTAACCGCAACACCGTCACTTTCCTGAATGCCCTCAACAATCGAACAAGGGGCTTTGATGATTCCAATGACCTCATCAACGGCCAAGCTGGCAATGACGCACTGAATGGATTATCGGGCAATGACACCCTGCGGGGTGAAGTAGGCAGAGACACCCTGATCGGCAGTGTCGGAAACGATGATTTAGCTGGAGGCGAAGGTAATGACTCCTTAGAGGGTGGACTTGGCGTAGACATCCTCTTAGGTGGCGATGGGGATGACTTCCTAGTCGGGGGTGCAGACAATGATCGGCTGACGGGTAATATGGGCAATGATCAGTTTTATTTTGCTACTGGGAAAATATTTGCCTCTACTGATTTAGGAATTGACCGCATTACAAATCTCAGTCGAGTTACAGGGAATACTGACAAAATCGTCCTCAGCCGCCAAACGTTTACTGCGGGCACCAGCTTTGCCAGTGTTAACTCAGATGCACTAGCTGCAACCAGCAGTGCATTCATTACCTTTAGTACCACAACGGGGAGATTGTTCTACAACCAGAACGGCACTACGGCAGGTTTGGGCAAAGGGGGACATTTTGCAACCCTTAGTAGCATCAATGGCACTGCAATCAGCAGCATAAATTCTTTGTTTGCTGATGACTTCAATTTCATTGCGTAAGAGACAGTGTGAATAAGCCAGGGCGATCGCGGGTAAAAGACACCAATGCTGATCAACGGAGAGCAACTATGCCTGCCACCAAGCTACCAATGCTCGCGACCGCTTTTGCGTTTATCACGGGTTTGCTAATGCAGTTCAATCAGGACATTGCACTACCAAACTGGCTGGCTCCCTTGAGTCTGGGGGGACTGCTCTCCGTGCTGGTCGTTCTCTTACCTTGGATTGAAAAGGGATCATTTGCGGCGATCGTCATGGGCTATCTCTTAGTAGCTCTTGCAACTATCAATCTTGCAATTTTATTCGGACTCGCCCACTTTCCGGGTCAGACCGTGATCGGATTGTCCTCGCGCAGTACAAAAGCTGGGCTGCTGCTGCTCCAGATGGTGGGGATAGGATTAGCGGTGATGCTGAAAGCCTCAGCCTGGCTAGTGATTGGGTTAATGGCAATGTTGGTCTGGGGATGGCACTCTCAGAAAGAGGGCGATTCCCGTCTGGGGAGGCAAAGCCAACGGCAAGTGCCACAGAAATTGCTGAGAGGTGGGGTTCCTCTTTGGGAGCATTCTGCCTAGACAGAATCTTGGGCTTGTCAACGAGTGATGCTAACCGTCTGATTCGCATATTGATCTCCTACCCTTTTGCATGATCTTTCTCCATGTAATTATTTTGTCCTAGTCACCGCTTAGGATTTCTTGACCATCTGATCCCAGCGACGCTGTATTTCCGTTGGTTCAACCTTCTCGATTTCCTTCTGGAACATCCACTCGTGCCCAAACGGATCGCGAATAGTGGCGCTCCGGTGGCCGTAAAATTCGTCGTTTGGAGGTCTAACGACGATCGCTCCAGCAGCACTGGCACGAACTACTGAGGCATCAACATCATTTACCATCAAGGCGAATGTGACGGCTGTACCGCCGAGAGTCTGCGGTGTTTTGTTGTAGGTCGGGTATTCGTCAGCCAGCATAATCTTCGTGCCGTTGAGCAGAAGTTCGGCATGGCCAATCTTGCCCGTTTCTGGGTCGATCAGACGATAGAGTTCTTTGGCATCAAAGACGTGTTGATAGAAGGAGATCGCTTGCTTGGCATCATCAACCGCCAAATAGGGGATGAGGGTTGGATCGGAAATCGGAGAGTTATGCATTGGATTGATTCTTCCTGAAATGATGATTTGAGAGTGAATCTAGCCTTTAAATTGAATGTGGGAAGAGGACAGATAGCAAGGACTAATCTTGAGCGATCGCGCTCTCTTCCATAAAAAAGATTTCCCAAATGTGACCATCTAAATCTTGAAAGCCATGTTGGTACATAAATCCGTGGTCTTTGGGTTCGTTGTAGGTTGTGCCACCCGCCGCGATCGCGTTGGCTACAATCTCATCAACTTTTGCTCGACTCTCAAAAGATAACGCGACAAGGACTTCTGCATTTTTGGATGTGTCGCAAATTCCTTTGGGCGTAAATGTCTTGAAATATTCCTCCTTGAGCAGCATGGAGAATATATTCTCCCCCACAATCATGCAGGTAGCATTCTCATCAGTAAACTGAGGATTGAACGTGAAGCCAAGCTTGGTAAAGAATTCGATCGATTTATTCAGGTCTTTGACAGGTAAATTGACGAAAATCTGAGTAGCCATATTTCCTCCTTTTACAGTGTGATGGTTGGGTGAAGGTATGAGAAAAAAAGCGCTCATGTTTGAAGTCAGAAGTTCCATCAATGGAACCCCATAGAACGAACGGAATGCTTAAGCTGGTAGATCGCAGTTGATCATCCACGGCGTACCGAAGCGATCGACAACCATGCCAAAACGGGCAGCCCAGAAGGTTGCTTGGAGTGGCATTTGCACCGTTCCGTTTTCTGCCAAAGCGTTAAAAATTCGCTCGGCTTCTGCCGGATCGGTAAATACGAGGGATACAGAAAAGCCCTGTGGTTTTTCAAACATCTGGGGTGGAGCATCACTTCCCATCAAAACCGTGTCGCCTACGGTTAATGAGACATGCATGATTTTATCGAGCTTTTCAGGCGGAGTTTGCTCTGCCATAGGCGAATCTCCGTAGGTCATCATTGAGTCGATTTTTCCGCCTAGACACTGCTCATAAAATTTAAACGCAGCTTCGCATTCGTCGTTGAAAGAGAGATATGGATTCAATTTCATTATGGACTCCTTTGAGGTTATGTTCAGGAAGTAAAAATCTGATCTTGCTCACTTGCCAATTAGTCTTGCAGACTGCCGGTTAGGTGTTGATACTGGCGATCGCAGCAGCAATGCGGAGTGGCGCATTTGGCCGAGCATACATCCGCTCCATATACTGGAGGAGCTGCGGACAGCCGTCGAGTAACTGAAGCTCGTTGGCCCAGTCGAGGGTATAGGCACAGACAAAATCAGCAACCGTTACAGTGTCACCAACGGTGAACTGGCACCCCTGCATATGATCCTCCATTACGGCTACCATATCTTTGAAATCCTGACGGGACAGGGAAACTTCGGCGGTCAGGCGCAGGTGTTCTGGATATAGCGCCGTGTGACGTGTGATGCGCCATAGCGGTTGCTCCAGCTCCGTGGCCGTGAAAAGAAGCCAACGGTAGACTTGCGATCGCTGCTTGATGTCTGAGGGAAGCAACCCTTTGTGGGGATACTTCTCTGCCAGGTAAAGCACAATTGCAACCGACTCGGTGAGAACAAGGTCGTCGTCAACAAGCACGGGAACCCTGCCGGCTGGATTGATCTTGAGGAACTCCGGGCGACGGTGTTCGCCCGCCCCAAGGTTGACGGTTATAGACTCGAAGTCTACGCCCAGCTCCTGGAGCATCCATCGCACCCGAATCGAGCGCGTAGGAGCGAATTCATATAGCTGCATATCCGTTCACCCGCCGCTAGAAACATTTCAACACCCACCGACCAAACTGCTCCGGTCGGTACGTAACGGTATTGTTATACATGCCACCTCCGATATCTTTTTCTACCTCATCCGCGGCGCGCCGCCTCGATCGCAGCGATATCGATCTTTTTCATCTGCATCATTGCATCGAATGCGCGCTTGCCGGCAGCGCGGTCGGGATCGGTGATCGCTTTTGTCAAAGCCAGCGGCGTAATCTGCCAGGACAGTCCCCATTTATCCCTGCACCAGCCGCACGCACTCTCTTCGCCGCCGTTACCAACGATCTCATTCCAGTAACGATCCGTTTCGGACTGGTCAGTGGTTGCGATCTGAAACGAGAATGCTTCACTGTGCTTGAAATTGGATCCGCCATTGAGTCCGAGGCAGGGAATTCCGATTACGGTAAACTCAACTGTCAACACATCCCCTTGCTTCCCAGACGGGAAATCTCCCGGTGCGCGGAGAACCGCGCCAACGGATGAATCGGGAAAGGTCTTGGCGTAAAAACGCGCCGCCTCCTCGGCATCGCCATCGTACCAAAGGCAAATCGTATTCTTTGCTTGCTTCATCATGTTAATTCTCCTTGGGGGGCATATGAAGGCCGATCGTATTTCCTTCTGTATCGATAATTAAAGCCATGAACCCGTATTGGCCGATCGACTCCTTGGGGCTGTGGATTTTTCCACCAGCGGTAACGACGCGCTCCAATTCCACCGCAACCTCGTCGCAATGGAAGTAGGGTATTGTGCCACTTCCGCCAGACTCAACCCCGTCCATCTTGACCAATGCGCCAGACGCGCCTACTGCTCCCATCGTCATCGGAAATGCCCACATGTCTATTCCAGGACTTTCGAGTTTCTCTAGCTTCACCTCGAACACTGACTTGTAAAACTGTTTTGCACGATCCATGTCCTGTACGTAAATTTCACACCAAGTAATGGGATTGGGTTTCATAGTGTATCTCCTGTTTGATTTTGTAGTGATGATGTCGGTTTGCAGCTAAACGTATCCTCTACCAAATAGTCGAATTAAGGAACGCGAAATCGACAGGTCGAAACAAACTTTTCTAGAAAAGCTTGGACTATTCCACTTTGGTAGCGATCCACCACGTCGTGCCTCCGGCATCCTTGACGCCGCCGCGCTTGTCTTCATCCTCTTTTTTGATTGGTTCTTGGACGGATATGGCACCAGCGGCGATCGCGCGTTGGTAAATCGCGTCAACATCGCTAACGTAGAGATGCACATGAGCAGGCATCGGCGGCCAACCTTCACCACTGTCTGCGATCATCACGACCGTATCGTCGATCCGAACTTCGGCGTGGATCAGTTTTCCTTCATCGTCAGGAACTTGGCGTAATTTGACGGCACTAAAGACTTCGATCAAGAATGCGATCGTGGCCTCTGCGCCATTCACAATCAAATAGGGTGAGACGGTACTGTAGCCTTCAGGTTTGTAAGACAATTCCATAGGTTCTCCGATCAGTAGTGCGCGCCTGCTCTTGCTTCGGTCATTTTTTACAAATTTATCGGCAGCCCTGTCAGCTCTAAAACAGGGCGGATCTCGACGGTGCCTTTTTTGACTCCAGGGATGCGTCCTGCGATCGCGATCGCTTCATCAAGATCCTTGGCATCAATCAGAAAGTAGCCGCCGAGTTGTTCACGGGTTTCCGCAAAGGGGCCATCAGTCACCAGTCGTTTGCCATCCCGCACCTGCACACTGGTTGCCATTGCAATTGGATGTAGGGGTGCAGAACCCAAGTATTGGCCTTTCGAGTTCAATTCATGCGTCAATTGCACAGATTCTGTAAAGCAGTGCTCTCGTTCGCTTTCAGTCCAAGCGTTTTCGTTACTGTAAATGAGCAACATGTATTTCATGGTTTGTTTCCTCAATTTTGCTAAATGCTGAACATCAGCTACTGCTGCCGCCGATAATGCGCGGTCATGAACTGAAGCCAGTTGCCATCATCGTCCAGGATCTGCGAGGTCATGATCCGGTGATCATCGCTGACGAACTCAATGATGTCTTGGTATCTAGCCATCGCAGTCTGTTTGAAGTTTGGCCCCTCCGTGTCTAGCGTCAGCACCTTTTCCACAGCGTCAAGGCAACCGCTGTAGAGCCAGAGATGAGCCATCATAGAGCAGACAAACGTCCCAATATAGCGATCGGTTTGCGAGTCATAGCCGAGGGACATAATCGTCTTGCCAATCTCCCCGTCTGGCATCTCGTTCTCACCTTCAGCCACAGTCCAAAGTCCACTGAGAGAACGGACAATCTCCGTCCCCTTGGTCTTTGAGGGCGGTTGATCTGGCCCCATACTGCATTCGGATTCATAGCTCCACTCGCCAATCAGTTTGTCTAACCATTGATGTTCTTTTTGCGGGGTTACTTGCATTGTTTTTCTCCTGAATTAATCCAAAGGGTTTTCAACTCGTTTGCTAGTTTGAATTAGGGTGTCAGCGTTTAGGCAGCCGACTTGAAATTTGTTGCCAACAGATTGATCTGCTCATCCACCGGACGAAGCTCAAACAGGCCATGGTGAACGCCCGGATGCTTCGACATCAACTGGATGGCGTGGTTGAGGTCTCTAGCTTCCAAGATCAGAAATCCGCCAAGCTGTTCCTTGGTTTCGGCATAGGGGCCATCGGTGATGATGACCTTACCCTTTTGATGCCGCAGTGTTGCAGCATTCCGAACGGTTTGCAGCGCTTCTCCGCCAATAAAATGTCCGCCCCGGCGCAGCTCGTCGTCATAGGCAAAACACTTTTCGATCAGAGCAGTCCGATCGCGCTCCGGCAGTTCGTCCCACTTGCTTTCTGACCTATATCCAAGGCAGATAAACTTCATTTCGCCCTCCAGAATGTTGTCTAAACGATCGCTGTTACTGAGTAGTCGTTCGGCAGACCTGCAAATCGACATCAGGGCAAAAAAATTAGTCTAATTCGTGGAGGCGTTTTTGCAGGAACCGACGCTCAGGTTCAGCAGGAGCTTGAGCAAGCGCTCGCCTGATCAGTTTTACTTCATTTTTGAATTGGCGCTCTATGCCCGATTTGGCTATTTTAGAATCCATTTTGAATTTTGTACTTATATCAAAATAAAGCTTTACATTTCGGACTACTTTATCTGGGTAGTGATGAATAGTAATGGTTACGAGCGGAGAAGTGCAAAGGGGAGAGATACCTCTGATTTCATTCTGATTTGCAAACCAATGATTTACCTTGATTTTTCTCTAGTGAAGTCGGCAGCAGTATCAACCCTTCAATTACCCCATATTACAAACCTTATCGAGCCAATATTCTAAAAAATAAGGGGCATTGCGCGATTAGGCAGCACCGACAAGCCGATACATACTCGCAAGGCCATAAGCAGCGAAAGTTCCTCCCGCTCTGCGTGCGATACGGACTCCCTATTGCGATCGCTGATTTCGGCGGCTTCCTCCCAAGCAGAAGTGTTGAAAGATAGCTTAACGCAGAAAAAATGGGGGCAGAATGTAGTATTCTGTCCCCAAGAAATACAAAAATAATATCTAATGATATCGTCCTTTCCCACCATTGTCAAATCATTACTCAAGCGACTCTCTCCCACTGACTACCCTGTTTTGAACTCGCGACTGTTTTTTGAAATTTGGCTAACATTCGTGTTAGACCAAAGTTTGACCAGCATGAGAGACCTATTTTATCGCCTGAATCATGCCGGGATTAAGATGGATATT
>JAESGK010000721.1_pt1 | contig 10715 bp, 8 predicted proteins | sample 9269681 | NCBI WGS metagenome assembly JAESGK01 (sample SAMN14515347, study PRJNA621673) | algae metagenome | isolation source: Timaviella obliquedivisa GSE-PSE-MK23-08B and co-occurring heterotrophs from... | place: USA: Grand Staircase Escalante National Monument, Utah | collected 2006-08-15
AAATCCTGGCCAACAACTTCTTTATTCCGGTGGCCGTGACAGATGCTATTCTCGAGACAGGTAAGAGCATCATGTATACATCCATCGTGCTGTTTGCGGGCTTTATCATCTTCACGTTCTCGTCCTTTGGCGGTACGATTGCGCTGGGCCTGTTAACATCCGTGACGCTCATCATCTCGATGTTCACCAACCTCATCCTGCTGCCGGCGCTGATCCTGACCTTCGACAGACCCAAAAAGAAGAAAGGCGAGCACTTGCCGATCGACGATTTTGATGCAAGCTTTTATGGCGAATCTGAGGATGAAGAGATCGACCTGGACAAGATCCAGATTCACAACCGGCACTCGGCCGCCGAGTAGCGGAATAAGACGCTGACGACAGCGCGCCGAACCATAGGAAATTTGGTGAGGTGCGCCGTTCCGTGTCTCGGAAATCGTAAATAACAAATATCTTTGCGGTCTTAAAATCGAAGTAGTACCCATTAACGCGTAAGATCGTACCTCGAAATGGCCGCCAGATATAATGACCTGAAAGAACTGAATTTTGCACAGATCGCTGCTGAAACCCTTGAATTTTGGAAAAAGGAAGGGATTTTCGAGAAATCTGTGACCAACCGTGAAGGGGCGCCGTCGTTTACCTTCTACGAAGGCCCGCCTTCTGCAAACGGCACCCCCGGCATTCACCACGTCATGGCCCGCACGGTGAAGGACATCTTCTGCCGTTACAAAACCCTTCAGGGCTTCCAGGTAAAACGCAAAGGCGGCTGGGACACCCACGGCCTGCCGGTAGAGCTGCAGGTGGAGAAACAGCTCGGCATTACCAAAGACGACATCGGCCGGAAAATCTCGATCGAAGAGTACAACCGCAAGTGCCGCGAGACGGTCATGATGTACAAAGACCAGTGGGACGACCTGACCCTGAAAATGGGCTACTGGGTCGACCTCAAGAATCCCTACGTCACCTACGAGAAAGAATACATCGAGTCGCTGTGGTGGCTGCTCAAGCAGTTCTATAACAAAAAACTGCTCTACAAAGGCTACACCATTCAGCCCTACTCGCCCGCCGCCGGTACCGGCCTCAGCTCGCACGAGCTGAACCTGCCCGGCTGCTATAAAGATGTAAAAGATACCTCCATCGTGGCGCAGTTCACGGTGAAGCGCGACGCGAAGTCGGAGTTCCTCTTCCCCGATGCGTTTGGCGACAAAGTATATATCATGGCCTGGACGACCACGCCATGGACGCTGCCTTCCAACACGTCGCTGGTGGTGGGGGAGAAGATCAACTACGTACAGGTAAACACCTATAACCCCTATACGCACAAACCGGTTAGTGTAGTCGTGGCAAAAGACCTGCTGGGTAAATACTTCTCGGAAAAGAATAAGGACCTGGCATTGGATGCCTACAAGGCAGGCGACAAAGCAATACCCTATCAGGTCGTGCGGGCGTTTACCGGCAAAGATCTTGTGGGCATTGCCTATGAGCAATTGCTGCCCTACGTACAGCCGCTGTACGATGCTGACAAAGCCTTTAAAGTAATTGCCGGTGACTTTGTGACCACCGAAGACGGAACGGGTGTGGTACACGCGTCGCCCACGTTCGGTGCGGACGACTTCCGGGTATCCAAACAACAAGGTATTCCGCCCATTACAGTAAAAGACGAAGCGGGCAACGAAGTGCCGACGGTAGATCGCAAGGGGAAGTTTATCGACGCGATCGGTCAGCAACTGCAGGCCGGTGTGGCGCGCTATAGCATCAAGACGCACAAACCGCTGGGCCCTGCTGACTTTTACGTTAAGAACTATACCAACGAAGACGAGTCGAACCCGGACTACAAGAATACCGATGTGATTATCTCCATCATATTGAAGGAAGAGAACAAAGCCTTCAAGGTGGAGAAATACGAGCACACCTATCCACATTGCTGGCGCACGGACAAGCCCGTGTTGTATTATCCGCTGGACTCGTGGTTTATCCGCACCACGGCCTTAAAAGATAAGATGGTGGCGCTGAACAAAACCATCAACTGGAAACCTGAGTCGACCGGTACGGGTCGCTTTGGCAATTGGCTGGAGAACCTCGTAGACTGGAACCTGTCGCGTTCGCGCTATTGGGGTACGCCGCTGCCGATCTGGCGCAGCAAAGATGGTAAGGAAGAGATTTGCATCGGCTCGCTGGAAGAGCTGAATAACGAAGTGGCCAGGGCTGTGAAAGCCGGGCATATGGCGGCACCGTTGTCACCGGACTTCGACCTGCACCGCCCCTATGTAGACGATGTGGTGTTAGTCAGTGCCAGCGGCCAACCCATGTACCGCGAGCCCGACCTGATCGACGTGTGGTTTGATTCGGGCGCCATGCCGTATGCGCAATGGCATTACCCCTTCGAGAACAAGGAAATCTTTGAAAAGAACTATCCCGCCGACTTCATTGCCGAAGGTGTGGACCAGACGCGCGGTTGGTTCTTTACGTTGCACGCGATTGCCGCCATGATCCAGGACAGTAGCCCGGAAGTACAGGCGGTCAATAAAAAGAACGGCAACGGCGGCGTGGCTTTTAAGAACGTTATCTCCAACGGCCTGGTGCTCGACAAGAATGGCAACAAAATGTCGAAGAGCAAGGGCAACGTGGTGAACCCGTTCGAGACGTTGAGCAAATACGGCGCCGACATTGTGCGGTGGTACATGATCGAGAACGCACCACCGTGGGATAACCTCAAGTTTGACTTTGAAGGTATTAGCGAAGTACAGCGCCGTTTCTTCGGGACGCTGCAAAACACGTACTCGTTCTTTGCCCTGTATGCCAACATCGACGGCTTTGTGAAAGATGAGTCCAATGTAGTGCCATATGAAAAGCTGACGTCACTGGACCGTTGGATCATCTCCAGGCTGCAGTCGCTGATCATCGAAGTGACCAGGTCCTATGAAGAGTATGAGCCGACACGTGCTGCGCGCGCCATTCAGGATTTTGTAAACGATCATCTTTCCAACTGGTACGTGCGTCTGAACCGCAAGCGTTTCTGGAAAGGCGAGATGAGCGAAGATAAAAAGGCGGCGTACGAAACGCTATATGAATGCTTGCTGGTAACAGCACAGCTGATGTCGCCGATCGCGCCGTTCTTTAGCGAATGGTTATACCGCAACCTGACGGAGAACATCCGCGAGGTGGCTGTTACTAACGGTACACCGCTGCGTCACCAATCTGTACACCTGACAGACCTGGTACAGGCCGAAGCCCATCGCACCGACGCCGAGCTGGAGAAGTCGATGGCCTATGCGCAGCAGATTTGCTCGTTGGTACACTCCATCCGTAAGAACGCACGCATCAAGGTACGCACGCCACTACAGCGCATCCTGTTGCCCGTGCTGGATACCGCGTTCGCTACACGCATCAAAACCGTGGAGGAGATCATCCTGGCCGAGGTGAACGTGAAGAGCATCGAATACATGGACGATACCTCGGGCGTAGTGGTGAAGAAGGTGAAGCCTAATTTGCCCAAGCTGGGTAAACAATATGGACCGAAGATGAAGGAAGTGGCCGCGGTGATCGCGACACTTACCGCGGACGACATTCGTACCCTGGAGAAGCAAGGTGCGCTGGCGAAAGGTGGATTCGATCTGGCGTTGGATGATGTATTGATCTCATCCGAAGATATACCGGGCTGGTCGGTCGCGATGGAAGGGGCCGTGACGGTAGCGTTGGATATTACGTTGACAGAGCCACTACGCCGCGAGGGCATTGCCCGCGACTTTGTAAACCGCGTGCAGAACCTGCGCAAAGATATGGGCCTGGAAGTGCTGGATAAGATTGCGATTGAAGTCGGCAGGCCCGATGACGCTGTTACGGCGGCGCTGACGGACTTCAAAGAGTATATCAGCACGGAAACACAAGCCCTCACGTTGGATTTCCGCGAAGCATTGGTGGAAGCCAACGAGGTGGATATGGACGACTTTACTCTTACTGTAAAAATCAGCTTAAAGAAGTAGCCAGGAAATGGCTTGAAGCCCATGAAAATATATAAATACTTTATTCTCGCCCTCGTTGTCATCCTGATCGACCAGGCTTCTAAAGTGCTCGTGCACCATCACATGGATTTGCACGAAGAGATCACCATCCTGGGTGGCGAGCGTTTTGGCTTTAAGCTGCATTACTTATTGAACCCGGGTATGGCATTCGGTATACGCTGGAACAATGAATTTGGCAAGCTGGCGCTGACGGCGTTTCGTATCCTGGCCATGGGGGGCATAGCGTATTATTTGTGGAAGATGGCGCAACGCCATGCCCACACCGGTTTTCTGTGGTGTATGGCATTGATCCTGGGCGGAGCCGTAGGCAATGTCATTGACAGCACCTTTTACGGTGTGTGGTTTAATAACCATCCGGTCGATTCGCCTACACCGTGGTTTCACGGGCAGGTAATCGACATGCTGTTCTTCCCCTTATTTGATTTGACGTGGCCGGAGTGGGTGCCCGTCGTCGGCGGAGAGTATTTCTTATTCTTTAGTCCGGTATTTAATATCGCCGATTCTTCCATTTTCGTCGGTGTAGTTGTCATCCTGCTCTTCCAGCGCCGTTTCTTCGGCGAGCACATCAGCGACACGGTGCCGCCCGAATTGCATACAACACACACCGATACGCAGGAGTCTTCATCGAAAGAAACGATTGAAAAGCCTGCGGACTCCACACCTTCTTCGCGGTAACAGTAACGCAGACACCTCTACCGGGCCTGTAGATTTACTACAGGCCCCGCAATACCGTCAATCATTAATTTTATTGATCGATGCTACTGCTCGTTAGCCAAGTTCATTATTATTATTACTTTTAAGGCTGATAAGTATTTAACGGATAACGTATAGTTAATTATCCCCTAACCTTAAACCTATAACACTATAATGAGTTTGTTTATTAAGAAGCCGCTGGAGCAGCTGCTTTCACAGGCCGACGAGGGAGAGAAAGGATTAAAGCGAACGTTGGGCGCTGGAAATCTTGTTGCGTTGGGCATTGGCGCGATTATCGGCGCGGGTCTTTTTGTACGTACAGCGGCGGCTGCCGGCCAGGCGGCGGGTCCCGCGGTTACTCTTTCGTTTATCGTTGCCGCGGTGGGGTGTGCCTTTGCGGGATTGTGCTACGCCGAATTTGCCTCGATGATCCCGGTTGCCGGGAGCGCCTATGCCTATAGTTATGTGACGATGGGCGAGCTTACCGCCTGGATCATTGGATGGGCCCTGATCATGGAATATGCCCTGGGCGCGGCGACGGTTAGTATCGCCTGGAGTGAATACCTCAATAAACTTTTGGGTGGAGGCATACCGTATGAATGGTGTCACTCGCCCTTTGAAAGTTATACCGACTCGGCCGGAGTGTTACACCAGGGCCTCGTGAATTTTCCGGCCCTTATAATTCTGGTGGCGCTGACCATGCTGTTGATCAAAGGCACACAAGAGTCTGCTGTATTCAACGCAATTATTGTATTTGTTAAGGTTGCAATCGTATTGCTGTTCATCGCGATCGGATGGCAATTCATCAATCCGGCAAACCATACGCCTTACCTGATTCCAGAAGGTACACCCCCCGTGGTGGACCAGGCTGGTAAAGTTATTGCCGACTACTCCGGTGTATTTAAGCACGGCTGGGGCGGTGTACTGGGCGGTGCTGCCATTGTATTCTTTGCGTTCATTGGTTTTGATGCGGTGTCTACTGCTGCTCAAGAAGCAAAGAATCCGAAGCGCGACATGCCGATCGGTATTCTCGGCTCGTTACTGGTATGTACAATACTCTATATATTATTTGGTCACGTATTGACTGGTGTAGCGAACTGGCAGGACTTTGTCGATCCGGAGAAAGGCCGTGAAGCGTCTGTTGCCTATGCCATCAGCACCTATATGGCCGGTTATGGCTGGTTGGCTACTGCCGTGACGGTCGCTATCCTGGCGGGTTTCTCGTCGGTTATTCTTGTGATGTTGATGGGCCAGAGCCGGGTATTTTATACCATGAGCAAAGATGGTCTCATTCCTCCCATCTTCAGCGACCTGCATCCTAAATTCAAAACTCCTTATAAAGCCAACTGGATTCTTTTTGTGTTCGTTGGTTTGTTTTCAGGGTTTGTCCCTGGGCATGTGGCCGGTGACCTGACCAGCTTCGGTACCCTGTTTGCGTTTGTACTGGTGAGCATTGGCGTATGGATTCTGCGGTTTAAATCGCCTAACGCCGAGCGGCCGTTTAGATCGCCGCTGTCAAATCCTTACTTCCCGCTGGTGCCGATCCTGGGTGCACTCATCTGCCTGGGCATGATCGTAGCGCTGGACCGCCAGACGCTGACCGTAGCGTTTGCGTGGATGATTGTTGGATTGATGGTATACTTTGGCTATAGCAAACACCATAGCAAGCTGCGGCAAAAGAAATAGGCTGTCGCACGGGCGCAGCAATAAAAAAGGCTCCCGCAGGGAGCCTTTTTTATTGCTGTGTATCTTCTACTGATTAGAATTGCTCGAATGCCGAGAAGAAGAAATTTCCTTCGATCGCGGCGTTCTCGTCACTGTCAGAACCGTGGATGGCGTTCGCCTCGATAGACTTGGCGAAGTCAGCACGAATGGTGCCGGGGGCTGCTTTCGTCGGGTCGGTTGCGCCGATCAGTTTGCGGAAATCTTCTACGGCGTTGTCTTTCTCAAGGATCATCGGCACAATGGTGCCAGACGACATATACGCGCAAAGCTCGTTGTAGAAAGAGCGTTCTTTGTGGATGGCATAGAACTGGCCAGCCAACGCGGCAGAAAGTTGAGTTTTCTTCAGCGCGATGATCTTAAAGCCTGCTTCTTCGATCCGTTTAATGATCGCTCCGGTATTGCCCGCACCGACGGCATCGGGCTTCAGCATTGTAAAAGTTCTGTTTGTAGCCATTTTTTGTTATTGTTATTTCGTTTGGTTTATGGATCGCGGCCGGATAATGTTTTAAACGGTGTCCGGCAAGCGGCGGCAAAAATAGAAAAAAAGGTGGTCTGTGCACTGTTAAAAAAAATACTCATTTTTGCCCCCTGCTATAACCCTGACCATGCAAAACATCCAGGCCTTTAAGGATTATATGGATCAGCCACGGAAAGTGGTTATTCTCACGCATTTTAAGCCCGATGCCGACGCGCTTGGCTCGTCGTTGGGATTGGCCGGCTATCTGAAGAAAAAAGGCCACCCCGTGCAGGTGATCACGCCCAGCGATTACCCCGATTTTATCGCCTGGATGCCGGGAAACAGCGAGGTGCTCGTTTTCCAAAAGGACCGGCCGCAGAAGGCGCGCCAGGTGATAGAGGCCGCCGACATTATCTTCTGCCTCGATTTCTCCAGCCTCAACCGCATTCACGACCTGGGCGAAATGGTGAAAGTTTCGACGGCCCGCAAGGTGCTGATCGATCACCACCTCGAGCCCGAAAAGTTTGCCGACTTTGAGCAGTGGGACGAAACCGCGGCATCAACTGCCGAGCTGGTGTACCAGCTGATCGAGCAACTGGGGGACAAATCGCTGATTGACGCCAATATTGCAAGCTGCCTGTACGCCGGCATTATGACCGACACCGGGGGATTTCGCCATCCCAATACCACGCATAAAGTATTTCAGATCGCGGGTGAGCTGGTGGGCCTGGGGGCAGAACCGGCCAGGGTCTCGAAGCAGATATATGATACCAACTCGCTGGAGCGCCTCCGGCTGATGGGCTACGTGCTAAGTGAAAAACTTCAGGTGCTGCCCGAATACAGAACGGCCTACATGGCCCTGTCGGCCGAAGACCTGAAGAAATTCGCCTCGCAGACCGGCGACACGGAAGGCCTGGTGAATTATGGGCTGTCTATCAAAGGCGTGCGGCTTTCAGTCATGATTTCAGACCGCCGGGATAATATTAAGCTGTCGTTCCGGTCGCTCGGAAGTTTTTCCGTAAACGACCTGGCGCGTAAACATTTTGAAGGGGGAGGTCACCGCAATGCCGCCGGCGGCCAGACCAATCTGACACTGGACCAGACGTTGCAGAAATTCCTGGACCTGTTGCCCACCTACAAAGACGAGCTTACAGCGGATGAGCCCTAAACCTAAAAAAGTGTTACCTAATTCCAACTTTATACTCTAAACTCTTGTCTAATCATGAAGATGACCAAACTCGCGAACGTGCTGATGGGATTGCTGTTACTCGGTGTAGCCGCATGCAAAAACGCAGAAACAAAAGAAACTCCCAACGGCTTTAAGTACCAGGTAGTAGAAGCTGGCGACGGCATTGTGCCGAAGCAAGACCAGTTGCTGGTATTTGAATACGTTATGAAAGATTCCAAAGATTCCGTTTGGATCGATACCTATGAAAATGGCTTCCCCGGCGTGATCCGCATTCAGGACACTTCGGCGCTGAAGACCGAAATCGGCATGATGCAAATGTTCCGCCAGCTGTCCGACAATGACAGCATCACGATCAGCAAGCCCGCCAAAGAATTCTTCAAGGACGTACTGGGCCGCCCCCTCACGCCGGAAGTTGACTCTACCGTCACCATTACGTGCAACCTGCGCGTGATTGAAATTCTCGACATGCAGAAGTTCAATGAATTCCAGGCCAAGCTGTATGAGAAGCGCAAAGGCAAGCAAAAAGGCAAAGACGAAAGCGCGATTGACAAATACATCGCCGAGAAAAAAATCGCCGATGTGAAGACTGACACCAGCGGTATTCGCTACGTGATCCACAACAACGCCGGTGGCAAAAAACCTACGGCTGCCAGCTGCGTGGAAGTGAAATACGAAGGTAAATTCCTGAAAGACGAGCACATTTTCGATAAGAATGAAAAGATTGCCTTCTCCCTTGGCCAGGTTATTCCGGGTTGGAGAATCAGCATTCCGATGCTGGGCATTGGCGATTCGGCAACATTCTATATCCCCTCTGCGCTCGCCTACGGACCCCAAGGCTACCCGGGCGCGATCCCGCCGGATGCCATTTTGATTTTTGACGTGACGCTGCTGGGTGTAGGCGATACCTACGACCAGGAAGCACACGGCTGTAAGTAGAAAACATCCATACCCATCATGAAGAGAAGTGTTTATAGATTTTTCGGAATTGCCCTGGTAGCCGCGGCGCTGCTTGGCGTGAGCAGCTGCCTGGATTCAACGGACAAAATTGAAGACCCGAATATCCAGCTGCAAAAGGATATCGCGACCATCGACAATTACATGTTGACAGAAGGTGTATTCGGTTATCGTGAGGACGAGTATACCAAGATCCGGTTCGTTATCAAGAAACTGGGAACCAAGCTGCCGGCGCGCACCACGGCGACAAAGATTTCGGCTGACTACAAGGTCTTCTCAATTCCTCCGGGAACCGCTCCGTATGATCAGGGCAACATCACCAGCACCCAGCTGGGTACGTTGATCTCGGGTTGGCAAACCATGGCGATGAAACTCCCCGTGGGTACGATCGCGGATCTTTATATTCCTTCTCTCTGGGCGTATGGCACAGGAGGCAAAGGCGAGATTCCAGGCAATATGCCGCTGCTGTTCGAAGATTTTGAAATACTCAATGCCGAGATCACCAGTGCCGAGCAAACCCAGTTTAAGTCAGACACCACGGCTATTCGCACGTACCTGGAAGGAAAGGCCTATACCGATGTGGTCTATGACAGCACGGGCATTGCCTACCGCGTCACGACACAAGGTGGTGGTTTGCAGCCGGAATGGTTCCACAAGGTGACGTTCAAAGCGCAGTACAAGCTGCTCACGGACGATACCCGCGCGGTGACCGACGTACTGGAACTAAAGCCGCAGGAAAACGTGACCGATAGCCGCCCCGTGGATTATATTCAGGGCCTCATGATCGGGTTGCAACAGCTGCGCGAAGGCTCGAAAGCCACGTTCTACATTCCGTCGGGATTGGGCTTTGGCGTGCAGGGTGCATCCAACAGCGCTGGTACGACCGTCATTCCGGCGAATTCCAACATTATTGTCGACATCGAAGTGATTTCCGTTAGTCAATGATTAGACTATGTTTTGCCTCCAATAACAAACACAAGCTTGAGGAAATCAGCCAGGTGGTGGGAGGTTACGTTGATCTGTTAAGTCTGAACGATATTAAATGCTTTGAAGAGTTGCCCGAAACCCGTGATACGATGGAGGGCAACTCTTTACAAAAAGCAGCCTATGTGCTCGATCATTATCACGTTCCTTGTTTTGCCGACGATTCGGGCCTGGAGGTAGAAGCCCTAAAAGGCGCCCCCGGCGTATACTCGGCGCGTTATGCGGGCGACCACCGCTGCAACGAGGACAACATCGACCTGTTACTCAAAAATCTGTACGGCGACACCAACCGGCGGGCACGCTTTCGCTCCGTCATTACGTTGGTCGGCCTGGAAGAAAAGCCTGTATACTTTGAGGGCATCATACCGGGCACCATCATTGCCGGGCGGCGCGGCACCGGGGGTTTTGGCTACGACCCGGTTTTTGTTCCCGAGGGCCACAATCGTACCTTTGCGGAAATGAGCCTGGAAGAGAAAAATGCCATGAGCCACCGCGCCATGGCGGTGCGCAAGCTGGCGGACTATCTCAAAGGCCGATAACGCACGGCAGCGACCATGAAACCTGTTTACACCATTGGCATTACCGGCGGCAGTGGCTCCGGTAAAACGCACTTCATAAAACAGCTGGCCGGCCGGTTTCAGCCGAACGAGATTTGCCTCATCTCGCAGGATCATTACTACAAACCCATTCATCT
>JAESGK010000722.1_pt1 | contig 10694 bp, 8 predicted proteins | sample 9269681 | NCBI WGS metagenome assembly JAESGK01 (sample SAMN14515347, study PRJNA621673) | algae metagenome | isolation source: Timaviella obliquedivisa GSE-PSE-MK23-08B and co-occurring heterotrophs from... | place: USA: Grand Staircase Escalante National Monument, Utah | collected 2006-08-15
GTAGGATATATACACGCCAGTATGGGAAGTCTTGATCGTGTTTTGGTGAAACAACATTATCAATCGCGCATGGATAGAATGCCTGTGCTCAAGCTGTTGGCTTTTGTGCTCGTGGGATTGTGGTTCGCGATGCTTTTTTTGATCCAACGATGGGAGGTGCGACGAAGGACGATGGTGTTGAATTATACCATGGACGACGGACTCCGTGGACTGTATGATAAGTTTATGGAGTGTTTCCAGGAGTTTGCTGCCACGGCACGGATATGGCATAACGTAAGCGCAATGGCCGTGGACGACAGTCGTCGTCACGGAGGCGCCAGTCAGTCGGTGAATCGTAGTGTAATCCGCGAGATATCGCCTCATCATCTTCCTTCGCCGTATCTGGTTATAAACGTGTCAGTGCCCTATATCCGGCTGGACGACAAAGAGATATACTTCTTTCCCGAAAGGGTCATTTTTAGAAGAGGCAGGCAGCTCGGCGCGGTTTTCTATAAACATATTAAGATTTCGCGGGAAGATGTGCGGTTTCGGGAGAGTGAAAGTTTGCCGGCGGATGCTACTGTCGTGGACCACCGCTGGCAATATTTGAATAAGAACGGAGACGCGGACAGGCGCTTTAAAGACAACCGGCTTTTGCCGATTTGCCAGTATAGTGAATATACGTTTACGTCCGGGCAGGGATGGAACGATACGATCATGACCTCGCGCCCCGGCGCCATGGATCGGTTTGCGGAGTTTATCAAGTTGATTGGAGAATACCAGCAAAAAATTAAATGATATGGAAAGTCGGTTTCATGTCGGTAAGATCCGGAACAGCTCGCTGACCCGTTCGCGTTTTGGCGACTATGATTTCAAAGAGCAGATCATCGCACAGCTCGGAATTGCGTTGCCGGAGAAAGGGCATGGCACGTACGGTGCGCTGTTGTTCGACAAACGCTGGTCTGCGCGCCGGGTGGAAATTCTGGCGCGCGACAATCATTGCTGTGTGGTTTGCGCCGCAGACGAAAAACTGCAGGTGCATCACCGCCAGTATCACTACATCGTTCAGCTGCGGCAGTATAAGGCGCCGTGGGACTATGCCGACAACCTGATGGTTACGCTCTGTGAACGTTGCCACAGTCGGGGACATGCCCAATATCACGTACCTATAATCTACCTATAATATGAGCTTATTTAATTTTGCAAAAAGTACCAATGGTGCAAGCACTGTTGAAGAAGTAAAAACGGAAAAGGTGCTGACCCTGCACGGCATCGCTCCTCAGGAGCCAACTGCCAGGACCGCTGTCCCGGAAGTGCCGGAGCATGTGTTTGTCGAAGCTTCTAAAAGCAAGCCGGCGAAGGCCTCGGCGGAGCAGCCACAAGTACGCGCGGCCAACGACATTCACACGTTGTATCAATACCTGGAGCAAAACCTGGAAAAGCGTGGGTATGAGGATGCTCTCATTAATCCCGATACCAGTTATATGGAGGAGAATGTGTTGTACATCAATAACGATCTTCAACTGTTGATTGCCCGGGTAAAAATGTATTACACCGGATACTTGCGCACGATCGATTTCCACATCGATTCCCGCAGCCGGAGTGGTATGCTGGAGACCGTCGACGAGCTCGTGACATTCAAGAAAACCGTCGAGCAGGAGATGAAAGAAGTGGAAACCATTGGTAATGATGCTGACACCGGCAAAGGATTGTGTCAGAATCTGGTATTGGGATACAAAAAAGGATTTCGGAATGGGTTTGCGGCAATCACGTACAACGCAGTCTTTGGAAGAAGACCTAACCCTTAATAGTATGAGAAACGGGTGGCTTAAGTTTGGATGCTTTCTTACGGGTATCAATTATGAGATACTCAGCTCTTGCAGTGAACTGTCGAAGAAGCGACTGTTGAAGTATACTTCGGCATTACTGATCATTTGTTTGTTGTGGATGTTTATCGGGTATGCTTTTACGGAGCGCTATTTGAAGGGAACCTGGTATATGTGTCTGGCGGGTTCGATCTTGATGATATTCTTAATTGTGCAGATTGAGCGTCAGGTGATTCTGGCTTCGAAGAGTAGTTGGCTGATGGGTGGGTTTCGTACGTTGATTGCACTCTCCATGGCGATGATTGGAACCGTTATTATAGACCAGAATATGTTTAAGGACGACATCGAGAAACGGAAGATAATGACAATAGGAGATGAGGTAAAGAGGGTCTTTCCAATACGCGCCGAGGAATATCGGCGCCAGCTGGCAGAGATTGATTCTACCATCGTTTCTAAAGAGAAGGAGAAAAGACAGATTATCGATGAAATCTCAAAAAATCCCTTTGTTAAAATCGTGGAACAAGATATATCGTATGACACGGCCAGGCGGAAAAGTACAAACGTGACAATACGAAAGCTGCCGAATCCCCAGGCCAGCCTGCTCGAGCCGATGGATAAAATGATCCTGGCATTACATAAGGAAAAGGCAAAGCGGGATAGCTCATTGATCGGTCTGCGTCAACAAATTGAAGGGGAAATAAAGGCCAACGTTGGTTTTTTAGATGAGCTGGAAGTGATGTTTTCGCTGCTGTCGGAGTCTGGTATTTCATTTGGCGCCTGGCTGATCTGGTTTATTTTCCTCCTGGCGCTGGAACTGTTTATACTCGTAAGTAAAATAGGAGAGGTAGAAACCGACTACGATCGGCGTATGCAACAGCAGATGGAGCTCCACTACAGGCGTATAGCCTTATTAAAACAGCAGGCCGAATAAGGCCAGTCAGCCCCGAAGGGGCATAATACAATAGCCCAGGCCAAAGCGGCAGCGGAGGCCTGGGATGGTGGTAGACAAAATACACAAGCCCTGCAGGGGCGTAACAATTCAAGGCACAAACCTGCGCAACCACAACCACCCAATGCCCGCATCGTCCTGTATAGTATACCCTACAGCAACACAGTAAATAAATAGCGGTAAACGTTTTTCTGGTACAGATATTGTTCCTTTTAGGATCCACCTATCTAACCTACCTGCGTATGGGCATCTTTCTACAGGCGCACCCCGTGAGCCCGCTACTCACCTTGTTATTCTTGTTGTTCTGTATGCCGGCGGCCTATGCCCAGCATGAAAAAGTTGATACGACCGATTTTACGCCGATGCAGTTAGAAACGCTAAAGGTGCTGCGAAACAGTCATGAAGCGCGGCCGCGCGGTTGGCGGCTGTCGCGCGACCGGGTACGGCCCATCGGCACGCCCCGTGGTGCCGACATTCACCTGAAACGCATGGTGTTGTTGCCGGCGTTCGCCGCGCCTTCGCTCAATGGTAATTCCAGTGAAACGCGCTCGGGCGGCTCATCTTCATCCTCGTACCAGTTTAGTTTGATCGTGGGCGTTGGTGCCCATGTGCGATGGGAGCGTGTGGGCTATGATGGCTATACGGTTCAGGTAAAGAAACCTGTTGGTATAGAGCCGCAGATGTTGTTCTACCGGCGCAGCGGCATGGGAAGCCGGGCGTTTGAAGGTGTTTATGCACTGTCGTTTACATTTCTGGAATATGCTTAGATTGGCTACGGGTATTCCACCAACAATACGCTGACCGATAACAACCGGCACATGATCCTGGCCGGTGTTACGGTTCCACTCGAAAATGTTCTCCACTAATCTAGCCAGCCCCGAGGGGGCGTAATACAATAGCCCAGGCCAGCGCGGCAGCCTGGGCAGACGGACACAGAAGACGCATAAGCCCTCAAGGGGCGTAACAATTCGAGGCACGCACCAGGGACGGTCATATGCCTCGTTGTCCCAAACACCGCCCGTGGTTGTCACGAATGCCGCGTCCGGCGAAGCGTGCGGATTCGTAAGTTTGTTGTATAAACTCCTACCCCAATGAAAACACTCAAAAGTATTGGCGCCGTGTTGGCAGGACTGGTCGCGGTCTTTGTGCTCTCGGGCGCGACGGATGCCCTCCTGGAAGGCACGGGGATTATGAAGCAGCCCTTCGCGGATAATGGCACCGCCTTCATTATACTGGTGGTGCTCTACCGGCAGCTATACGTCGCCATCGGAGCCTATATCACGGCAGCATTGGCGCCGGATAAGCCGATGAAACATGCCATGATCCTGGCCGGCGTCGGCTTTGTGCTGGGCATTGTGGGCGCCATTGTGATGTGGCATATACCACCGCATTGGTATCCCGTTTCGTTGGTCGTGCTGGGCTGGCCGAGTGCCTGGATTGGTGCACGGTTACGGAGCAGGAAAGCGGTAGCGTTGTAGGTCTGCGGTTACCAACGCACCTTTCTCTTCGCTCTCGCGCGCACACTCACACTGATTCAACTGGCATGATTAATTAGGTTTCAGGAAAAAACCAATACCACCATGCGGAAGCTAAAATTACAAATGCAGATCACAATCGACGGCTTCATCGCCGGTCCGGCGGGGGAGATGGATTGGATGACATCCGATTGGGACGAAGGGTTAAAGCAACTCGTGCGCGACATCACCAACCCGGTCGACTGCGTCTTGCTGGGCCGCAAGCTTGCGGAAGGACTAATACCATACTGGGCATCGCACCCGCAGGAGGAGGGTGCCGAAAAAATCAATACAACGCCGAAAATAGTCTTTACCAAAACCCTCTCGACATCGCCCTGGGAAAATACCACGCTGGCGAAAGGCGAAATAGTAGAAGAAATCGCCAAGCTAAAAAAACAATCCGGCAAAGACATGCTGGTATATGGCGGCGCAAGGTTTGTATCGGCGCTGATCCGGTATGACCTGATCGACGACTATTATCTGCTTGTTGATGCTGTTGCCATTGGGAAAGGGCTACCGATCTTTTATAATCTCACGACAACTCAAAATTTTAAGCTTGTAAAATCGTCGGCATTTCCCTGCGGCATTACAGCACAGCATTATACACGGAAGGCAGTATAGAAAAGAACGGGACGGCATGATTAATTCGCCATCGGACAAAACAACATACTACAACTATGCGGAAATTGATCGTAGCGATGCAAATCTCCCTCGACGGTTTTGTCGTGGGTGAGAATGACGATATGCACTGGATCGCAACAGACACGCCAGAAATTTGGGACGATCTGTTTGCGATGCTGGAAGACGTTGACCTGTTTTTATTGGGGCGTGGCATGTATGCCGGGTACCGCGACTATTGGAAAAAGGCGTTGCAGGTGACAGGCTTTTCGGAGAATGAAGTGAAATATGCCCGGCTGGCGGCGACCGCGCCACATATTGTCTTCTCCAGCACGTTGAAAGACCCGCAGTGGGACAATACGCGCATCATCAACGGCAACGTGGTAGAGGAGGTGCGAAAGATAAAAGAACAGCCCGGTAAAGGTATTTACGTGGTGGGTGGTGCGCGGTTTGCCGGTACGTTGATTGAGGCGGGATTGATCGATGAGTATAGGCTTACGGTAAACCCGATTATCGTGGGTAAAGGGAAATCACTCTTTCAGAATGTTACAAGGCAACGGGAGTTGGAGTTGTTAGAGACAAAGCAGATGCCCGGAGGAGTGGTGGTGGTGCGATATAGGCGAGTGGAGTAGACGTGGGCGTTGGAGGTGTATGGTTGCGCAGGTTACGACGGTACCTTATACACAGTGTGAGTGTGAGAGCGAGAGCGAAGAAAAACAGTGTGCTCGTGTTCGCTCTCGCTCTCACGCTCACACTGTTTTAGTCGTTCTCCCTTCGGTCGGAAGACTTGAACCAGAGTTTACGGTGGTGGCGTTGGAGGTATATGGTTGTGTAGGTTACGACGGTACGTATTTGGCGCGAGAGTTAAGTGCGTTTATCCTTTGCTGGCGCAAGTGTTTAGCGCCGAGCGTTAGCGTGGGCGCGGTCACTTGTGCCTGTGACGAATACCAGTCTTCAGACTGGCGTAGAGGTGCCGGCGTAGTGAAATAGTTCTTTATAAGCGTTCAAGTCAACTACAATACTAGAATTCTACTTTCAGCAAAAAAAACGGGGAGCCTGCAAGCTCCCCGTTTCATTTACATTTTATTTTACGATCATTTCTTCACCGTCACCACTCCGCTCGCTTCAAGCTTCACCCGTTCAGCTTCCGGCAACTTCCAGTTCGCATCAAAGTACCCGTCGGATACAATGGTGCCCGGCGTACCTTTAAATAACGCAAAGTCCTTAAACTCGCCAAGCGTGGCGACTGCCACGGGCGCGAAAGCAAATTGTGTCTGTTTGTTCATAGCCCACCACGGCAAGCCGGAGTTAACCACCACATAGTGCCCGTCGATCGGCAATACATAGATCAACCCATAGTCGGTCGTACCGGCTTTCAGTTCCACCGGCAGCCGGTCGCTATACTTCTCTACCAGTGTGTTGGTTTCCCGCGTACCGAAGAGCACGAGGTTGCTACTTTGAAAGTCACTGGGACGCACTTCCTTGTCGGACACCACGCGGGGGAACACCATGATCCGGCCCAGGAAGGCATTGCGGTATACCGACCAGTTGGCAGCTTGTGTGGCAATATCCATGCGCGCTTTCAATTCAGCTTCGGACGGATTGCCCGCCGTGCCATATACATACACGTGACGCTCGCTAAAGGCGGCGCTGATCGGACCCTCTGCACCGGACTTCTTCACACCGGCCGGTGCCTCGTATTTAGTAGCGGCCCATTTGCCCGCTTGCTGCTGGAACGAAAGGGTAGGTGCCGTGGTTACTTTTACCTTCTTACCATCGAGCATCACCTGTAGGGGCTTCGCAGCATCGAATTTCGGGTGGCCCGCCAGTTGTAGGGTGAACGCCCCGAGCGCGGTGGTTTTGATCGTAAGCTGATTAGGCGCCGTGAAGGCCGCGTCGATTGTAGCCAGTGTGCCGGGCGTAAGCTGATCCAACGTTACCCAGTACGCGTGGTTATACTTGTAGTTGGTCGAATTGTACAGCACACGGTCCGGGAATTTCTGGCGGGTATATTTCTTGAACCAATCAAAGACGGCTTCATCTTTATAAGCATTCTCCCAGCTGTTGTGGTTCACGCCGGGGTATTCGGTATACTCCACATTGACGCCAAGCGCCTTGAGGTTTTTGGTCCAGTCGCGCGATACCGCTACCGGCACGGCACTATCCTGGTCGCCGTGGTGAAAGTACATCGGTACGTTCAGCGCATTGCCGGCGAGGTCCGCGGTGCTTTTCGGGGGTGCGGGACATACCGGGAACAACGCTGCCCAGAGGTCGGGGCGTGTCAGACCGATCCACAGCGTACCACCGCCACCCATGGAGAGGCCCGTGAGGTAGGTGCGGTCTTCGTCGATGCTGAAGCGTTTTTTTACATCGGCCAGCACGTCGTATACATCGTGCTCGGCTACCCCCTGGTAGCCCATGGTGCCACGGGCATAGGGACTGGCGACAATGTAGTCGACGTCCTTCCACGGGGGAAAATACAGTGTAGCTTCTACGTCGTTCTCGCCGTTGGCGTTGCTCTTGCCAAAGACACGTCGCAGCGACAGGCGATGGTTGGAGCCGGCGCCGTGCAACATAATGACGAGCGGGTATTTTTTGGTTTCGTCGTAGTGCGGCGGCAGGTACAGCCCGTAGGGCTGCTCGGTGTCGTCGATGGAGGAGAAGAAAGTCATTACCTGGGGACCGGGTGCCAGCTTCTGGGCACGGGCCGCCGGCAGCAGCAACGCCGCCAGCGTAAGGGTTGTGAGGATGGTGCGTAGGTTCATGCGTATCGGGTTGTAGTGCTGCCCGCCCCGGCAGGGGCAGGCAGCGTTAAAGTTAATGGTAAATTATGTTTATCAGAATGAATCTTGCCTGTGTCGCATCGGCTTTTTCATTCTTATACATAAAATACAGATCGTGTTTGCCTTTTGTGGGCTTAAGGGGCGCGGTAACGATCGTCGGGGCAGGCGGTGTTTTGCCCATAAGGTCCATGACCATAGGCTTGATCATCGGCGATTCGCCGATCACTTCACCGCCCGGGTAATCCAGGCGCACTTCCACGGTGCCACCGGCAGCGCCCAGCATATTTTCCGGCGCCATGGCCACGAAGGTGATGGCGCTGATGTCCGTCAGGTCTACTTGTTTGAAGATGAGGTGGGCGCCTTGGGACGAGCCGATCATCAGCTCGATCGGCGGGTCGGGCATTTTATACTTCTGTACTTTGTCCCACTGGTCGGCGTCGCCGGCCATGACCGTGGCACTGCGCAGCGTCATGGTCTTCTCGGACGTGATCGGGGCAATGCCGTTCGCGCCGTGGTCGGTATAGGCGGCACGCAGGATGACAGCGCCCTGACCGGGTGCGCCTTTCGGCAAGGTAGGTGTATACGTGCCCTTGATCGGCAATACCGGACCCGGAGCGTTGCCCAGGCTGAGGATATACTTCACGATCTCTTGTACATCGGGCTTTTTCAACTGTGGGTGGGCGGCCATGGCCGTCTCGCCCCACACACCGCCGCCCCCGGCAATGATTTTGTTCGTGAGGTAGTCGACCGCTTTCGGATCATTTTTATACTTCGCCGCGACATCCAGGTAGCGTGGACCAATGGATTTTTTGTCGATGATGTGACACGATTTACAATCGCTGTTGTCCATAAGCTGTTTGCCGACGGCGACGGCTGCCGCCTGATCCGCGGCCTGATGGCCCTGGGCCACCGCAATCTTATCAAATCCTTCGAGGTAGTCGATCGACAGCGAGACGTGATCAGCGGTGATGGTTCCCGCTTCGGTGCTGCCATCTTCTTTGTCCGTCACTTTTACTTCGTAGTCGAACGGCTTGCCGGGGAAGAAGAAGCTGGTATTGCCTTTTGTGATATTAAAGGATAATTGCGGCGGATCGTTTCCGGCCTCCAGGGTTATCGTGGCGGCAGCCGTATCACCTTCCGCATCGGTAACGGTCAGCGCGGCTTTATAGACGCCCGCTTTGTCCAGTGTAACCGACGAGGTGGCGCCTTTCTGCGTCGCGATCTCCTGGCCGTTGGCGGAGGTGATCTTCCAATGATACGTCAGGTCGTCGTGGTCGTAGTCTTTTGTGTCTTCCGACGTGAGGTTGACCGTGAAAGGTACAGCACCGCGTGTGTGGTCTGCCGCCATGCGGATGTGAGGCTTGCGGTTGCCGCCGTTGTATTCGATGCGCACGAGGCGTGCGTCGTCGTTGCCCTGGAACCAGGCAGTGCCGTATTCGAGTATATAAAGATCGCCACTGGGACTAAAGGCCATGTCCATGGGATTGCTGAAGCGGTGGCTGGGCATAAAACGTTCCATCGATACATAGTTGCCTTCTTTGTCCATGGTAACGGCCATGATCCAGCCGCGCATCCATTCGTAAATGAACAGCTTGCCGTTATAGTATTCCGGGAAAGCGCGGGGCGCGTTGACAAAGTCTTCGGTATAGTATACCGGACCGGCCATGGCCGTACGTCCGCCGGTGCCGAGCAGCGGGAATTCGGGCGAGGCATCGTAGGGATACCAGATGAATGCTTTCTGTGCGGCGGGCAGGTCTTTCAGACCGGTATTGTTGGGCGATTCGTTGCGGGGTTTGGCCGGGTCGAATTTCGCGCCGGTTTTGTTGGCGGCAAAGTCATAATCAAAATAGGCTTTGTTGTCGCCTACAAAATAGGGCCAACCATAGAAACCCGGACCGCGAGCCTGGCCGATCTCGTCGTAGGCGCGTGGCCCAAGCGTGGTAGAGTCTTTGCCGGCATCCGGACCGACATCGCCCCAATAGAGATAGCCGGTCTTTTTGTCGAAGTCGATGCGGTAGGGGTTCCGGTTGCCCATGACGTAGATCTCGGGCCGCGTCTGTGCGGTGCCTTTCGGGAACAGGTTGCCGTCGGGGACAGTATAGGTGCCGTCGGCTTCCGGGTGGATGCGCAGGATCTTACCGCGTAGGTCGTTGGTATTGGCCGAGGACTTCTGGGCATCCCACGGACTGCGATCAGGTCGCTCGTCTATCGGCGCGTAGGCCGTGGCACGGGGACTGGTGTTGTCACCGGTAGAGAGGTATAGATTTCCGTTCGCGTCAAAGGCCATGGAGCCGCCGGTATGGCAACATTGCTCGCGTTGTACGGCAACTTCCAACAGGACTTTCTTTGACTCCTCGATCAGTTTTTCGCCGCGCAGCTCGTACCGGACCAGCACGTTCCTGGGCTCATTTCCGGGATCAGAATAATACAGGTATACCCAATGGTTGGTAGCAAAGGCCGGATCGAGCACAACACCCAGCAGGCCGTCTTCCGCTTCACTCTCTTTTCCTTCTTTGTCTTTATACTTCGTGCTGACGGCAATGGTCGCGATGACCTTCGTTTTCTTTTCTTTTTGGCTATACAGTTTCACCGCGCCGTGGCGCTCGACAAACAGGATGTCGTCGCCGGGCAGAATGGCAAGCTCCACGGGCTCGTTGAGCTTCTCATCCAGTACCACTTTGGTAAAACGATTTTCTTCGGGCATGCGCAGCGTGTGTGCGGTTTTGTAATTGAGCGGTTCGTCGCCGCCGAGTACAAATTGCAGACCGCCCCACAGGTGGTGCAGGAACAGGGGATCGGAAAACGTTTCGTCGGTGTGGCCCAGGGCGGTGTAGAATGCGCGGCCGCCGTCGTAGTGGTGATACCAGGCCATGGGGTGGTAGTCGCCGTTGGTGCCGCCTTCGTACGACTTCTCGTCGATCGTCAGCAGTACTTTTATGTCGGGATTGATGTCTTTGAAGTTATAGAACTCGTCGTCGCGCTTCCACGGGTCCGGCAGGGAGTCCGTGGCGGGGTTGTTTTTATC
>JAESGK010000723.1_pt1 | contig 10693 bp, 9 predicted proteins | sample 9269681 | NCBI WGS metagenome assembly JAESGK01 (sample SAMN14515347, study PRJNA621673) | algae metagenome | isolation source: Timaviella obliquedivisa GSE-PSE-MK23-08B and co-occurring heterotrophs from... | place: USA: Grand Staircase Escalante National Monument, Utah | collected 2006-08-15
GCAAGCTCCTGTCCAGCGCGCTCCCAGTAATCTTTCGGGCGGTGTGCCGGCTCCAAATATTCCAGTAAGAGAAATTGATAGCTGCCGCTCTCTCGGGAGGCCACCACATTGGGTATGTAAAGCGTGCGTGTGTCGCGCAGGAGCCTGAGCCCTTTCGCCTCCGCGACAAACATGCCCGGCAATGTATGGGCATCATTCCACTTTAGAAAGAAGGTGCCGACGGAAGTACTGAGCTTACCTCCCTGGTTGATACATCCTCCTCCAACCAGTATAAAATCTTTTAATACAACGTGACCAGCATATCCTCCGGGGTAGGCCTGCTGCAGGGCGGCCGTCGCTCCTTGCTGAACGTCGTTGGGAATATTGAGGGTCATGTTTATAAAAAGCTCCAACCGAGCTTTACACCTGCATAATAATTCACCGGCATGGCGGTGTTATAGTAGCGTGCGCCCAAGGCGTTGAGGTCGTTGCCCAGGCTGTAGCGCTCATCCAGGGCGTTGTCTATGCCCGTGAAGACATCCAGTGCCAGCTGATTCCAGGTTTTTTTATAGCCCAGCTTGCCGCCGATCAGCGTGTAGCTGTCAGCGTAGGCGGTGTTGGCATCGTCCAGTGGGATGCGGTCGGTATAGGTGCCGGTGGCATTCAGATAAAGGCCAGCCCGTAATGCGACGTCGAAGCCCACTACCCCCACGTTGGGCGATACACCGGTCAGGTCGTTGCCATCGAGGCTTACGTTGTCTTTCACGTAGTTTTCAAAGGTATAGCGATTCCAGGTCAGGCTGGTCCAGGCACGTATGTTCGAGAGTGCTGAGGAGGGATTGAGATTCGGTGTCCATGCGATCACCACTTCAGCGCCCTGCTGCGAGGTCTTGCCGGCATTGATGAAGTATTCGCCACCGTCGTCGGTGTGGCGGATCACAATTGTTTCACGCAGGCCAAAGTCATACACGACGGCGTCTACCGACAGCGTTTTGTGGAGCCACGCGCCGCGGATGCCCGCTTCGAAGTTGGTACCGCGCTCGGGCTTCAGGCTTGTGTCAAAGAAGCCGGCGGATGGGTAGAGTTCTTGCACGGTGGGCGGTGAGTAGCCCTGGCTGAAGCTGGTGTGCAGCGACAGGTTGTCGTTCAGTTTTTTGAGCAGGGCTATGCGCGGTGAGAATACTGCGTCGAAGTCGCTGTCGCCGGTTACGTTGGGTACGTCGGAGTAGCGTTTGAAGTCTACTTTCAGTTTGTTGATGCTACCGCCGAGGGTCAGGAAGAAATTGGCGGGTAGAAAGAATTCGGTTTGTGCGAAGGCGAAGTAGGTGGTGATGGCAATCTCGTCGTCGGTTTGCAGCGCACCGCTTTGTCCTTGATTGTTGTCGTATACCCGGACGGGTGAGAAGCTGTGTTGGAACTCGCCGCCAAAGGTGATCTTGCCTTTGGCAAAGTTGTAGGCGGTGCTGGTGCGGCCGCCAAAGCCTTGCTCGGCACGACGCTCGTAGTTTCGAATGGTAGGGTTATCGAATTGCGTGAGGGTGCCGTAAAAGCCTGTGCGGTTGGACCAGCGATTGTTCCACTGGTGCTGGTAGCTCAGGCCCGAGTAGAAGGTTTTATTATAGATGGTCGTGTGTTGATCAATGGCGCTGGGGTTCGGGCCTCCTGCCGGGCGTGCCTGCTTCGGGTCTTCGTCGTATTGTTGTTTGGTCAGCGCACCCGGCGTTTGGTATAGCAGGTCGGAATATAGCATGTATACTGACAATGCGGACTTGTCGCTCAGCGTGAAGTTACTTTGCAATTGTACGGCGTCGCGGGCCATACCGGTCTGTTGACGATAGCCGTCGGCCTCCTGGTGGGCGTAGAGCAATCGGCTGTAGGCTTTATCTGATTTTATCCGTGCTTGCAGGTCGTACCGACGCAAGCCATAGCTGCCTACCAGGGTAGAAATATCTATGCCACTTTGGACGGGCGGGGCATTGTTTAACATCAGCACGCCCCCTGTGCCGGCGCCGTATACACTTGTCCCCGGACCTTTGATGATCTCGGCTTGTTGTACTGCCTGCAGGTCGAACAAGTTGAGGTATGTATTGCCGCCGGCGTCGGTAAACGGCAGGTCGTTCCAGTACACTTTTACATTTCGGACGCCAAAGGGCGAACGGACGGCGCTGCCGCGGATCGCCAACCGGTAGCTGCCGGGTGACCGCTCTTCCATCCGCACGCCGGGTACGGTATTTAACGAAGGAAGCAGGGAGGCGTCGCTGAAGCGCGCCAGGTCGCGCTGTCCTAAAAAGGCGACGGAAGCAGGAATTTCAGACAAAGGCCGGTCGTATTGATAGGCCTGTATGGTGACCTCTCCCAGTACCCTGGTGGTGTCTGCAAACGTGTTTTCGTGCTGGGCAACCGCTGAAAGGGAGAGGGTTGTACATAAAAAGATAATAAAACGGCGTATCATTGTGCTCGATTGAAGAAAATAGAAGGGAAAGATAGCGGAAATTAGGTCGCAGCGGCAGGGTTTTTGATGGAAGGTCAGAACCAAATGCCTCATTATCTGGTTATAACAGTATAATTAATAAAAGTATTATCATGGGAAGACCTCCAGTATTACCGAAGAAGAAAAAGGACGGATTCTGGCTCGAGTTGAGAAACAAAGGGGCCAAGACGGGGATTATTATCATTCGAGATACGGAAGAAGCGATGATGCAGGCTGCCCGTCAATATCAAAACACCAAAGATGTTGTCATTCTCGGTGAGCATCGTAATGGTAAAAAAGTTGAGGACGCCTCAGGCGGCGCTAAAAAGAAGAAAACCTTATCAAAAGCCGCCTAGCAAGGGCGGCTTCTTTATTTTCATTTTCCTCCGAAGCCTTGTAATACCGCTTCTACCGGCCGTACACCCGGAAAGAACTCTAGTACACGCAGCATAACCCGATCTACCAGCGTGTCCGGACAGGATGCGCCACTGGTTAGCACAATCTTAACGGGATTTTTGCCGGGCAAAAAGTCTGTTGTGACTACCTTTTCTTTTGCGTGGTAGTGATAATGATGGATTTCGTGGGGCGATTTTATCTCCTGCTCCGAGTTTATGAAATAAGTGTTGAATTTACGTTCGCAGAGCTCTACGATGTGTGATGTGTTCGAGCTGTTGTATCCACCTACCACAATGGCCAGGTCGGCATCGGTTTCGAGCAGTTGGTAGGTAGCGTCCTGGTTGTCGTTGGTAGCGTAGCACAGGGTATCGCGGGTGTCGGCAAAATGCTCGCGCAAGGTATCGACACCGTATACATCAATCATGATACTGCGGAAGTAATCGGCGATGGCTTGTGTCTCTGTGGCCAGCATCGTTGTTTGATTGACCACTCCTATGCGGCGTAAATCTGTAGCAGGGTCAAAACCGACCGAGTGTTTGCCTTTAAACTCTTCCAGGAACTCCGCCGGCTGTTTACGGCCAAGCATATACTCGCCCAGCGCGTGGGCTTCTTCCATATCACGTACAATTACCGACGGGGCGTTCTGCGCGCTGTGTGAGAATGTAGCGCGTGTCTCTTCGTGACGCGGCTTGCCATGAATGATGACGGTGTAACTATCCTTGCCCAGCTTTTCGGAGCGGTTCCATACTTTTTCTACGAAGGGGCAGGTGGTATTGTATTTCTGTACTTCGATGCCTTTGTCGAGTAGCAAGTGCTCGATCTCAACGGTGGTACCAAAGGCGGGAATGATGACGACATCTTCCGGGCGCAGGGAATCCCAAGGAATGAGCTGGTTGCCATCGGTGTCCATGATGAACTCGATGCCGCGGCTTTGTAAATCGTTGTTTACTTCCTGGTTGTGGATCATCTGGCTTAAGAGGAGCACGCGTTTATGCTGATTTTCTTCCAGGGCACGGTAGCTGATTTCAATGGCATTTTCCACGCCGTAGCAGAATCCAAAATGGCGGGCGATGTAGAATTGAACCGGTCCGAAGTCCAGTACAGTGGGGGTAAAATCCTGTTTGCGCAGGTCTTTTATTCGGCGTGCTTCTTTGATCTTGCCCGTGATGGAAGATCGGTAATACGCGGGAATTTCAAACTTTTTAATAACAATAGCTTTTACTCTAACTGCAAAGTTAGGGATGTTGCGGGTAAAAAACGGAGTAATTACCCGTTAATAGTTGCTACGGATGAGAACATCCTGGTATGTGGCTATTAACGGGTAACGACTATAGTTTCTATGCAGCTTTTGAGAGCTTGTCTTCTTTGATCTTGTTGGTATGAATCTCCTTTGTTTCGAGATCAAACCATTTTACTTCAACGAAGTTGTTCTTAATGTACTTTAAAACTTCCACCACTTTCCCGTCGATCTTGCTGCGAACACGTTCGCCTTTTTTAAAAAGTCTCCTCATATGTGTGTGTTACCTATAAGATTACATCCTAAAGGCGTAATTGAACTCTCTTGGCAGGTCTTCGTAGATGCCGGAAAGAATTACCATTTCGCCCGGTTTTTTCTTCTTCAGTAGTTCGTTAAACTCTTTAACGGATTTCACCTGCACTTCGTTGACTTTCGTAATTATGAAGCCTTCACGAATATCGGTGTGCCTAGCTAGTTTGCCGTTGCTGAGTTCTTTTACCCGAACACCGTTCTCAATATCCAATTTTTTTAGAACATTTCCATCAATATTTTCTACCTCCAGTCCAAGGGCGGTAAAACCGTCGCGCTCTTCCGGTTTTACCGCGACAGTGTTACCGTCGCGGTTCTTTAATGTTACGGGAAGCGTTATCTCTTTGCCATGGCGGTTTACGACCATGTTCACTTTATCGCCCGGGCGGTGACGACCGATGTATTCAATCAGCGCGGCGCTGGACCGAATAGGTGTTTCGTCAATTTTAGTGACCACGTCGCCTTCCTTCAATCCGGCATCTTTGGCGGAGCTTTTTTCAGCAAAGGCAGAGACGTAAGCACCTTCGTTTACAGTCAGGTCTTTTTCTTTCACCAAGACGCTGTTTACGCTTGCGATCGATACTCCCAACCAGCCGCGCTGCACTGCCCCGAATTGGATGAGGTCCTCGGTGATCTTGCTCACAATGTTCGCCGGTACGGCAAAACCGTACCCGGAGTATGAACCCGTCGGGCTGGCAATGGCGGTGTTGATACCCAGGAGGCCACCGCTGAGGTTTACCAATGCGCCGCCACTGTTGCCGGGGTTGATGGCTGCATCGGTTTGAATAAACGATTCAATGGCGGTGTTGCCTTCCTGCGAGTTGCGTTGCAAGATGTTGATGTTTCTACCTTTTGCGCTGATGATACCCGCCGTTACGGTCGAGTTCAGGTTGTAGGGGTTGCCGACGGCCAGCACCCATTCGCCTACCTTCGATTTGTCAGAGTCGACGAAAGAAAGGTGGGGTAAACCGGTTGCCTCGATCTTGATCAAGGCGATGTCGGTATCGGGGTCGGTACCGATTACCTCGGCTTTCAGCGTACGGTTGTCAGAGAGTGTTACTTCCACCACGTCGGCATCTTGCACTACGTGGTTGTTGGTCACGATATAGCCTTTTTCATTGATGATAACACCTGAGCCGGAGCTTTGGCTGGGGCCTTGCGGCGCACGGGGACCAAAGAATTCGCGGAAGGGATCATACCCCTGGGGCGCTTCGCTGCGACGCGGGGCGTCTTGCGTAGACTGAATGAATACGACTGCGGGCGTTACGGCTTCGGCAATTTGTGTAAAATCCAATGGAACGGCTTGTCCATTTTCATCGACCCTGTAGGCGACCTGCGACGTAGGAACGCCACTCATATACTCCAACTTCACAGGTTTGTTGTCGTCAAGCCATTGTACGATGGCCACTGTGCTGGCGCTTCCGAGCACTGCGGCTAAAAAAAGAGATGCGAATCTTTTCATAATCACGTTTTTTATTAGCGGTTCATAGCATATCAAAAATCAGGCAACAAGCCCTCGTCAGAAATTTTGTCAGCACGGCCGTGTCAGGAGCGACTTTTTTGCCGATTTTTTTATGCAGTAGTACTATCTACGAAACTTTTCGGATTTTGGTTCAAGGATCTTTTCAAACGGTTTTTGGGTGTTTTGGGTTGATTTGTTGAGGATGCAGGAGACCGCTGAAAAGTTGAATGTGGGAGGATGTTTGTTGGGTGGATGCCGTCTTTGCTAAAGTCGCCTATATGTTAGGTATAACTAAGGTATGGTTAAACTATGGGTTTGATACGGGTAATCCCTAGCTGAACCATAGCTAAGGCCTATCTCGGCTATGGTTTTGGCCTATTGCAATGTGGTCAGAGATAATATAAAATTAATATTCCGGCGACCCGTTGACTCAGGTCGCGGGGAGAGCCATAACAAGGGGGAGGTGCAACTGTAGGCGCGGGGCCGTTTACGTCTAGACGCTTAGCGAATACCAAAGCACTGTTGCCATTAACGAAATCAACCAGATCAGTAATAAAATACGCAAGCGTCGGAGACTTCTGTTCGCAGACTCCTTTACATCATGGTTAGACCGCATGGGGTGGGGATACGATTGTTCCATATTTATACCCTCCGTTACGGAACTCGTCAGCTTTATGTTTGGCCCAAATTGGGTGATTTTTTAGCTATGAGACGCTTTTTAACAAACTCCTCGCATGTTGGGGGGAAATTTTATATCGTGTGTCCGCACAGAGAACGAACTGTTGTTTGGTTTTGGGGTGTGATTAGCGACTGGCGCATGTTGGGTTAACAACTGCGTTGGCTAGTTACCCGTTTGTTGTCGGTGTCAGCATTGTTGAGGCTATCAGGAGACCGCCGCCATAGTGGGCACCCCGACAGGTCGGGACGAGCGCAGACGACGCGCCCACGTTGTGCTTGGCGCTGAACACCTGCCGGAGTACCGGGGAATACGCCAGTCTGGAGACTGGCTGCAGTTTTGGTCACAAGTCTCCGGCCCGAGACGGGCCTCAGACTTGCGCCAGCAATGCCTGGTGGGGTAGTTTGCGGCCTTCTTTTACGACGATTTGGGATCCTTCGGCGAGGAAGATGGAGGCTGGGGTGGCATTTGCCAAGTGGGCGAACTCTGGGCCGTAGAGGGGACCGAAGTCGACGTTAATGGCGTAATGGGTTGCGGGTGGGTATACGAGCCAGGCAGGGTGCTCGACGCCATATTCGGCACTGCGGGCTGCGCCGATGCGGGTATAACCCCAGTAGTGTTCTGTTATGAATTCTTCTTCACCGTCAGACTGTAATGGTACTGGGGCATTTGCTGTCGTTAGGCTGATGCTGTTCCATTCTTTGTGGCGCCAACGATACTCTACGGTTAGCATGCCGTCTGTTTGCTCCCATCGGTGGGCCATGGGCATGGTTTCGTAGTTTTCGCGATAGATGGTGTTGGCTACAAATGTGAGCGCTGGTTTTGGTACGATCTCTTTGATGAATACTACGCCCCGGCGCCAGCCGTCCACGGGGTGTTTATAACGCACGTAGAAGCGCAGGTTTACTTCTTCGAAGTTGCTGTGAAATGGAATGCGAAAGCCGCGCAGGCGCGTGTTGACGAACATAAAGCCTACTACGCTTACGTAGCAGCGGCCTTGCCACAGGTCGAGCTCGGTGCCGGCCGGTACGTGGGGTTGCAAAATAGCAGGGTCGACGACGTAGTTCGCCATTAGGAGCTTTTTCCACTCGGCGGTCAGGAATGTGCCGGCCATGTTACAAGTGTCTTTTTACTACAATAATGCTGGTCTCGCCGTTAAACTTTTGTACCAGGTGGCCGTCGGCACCATAGATGTACAACGATGGAGTTTCGATGGGGCCGTACGTGCTGAGAATGTCGCTGAGCGTGGTTGTGCCGAAGTGTACGTTGCGATACGTGTTTAATTTATATTCGGCGGCGAACTTTTTGATCTCGACCGCTGTAGCGGTGGTGATGAAGTATAGCTGGTAGTTTTTAAACCAGTCCATGTGTTCCTGGATCGATTCGGCTTCGCGCTGGCAATGGTCGCAGTCGGGTTGATACATTACGATGACCGTTTTGCCTTTCAGACTTTTGACGGAAAAGGATTTGCCGTCGAGACCGGTGACTTTCATGGCGGGTAGATCGGAGGTGATCTGTGCATGCGACACAACGGTCAGCAGGAACGTTGCCAGGAGAAGAGATGCAGTTTTTATCATACGAGGAAAATCGTGAGCCAATATACGAGATAAGCGACCACGGCTACGCTGCCGTACAGCTTAATTACTTTGCGGCGGTTTTGCACGTCTTCCCACCAGAGCATGATCCATGGCCGGAAAAGACCGATGAGCAGGAACAACCCGGCGGTGATGCTGATGTACAGAAAAAGCTGGCGGATAAAAAACATACTACTCGCAGCCTTAAAAATATCACTTGTATGCCCTGGCACAAAATTTTCGAAAGCCATTATCTTTGCGTCTTCGTTTTTACCGACGGGTCACGTTGCAGGCAAAACATTCAGCGCACATTAACGTTTTAAACGATTCACGGATCAGGATACAGTGAGGGCGACCGATTTTATAAGTATTTACAAGGCGGATGGATTTGTCAAGACCGTAGCCGCAGGGATAAAAGCGTCTCAGGCGCAAGCCGTGCGCATTAAAGGACTGGCCGGAAGCCTTGACGCCGTTATGGTGGCGGCCACTTTTAAGCTCCATCCACAGGATTATGTCATCGTTTTACAGGACCGTGAGGAGGCCGCGTACTTTCAAAACGACCTGCAAAATCTGCTGGATCGCGAAGTGCCGATCTTCCCGATGTCATATCGTCGTCCGTACGAATATGACGAAACTGAAAATGCCAACATTCTGATGCGTGCCGAGGTACTGAGCCGCATTGCCAATAAAACGGCACCGGAGATCATTGTTACCTATCCGGAAGCGCTTAGCGAGAAAGTGATCAACAAGCGCTCGCTGGCGTCCAATACCTTTACGATTAAGCTGCAGGAGACTCTCGACATCGCCTTTCTGGAGGATTTTCTGCACACGTACGATTTTGAGAAGACCGACTTTGTGTACGAAGCGGGGCAGTTTGCCATTCGCGGCGGGATCATCGATATATTTTCATTTGCCAACGAGCTGCCGGTTCGTATCGAGCTTTTCGGCGACGAAGTGGACAGCATTCGTACGTTTGAGCCGGGCTCGCAGTTGTCGGTAGCACAGCTCGACAAGGTCAGTATCATTCCCAATGTACAGACCAAGCTGGTACAAGAGGAACGGCAGTCGCTTTTTGAGTTTATTTCGCCGGAAGCACGTGTGTGGTTCAAGGATGTGCAGCTTACGGCGGACATCATTCAGAAGAGCTTTGAGAAGGTCGCGGCCTCGTTTGATAAGATTATTCGTGCGAGTGGCGCCCAGGTTGTCAGCGCGCCGGAGAAATTGTTTGATACAAGCGACGCTTTTCTGCAGCGCATCCGTTCGTTTGTGCGGGTAGAGTTTGGCAGTCGTGCCATTTTTCACGATGCGGCTACCTTTGATTATCCTTCGTCGGCACAGCCTTCGTTTAACAAGAATTTTGAAATGCTGGCCACGGATCTGTATGATCAACAGGGTCATGGCTATAGTAATTTTATCGCGGCGGATGTACCGCGTCAGTTGGATCGCCTTAAGGGCATCCTGGAAGAGATCAATATCAGTCTGAAGTTTCAACCGCTGGAGTTTGCGTTGCGTCAAGGTTATGTGGACCAGCACATGAAAATGGTGTGTTATACCGACCACCAGATCTTCGAGCGTTTCCATCGGTACCGCGCCAAGGAGAAGTTTACCAAGTCGAAGGCGCTTACGCTGCGCGAGCTGCAAACGCTGCAGCCCGGCGACTTTGTGACGCACATCGACTATGGCATTGCCAAGTTTGCCGGCCTCGAGAAGCGCGATGTGAACGGGCATGAGCAGGAGGCTATCCGCCTTGTGTTTCGTGATGATGATTTGATGTATATCAGCATTCACTCGCTGCACAAGATCTCGAAGTACTCCGGCAAGGAGGGTACGCCGCCGATCATGAGCAAGCTGGGTACGCAGGAGTGGGAGACGAAGAAGTCGAAGGTAAAAAGACGGGTTAAAGATATTGCCAAGGAGCTGATCGAGCTGTATGCCAAGCGCAAGTCTGCGCCGGGGTATGCGTATTCACCTGATGGGTTTCTGCAAGCGGAGCTGGAGTCGTCGTTTATTTATGAAGATACGCCTGATCAGGCCCGTGCGACTGAGGACGTGAAGCGCGATATGCAGAACCCGCATCCGATGGACCGCCTGGTGTGCGGCGACGTGGGGTTTGGTAAAACCGAGGTGGCGATACGTGCGGCGTTCAAGGCAGCATCGGAAGGAAAGCAGGTGGCGGTGTTGGTGCCGACGACGATCCTCGCGATGCAGCACTACCGTACGTTCCGCGATCGTTTGGCGAGCTTCCCGGTACGCGTGGATTATGTGTCGCGCTTTAAGAGTGATGCCGATATCAAGGAGATTATTAAAGATACCGGTGAGGGGAAAGTAAATATTCTGATTGGTACACACCGGATTGTGAGCAAGGACGTGAAGTTTAAAGACCTGGGGTTGCTGGTCATCGATGAGGAGCAGAAGTTTGGGGTTAAAGTAAAGGATCGCTTAAAAGAACTGAAGATAAGCGTCGATGTATTGACGCTTACGGCAACGCCTATTCCGCGTACGCTGCACTTCTCACTGATGGGCGCACGCGACCTGAGTGTGATCGCGACGCCGCCGCCCAACCGGCAGCCTGTTACGACGGAGCTGCATA
>JAESGK010000724.1_pt1 | contig 10681 bp, 2 predicted proteins | sample 9269681 | NCBI WGS metagenome assembly JAESGK01 (sample SAMN14515347, study PRJNA621673) | algae metagenome | isolation source: Timaviella obliquedivisa GSE-PSE-MK23-08B and co-occurring heterotrophs from... | place: USA: Grand Staircase Escalante National Monument, Utah | collected 2006-08-15
TCCTGGCCAATGGCGAATCAAACCCAGGGCATTTGATACTGGGGGTAGCCGTGACGTTTCTCTTCGTGTTACTGCTTCGTTTAACCGTTCTGAAGAAAAAGGTATTGATACCCTGGATCACTGGCTTTAAGCCGGATCATGAGTTACAGGTATTTATCGGTTTACTGCTGTGTTTCGGGTTTGCCTGGATCACCAGCGCACTGAACTTATCGGCTGCCCTGGGCGCAATGTTTGCCGGGATTCTCATTTCCCAGAATAAATCCATGAAATGGCTCGACCATACCCTGGTACCATTCCGCATTTTTTTTCTATCGCTTTTCTTTATGTCCATCGGCTTACAGTTGGACTGGAGTTTTGTCAAAGGACACTTTATACTGATCGGAACGCTGGTCATGTTGATTTTCTGTATCAATAGCCTGATAAACGCCTGCGTATTCAGACTGTTTAATGAAACCTGGAAAAACAGTGTATATGCCGGAGCGTTGCTTTCTCAGATCGGTGAATTCAGTCTTGTACTCTGTACCGTTGCCAGGGGCCTGAAACTTGTCGATGATTTTTCTTTTCAATTAACACTTGCTGTCATTTCCGTCACGATGCTGCTATCTTCCGCCTGGATAAGTATTATCCGGAACTCATTGTTTCGTAAACAAACCACCACGAAATCGACGGATTGATAAGATTCTTTGCGCTTGAAGTTTCGGGAATGAACTTCAACACGATGGTATATCGGTAAAAAAAAAGACCACTCATGGGAGCGGTCTGTCAAAGATTATTTCAGCCCAGGTAGGTCTTTAGTGTGGTGCTTCTGGATGTATGCCGCAAGCGCCGGGTAGCTTTTTCCTTTATCTGCCTTACGCGCTCGCGGGTGAGATTGAATTTGTCCCCGATCTCTTCCAACGTCATAGCGCTGGTCTGATTCAGTCCAAAGTACGATACGATCACGTCCGCTTCCCGTCTCGTCAAAGTAGATAACGCACGCTGAACTTCTTGTGTTAATGAATCCGTCATTAACTGTTTCTCCGGGCTTGACTCATTGGTGTCATAAAGAACATCCAGCAAACTACCGTCCTCACCTTGCGCAAAGGGTGCGTCCATCGAGACATGCCGGCCGGATACCTTGAGATTGCCTATAACCTCCTCATTGGTCACGCCGATCTCGTCAGCAACCTCTTCTGTTGTCGGCTCACGTTGAAATTTCTGCTCCAGATCCGAAAACGTTTTTGATATCTTACTCAGGGAGCCAACACGATTCAAGGGCAGTCGAACAATACGCGATTGCTCCGCCAGCGCCTGCATAATCGATTGGCGGATCCACCAAACTGCATATGATATAAACTTAAATCCACGTTTCTCATCAAACCGCTTAGCGGCTTTGATCAGACCCAGATTTCCTTCGTTAATCAGATCACCGAGTGTAAGCCCGTGGTTTTGATATTGCTTTGCCACAGAAACGACAAAGCGCAGATTCGCTTTTGTCAGTTTCTCCAACGCAACCTCGTCCCCTTGCCTGATCCGTTGAGCAAGCTCTACCTCAACCTCGGAAGTAATCAAATCCACCTTACCGATCTCCTGTAAATACTTATCGAGGGACTGGCTTTCACGATTGGTTATTTGCTTACTGATTTTCAGTTGTCTCATTGAATAATATTTGGTTGAAAATAGACTTCGAAGACGAAAAATACTCTACAACACCCGCTCCTTTAGAAAACCGAGCGAGAGAAGTGAATCGGATCGTGAAATATGGTGGCTGAATGAGGAATTACCCCAATATACGCATTATTTTCCTTAATTCAATGAAACGAACCATTTAAAGTTGCCGTCACCCCATTGCCAACACTGGGCGGAGACTTGTGCCACGGAGTGTTTACTTGAAAACCACGTGTTAGCCACCTGTTGGATCAGTTTTAACAGGTTGTTTTGAAATAAATTTCGTTGGTTTGAAAATATGGAATTTGGAGTTCCAAAGAGGTCGGAAGGAGTTGCGTGACGAGTCGGAGCCGGGACGAAAAAAAGGCATTCTTCGCCGGGGATCCTTCGAGTCTGCCACAGGGTTCCTCCATAGATGTTCCACGGATGAACCACGGATGATCTACGCTATAGTAGGGTAGAACATGCCTGGGTCAGGCCTGAATCCAGGGAGGCAAGAATCCAGATTAAATTGGCATCATGAGGCCACCCCGCGGACACCGTACTGTCGTATTGTCTAAAGGCAGGTCTTGCCTTGCCTGAATTGCTGGCAAGTCTGAGCCCCGCCTGTCTGCCGGTAGGTCTCGGGCGGAGACTCGCGCCCGCAATTCTTTTCTGTTAAATACTAAAAATATACTTCACAACCCGGCAGTGCCTTTCGAATGCGCTCCTGTTCCGATGGGCCGAAGCGGTTGTTGACCGCGATCAGGGTTTTTAAGTTTTTTAACTTACCAACCTCCTGGGGGAGATACTCTAATTTATTATCCGACAATACCAGCAGCTCCAGCGAAGCCAGCGCGGTAATCTCATCCGGCAAGCTGGCCAGCTTGTTGTGCGTCAGGATCAACGTCTTCAACTGCCGCAGGCCTTTGACATCCGGCGTTAGACGCTGTAAATAATTATACTCCAGGTTCAACTGTTCCAGGCGCTTGAACCGGCCCCAGGCGGGATCGAACTCATTCAGCTGATTATAGCCCAGCTGCAGTTGCTTCAGGTGTCTCAATGCGCGCAGTGTTGCCGGTACGTGGCTTAATTGGTTGTGTGCCAGCTCCAATACTTCTAACGCCCGGCACTCCCCCATGGAGGCAGGAATCGAGGTCAGTGCGTTTAATGATAAGTGCAGGAAACGCAGGTCTTGTAAGCGGCCGATCTCTTCGGGGATAACCGTGATGCTGTTGGCGGCGGCATCGAGCTTTACGAGCTTCGACAGGGAGGCAATGTCCGGGGGTACGGCTTTGAGCTTGTTGTTCCGGATGTTTAGCACTTCCAGGCGCGACAACGCAAACATGTCTTCGTCCCAGGTCTCGAAGTGGTTGCGCATGACGTTCAGAAACCGGAGGTTGGTCAGGCGCCTGATGTCCGACGGCACCGAGAATAGTGACTGATCGCGCAGGTTTAATTGCGTGGCCGCGGTGTCCCTGGCAAGCGCATCCTGCACGGCATAATATACCGGTGCGTCCAACGGGTTCGCATATTGCGCATGGGCGGTATACATCGTTGCCACCAGGACAGACAGGAACAGGTACTTTTTCATGGCATTGCTTTACAACAGCAAAAGCGTCCGGGCTTTCACCCGGACGCCCTGCCATTGCGTCACACAAACTATTTTAGCACTTGAATTTTATACTGGCTTTCGCCTTCGTCGATCTTAACCTTGAGGATCACCAGCTGGCTCGCCGCGGTCACGTCGTGCAGATTATATGTCAGCGTCTGCTCACCACGCTTGCCCTTACCGGTAGCGAGGGTGGCCAGCTTGCGGCCCATCAGGTCGAACAGCTCCAGGGCGAGATCTTCGCCGCCGGCTAAGTTCAACCGCACGGTAATCATGCCGTGTGAGGGGTTCGGGAACACCAGCACGTGGCTATTGCCCGGTCCTTCCGGCAAGCCTGTTACCGGATCGGGATCCGCTTCTTTCTCCACCACGATATAGTCGGCTTTCGTTACCGGGGCGCTGGCGCCGGTGGCGTTGGTGGCCACGAGCGTTACGTCGTATACACCTGCCGTGGCATAGGTCACTACCGGTGCTTCTTCCGTAGAAGTTGCCGGCGTACCGCCTTCGAATGTCCACGACCATGCAGCGGCACCGCGTGTGCTCAGGTCGGTGAACGTTACGCTTTCGCCGGTTTTGATCGTTACGCGGTCTGCCGAGAAGTCGGCTACCGGCGGCTGCGCGCCCAGGTCGGCGTTCAGGGCAAATATCACCGTGGCGGAGGCATCAAACTTCACATCGTTGCCGGTCGCATCGGGTTGTGCGGCGGCGTTGCCGTTCGGGTGCTGTACGGAGAAGAAGCCATATTTGAAGTCGGGCGAGAAGGTCAGGCCCGTAGGCTCCGAACCAGCCGGCATCGACGCGAACAGCTCCACTTTCGGGTTGGACTGCGTGTGGTCGGGACGTACTACCCAGATATAGTAGTTGTCGCCGTCTTGCAGCACCCACAGGTTGCCTTTGTCGTCGAAGGTCAGGTTGTCGTTACCGCCACCCCAGGCTTCGGTTACTACACCTTCTTTGGTGGCGATGCTGTACGAAGCACCGCCTACGAAGGTTTCGAACTCGCTTACGGTACCGCCGTCACGGAAGCGGTACACGCGACCTTTGCCTTTGGACGTGAAGTAGATCTTGCCGTCGATCGGGCTGATCTCCACGTCTTCTACCCCATCGAAGTTTGTACCTCCCAGCGAAGACGCCAGGCTGATGGTGTTGTTGCGGTCGTCTTTTGTTGTATTCGGCACTTTCACCCAGACCGCCGTGCTGCCGGTAGGGTCGTTGTTCGACAGCGGCTGGTCGAGCTTCAGCACATACAGTGTCCCGGCGGTGAGGTTACCGGCCACGTCGGCTACGAACTTATATACGCAGTGTGTACCACCATCTTCGCCGTAGTATACGGTCTTGCTGTCGGCGTGTACGACCACGTTTTCGTGGTTCATGCGCCCCAGGGCCCAAAGCTTGTCTTGCTTGCCGTCGCCATCATAATCTTTAACTTTCGAGGTGACCGGGTCGATTTCCACGGCCCAGCCTACATCCTGGTAGCCATCGCCGTTTGAGTCTCCGCCGTCGAGGCTTTCCTCGCACGTGATCACGGTACCCCAGGGCGTAATACCTCCGGAACAGTTACGGGTTGTCGTCACCAGGGCATGGTTGTACAGGTCTACGGCTTGTGTCGTGTCCACCACCCACAGGCTATTGTCCTTGTCGAGGTGCAGGTCAACGATCGATACACCGCCGGGGGTGTTCTCGTGGTTCACCGACAGGTGCCCCAGTTCGCTACTGCCGTTGATCGGCACATACGCTGTAAAGTCGTGGTTGCCCGGTACGGTGCCGCCACCCTTTGTAAACGCGGTACCTTGCTTGAAGATCAGCTGGAAGCGGTGTTGCTCAGGTATGATCATTTTAGAGGTCTGCCCTGTCGGGTGAATCGACGTGAAGCAGGCAATGTGATTGTCGGTACATTGTACCGGCGGGTTCACGATCGGTGCATCTTTGATGTACAGGTCGAAGCCCAGGTCGGAGCTGCCGCCGTCGCGGTTGTGAATCTCTACCGCCAGCTGGTTGCGGCCATTGCGGAAAACGGTCTTCGGCAACCGGAAGGTATAATAGGTCAATTCGGCGGCACCGTCCACAATCGTGGACGAGAACGTCTTATAGTCAATGGCTCCGGCCGGCATGTTGTCGCGAATTACCTCCACACCGTTGATGTATACCAGTGCGCCATCGTCACGGCGCATGCCAATTTCAATTTCATCGGCAATGGCGGATGTGTCTACCATGATATCGCGACGGAAATACGAGGTGATATACTTGTTACCGGCGTCGGGGCCATACGAGATGGTCGTCTTCACGCCGTCATTATAGCCAAGCGGGGCCTGGCCGATCGCCCAGGCGCGGTCGTCGGTATACGTAGTGTCCTTCCAGGCGACAGCGTCCAGGCTGACACCTTTGTCCAGGTAGCGCCAGAGTGACTCTTTCACCAGGGGATACGTGGCCGCCGGCAGCGGCGGTTCGGTAAAGCCTACCGCCAGGTCAAAGCTCAGGTCCGAGCTGCTGGCAGAAGCCTGATGCAGTTCTACGGCGATCACGTTCGTGCCGTTGCGCAGCAGGTTCTTTGTCTTATGGCGATAGTATGCGCGCTCCTCAGCATCATTTACCGTCGCCGAGGCGTATGTGTTGTAGGTTACAGGGCCTTCCGGCATGTTGGTGCGGAAAGCTTCCGTGCCGTTCACGTATACAATGGCGCCGTCGTCGCGCAGCACATCAAAGAGCAGCGAGTCGTACTCCGTGCGATCTTTTACTTCGAAGATATGACGCAGGTAATAGGTCGTGCGTTTCTTTTCAGCGTCGCTGCCAAAATCCAGCGTAGTACTTTCATTGCTGTCGCCATAGCCCAGGATGGCGTTGCCGTACTTCCACGTTGCATCGTTGTAGTCCAGCGACTTCCAGTCTGCGCTGGTCAGGTCTGCGCCGGTGTCGTCGTACTTCCACGATGCGCTTTTGGCCACCGGGAAGGTACCGGTGTAATAACGGTCCGGAATGATATACGACACGATCAGGCGCGGCGCGTTGGCCGGATTGTTGTCGTACGCCTGGGCTACACGCTTGTCGGTGTTCGGCGTATAGCCTTTGATGGCGCGCGCGGCCGGGTCGGTCAGGGTAAAAAGTACCGAGTTGCCTTCTTTCCAGTTCGGGCGGCTGACAATTTCATTCAGGAGCGCTGCCAGGTCAGGGGTGCGTTGGTCGGCACCGGCGTCGCCAACCCTGGCAAATGGACCGGGCTGCCAGACGATCGTGTCACCCAGGAATTGGATGCGGTGGTAGATGTCGAAGTCGAACGTGCTCATCTCGTTCGGACTGTCGGTATCTTCGATGCCAATCAAAATATTCGGCTGGCCGGTGGTGTTCACCTCGTCCACCACGAACTGCAGGTAGGCGTGCTCGATCACCGACCCTTGCGGAATGTTGATGCCGTTGAAGCGAACGCCGAGCAGTTGATCGCTCGCGCCATCCTTCGTAAATTCGATGTCGCTGCTGGTGAGGTACATTTTACCCGAAGCAATGTCTTGCTCCGCATCGTCGTTGCCGGTATTTACCTGGTATTCCGCCGACACCGGTGCCGCCGTTCCCACTTTCCAGGCCAGGTGGTAGATCTCTTCCTGTAATGTCACGGAGGCAAACACTACCTCCTTGCCGTTGAAGGTGCCCTCGGCAGCGATGGTTGGTTTCGCGGCCATGTCGCCTTGCAGAAGCAGAAATTTTGTCGCTTTCGCGGCGATCGTGTTGGGGTTCGCGACCAGTTTGGTCAGGTCGATCTTTATCGTCGCACGCGTCAGGTTCAGCGGCTTTACTTTCCAGCCACCTTTCATGTATACTGTGTCCGTTGTATTGGGTACCGGAATGATCTGGTTGTTGGCTTCACGGCCCGCCACCAGGTTGCTATAGTAGTCGGTCACACGGTCTTTCAGTAAAAGACCATTGGTGTCGGCATTTTTCAGACTCCAGCTTGCGGACACTGCTTCGTTATAGGGAGCTGTGAATATTCCCACCGGGCTTGTGGCCGGAACCAGGGAAGCCTTTGTATACGGTATGGAACCGCCTTGCGACCCGGTGTTGATGATGTTCTGACCGGTTGCCTGATCGAAGCTAAAGTGGTACACCAGGTTGTTCTCGCCTGACGACAAGGTCTGGTGCATGTGCTGGCGGATCTCCGCCTGTGTCTTCGCTTTGTTCCAGATGCGGAACTCGTCGATCGTTACCAGGCTTTCGTTGTTGTTGAACAGGTTCGTCGCAAACGCCATGTTATAGGCATTGGGTTGGAACGTACCGGTGGCAACACTGTCGATCAGCTCACCGTTGATATAGAAACGGAAGTATTTGTTCGGTGTCACAGTCACGGCTGCGTGGTTCCACTCACCGACATTCCAGGGAGTGGTCGAGCTGATGGTATTCCAGCCGCCATTCTGACCTTTCCCGAGGATCGTCTGCAGCGCATTGTTGCCACGGAACTCAAATTCAAAGCCCGCAAAGTAGCCGTCGCGGCTGCTGCTGAAGCCGATCAGTTTGCCGTACTCGGCAGGATCAGCATTCAGCTTCGCCCATACCTCGATCGTGAACTCACCCGACAGGGCATTGTTGACATCTGCATACGGAATCGAAACATCGTGACCGGCGGCCAGGTCCAGGGCACCGCCCTGCTTGCCAATGATGCCGTCCAGGTCGGTTTCATACCCCAGGTAGTACACGCCAAAGTCCAGCGCCAGGTCGGTAAACTCGACGAGGTTGCCCGTGCGTTTACCGGTCGCGACAATCTCGTGCTTGCCTTCGGGATCACCTTGTAATAAGTAGAACGATTTCGCCAGCGCCGTCACCGAGTCAGGGCGGTTAAAGACAGCCGCCAGGTCGATCAGTGCCGTGGCACGCTCAATGTTCTGCGCGTTGAGCAACCAGCCTCCTTTTACATAGTAGTTGTTTGCGTCGCTCCCGATGGTGGCCAGTCCGTTGTTACGATCTCTGCCCACAACCACGTTGTCTGCCGGGCCCTTGATGGCATCCTTCAGGTACAAGCCGTTCGTGGTTGTATTCTGACGGCTCCAGTTGCCCGTAATGTGGTTGCTGTACAGCGGCGCTATGTCGTTAACGACCGGGCTGGTCGCATCGACGATGTTGGCTTTTGTATAGGCAATGCTGTCTTTCTTCACACCCCGGTTGATCAGGTAGCCTTTGTCGGCCTGATCGGCAGTGTAGTTATAGATCAGCGAAGGATCTTCGTCGGTCACGCTCAGGTGCATCTGCGCCCGGATCTCGGCCTCGGTCTTCACCTTGTTCCATACACGAACTTCGTCCATCATCGATACGGCTTCGCTCTTATAATTGACGCTATGCGAGATGCCGAAGTCCCAGTTTGTGTTGGTCGCAAACGCGTTGAACGCTTTCGTACCGACCAGCACGCCGTTGACGTACATCCTGGCGGTCTTACCGGCCGGCGACACCGTCACGGCAAGGTGGTTCCACTCGTCGAGATTCAGGGGCGTACCGGTATCGATCTTGTTCCAATCGGCGGTATTCGTACCGAAGGAAGCCGAAACAATTTTATTGCTGTTGTACTCGATCACCATGCCGGAGGTGTTGTTATTGATCCGGCCGTGATTGGAGACCAGCGGCACGTTGCCGCCGGCGGCAGGCGCCTTCATGACACGCGCCCACAGCTCGAGCGTAAACTCACCGCCAAATACGGGGTTGATCTCCGCGAACGGAATCTGGGCCGTGTGGCCGCCGGGGAATGAAACGTTACCGCCGCGGTCGAACAGCGCCGTGGTGTCGGCTTTCCAACCCAGGTAATACACGCCCTCTTCCAGCACCGTGTTGCGGAACGTAACGGTGCGGCCGTCGAAGCTGCCTTCGTTTACGACAGAGAATACGCCGTCTTCATCCTTTTGCATCCAGAAGTATTCGCGGGCAATGCGACGGATCGAATCGGCCTTCGGCAGGCTCGCGTCCAGGTCGATGCTGAAATTACCGAACGGATAGTTCTGCGGCGCGAGCTGCCAGCCTCCGGCCAGGTAATAGGTTTGGCTTTCTTCTGCTGTCGGCAGCATGCCGGTGTTTACTTGTTTACCGACTACCAGGTTGCTGGTATAGTTTGTAATGGCGTCGGTCAGGGCAAGGCCTGCGTTAGACTTCAACGCCCCTTTGCTCCAGTAGCCGGTGACGGACTGCTGATAGGCCGGTGCCAGTTCCGCCACGGGCGATGTGCCCGAGGTCAACGAGGCGCCAACGAGCGGAAGTGTATAGGTAATCTTTCCTTTGCTGGCCACGGTCGTGCCGGTCGCTTCCGAAAAGTCATAGTAAATTTCGAGTCCTGTTTCTTTTCCGGTTACGGTATGGAACATGTATTTGCGAATGCTGTCTTGCGGCAGGGCGCGGCTCCAAATGCGGAACTCGTCCAGCTCGGACTGCGTGCCGCCACCGGTATACGACGGACTGTGGCCAATGCCCATACCCTTGGGGTTGGGTATATACGGCGAGGTTACTTCGCCGGCCTTTTCGCCGTTGATATAGTAGGTCCATTGGCCCCCGGCATACGACAGCGCGATGTGGTTCCATTCGCCGATGTTCCAGGCAGAACCTTTGCCTTGCAGGCCTGTCTGCCAGCTGCCGGTGTTGTTCCCCAGCGTGACGTTGAGCTTGTTCGAGCTGGGATATTCAAAGCCGATGCCGGTCGTATTGTTGTTGGACAGACGGCCGTTGCTCGCGACGATCTTGGTGTTGTCGCCCGGGTCGGCATTTAGCTTGCCCCAGAACTCCAGCGTAAAGTCGCCCTTCATGGCGGCACCAATAACTTCCTCCGGTAACGTCGTGGTAGAAGAACCTCCGAGCTTTAAAACGTTGCCCCGGGTGCTGACAAAATCCGCCAGGTCTTTTACCGTGTTGTCGGAAACCAGCTTGCCGTACACGCTCACTTCATCCAGCAAACCGATAAAGTGACGGTTGTTTGCATCGTTGCCCAACATCCACGCCGCGGCCGATGCCACAGAAGGATCGACGTTGGACCATTGCTGTACCAGCTGACCATTGTAGTAAAGCGACAGCTGGTGTCTTACGTTATCGTACTGCCACAGCATGTGCGCCCAGCGATTCACCAGCAGCTTTTGCGTGCCGGTATATTGTTTCTTCGAAGCCAGGTCGGTGTACTGCGGGTAACCATCTTTGTCGAAGCCCAGCGTCACACCGGTGTTGCCGCCGGTGGATACCAGCGTCGATCCATTCGCACCGAACTGCGACGGGTTCACCCAATACCCGATGGTAAAGGGACGGTCGTGCATATCCAGTACGCCAGTATGGGTGACTTGTACGGACGAACCGCTGCCGAATTGCAGCGCCCGGTTTGCCACGCCATTCTTATCGACGCCGTAGATGATGCCAGTGCCCTGTACGTTGTGGTTATAGAGCGAAGAGTCTTTCAGTGCGCCGGCAAAGCTGAGGAACAACTTGCGGGTGTCGGTGTCC
>JAESGK010000725.1_pt1 | contig 10675 bp, 6 predicted proteins | sample 9269681 | NCBI WGS metagenome assembly JAESGK01 (sample SAMN14515347, study PRJNA621673) | algae metagenome | isolation source: Timaviella obliquedivisa GSE-PSE-MK23-08B and co-occurring heterotrophs from... | place: USA: Grand Staircase Escalante National Monument, Utah | collected 2006-08-15
CTGGCGCAGGTGTTAGCACCAAGCGAAGCGTAGGTGCGCACCTGTGCCCAGTATGGCGGGGGTCTCCGACCCCCAACGGTAACATCGTAACCCGTGGCCCAGCCCCATGGAGTTCCGTTCGACCGGGTTCCTGTTTTTTGATCTACCATCAACTCCTATATTTTGTTGTAAACTTCGCATAGCATGGCAAATATACCGCTGTATTATTTCTTTTGGATGCTGACCTGCCTAACGCCAGGGATACCCGTTGACCCAACCCAACGCGAAGACCCCGTCGCAGGCATCCGCATTGCGTGGGACCGTACCACCTTGCGCCAACTCTCGCCAACGGCCCCGAAATACGCCGGCTACGCCCGCATGATCGTACTGCACGACGGCAGCTTATTCTGTGTCTATGAATACCAGGGCGCGACGCACGCCATTCGCAGCTTCGATCAAGGCAACACGTGGACAGCGCCCACCGTCGTCGCCGCACCGGAGAACGGCATTGCCCGTGTCGTGCCCGAAGTGCTGCAGCTGCGCGACCACAGCATCCTCGTATCCTACAACCTGCGCCCGCCGGGCAACAACACCGATTCCACCAAACGTTTCGCCATCGAGGTCCGGCGCAGCGTCGATGGCCGGCAATGGTCGGCACCCGTGCGCATCTATACCGCGGGCCATGAATTTAGCAACGGATGCTGGGAGCCCGCGCAACTACAGCTGCCTACCGGCGAGATCCAATTGTTCATAGCCAACGAAGGTCCCTATACGCAAACCAACGAGCAGGAGATCACGCTCTTTCGCTCGCACGACAACGGCGCTCATTGGACGGCCGGCGAAACGGCAAGCTTTCGCAGCAAGCACCGCGACGGCATGCCCGTGCCGCTGCTATTAAAGAACGGCCGGGAGATCGTCTTTGCCATCGAAGACAATGGCATCAGCGGCCAGTCGTTTGTACCCGTCATCATTCGCACACCGGCTACCGGCGCGTGGCGGAATGCACCCGTACTGGAGGAGAGTGCCGATCGCGCACATGCGCTGGAAGCCCGCCACCGCGTGCCGGCATCTGCCTACGCCGGCGCACCGTATATCCGCCAACTGCCCTCGGGCGAAACGCTGCTCTCGTATCAAAGCACGGAGTGGCGCCACAACGCACCGTGGGACCGCAGTGACATGGTGGTGGCCATCGGCGATGATGAGGCGCGGAACTTTAACCGTAAGTCGCGGCCGTTCTATTTTACCGACTCGACGAAAACCTGTCTCTGGAATTCCATCGCCGTGTTAAACGACACCACCGTGGTAGCGCTCGGCTCTACCAACGGGCTAGGCCCTAACACGGCCGTGTGGATGATCAAAGGCTATGTGGTGCCGCCCGTAACAGCACCGCGCCATACCGCGCGCGTAAAGCATCCGTTGTTCATCGGCGGCTACGGTCCCACGCAGGCGCGCATGGGACTAACCTGGGACGATCGGCAACTTTATATCCACGCCAGGGTAAAAGATGCTGATGTCGTCGATAATCAAAAGGTGAACGATGGACTACGGTTTCACCTCGATCCGGGCAATCAGTCTACAGCAGCACCCGTAAAAGGAATTTTCAGAATGTCAATCGACGCCGCCGGATCCGTGACGTTCGAAGAAGGGGAGAAGGGTACATGGGCCACCCGGAAACCAGCTACGATAGACAAGACCGTCACGCGCGTATCAGACGGCTATCAGATCGAAGTGCGTATACCCTGGTCAGTACTGCGAGCAAAACCAGGCGTGGCGATCCGGTTCCATGCTGTATTGAATGAAGTTGCCACCACGGGCCAGACATATACCGAACCGTTGTCGGGCAACGATAGCGGGAAGCCCTATACATGGTCTTCTGTTAAACTTGTTACTTCCAAAAAATGAACATCCATGAAAAGCATTAAAAATACCTGCATGGCCTTCTTGTTGATGGCCTGTTTTACACAATGCAAAAACAACAGTGATGCCGAGGTTGACGAAGGGGAGGGAGATATACCCGAAGGATACTATAAAAACCCTGTCTTTATACCCACCTTCGCCGACCCCACGGTCATCCAGGCCGACGACGGATATTTTTATGCTTACGCTACCGAGGACGGCTGGGACTACGGCAAGCCTGCGCATATCGTACCCGTGATCCGCTCCCGCGACCTGGTCACCTGGGAATTTGTACGCGACGCCTTTGATACCAAGCCCGCGTGGAAAAGCCCCGCTTTTGTCTGGGCCCCCGACATCAACCACGTAAACGGAAAGTATTACCTCTACTATTCGTTGTCCCTTTGGGATGATCCCAATCCCGGCATTGGCCTGGCCATAAGCGACTCGCCCGCCGGGCCCTTTGAAGACCGCGGTAAAATACTGCTGAGCGACGAGGTGGGTGTAAAAAACTCCATCGATCCGTTCTACTACGAGGAGGGCGATAAAAAGTACCTGTTCTGGGGCAGCTTCCGCGGCATCTACGGCATACCGTTAACGGTCGACGGCACAGCCATCACCGGCGACAAATTCCAAATCGCCGGCGACTGGATGGAGGGCGCTTACATCTTAAAACGCAACAACTACTATTACCTCTTCGGCTCCAACGGCCACTGCTGCCTGGGCCGTGAGACGCCGTATAACGTCATGATCGGCAGAGCCTCATCCATCGAAGGCCCCTACGTAAACCAACAAGGTCAATCGCTACTGACGCACACCGGCAACACATTTCTCAAAGGCGATCCATCACCCGGCGTAACAACCGGTTTCGCCGGCCCCGGCCACAACGCCGAGATCATCACCGATGAAGAGGGCACCGACTGGTTCCTCTACCACGCCGTCGATAAAAGCCGCCCGCTACTCCCCAACGGCGCCACCCGTCGCCCCCTCATGATCGACCGCATCGAGTGGGTAAACGACTGGCCCCAGATCGCCAACACCACCCCAAGCGACACCGCGCAACGCAAACCAAAAACAGAGCGAGTGTGAGAGCATGGAAACAGAGCGAGTGTGAGAGCGAGAGCGAAGAAGGCATGGAAACGGAGTGAGAGTGAGATTGGAAAAGGGTATGGATATAGAGTGAGCGTGAACATGAGAGCGAAGAAGCGTATATTCGCTGAAGTTAAAATTGCTGGCGCAGGTGTTAGCGCCAAGCGAAGCGTAGGTGCGCACCTGTGCCCAGTATGGAGGCGGTCTCCGACCGCCAACGGCAACGTCGTAACCCGTGGTTGATCTTATGGAGTAAGACCAAAGCGTAGGTAAGATTGCAGTAAAGTATAAAAAGTAAATAACATGACTAATCGTATAATTCTTCTCATATTCTTACTAGCCTGCGCGCTATCCTCGACCGCCCAAACCTTCACCAACCCCATCCTCCCCTCCGGCGCCGACCCCTGGGCCATCCACCACGAAGGCTATTACTACTACACTCACACCCTCGGCAACCGCCTCGCCCTCTGGAAAACAAAAGACCTGACAGCACTAAAAGACGTCACCCCCCAAACCATCTGGACACCACCGTCGTCCGGCCCAAACTCCAAAGCCATCTGGGCACCCGAGCTACACCGCCTCGACAACAAATGGTATATATACTACACCGCCACCGACAAAGCGAATGACGGCGACGCCAACCGCTACGTTTTCGTACTGGAAAACACATCTTCCGATCCGTTGCAAGGCACATGGGTAGACAAAGGCAAAGTCAACACCGAGCACTCCGGCCTCGACGGCTCTGTCTTCGAACATCGCGGCGTGCGATACTTTCTATACTCCGCCTACGTCGGCCCCCAAAGCGTATTGGTCATTGCCAAAATGAAGAACCCCTGGACACTCGAGGGAACACAAACCATCATCGCGGCCCCTACACACGCATGGGAAAAATTCGGCGGCCGCCAGATCCTCGAAGGTCCCGAATTCCTCGCCGGTAAAAAAGATGAAATATTCATCATCTACTCCGCCAGCGCGTGCTGGGCCGACGAATATGCCCTCGGCATGCTCGCCGCCAAAACCAACGCCGACCTGCTGGACCCACGCACCTGGATCAAAGTACCCACCCCCGTATTCCAACAATCCCCCGCCCACAACGTATATGCCACAGGCCACAACGCCTTCGTCCAATCCCCCAACGGCAAAGAAAACTGGATACTCTACCACGCCAACACCGGCCCCGGCCAGGGCTGCGACCACCGCCGCTCACCCCGGTTGCAGCCCTTCACCTGGGAAGCAGACGGCCGCCCGGATTTTGGGCAGCCAGTGAAAGCTGATTCTGTATTGCAAACACCAACGCGCTAATTCATGCACGTATTGGAGCGTCCACGGAAATGCTGGCGCAAGAGTAGCGCGCAGCGCGTCTCTTGTGACTTAAACTGCAGCCAGTCTTAGACTGGCAGGGAGCATTTTAATGCAGCCCCGCTTCGCGGGGCACACTGCAGTCTAAGACTGCATACAGTTTATGTCACAAGTACCGCACCTGCGCTAACGCTCGGTGCTAATACTTGCGCCAGCAACCGCCTTGTGCTCGCCCACAACCACCATCTTCCTTAAATTTCCCCAACCACGTTGCATTCTACCCCAATAGTTGCGTCATTTGCTAAAACGATTAACTAAAAAGCAGCGCCTTCCAGCCATTCCAGTCATGTACGCATCCAACCGGCATCTTCTCAGCATGGTCCTCGCCATGCTGTCATATACTGCGCACGCGCAAACCGAACGCATACCACTCAACAGCGCCGACACCGAATGGCAACTCACCCCACAAGGCGACACACAAAAGACAGGTCTGGAGATTTCCACACCCGGCTATAAATTTCCGTCCCCGGTAAAAGGCGTCGTCCCCGGCGTCGTATTTACTGCCTATGTAAACGCCGGTAAAGTACCCGACCCCAACTACGCCGATAACATTTGGAAGGTAGACGAGACATTCTACAACCGTCCCTTCTGGTACCGAACCGAGTTTGAGCTACCGCCGTCGTTTGTAAAACGCGGCCGCATCTGGCTGCATTTCGACAACACCAACCGCTACGCCGATTTCTATTTTAATGGAACAAAACTGTCGGGCACCAGGACATCGACGCGTGACGTCAGCGGCCACATGCTCCGAACGAAATACGATATAACCGACCTGATCCGCGAACCCGGAAAAAATGCCATCGCTGTATTAATTACCGACGCCGACCAAAAGAAACATCGCACCGATAAAGAAGGCTTTGGCGTGACCGCCAGCCCCACCTATCTCTCCGCCGCAAGCTGGGACTGGATGCCCTACGTCCCCGGACGATTGGCCGGCATCACCGGCAATGTATACCTCACCGTCACCGGTGACGTAACGATGCAGGACCCCTGGGTACGGTCAGAACTGGAATCAAACGAATTTGCGTATCTAAGCCTTTCCTCGGTAATAAAAAATTCATCGGCGTCTAAGAAAGAAGCCGTGCTGGCCGGCGTGATTCAACCCGGCAACATCGAATTCTCGAAGAAGGTGACGATCGACCCGCACGCCACGTCCACAGTATACATCGACCGGAAGGAATTTTCGCAGCTCATCGTGCGCAACCCCAAACTGTGGTGGCCCAACGGCTACGGCGAGCCCAATCTGTATACCTGTACGGTAACGTGCTCGGTGGACGGTAAGACCTCGGATGTAAAGGAAATTACATTCGGTATTAAGAAGTACGAATATCAGTTTACCAAAAATGCCGCGGGGTGGCCCGTGATGACCTTCTACATCAACGGTCAGAAATTATTCCTCAAGGGCGGCAGCTGGGGCATGGATGAATACCTGCTGCGTTGTCACGGTAAAGAATATGAAACAAAGATCAGGCTCCACAAAGACATGCACTACAATGTCGTCCGCCTCTGGACAGGCTGTGTAACCGACGACGAGTTCTACCACTATTGCGACAAGTATGGCATCATGGTGTGGGACGACTTTTGGTTATACGTGGCCTACAACGAGGTAGCCAATGACGAAGACTTTAAGGCCAATGCCCTCGACAAAGTAAAGCGTCTGCGAAACCACCCCAGCATCGCGTTGTGGTGCGGCGCCAACGAAACGCATCCCAAGCCCGCGCTCGACGACTACCTGCGCACCATCGTGGCCCGGGAAGATCACAACGACCGCCTGTATAAATCATCGTCCAACCAGGATGGCCTCTCGGGCAGTGGTTGGTGGGGCAATCAGCCGCCGAAGCATCACTTCGAAACATCGGGCAGCAACCTGGCCTGGAATAATCCACCGTACCCGTATGGCTCCGATCGCGGCTATGGCATGCGCTCCGAGATCGGCACGGCCACGTTCCCTACATACGAGAGTGTCATCCGGTTTATTCCGAGGGACAAGCTGTGGCCGCTGCCGACGGACGAGCAATTAAAAAACGAGGATGACAACGTCTGGAACAAACACTACTTCGGCAAGGAAGCCTCGAACGCCAATCCGATAAACTATAAGACCGCGGTAAATACCCAGTTCGGCGAGTCGTCGGGGTTGGAAGCGTTTTGCGAAAAGTCGCAGTTCATCAACATCGAAGTGATGAAAGGCATGTACGAAGCGTGGAACGACAAAATGTGGAACGATGCATCGGGGTTGCTGATCTGGATGAGCCAGTCGGCGTATCCGTCGTTCGTCTGGCAGACCTATGACTATTATTATGATGCCACCGGCGCTTACTGGGGTGCAAAGAAAGCCTGCGAGCCGTTACACATTCAGTGGAATGCATCGAGCAACAGTATAAAAGCTATTAACGCCACCGCGACCGATCTGAAAGGTGCTGTCGCAAAAGCCAGGGTTTATAATCTGCAGGGCAGGGAAGTGAAGCAGTTCAGAAAAGAAGCAACGGTAGATGTTGCGTCCAGTAACATTGCCGAAGCCTTCACGTTAAACTTCAATCCCGCTAACCTGGCGTACGGCAAAACCATCGCCGCATCCTCGGCTCTTCAACCGGCCGCCCTGGCGGCAGACGCCGGCGCCGGCAGCCGCTGGGAAAGCGAGTATAGCGATGCGCAGTGGCTCTCCGTTGACCTCGGTCAGAAACAAAAGATCCAAACCGTCGTGCTAAAGTGGGAAGTGGCCTGCGCCAAAGAATATACCCTCGAAATCTCCGACGACGCCAAAACCTGGAAGGCCGTCTACACAACAACGAACGGCAAAGGCGGCACCGAAGAAATTGCCATCAAACCGGTGTCGACGCGATACGTCCGCATGCTGGGCATAAAGCGCGCAACGCAATTCGGCTATTCACTCTATGAGATGGAGGTATACGGGCAAGACAAATCCAGCCAGGACATGACCCCGCTTCATTTTATCAGGCTGGAGCTGACGGATGCCAAAGGCACCCTGCTGTCCGATAACTTCTATTGGAGAAACGGTGTAAAAGATCTGGACTACACACCGCTCAATACACTACCCGCCGCAGACCTAACCTGCTTGCTACGCAGCAAGGACGTAAAAGATGAAACAGTCACGCTACAGGTAGCGGTTAAGAACAATTTTCAAACCGTAGCCTTCGGCAACCGCCTGCGCCTGGTAAAACAAAATACACAGGAACGTATACTCCCCGTAATCATGTCGGACAACTATATCACCCTCATGCCCGGCGAGGAAAAGCTCATTACCCTGGAAGCAGACGCAGCCCTGCTAAAGGACGGTGCAGACATCCTTCTAAAACAATACGGCCAGCCCGAGCAAAAAAAGCTGACCTGCACTGCCACCACCGACCGATAACGGCCACTGCGGACACCCCGAAAAAAAAACTTTCCGTTTTCTGTTACCTTTTGCAACTGACCGTAGTCTTTATCCAAAGCTTGGGTTATGTTCAAAAATTACTTCCTGGTCACCCTGAGAAACCTGTTCAAGAACGGGTTCTACTCTTTCATCAACATTGCCGGCCTCGCTACCGGCATTACCTGCAGCATCCTGATCCTGCTATGGGTCCACGACGAAGTGTCGTACGACCGGTTCCTGCCCAAGGCCGACCGGCTATACCAGGTATGGGCCAACGCTAAGTTTGACGGCGAGATCAACTCGTGGACGTCCGTGCCATTACCCACGTACGAGGCCATGCGCACCGCCGACAGCCACATTAAACGCGCCGCAGTAACAGACTGGGGCGACGATCATTTGCTGACGGTGGGAGAGAACCGAATCACCAAGCGAGGATATTATGCCGGCGAGGATTTTCTGCAGATGTTTGAATTCCCGCTGCTCACCGGCCAGGCAAACCAGGTCATGGCAGACCCCCGTTCGATCGTCATCACCGAGGCCACCGCCAAAGCATTGTTCGGCGACGAAGACCCGATCAACAAAGTCATACGCGTGGACAACGAACACGAGCTCAAGGTGACCGGCGTGCTGCGCAACCTGCCGTCAAACTCTACTTTCCAATTCGATTTCCTGATGACCTGGAAGTTCCACGAGCAGAGCGAGGAATGGGTGCGGCGCAACACCACCAACTGGGGCAACTATTCCTTTCAGGTATTTGTCGAGCTGGATGACCCCGCCCACCACGCGGCGGTGGAGAGCCGTGTGAAGATGATGTTACAAGAGCATGGCGAAAAAGATACCAAACCCGAATTCTTTTTATACCCCATGCTCCGCTGGCGTCTGCAGTCGTCATTCGACAATGGCGTGGAAACGGGAGGTATGATCGAATACGTACAGCTTTTTACGGTCATTGCTATATTTATTCTTGTCATTGCCTGCATAAACTTCATGAACCTGGCTACGGCGCGGTCCGAACGACGTGCGCGCGAAGTGGGCATACGCAAGAGCATCGGCTCTCGTCGCCGCGAGCTCGTGCTGCAGTTCATTGGAGAATCTACTTTTATTTCATTTATAGCCTTCGCGATCGCCGTGCTGCTGGCCCAGCTGTTGCTGCCGTATTACAACGACATGGTGGAAAAGAAACTGGTCATCGATTACCTGTCAGGTGAGTTCTGGCTGTTCGCCTTCGGGCTTATCCTGGGCACGGGATTGGTGGCGGGTAGCTATCCGGCCTTCTATCTTTCTTCCTTCCAGCCGGTAAAGGTGCTGAAAGGCAAGCCTACCATCGGCAAAGGCGCCGGCCTGCCGCGCAAGATACTCGTGACGCTGCAATTTGGTTTTTCGATCTTGCTCATCATCGGCACCCTGGTGATTTACCAGCAAATACAGCTTGTACGGGGACGAGCGCTCGGGTATGAGCAGGAGAACCTCATGTCGGTAAATTATACCAACGAAGTAGAAAAGAACTTCCGCGCGATCAAGCTAGACCTGCTGGCCTCGGGTGCTGTAGAGGCCGTCACCAAAGCCAACAGCGCCATTACCGAAATCAACTCCAATAACTTCCTGGGCTGGCCGGGCAAGCCCGAGGACCTACGGGTGATCTTTACCACGATTGCCACGGAATATGACTGGACTAAGACCATGGGCATCAAGATCCTCGAAGGCCGCGATTTTTCAGAAGACTTCAAGAGCGATACCGCCGCGATCCTGATCAACAAAACGGCGCTGCAGCTGATGAACCTCAAAGATCCCATCGGTACCGAGCTGGACTTGTGGGGAGGTAAACGCAAACTGATCGGCGTGGTGGACGACGTGCTGATGGGCTCACCGTATGACCCCGTCAAGCCGATGTTTGCCGTACTCGACCCCGAGTGGACCAGCGCGGTCACCATACGCCTCAAGAAGACAAACGACCTGCAGGCGTCGATCAACGCCGTCAAAGCTGTATTCGAAAAACATACGCCGGCCTATCCCTTCGAGTATCGGTTTGCCGACGTGGAGTTTCAAAAGAAGTTTACCACCATCAACCTCACCAGCCAGCTGGCCAGCCTCTTTGCCACGCTGACGATCATTATCACAGGCCTCGGCTTGTTTGGTCTCGCATCCTTTACCGCCGCGCAACGCACGAAGGAGATTGGCATCCGCAAGGTGCTGGGGGCCAGCGTACCCAGCCTGGTACAATTGATCTCACGCGACTTCTCCATACTGGTCATTATAGCCTTTACAATCTCTTCGCCGATTGCATGGTGGCTGTTGACGATGTACCTGGAACGTTATGCCATCCGTGCTCCGATCGATTGGTGGGTATTTCCGGTGACGGGCATACTATCGCTGATCTTTGCACTGACCATTGTGAGCACACAGGCCATGCGCGCAGCCCATGCCAATCCCGTAAATTCCTTGCGAAGTGAATAGTGCCTATTTCGGTTGCCGCGTGACGGCGGGCGTTTGTTCTAAAAGTTTCAACTTAGCTACACTGTCCGAGGGCGACCCAGATGATAATAAAAACCACGACCGTACCCAGGCAGCCGCCGCCCAGTTTTTTTGCGCCGTATCCGGCAATAAGTCCTCTGAAAAGATTGTTCATGTGATTTTGGGATTGATAGACGAAGACATAAAATACCGTGCCCGATCGCAAAGCCCGTTGTTACCCCGGACACACCTTCTATTCCCGACCAGGTCTGAATCTTTTAATCAACTCCATATCGCTCTTACCAGGAGACTGCATCAACAACATGGCGATGGCCTCCTCCCGCAACTTAGAAAAAAAGTGAATAATAAAGCCCAAATCATCATTATTCGGTGATCTCGCTAAGATAAATGTTGCGATCTCGTTCCAGAGCTCTTCATGCTCATAATCGTCTATATTAATGGCGCACCGAAGCTCCCAATTGGTAGGCGATTGCATCTTCAAATGTTCCCATGCAACATGCTTAAAAGGCATAT
>JAESGK010000728.1_pt1 | contig 10634 bp, 8 predicted proteins | sample 9269681 | NCBI WGS metagenome assembly JAESGK01 (sample SAMN14515347, study PRJNA621673) | algae metagenome | isolation source: Timaviella obliquedivisa GSE-PSE-MK23-08B and co-occurring heterotrophs from... | place: USA: Grand Staircase Escalante National Monument, Utah | collected 2006-08-15
GGCGCCTTGGCTGCTGCCCGCGCCAACCTTATCCAATTTCCACGCGCGTGCCTCGGTGTACCAACGACCGTTATATTCGCGGCTCTCGAGGTCTACCGATACATTTACCACGTCACCGACTGCCAGCTTATATTGATCTACCTTGTCACCCCATGCCGAAAGACATACTTTCTTGGGGTATTGTGCCTGGGTCTCGATTATAAATTCCTGTTTCTTCCAGGGGCCTTTTTTCCCCATGCCGGTTTGCATCTGCAGCAGTTGGATAACTGTTCCTTTTATTTCCATTGTTTATTGATTTTCGCGGTTGTTTTTTGTCAGGGACCCCAAAAGTATAGATAACCGGCTAATTTCGTATACGCCGGAAGAAATCCTCGATCAGTTTTTTGCTATCGTCGGCCTGTACCCCCCGCACGACCTCGGTTTTGGGATGCAGCAAAGGACTGGACACCAGGCTATAACCCCGCTGCATGTCTGATGCACCAAATACGAGCTTTTGCAACTGTACCCAATGAAGCGCGCCTGCACACATCACGCAGGGTTCGAGCGTGACGTATAACGTACATTCCGACAGGTATTTCGACCCGAGGTAGTTGGCGGCAGACGTGACGGCCAGCATCTCCGCATGGGCGGTGGCGTCGGTCAGCTTTTCCGTCTGATTGTGGGCGCGGGCAATGATGCGGTTCTTACAAACCACCACGGCTCCTACCGGCACTTCGTCTATGGCAAAGGCTTTGGCGGCTTCTTTGAGCGCCTCGCGCATGAAGTATTCGTCTGAGTACAGATCCATTGGGCTATTTGATCTTGATGCGCTTCATCATGTCGTCGGCGGTTTCCTTCCAATCGTCTTTCATGCGCCGGGGAGCATTAAAAGAAAATACCAACGTGCGTCCGGGCTCGAGGTAATACTGTATGTAAGTATATTTGCCGATGGTCTCGCGTTGTCCTTCCTGGCGTTGGTTGCCATTCATGCGCGACTCGATCTCGAAATAAATAAACTTCTTTTTATTCACCTCGCGCACACCTTCTTGCAGGAAGGTGACCTGGTCGAACATGTTCCGGAGGCTGGCCTTAAAAAATTGTTTGGCGATCTCGTGATTGGTATCGGGCCACTGCGTGGCCGAGATGTTCACGCTGAAGTCGACCTGACGGTCTGCGTCGGTATAGGCCGCCAATGGCGCGCGCACAGAAGGATAGCGCTGCGTGAAATCCATAGCATCCATAGGATGCCAGTCGCGCGGTATCGAGACGGTGATCTGGTCGTTCACCTTCATTTTCATGAGCTTGGGCTTGTCGGCGGCCAGACAAGTCAACACCAACAGCATCAACCCCTTAAAGAGCGTACTTTTAATTTTTAGCATAGCGCGGTGAGAGACAAAGTATTGTTAAATTCGCGGCTAAATTAATTAAAACTCACATGTTACGAACCCACACTTGCGGCGAATTGAGAATTACTGACGTCAATAAGCAAGTAACCCTGACAGGCTGGGTACAGCGCCTGCGCGACAAAGGCAGTGTGCTTTGGATCGATCTACGCGACCGTTATGGCATTACACAGCTGATTTTTGAAGAAGGCAAGACAGACCCGGCCCTGCTGACCAGCAGCCGTGACCTGGGCCGTGAATATGTAATTCTGGTAGAAGGCACTGTCGTGGAGCGTCCTGCCAAAAACGACAAGATTCCTACAGGCGATATCGAGATAAAGGCAAGCAAGATTACCGTGCTGAACGCTGCCAAACTGCCGCCCTTTACCATTGAAGATGAAACGGATGGCGGCGACGAACTGCGCATGAAGTACCGTTACCTGGACCTGCGCCGGAACATCGTTCGCGAGAAGCTGCAACTGCGCCACAAGATGGCCCAGCAGACCCGCACCTACCTCGACGCGCAGAACTTCATCGAAGTGGAAACGCCAGTGCTAATAAAATCTACCCCCGAAGGTGCACGCGACTTTGTTGTGCCCTCGCGTGTACACGGCGGCGAGTTCTATGCGCTGCCGCAGTCACCGCAGACGTTTAAACAGTTGCTGATGGTGTCGGGCTTTGATCGGTATTATCAAATTGTTAAGTGCTTCCGCGACGAGGACTTGCGCGCAGACCGTCAACCGGAGTTTACCCAAATCGACTGCGAGATGTCGTTCATCACGCAAGAAGATATTCTCAATACATTCGAAGGCCTGGTGCGTCACTTGTTCAAGAACGTGAAGGGCATTGACCTGCCGTCAGTGCCGCGCATGTTTTATGACGACGCCATGAAGCTCTATGGTTCTGACAAACCGGATACACGCTTCGACATGAAGTTTGTGGAGATCACCGAGCTGACGAAAGGGAAAAGTTTCCCGGTCTTTGAAAGCGCCGAGCTGGTTGTCGGGATCTGCGCGAAAGGTTGCGCGGAATATACCCGCAAACAAATCGACGAGCTTACCGAATATGTAAAACGCCCACAGATCGGGGCGAAGGGCCTGGTATATGTACAATACAAAAGCGATGGCAGCCTGAAGTCTTCTGTGGATAAATTCTACAGCGCAGACGACCTGAAGGTGTGGGCTGATAAAGTAGGCGCACAACCGGGGGACCTGATCCTGCTGATGGCCGGCGAAACCGACGTTACGCGCAAACAGCTAAACGAGCTCCGCCTGTTGGTAGGCGAGCGCCTGGGCCTGCGTGACAAGAATACGTTCTCGGCACTATGGGTAATTGATTTCCCGCTGCTGGAGTGGAACGACGAGGCCAAACGCTACCACGCCATGCACCACCCGTTCACGTCGCCGAAACCAGAAGACATGGCGTTGCTGGATACCAATCCCGGCAAGGTACGTGCGAATGCGTACGACATGGTGATCAACGGTACGGAAGTGGGCGGTGGCTCGATCCGTATACACGACGCCGCTACACAAAAACTAATGTTCAGCCACCTGGGCTTTAGCGAAGAAGAAGCGCGTAAGCAATTCGGCTTCCTGATGGAGGCTTTTGAGTACGGTGCGCCGCCACACGGCGGTATTGCTTTTGGCTTCGACCGCTTGTGCTCGATCTTTGGCGGTGCCGATTCGATCCGCGACTTTATTGCGTTCCCCAAAAACAACGCTGGCAAGGATGTGATGATCGACTCCCCCTCCACCATTTCACAGGAACAATTGAACGAGTTGTCGCTTAGCATTAAACTTTAGACCATACTTCGCCGTTATCCGCTACAAAGGCCATCCTGTTTTGCGGGGGCTTTTGTAACGGATAACACGTCTGGCGATGGAACACAAGGACTACTTCTCAGGACACGCCAAAGTATATGCGGCCTTCCGACCGGCGTACCCGGTCGCCCTGTATGATTTTATTTTCCGCCACCTGCCCCGGCGCCGGCGCGCATGGGACTGTGCCACGGGCAACGGACAGGTTGCACGACACCTGGCGCAACACTTCCAGCACGTAGACGCCACCGACATCAGTCAGCAACAACTCGACAACGCCTACCGCGCCGACAACATTACCTACTCCGTTGCGCCGGCGGAAAAGAGCGGCTTTGCCGATGGACGGTTTGACCTCATTGCGGTGGCGCAAGCCCTGCATTGGTTTGACACCCATGCATTTTATCAAGAAGTACGACGCACCGGTGCACCCGGTGGGCTACTGGCCGTGTGGGGATATGCCTCTCTACGCATCGAACCCTTCGTCGACGAGATCATCACAGATTTTTATAGCCGCATTGTCGGTCCGTATTGGGACGATGCGCGCAGGCTTGTGGAGGAACGCTACCTGACTATTCCATTCCCCTTCCCCGAGATACCGTCGCCTGGATTCCACATCGATGTGGCGTGGACGCTCGACCACCTCGCAGGCTATTTGGAAAGCTGGTCCGCCACGCAGAAGTACACCCGGGCGACGGGCATCAACCCGGTACCCGAGTTGTGTGGTCGATTGCGCGCGTATTGGTCCGAAAACGAAACCAAAACGGTACGCTTTCCCATATTCTTACGCCTGGGCGAGATAAGCTGACGCAGATCGCGGGTGTTTCTTACATCGCGTTTCTTTTCTCGGCAATCCTTGCTATCATCGTACACTTTTTACTCTTACCCTCATGCGTTATTTTATTTGGGGCGCAGTTGCCGTTTTAGTGGCTTTAGCCTGTGTACCCCGACCTAAGAAGCAGTACGACCTCATTCTACGGCAAGGCACTATCTACGATGGCACCGGCGGTGCGTCGTTAATAGGCGACGTAGCAATACAAGGCGATACCATTGCTGCTGTCGGCAACTTGCAAGATGCCACGGGCAAGAAGGAAATCAACATTGCCGGCCTGGCCATTGCACCGGGTTTTATCAATATGCTTAGCTGGGCCGACCAAAGCCTGCTGAAAGACGGCCGCTCCATGAGCGACATCAAGCAGGGTGTTACGCTCGAGGTGTTTGGTGAAGGTTGGTCGCCAGGCCCCATAAAACGCAAAAGCAAAACGCCGCCCGATAGTTTGTGGACTACACTCGGTGGATATTTCCGCTGGGCGATGAAGAAAGGCGTGACACCCAACATCGCTTCGTTTGTGGGACAGACGTCTGTACGCAATTATGTCATGGGCTACGCCGCCCGCAAGCCTACGGACGCTGAACTGCAAGAGATGAAGCAATTGGTGCAGCAAGCGATGGAAGAAGGCGCGATGGGCCTGGGCACGTCTCTCATTTATCCTCCCGCGACGTATGCCTCCACCGAAGAATTGATTGCCCTGGCCAGTGTAGCCGGTCGCTACAAAGGCATGTATATAACACACATGCGCAGCGAAGGCGACTTTATTGTCGATGCGCTGAACGAGACGTTGCGCATCGCACGCGAGGCTGCTATACATGCGGAAATCTATCACATGAAGATCAACATTGCGCGTAACTGGAATAAGATCGATACGCTGTTGAACAAGATCGACAGTGCGCGTCGGGCAGGGTTAAAGGTTACGGCGAACATGTATCCCTATGACGCGAGCGGCACAGGCCTTACCTCGCGCCTGCCCAGTTGGGTGCAGGAAGGGGGCGCGAAAGAAATGCGCGCGCGCTTGCGTAAACCGGAGATTCGCAAAAAGGTGCTGTATGAAATGGAGATGGGCATTCCCTATAAAAACTCTGATCCGGCCAATGTCGTGCTGATGGGCTTTCGGCTGGACTCGCTCAACCGGTTGTACAAAGGCAAACGCCTGAACGAAGTCGCGCGCCTGCATGGCAAGAATGCCGACGAGACTGTCGTCGACCTGATCGTGCGTGATAAGTCGAGGATCGAGGCAATCTATTATTTGCAGTCAGAAGAGAACATTCGCCGGATCATACAGCTGCCCTATGTAAGCTTTGGTTCTGACGCGGGCTCGGAAGCTATCAGTCCGCAGAATTTGGAAGAAGGTACACACCCACGTACCTACGGAACTTTTGCACGTGTGCTGGGACGTTATGTGCGCGACGAAAAGCTTGCGCCGCTGGAAGACGTCATACGACGACTGACTTACCTGCCGGCCACCAACCTGAAGATCAAAAAACGCGGGCTGTTGAAGCCTGGCTATTTTGCCGACCTGGCGATCTTCGACGCCGCGAAAATTCAGGACCACGCCACGTTTGAAAAGCCGAAGCAATACGCCACCGGCATGGTGCACGTGTTTGTGAACGGGGTGCAGGTTTTGAACCAGGGTGAGCATACCGGCGCCAAACCGGGGCGCGTGGTGCGGGGCCCGGGGTATAAAGAAAAGAAAAAGGTCTGATCTCTTACCGGAGTAATGAAATCGATCGGTAAAATAGGTCCAACGGTCGCCAAACGCCAAAGTCACCACCTATTAAACGCCTATTTCTCAGTATATTTACGAGATTTTTTCGCCCTTAAAACACTATCCATCACCATGGATAAGCCACTCATAACGATAACCCTCCTGTGCTGCCTGACCGTATCCGGCATGTGTCAGTCCGCTATGGAAAAGGGTGATCGTTATTTTAATAAAAAGGATTATGCCAATGCCCTGGACGCCTATCTCTCGCTGGGCAACACCGACGACCCTGACCTGAACTACAAGATCGGATATAGCTACCTCTTTACTGAAAAGAAGTCACGCGCCGCTGCATACCTGGAAAAGGCCTACCAGGCTAAGCCCACAGTCGACCCCGACATAGACTATTACCTGGGTATGGCGTATCAAAACGACCACAAATACGCCAAGGCGCGTGAGCACTACGAGGAGTTTCGGCGCAAGAATAAGAAACTGGCCGAGCTCACGACAGAAAAGATCTATGAATGTGAGATCGGTGACTCGCTTACGCGCAAACCTATAAACGCGCTGATCGAAAACGCAGGCGGTGAAGTAAACTCTGCCTTTCACGAATATTCTCCGCTGGTGACGGGCGATGGTACCACCATGATCTTTACGTCTAACCGTTCGGACGACGACTATAAGATCAAGAGCGGTACCAACTTCGAAGATATTTATATCTCTTCAAAGGTGGGTGAGAACTGGGGACCACCCAGGAAAATCAGTCCCAACATCAACATCAAGTTTAACGATGCGGCCGCGTCACTGTCCGCCGATGGCAATACGCTGTTGTTATACTACGAAGAAGGTGCGGGCGACATTCTCATGTCTACGCGCGAGAATGGTGACTGGTCGAAGCCCGTGCCGTTGAACAAGAATATAAATACGCCGATGTTCTGGGAAACGTCGGCCTGTATCTCGGCCGATGGTAAAAAGCTTTTCTTTGCCAGCAACCGGCCCGGTGGCCGCGGCGAGCTTGATATCTGGGTGAGCGAGCTTGACGCGAAAGGCCAGTGGGGCAAAGCTGTTAACCTGGGACCTACCATTAATACACCGGGTAACGAAGACTCCCCCTACATTCACCCCGACGGCGTAACATTGTACTTCTCGTCTGACGGGCACCCCAGCATGGGCAGCAATGATATCTTCATGACCGAATTAAAAAACGGCAAATGGACACGCCCCGTCAACCTGGGCTACCCGGTAAACTCCATTGAATATGACGGGTTCTTTTCCATTTCCGCCGATAAGAAGACAGGCTACTACTCTACATTGCGCGCCGATGGTTTGGGCAGTGCCGACATTTACAAAGTAACGTTCCTGCCGCCGAAGGAAGAGAAACCCATTCTGCTGGCGAGTAGTGAACCACAGGTACAACCCGTGGTACAGCCGGTAGTGGAGCAGCCCAAGGTCACAGAGCCAGCCGTCGTACCGGTAGTGGAAGAGCCTAAAGTTACAGAGCCCGTGGTCGTGGTAACACCACCGCCGGTAGAGATACCGGTGGTAGTCGAAACACCGAAGGTTGAAACACCTCCCCCGCCCGTGGTTGTTGAAGAGCCTAAGAAAGAAGAACCGAAGCCGGTGGAGCCCGCCCCCGTGGTAGCAGTAGCCGAGCCGCCGAAGGTGGAAGAATATATTGACCCCAGCATTCAGCAAAGCAAGGAAGCAAAGGTTGTAACGGTGCTGAAGGGTAAGGTCATTGACGAGACAACAGCAAAACCCCTGGGCGCTGTGATCTCCCTGGTAAACAACGAAACGGGTAAAGTTGTAACCCGGATCAATTCGAACGCCGAGACAGGTGACTTCGAGCTGACCATTCCGCACGGTGGTAACTACGGTGTATCGACCGAACGCAGCGGCTATCTCTTTAACTCCATCAACTTTAACCTGCCGGCGTTTGCCGAGTTCCAGGAGATCGACACACACATCATTATGGTGAAGGCTGAGGTAGGTTCTATTGCCGTCTTGAAGAACGTCTTCTTTGACGTGGGCAAGTCGGAGCTGAGGACCGAGTCAGTAACCGAGGTGGAGAAGATCCGCGAGCTGCTGACGTCGAGTCCGCACCTGGTGGTACAGATCAACGGCCACACCGACAACACAGGCAACGCTGCCAACAACAAGGTCCTTTCCCTGAAACGAGCTACGTCGGTGGTAGACTACCTGGTCCAGCACGGCATTGCGGCTACGCGTGTATCGGCGAAAGGCTTTGGCGCTGAAAAGCCCATTGTAAGTAACGACGACGAAGAAGAAGGACGCGCCATCAACCGCCGCACCGAGATCGAAATCCTCGAATCTAACGGCGGGTAACCAATAAAGCGTCACCGACCGTGGTGACATATCTGCCAGTTGCCGATTAGTAATAATTTTACTTCATTTCGGAACCAAACAACAACCACTACAGGCACCCCATGAGCAAGCGCTTTCCTTTCATACTCCCGGTTCTACTCCCCCTGGTCCTTTTGTCGTGTACCAAGAAGCAAACTTCGGAAGAGGAAACTTCGTCCAATCCCATGGACATTCATTATACACTTATCAATACACTTCCACACAATACCGATGCGTGGACGCAAGGCCTGGTGATCTATCAGAACAAGATTCTGGAAAGCACCGGTCAGCCCAACCGCTCGTGGATTGCCGAAGTGAACGCCAGTTCGGGTGAGCACGACAAAAAAGTAACGCTGCCGGGCCAGTATTTTGGCGAAGGTATTACGGTGTTAAACAACAAGATTTACCAGCTTACCTGGGAAGAAAAGACAGGCTTCGTCTACGACGCGCGCACATACAAGAAACTCCGGGAATTTTCTTATGACATACAAGGTTGGGGCCTTACCCACGATGGCAAAAACCTTATCATGAGCGATGGCAGCGGCTATAAGCTGCACTTCCTGGATACCACGACGCTGAAAATTGTACGCTCCGTTACCGTCATGGACGGTGGCAGCCGCGTAAAGGACCTCAATGAATTGGAGTACATCGATGGCTATGTCTTCGCCAACGTATGGAACACCAACTGGATCTTAAAGATCGACCCGGCTACGGGTAAAGTTGTAGGGCGCATCGATCTGTCGGCCATTGGCGAGCAGATTCGTGTGATGTACCCCGAAGCCAATGTACTGAACGGCATTGCCTACGACGCGAGGTCCAGGGCGCTGCTCATTACAGGCAAGCTTTGGCCGAAGAGCTATCTCATTCGCCTGCAATAGCGTCTCTCCTTTTTTATGTTAAATCATCGTGTTGGCCAGAGCCGAAAGGCTCTTGGACACTTTGATGGATCGCTTCTCTAAGTCGGTGTTGTTGACATCGAAGCGCAGTGTGCTGTTGTCCATCACGACAAAGCTGAAGCCAGCGCCTTTTTTATACAGTCCCTCGCGCTCCGTAATGATCATGACCGGTTTGCCTTGCGTGGCTTTGATGATCTCATCCAGGCTGCTGCTTTTGCCGTCGGCAAGGTATAGCACGTGCGGCTGGCCGATGTCTGTTACGTTTTCTACTTGCGTTACTTTTACCAGGTGGCCGTTAACGTTCTTGCCATTGTGTTTAAACAGCTCGTCATAGGCCTTTGACTTACCAAATACCGTAATACGCAGCTCGCCGTCGGGGCTGGGCCACGACGAGTATTTGGCAATGTTCATAACAAAGAGTGCGTATACCTGGTAGTTGGTAGTCTGGGCCCTGGCCGATACGGCTGCCAGGCAAAAGGCCAATACAATATATAGTTTGAGGGTCCGCATGGGTCTTACTTCGTAAAGTTGATCTGGTAGGCAAGTTTGACAATATACTCCCGGCTACGCCCCGGGATAGGCGCATACCCGCCGTTGTAAGCTTGCGCAATGGCCGGGCGCTCGTTGAACACATCGTATGCGCCGATGCCGGCCGTAAGGCCCGGCAGCAAGTCGCGGTAGTTTAAGAAGACGTTGGCAAGCACGTAGGGATCGAGCTCGATGCTGAGCGGGTTTTCGTCTTCATCCAACGTGGTGTAGGCATACCGGTTACCCGCATAGATGAACGTGGGATTGACGGTGAAGCGGGGTGTCACGCTGATGTTGGTGCTTAACGTTACTTTGTGTGCTGGGAAGCCGACATACTGTTTGTCGGTCTGTGGCACTTCGTATACATCTACCGTGTTACCGCCGATGGCCTGGCTGTAGGAGTAGGTCAGGCTTGCATACCACATCTTGCGGCGAATGCTATAGACCACTTCCAGACCCTGGCTACCACTTTTGGTAGCATTCTCATACCACTCCTGAAACGTATCGTCTGCACCTTCGGAACCGTAGATCATAACACGGCGGGTGCTGATGCTAAAGGCATTCAGGGCCAGCAACATCTCCGGCGTGAATTGATAGCCTACTTCCAATTCAAATACATCTGACTTCTCGGGCTTGATCTTGCCGGTCCTGGCAATGTTTATATTCTGCAGCGATGGCGCGCGGAAGGCCTGGCTATATAATACTTTGAAGTGCAGGTTCTCGATCTTCTTCGTCAGCGCCAGACGCGGCACGAAGGCAGCGCCGTAGCGATTGTTCTTTTCGTAGCGGAAGCCTACGGTAGCATTGGCGAGGCGGTGCTTAAAGAGACCTTGCACATAGAAAGCAACGTTGTCGAGGCTCAGGTCACGGGAGCCGGCGAAGCCATTGAGTACGGTCTTATAGTCGCTGTTGTCGTGAAAGTATAGGGCACCAAAATTTACACTGGCTTTGCGCGAGAACTCATAGGCGGCGTCGACTTCCGTGAGCAGGCGTGTAGCGCGGGCTTCAAAGTCAGGGGCTTCTCCTTTTGAGCCGTACGTCCACGGCGCCTGGTTGTAATATTTCACCTGGGGGGTGAGCTTCAATTTATTCGTAAGCGCCCACTCGTAACGCAGGTCTGCAAAGAAGTTT
>JAESGK010000735.1_pt1 | contig 10371 bp, 10 predicted proteins | sample 9269681 | NCBI WGS metagenome assembly JAESGK01 (sample SAMN14515347, study PRJNA621673) | algae metagenome | isolation source: Timaviella obliquedivisa GSE-PSE-MK23-08B and co-occurring heterotrophs from... | place: USA: Grand Staircase Escalante National Monument, Utah | collected 2006-08-15
CCAAACACTTCGGTGTTGGATTCACGGTCTGGCTCCCCAGAATAAAAAAAGGGGCGAATTGCAGATAGGATTAGAGACGTACGAGGCGTTCTTAAAGCTTCGATTACTACTTAACATAATGTAAATTATATAACTAAAATCCGGATAGTAACGCGAGGATTGCTATTAATTTATTGATTTTCAATTATTTACAAAAAAAACGTTTTCTGCCTACAATCGGCCGTGCAGCCAAATCACCTGATCAACAGCCCAATCAAACCGATCAGACCTGACCGTAAACGACACGTCAGCAGCAGAAACTTCCAACTCACAATAGCCGCCAAAGAACAGTGCGCGCGTGACAATGCCTTTACGAGCGCCCGACGTTTCGGTTTCAGAAATTGTAAAATCTTCCGGCCGTAAAAACTCAACGGCTTTTCCAGACTCAGCCACAGCCGTGTATTTGCCGAAAAGCCCAGCTGAATACGCGTCCACAGGCTGTTGGTAAACGGCTTGTGGCGTTCCTTGTTGCACCAGTTGGCCGTCACGCAGCACCAAGATTTTATCTGCCCATGGCAACGTATCGGCCGGATCGTGCGAAATCATCATAAACGTCATATCTAGCCGGTCGCCAAGGTCCTTGATGACGCTTTTAAGCACATTTTTATGCCCCATATCCAGGTTGGAAAACGGCTCGTCCAGCAAAAGCAGGCGCGGCTTGGTAATTAGCAACTTGGCCAGGGCAATACGTTGGCGCTCCCCTCCTGACAGTTGATCGGTCCGACGCTTTAGCAGATGCTCGATGCGGCAAATCGCGTATAAAACGTTTGCATCATCTTCGGGTAGAATATTGGCATATCCCAGTACTTGTTCCACCCGCAGGAATTTGGGCAGCTCGAAATGCTGCGACAAATACGCGATACCCTCCTGACCGGGTACCAATACGTCACGAGGATCTTTAATTCGGGATCCTTCAAACATGACTTCGCCGGCGTCTGCGGCTACTAATCCAGCCACGATCTTGAGCAGCGTGCTTTTGCCGGAGCCGGTTTCGCCAGCAATAGCAATCTTTTCGTGCTTTTGTTGTGAAAAACTGATCGGCTGTAGTACGGCGCCTTCGTTGCTGTCTTTGCGTACGCCGGACACCTGGAGGAAAGTCATACGCAAACGTACCTCCTAACTTTTATTCTCCCAAGGTGATGTATGACAGGGATAACAAATTAAAGTATCTTTGCGGCTTATTTTTATAAGCATGATTTCTGTCGACGCGGTTAGTGTAGAGTTTAATGGCTCAGCCCTGTTTAGTAACGTCACCTTTAACATCAACGAAAATGATCGGATTGCCCTCATGGGCAAAAACGGAGCAGGAAAGTCTACCCTCCTTAAAATCATTGCCGGCGTGAACAAGCCGACACGGGGCAAAGTATCCGCGCCAAAGGATGCCATAATCGCCTACCTGCCGCAGCATTTGCTTACTGAAGACAACACTACTGTATTTGAGGAAGCCTCCAAAGCGTTTTCCAAGATCCTGAATATGAAGAGGCGTATGGATGAACTAAACGTTGAGTTGGAGACCCGTACAGACTATGAATCAGATGCTTATTCTAAAATAATTGAAGAGGTTTCTGAACTGAGCGAAAAGTACTATTCAATTGAAGAAATCAACTTTGACGCAGAAGTAGAGAAGACGCTAATGGGCCTGGGGTTCCTGCGTTCAGACTTTACGCGCCCTACGGGTGAATTCAGCGGTGGCTGGCGTATGCGCATCGAGCTGGCGAAGATCTTGTTGCAAAAGCCCGACCTGATCCTGCTGGACGAGCCGACAAACCATATGGACATTGAATCCATTCAGTGGTTGGAAGACTTCCTGGTTAACAATGCTAAGGCCGTCATTGTAATCTCCCACGACAAAGCATTTGTAGACAACATTACTAACCGCACTATCGAGGTGACCATGGGTCGTATTTACGACTATAAAGTAAACTACACCCAATATCTACAGTTGCGCAAGGAACGTCGCGAGCAACAGCAAAAGCAATTTGACGATCAGCAAAAGGAAATCGCTGACATTACGGAGTTTATCGAACGTTTTAAAGGAACGTACTCCAAGACGCTGCAAGTACAGTCGCGCGTGAAGATGCTGGAGAAGATCAAGATTGTGGAAGTTGATGAAGTTGACACTTCCCATTTGAACCTCAAATTCCCGCCGGCGCCTCGTTCGGGTAATTATCCTGTGATTGCTGAAGGATTGACCAAACGTTATGGCGACCACGTTGTCTTTAACGATGCGAACGTCACAATTGCTCGTGGCGAACGCATAGCCCTGGTAGGTAAGAACGGCGAAGGTAAATCGACGTTTGTAAAAGCCGTTATGGGTGAGATCGATTTTGAGGGCAAGCTCCAGGTTGGTCATAATAGTTTGATCGGCTACTTTGCACAGAACCAGGCGGCCCTTCTGGAAGAAGATCTGACCGTTTTCCAGACAATCGATCAGATTGCGGAAGGCGACGTCCGATCCAAGATTAAAGATATTCTCGGTGCCTTTATGTTTAGCGGCGAAGCCATTGATAAGAAAGTAAAAAACCTGTCGGGCGGAGAAAAGACCCGCCTTGCTATGATCAAGTTGCTGCTACAGCCGGTTAATCTGTTGATTCTTGACGAACCCACTAACCACCTCGATATCAAGACGAAAGACATCTTGAAAGACGCGCTGAAGGCCTTTGACGGAACGCTCATTCTTGTATCGCACGACCGTGATTTTCTGGAAGGTCTGGCCACCAAAGTGTTTGAGTTCGGGAACAAGCGAATTCGTGAGCATTTCGAAGGCATCAGCGGCTTCCTGCGCAATAAGAAAATGGAAAACCTGCGAGAAATCGAGCGCTCAGCCAAATAAAATGATAGGGGACTCCCCTCCCACTTCGCTCCCACACTCACCTTCGCGCTGTTTTCTGCATATGGTGTAAATCCTCGGTGAAAGAGATTTGGCCCGTTCTCAAGGACTGTATCTTTGGTATCAATCATCTAAGATCGATAGTCCTATGAAAGGTTGTTTTACACTCTTTGCATTCCTGTTCTGCCTCACACTGCAGGCCCAGACTGACAACAGCGCGAAGCGCATTCGAAACTTTAATCTCACCGACAACGGCGTGGCATTACGCGACTTTGACCCGGTTAGCTATTTTAAGGGACACCCCGCCAAAGGCAACGACAGCTTTAAGTATAGCTATAAAGGCATCACCTATTATTTCGCCAACACCGAGAACCAGGAAGAGTTTAAAAAAACGCCCGAGAAGTATGAACCTGCTTGCGGCGGCTGGGATGCATATTCCATGGCCATCGATGGTCAACGCATAAAAATTGATCCATCTACCTATAAAATCGTAGACGGTAAGCTCTATCTTTTCTATAACTTCAATGGCAGCAACAACCGCCTGAAGTGGGAAAAGGATGAAAAGAAATATGCGCGCGCTGCCCACGACAACTGGCTGAGCAAACAGCGTTAAGCCAATCGTTACATCCGTTCAATGTTCGCTTGCGGGATTGCCTCTTGTTGCTTGTCAAACGGCTGGTTATAGAACCGTTTACCCGTGGCAGCAAAGAAGGCGTTGGCAACAGCGCCACCCGTCGGCGGCAACGCCGGTTCTCCTAACCCCGTCGGATCTATACCGTTATCGACGAAGTGAACGTCGACCTCCGGCACGTCCTTTATTCGGATCAGCTTGTAGGTGTTGAAATTCTTTTGCTCGGCTACTCCTCCGTTGAAGGTCAGGTTTCCAAAGAATGCGTGCCCAAGCCCATCGACAATACCGCCCCGCACCTGCTGGTATGCGCCACTAAGGTTGACAACAATACCGCAGTCCGCGGCAGCATGGATCTTTTGCAACACCGGCTTGCCGTTCTTCATGCTGACCTCTGCTACCTGCGCTACGTACGAGCGGTGCGAAAAATACACACTGAAACCCTGGAATACCTTTGGTTTCTTGCCCCACGCCGACTTCTCTGCCGCCAGTTGAATGACGGTCTTCATACGGTCTGTATCATATTTGATCGCACCCGTGGGCGTACGTTTGGCTTTGTCTAATAAGCCCAGACGAAACTGTACTGCGTCTTTCTTTGCGGCGTGCGCCACTTCATCGATAAATGCCTGCTCGGCAAACGCCAGGAAATTTGTGATCGGTGCCCGCCAGGCGCCCGTAGTAATAGGCGATTTATGTTCGATTGAATCGATCAGCAGGTTATCCACCGCGCCCGAAGGAAAGTTATCCTCCCGTGTACAGTTGCCGGCGTTGATGCCGACACCGCGTAGTTTGTAGCCGATCATCTCACCCTGGCTATTCAAGGCAGCGCTGAACCGGTATCGCACGGCAGGCCGGTAACTTCCACCCGTCATATCGTCTTCGCGCATCCAGACTACTTTTACCGGAGCTTTGATAATGCTTGAGAGCTCGGCAGCCTCCAGTACATAGTCGGCTTTCAACCGACGACCAAAGCCGCCGCCCAGACGTGTAAGCTCAAGCGTTATCTTTTCGGCAGGAATGCCCAATAGCTTCGCGGTTTCGTTACGCGCCATCTCAGGCGTCTGCGATGGGCCGACCAGTTCCACACCGTCCTCACGCACGTGAGCAAAGAAATTCATTGGCTCCAGCGGCGCGTGCGGCAGGAACGGACATTGATATTCACGCGTAATAACAGTGGCGGCTTGTTTGAATGCAGCGTCTACATCGCCGTCCTTACGGCGTACAGTTGCCTCCGAACTGTCAAGTAATGTCTTGAAAAGCTTATCGTGATCTGCTGTGCTCTCGGACGCTCCGTCCTGTTCGTATTCAATCTTAAGTGCTTTGCGCGCCTTGTTTACCTGCCAGGTAGATTTACCAACCACGGCCACGTTGTTTTTAAATGTAACAACGTCTACAATGCCGGGCATCGCTTTCGCCGCCGCAGAGTCGACCGATTTGATCTTCGTACCAAAAGCCTGCGGCCGTTGGATCACGGCAAAGAGCATTCCCTCCCGGTAAAAGTCGAGTCCAAAGAGTGGCTTGCCCGTGACAATCTCGTGGTTATCCACGTTGCGGATGGCCTGGCCGATCAGTTTAAAATCCTTTTTATCCTTCAGCACTACCGTAGCAGGTACGGGTAACGTAGCGGCTTCGGCCGCCAGCTCACCATACGTGGCCGTGCGTTTGCTGGCCGCGTGGGTTACCACGCTTTGTGATGTTGTTAGCGAGTCCGTTGTAACCTGCCAGCGTTTTGCAGCAGCTTCCAATAACATTTGTCGCGCCGAGGCTCCTGCTTTGCGCAGGCGCTCCCAGGAATGGGGAATGGCGCCGCTTCCTCCGGTCACCTGGCGTTCAAATTTCTGCGTGTCGAGCGCTGCTTGCAGCACGTGAACTTTCGACCAATCCGCATCGAGCTCTTCTGCTACGATCATGGGGAACGAGGTCTTTATATTCTGACCCAACTCGGGGTTGGGCGAAAGGATCGTAACAATACCATCGGGCGCGATAGACAGGTAGCTGTTGAATGTAATGTCATCGGGTGTCAACGACACATTGCCCACGACATTGGGCGCACCGGCAGCGGTATCGTTCCAAGAGAAACCCAGCAGTAGGCCACCGCTGGCGACCGTGGCAAGCTTCAGGAAATCACGGCGACTCGTTTTTGGTAGGATCGACATGGGCTTACGATTTAAGTTTAGCGGCGGCCAACGTAACAGCTTCACGAATGCGATGGTATGTACCACAGCGGCAAATGTTCCCCTGCATGGCGGTATCAATCTGCTCAGCAGTAGGCCTGGGATTCTTACCCAGAAATGCTGAGGCCGACATAATTTGGCCGGCCTGGCAATAGCCACATTGTGCTACGTCTATCTCGCTCCACGCCGTTTGCACGGGGTGGTCGCCGTTCTCAGACAAGCCCTCGATCGTCACGACTTTGCCGGTCCGCACCGCCGACACCGGCAGTGTACATGACCTGACGGCGTTGCCATTCAGGTGTACCGTGCAGGCACCGCACTGAGCAATGCCGCAGCCATACTTTGTCCCTACCAACCCCAGCGTGTCGCGCAGCACCCACAGTAATGGGGTGTCCGCATCGACGTCGGCCTGATAGCTTTTGCCGTTGATGTTTAATGTGTATTGTGCCATAACCGGATGAAATAAGCATCGTAAGGTACCGAATTTTGCCATGTCATGCAGGCATTTTTGATCAGGGGACTCCCCGTTTCTCCAAACGGCAGGATACAGCCGATGTACGGATGTCTCCGGCTGCTTGAGGAACTCGGGGACGATTACTATTTTCACATATTGTGATATCGATCAAAAACGATAAGCTCTCGTACCACCACCGGTGGCAGCTGGCATTCAGCCTGCTCGTGTTGTATTATCCCGTACTATTATACCTCGACTTTCCCGTCTATAGCGTCGACCTGACGTTCACCCTTCCGATCCTGTATTATCAGATTACTACCGGCATTGTAATACTGCTTATTCTTTTCGTCTGGATTAATATATCCGAGTGGTGCCTGGATAGACTCGCGCATTACTTTGGCAACGACCTTATTCTTGAGTTTAAGCTCCCCGTTCAATTGATGACCTTCGCCCTGGCGGTACTGTTGTCATTTGCCTTTATCGTCGTCACCGGCGAACTAATGGGTGGACTAAACAACCTGGCACTTCATTTCTTTCACACCCCGCTGATTATTCCTTTCCCGGGAGATCGCACCACGCCGCTCTGGGATTTATACAAACGCGCCAACTCCGGCTTTTTTGTCTTGCTGATGCTCTCGGCCTTCTACCTCATTGCCAACCGTAAGGCGACACTCCGCATGAAGGATATCTTTACCCGCACGGAGACATTGGAGAAAGAGAATGTAAAAGCACAGCTCGCGGCGCTGAAAAGCCAGGTGAACCCACACTTTTTATTCAACAGCCTCAGCATCCTCTCCTCACTGGTACAAGAAGATCCTGTACTGGCGGAAAAATTTATTCAGGAGTTGGCAAAAACTTACCGGTATATTCTCGAACAGAAGGCGGTCGATACTGTCCTTCTAAAAGAAGAGCTGGGCTTTCTGGAGTCTTACATCTTTTTGTTGACCATCCGTTTTCAGCGCAAACTTCAGATCACCCTCGCGATATCCGACGAAGAAGCCCGTAAGTACCGGATCGTGCCGATGACCCTCCAGCTGCTTATTGAGAATGCCGTGAAGCATAATCAGATGTCTGATAAGGCTCCCTTGCAAATTCATGTAGACATCCACCTTGGCCAGCTCCGGGTTAGCAACACCCTGCACGCACGCCTTCGCCGGTCAGCGGCAGGCGGAACAGGTTTACAAAACACCATCGCCCGGTATCACCTCCTGACCGAGCAGTTTGTCCGAATTGAAGATTCCAATACTATCTTTCGCGTAAACGTGCCACTTTTAACCGGGTGACGACCGGTAGCCGATTATACATATATGAAGATTCTTATTCTTGAAGATGAAGCGATTATCGCTCGCCACGTAAAAGGGCTGGTCAAACAATATCCGCAGCCCGCAGAGGTGTTGTCGGTCATACCTTCCGTGCAGGAAGCGCTACACTGGCTTAGGATACACCCGTCGCCCGACCTGATATTGATGGACATTCACCTGGAGGACGATCTCGTCTTCGCCCTGTTTGATTCGATCGACCTGACCGTGCCGGTAATCTTTACCACCGCATACGACGAATATGTCATTCAGGCATTTAAGGTTAATAGCATCGACTATCTACTGAAGCCCATTCAGTATGAGGCTCTGGCAGCTGCGCTCGATAAGTACCACACATTTGAAAGACATTTCACGCGTACGTTGCCGGCCGACATGGCGTCTTTGCTCGCACAACTGAAGGTCAAAGAATATAAAGATCGTTTTATGGTAACGCTAGGCAATAAGATCCAGAGTATCCCCGCGAATGACATCGCTTACTTTTTCCTGGAAGAAAAGATGACATTTCTTGTGACGGGTAAAGGAACCAAACTGCCCATTAATTATAGTTTGGATCTGTTGTCGCAAGTACTTGATCCTCATACCTTTTTCCGGGTGAACCGTCAGTATTACATTGCGCACGGGGCAATCCAGGCGGCGCATCATTATTCTACAGGAAAGCTCAAGCTCGAGTTACAGCCGCCTCCGAAGGAAATGGTATTTGTCAGTGGCGACCGGTTGACGCCCTTTAAAGAATGGTTGGGAAAATAAGCGAGTTCGCCCACGCGCTGGGATATCGAAATGACCGGTTGAGCCCGTTTGATTCGTCATTCAGCATAAAGGTTTTTCCCGAAAAGGCATTAACAACCATATTGCTCTATGGAAAAGACATTATCCGTGACACATCGCATCCCGTCGATTGATATCTTACGCGGCCTGATCATGGTGGTGATGGCCCTCGATCACGTTCGCGACTTCTTTAGTGCTACCCCCTTCCGCCCAGAAGATCTGACGCAGACTTCCGTACCGTTGTTCTTCACCCGTTGGATTACGCACTTTTGCGCACCCACGTTTGTCTTCTTGTCAGGCATAAGCATTTTCTTATTCCAACAACGAAAGTCCACCCGGGGCGAGGTGAGCTTGTTCCTCCTGACACGGGGCCTGTGGCTTGTCGCATTGGAGGTCGTGGTGATCACCTTCTTTATGCAGTTTGGTTATCAGCTCATTTTACTCACTGTGTTTTGGGTGATCGGTTGGTCGATGGTGTTTATGGCTGCCTTGATCTGGCTGCCGCGGTGGCTATTGATAACGCTGGCCGTTGTGATCATTGGTGGGCATAACGCTGTACCCAACATCACCGTGACGTCTCAAAACGCGATTGCTGCTGTTCTGCATAACGCCCCTTTTGTGTTGCAACTTGGCAAACAACCCGTATTGGTGGCCTATACCATTTTCCCCTGGGTAGGTGTGATGCTGGCGGGATACCTGATTGGCTCCTGGTCTTTATATGAACCGGCCCGGCGCGACAAGCTGCTGGTAACGGCCGGCATAGCGTCACTGGTATTGTTTGTAGTATTACGCGGAATAAATCTATACGGCGATCCTGCGCGGTGGAGTATACAGCCCCGTGGCGCCGTATACACGGTGCTGTCGTTTATAAACGTCTCTAAATATCCGCCGTCGTTACTGTTCATTAGTCTTACAGTAGGCGTCGGGTTATTGCTGCTATATGTATTTAATCACTGGACAAACCGCATAACATCGTTTTTCAAGGTATATGGTCAGGTCCCGTTCTTTTATTATTTGCTTCATCTTCCGCTTATGAACATCAGTGCACTCATCTGGACGTATCTGGCCTTCGGGAAGCCCAGTAACTTGTCGTTCATGATGCCGGAATGTCCAGCAGGGTACCATCCTAACCTACTCCGCGCTTACCTGGCATGGATGTTAGTGGTCGCTGTATTGTATTTCCCGTGTCGTTGGTTTGGCCGCTACCGGAAGGAGAAAGGCTATTGGTGGTTGTCATACATGTAAGCCATTGACCACAGCATAAAACAAAGAAGCCAGTAAAAACTGGCTTCTTTGTTTTATAATCTTTCGTATCTGGAGTTATCGAGTCAGGGCAGCAGGCAGGCCATGTTTGTTGAGAAAGGCCTCGGCTTCTTTTACCTTCTTGAGGATAAAAGGATCTTGCGCGCGGCTTTTTATCCTTTTGCTGACACTAACGCCGGAATAGCCAGTACTTTCTTTTTTACCAAGAATCGCCATATTTCGGTTGATTGCTTACCCAAAGATATTCATTATTTCCTGGATTTCAAACCCCTGCCACCTCCGCCTTGCGTCGCGCCAGCAGTCCGATATACCGCCGGTTGGGCCGGAACAACTCCCACTCCTCGTCAATATTTCCCCAAATATCAAACCCCTTTAATGTGCCGTCCAGATGTGTGGCCACGCCCATGGTATAATACCGCATGCGCACCGGTGTATTTCCCTGAACGAAAACCAGGACCTCCGGATGGCGCTCGGTAAACGCCAGCACTGCGGCCGCTACGGTAAGCAAGACCTGGTTGGGGTCCTTGTTATCCGTGATGATATCGTCGTCAATTGTATTGCCAACTTTGTCGTAATCACCAAAGGCAAGGTTGTAGATGTCCAACGATGTATCGGCAACTTCCATCCTGGTAAAACGTACAAGTTTACGAATCTCCCCTTTCGGACCTATGCTCAAAAATTCATAATCCAGAAATTCGGGGTTCGTCTCTAACGGGTAATGGGTTAAGGTCAAATCACAGCTTGTTTTGCCCTAAACTACCCGATCTAAGAATAAGTTCAAAGAATTACGACGCCTCCTTCTTCCGGTAGGAGAAGAACAAGTTGATCCATCCGGCACGGGAAATACGGAAGTTAAATGGAAGGATCAGGATAGAGGCAGCGATCATCGACCATACATA